>Ga0114980_10001001_pt1 | contig 20118 bp, 24 predicted proteins | sample S_140806_EF_Meta_FD_87018 | JGI IMG/M metagenome (GOLD analysis project Ga0114980, IMG submission 87018) | Freshwater microbial communities from Lake Simoncouche, Canada to study carbon cycling - S_140806_EF_MetaG | ecosystem: Environmental > Aquatic > Freshwater > Lake | place: Lake...
CCTCATCCGCTTCGATGGCAAAGACCTTGATGCTTCCACCCGCGCCGATTTCCGCCGCCGCTGCAGTTTTCTCTTCCAAAGCAACGCCCTCTTCGATTCGCTCACCGCGCTGGAAAATGTCGCCCTGCCATTGGAACAGACCACGAGCCTCTCCGACGCGGAAATTCGTGAGCGGACCCTCGAAGCCCTCAAACAGCTCGAACTCGACGCCCATCACGATCGTTACCCCTCGCAGCTCTCCGGTGGCATGCAGAAGCGCCTAGCTCTCGCCCGTGCCATCGTGACGAAGCCTGAGCTCGTGCTCTTTGACGAGCCCACCGCCGGCCTTGATCCTCTGCGCCGAAACGCGGTCTTCACGATGATTTTGAAGTATCAGCGCCAGTTTCGCTTCACTGCCGTCGTCGTCACGCACGATCTCGACGAGGCCCTCATCGCCAGTGACCGCGTGGCCTTGCTCGATGGCGGCAAAATGCTCTTCGAAGGCCCTCCCTCCGCCTTCACCACCTCTACCGATCCCGTTGTCATTTCCTTCCGCGATAGCGCCGCCGCTCTGCGAGAAAGCGTGGCCGAGCTTCGACAAACCACCGCTGCCACATGAAACCCACCAAGCTCGAACTCCTTGCCGGCCTCTTCGTCGCCATCGGCATCGCCGCCATCGCCTGGCTCACCATCCAGCTCGGCGCGGGTGCCCTTGTCGGCGGGGATACCTATGTCATCGAGGCACGCTTCACGAACACCAGCGGCCTGAGCAAAGGTGGCAATGTCGTCGTCGCCGGCGTGCCGGTGGGCCGCGTGGAAAGCATCCGCGTCGATCCGGCAGACTTCACCGCCATCGTCTCGCTGCGGGTGCTTTCGCATCTAAAACTGCCCACCGATACCATCGCCTCGATCAAGACCACAGGCCTCATCGGTGATAAATTCATCGCCATCGCTCCCGGTGCCGATGAGACGTATTTGAAACCTGGTGACCGCATTGTGGACACCGAATCGTCGGTCGATCTGGAGTCGCTCATCGGAAAAATGGCCTTCGGAAGTGTTGACAAGGGGGCGGAGTCGGAGCCACAACAGGCTCCAGCACCTCCGCCATGATTTCTCGCTTCTTCTTCATCCTCTCCATGGCTTGCCTGGTCCTTCCAGGTATCACCTCCGCCGCCACCGCTGAGGCGCAGGCAAAACTCCAGGGAGCTGTGAATCAGGTGCTTGCCGTGGCGAACAGCTCGGGCAGCAAAGCGGCCATCGCCACGAATGTGCGCCCGCTCCTTCAGCGAAGCATCAGCTTTGAGACGATGACGCGCCGCGCCGTCGGTCCTGGTTGGAACACCTTCAATGCCGCGCAGAAATCGAAGGCCACGCAGCTCTTCACCACGCTTGTCATTCGCACCTACAGCAACAAATTCACCCCCGGCCAGACACCGCAGATCCAGTATCGCACCGCTACGGAGCCAGCTACGGGTCGTGTCGATGTGCCGACGACAGTTGTTTACAAAGGCAGCCGATACACCGTCACCTACCGCATGGAGCAGCCCGGCTGGCTCATCACCGATGTGGTGATCGAAGGCGTGAGCATGATCGCCAATTACCGTTCCCAACTCGATGCCACTTATAAAAAAGGCAGCGCTGATGCGGTAATCAAGTCCCTCGAACAGTCCGTATCCAAGCAGCCATGAAAAAGATCCTCACGCTCGCTCTCGCTACCGTTTTACTCGCTTCCTGCGCCACGCCTAAGGCTTCGGTGAATGCCGATCTGGCGGCCAAGAAGCCCAAAGCGGGTGACAGACCGATGACCGTGGAGGCCACCGATGCCCTCGATGATTACGGCAGCACGGCGAAAGTCTCTGATCCGCTGGAAAAGCTCAACCGCGCCACTTTCTGGCTCAATGACGGTCTCTACACGGTGATCTTCCGTCCTATCTCGAAGGGCTACGAGAAGATCCTACCGAAGCTCTTCCGCAAGAGCGTCGATAACGTCTTTGAAAACGCCAAATACCCCGTCCGTGTGGTGAACTGTGTGCTTCAGGGCAAAGGCCAGCGGGCTGGCCTCGAAACGAAAAAATTCTTCGTCAACACCGTCGCTGGTTTCGGCGGCATTTTGCGTGTCTCGGACAAGGTGCCTGACATCGCTGACCTTCCTGCCGAAGACAGCGGGCAAACGCTGGCGAAGTGGGGTGTCGGCCACGGTCCCTACATCGTCCTGCCCTTGCTCGGCCCCAGCAGCGCCCGAGAAGTCGTCGGTCTCGCTGGCGATTATGCGCTGAATCCACCGAATTACGGCCTCTACTTCCACGGTGGCAATGCCAACCACGACTGGATGCTCGTTCCGCCGCCTGTGAACACCCTCCGTTCCATGCCGGACCAGCTTGAAAAGTACGATGCCGCCACGAAAGAGGCCGTCGATCCCTACATCTCCGCTCGCGAGGCCTACGTCCAGCAGCGTGACGAGGCGGCGAAGAAGTAAGGCGTTGTCATCGCCTTCGAAGCGGCTAGGCTTTTGCCAGCGCGGCGGCTCTTCCACCGCCACCTCAACTCTTTAACTTTTTCCAGGGATGTTTGATCTTCCGGCGGTGCAGATTGGTTCAGTGACGATGGATGGCGTGGAGCCTGTGTTCATGCTCGGGCCGTGCGTCATCGAGAGCGAAGCATTCATCTGGGACATCGCCGAAAAGCTCGACGCTCTCGCTCGTCCTCGCGGCTGGCGCTGGATTTTTAAAGCCTCCTACGACAAGGCCAACCGCAGCGCCATCTCCTCGTATCGCGGCATTGGCTGCGAAGATGGCTGCGCCTTGCTCGCCAAAGTCGGCGCGAAATTCGGCGTGCCCGTCACCACCGATGTCCACACGCCCGAGGAAGCCCGCCAAGCCGCGAAACACATCGACCTGCTACAAATTCCCGCCTTCCTCTGCCGCCAAACGGATCTCATCGTGGCTGCTGGCGAGACCGGACGAGCGGTGAACGTCAAAAAAGGCCAGTTCATGGCCCCGTGGGATGTCAAAAACATCGCCGACAAGCTCGCCGCTGCTGGCTGTGCCAATTTCATTTTCACCGAGCGCGGCACCACCTTCGGCTACAACAATCTCGTGGCTGACATGCGCTCGCTCTATTGGATGCGGGAGCTCGGCTACCGCGTCGTCATGGATGCCACGCACAGCGTGCAGCGTCCTGGCGGTCTCGGCACCGCCACCGGAGGCGATGGCAAGCTCGCGCCCGTCCTCGCCCGTTCCGCTGTGGCCGCCGGATGCGATGGTGTCTTCATGGAGACCCATCCTGATCCTGCCAAGGCCATGTCCGATGGCCCCAATCAGATCCCTCTCTCGCAAATCGCCTCCGTCGTCGAATCCCTGCGCCAGATCCATGCCATCACCCGCTCCATCGACTAAGCGCCACCGGCGTGACGGCCTCCACGCCGTCATTCTTTGCACCTGCCTGCTAGCTTTGGCAAAGGCCCAGACCTCCAGCAGCAGCCTCGCCAGCGTGCTTTCGCAAAACATCCCCCTCGGCGTGGAAAACACCGGAGCCGTGCTACCCTCCTTTGATTCCACCGGTCGCCGCACCTCGCTCATGACCGCTGATGTCGTGCGTCGTGTGGATGGCGAGCGCCTCTACGCGGAGGGCTTTGTCTTTGAGCAGTTCGGCGCTGAATCCGGCAAAAACCTGCGCATCGACCTCACCACCGCCTTTTACAACATGTCTACCTCCACCTTGCGCAGCACGCAGCGTGGCCGCGTGAGCCGCCAAGACTTCACCATCGAGGGCGATAACCTCATCTTCGATACCACCACGAACTGCGGTCTCATGGAGGGAAACATCCGCATGGTCATCTTTGACACCAAGGCCAAAAGCAGCGAGGAAAAGCCCACCAAACCATGATCCGCCGCGTCACGATCCTCTGCCTCGCCGCGCTCTCGCTTTCTGCGGGTAGCCTCGCTGCGCAGACCCCTGCCGCCGAGCCACCGCCGAAAAAAACCACGCTCATCGACTCGCTCAAAAAAGCCATCGATGGCAACAAGGATAAGGTCTCCGACGAAACCCGTCAAAAAGCCGAGGCTGCCGCCCGCGCCGCCCTGGAAGCTCTACCGAATGATTTAAAGAAAAAAGCCCAGGATTTGGCCACTGGCTCAAAAGCGGCCGAAATCCGCCAAAAAGCCGTCCAGACCGTTCAGGGAGCCATGCAGAGCCGCGAGCCCCCCCCCGCCACACCCACCGTGACGGAAACCGTGGCCGCCGCCAGTCCCGCAGCTCCCGCTCCACTCGTCGGGCCGTTGCCGCAGAGACTCCAGCCACTGCTTCTCGATGATCCGCAATCCGCCCGGCAGACCCAGGCAGGACGCACCGAGATCACCGCCACAAAATCCGCCTACTTTGATGCCAACACCGGCATCGGCATCTACCGGGGAAACGTCCGCGCCCGCCACCCCAATGCCTTCATTGAGTGCGAGGAACTCGAGATCCACATGGAGAAGGAAAAAACGGGAGCCGATGGCAAAAAGAAAGCACTCAAGTCCGGTGATGGAGACATCCTCGCCTCACGCACTGAGAAAAAAGCCGCCGGTAGTCCAGCTCTCGGTGGCGAGGACAGTGGCATCGAGATCGCCTACGCTCGCGGCACCATGGTCACCATCGAAAAATTCGACGAGAACAGCGAACTCCAGATCGGCCACTGCAATGAAGTGGCCATCTACGAAGGCAAGACCGGCAATATCACCCTCCGTGGTTGGCCCTCCGTCCAACGCGGCAGCAAGCTCCTCGAAGCCACCGATCCCCGCTGCGTCATCGTCATTGATCAGGCCGGCCGTCTCAAAGCCGATGGCGGCGTCTTCCGCACCACCCTGATCGATGAAAAGGCTGCTGCCGCGCCCGGCTCCCAGCCACCTGCCCCCACGCCTGCCGCACCCGCACGGCCCTGAGCCGCGAACGATGTCCGAACGCTCCGTCCAAACCTCCTCCAGCATGTCCGATGGCACCACGGTGCCTGATGGCGAGATGCTTTTGCACACCGAGGGCCTGAAAAAAATCTACGACGGCCGCACCGTCGTCAATGGCGTGGACATCGAGGTCAAAAAAGGCGAGATCGTCGGCCTTCTCGGCCCCAACGGTGCCGGTAAGACCACCACCTTTTACATGATCGTCGGCCTCGTGCAGCCCGATGGCGGGAAAGTCCTTTTCGATGGCAATGACGCCACCCGCCAGCCCATGTACATGCGGGCAAGACTCGGCATGGGCTACCTTCCGCAGGAAGAATCCATCTTCCGCCGCCTGACCGTTCGCGAAAACATCCTCGGCGTCATGGAGACGCAGAACTACACCCGTGCCGAAGCCGCCGAGCAGACACAGTCCCTCATGGAAAAATTTGGCATCGACCATGTGGCCGATAACCTCGCCATCACCCTCTCCGGTGGTGAAAAGCGCCGCCTCACCATCGCCCGCAGCCTCGTTACCTCGCCCAAACTGCTCATGCTCGATGAACCCTTCTCCGGCGTCGATCCCATCGCTGTCGGTGAGATTCAAGAGATCATCCGCATGCTCCGCCAAGCCGGCCTCGCCATCCTCATCACCGATCACAACGTTCGTGAGACCCTCAACATCGTGGACCGCGCCTACCTCATCTTTGAAGGCAAAGTCCGCCGCCATGGCACCAAAGATTTTCTCGTGAACGACGATGAGGCCCGCCGTCTCTATCTAGGACAGGACTTCTCCATGTAAACCGTCCTTGAAGATCCAGCGTCCAACATTGAATATTCCAAAGCGTACCAGCAATATTTAAATCCCAAACCACCATGCAAGTCCACAACGTCAACCTCCCTATCATCGTCACCGGCCGCCATGTGGAGATCACCCAGGCCATCCGTGAGTATGCCCACAAAAAGATCGAGAGCCTTCATCTCGACTATCCGCGCATCATTGAGGCGAAGATCATCCTCGACGTTCAGGGCCACCACCGCCAGATGGCCGAAATCATTCTCTTCTGCGCCAATCACATCGTCATCGAAGTGAAGTCCACCACCGAGGACATCTATGCCTCCATCGACGAGAGCATCCACAAGATCGCCCGCCGCATGCGGAAGTTCAAAACCCGGCTGCTCAAGAGCCATCGCCCGCGCAAAGACGGCTCCATCCGCCACATCCAGGAGCACGTCATTCACGAGGAATCCGTCCACCAGGGCGAGCAAGAGCACGTCACGCCCGCCTACGTCCACGAGGAGTCCTACAAGATCCGCCCCCTCTACCCAGACGAGGCCATCGTCGATCTCGAAATCAGCCAGCGCTCCTTCGTCGTTTTCCACGATCAGCAGAATCACAAGCTCGCCATCCTCTTCCGCCGCCAGGACGGTGATTACGGTCTCATCCATCCGGAAGACACCGCCGCTCAGAAATGATCAGATCGGTACTCAGCCCGAAACATCTCCACCGAATGACGACAATCGTTCGTCATTCGGTTTTCTGCATTCTGGTGGCTGTGTTTGGCAGCCTCTTCGCCTCCTGCTCATCCTCCAAGCCACCGGTTCCCCAAGCCACCGCACGCATCGTCGAGAGCCAGCACGGCATCGCCTCCCTGTACACGGACCGCCGCACCGCCAGTGGGGAGAGATTCATTGCTTCCGCCTTCACCGCTGCCCATCGTCACTGGCCGCTCGGCTGCCTCGTCCGCTGCACCAATCTTCACAACGGACGCTGGGTCGTGACCCGCATCAATGATCGCGGCCCCTACATTCGCGGCCGCATCATTGATCTCACGCCGATAGCCGCCGAAGCCATCGGCCTTAGCAAATCCCACGGCATCTGCCGCGTGCGCATTGATCGCCTCCAGTAGCTCAGCATGCCCACCCACTACTTCATCACTGGCACCGATACGGACGCAGGGAAAACCTACGTTACCTGCCTCTTGCTCGAAGCCCTCAAACGCCTCGGCAAAACCGCCGCAGGCTATAAACCGCTCGTTTGCGGTTCGCGTGACGATGCCATCCATCTGCTCAATGCCAGTCACAGCCCGTCTGGGCTCGTTTTGGACGAGGTGAACCCCGTCTGGCTTAAAATCCCCGCTGCACCCTACGCCGCTGCGATGATGGAAAACCGCCGTTTTGATGCCGCTGAGCTCGTCACCGCCTTTCACGCCCTCGCGGCGCGGCACGAGCATGTCCTCGTTGAAGGTGCGGGTGGTTGGGAAGTGCCACTCAATGAGTTCTCTACCATGGCAGATCTCGCCCAGCGCTTTGCCCTGCGCGTCATCGTTGTGGTGAACAACAAGCTCGGCTGCCTCAACCACACCCTGCTCACCGTCAAAAACATCCAGGCTAGGGGCCTCACCTGTGCCGGCCTCATTTTAAACCAAGTTCAAGACGAGAGGGACCCCGCCAGCATCAGCAACCGCATGGTTCTTCAGCACTTCCTACCTGATGTGCCTGTCCTTGCCGAGATCATGCACGGTGAGACCGAGATCGAATGGCCGCTTGGCCGCGACCAAGTTTAAGCCCCGGTAAAAAACAACAGAACACCCCTCGCCGTCCATCCCAAGGTGCGAATCCAGTTCGTCAGGATGAGATGGCGGATCACCCCCTTGTCATACCCCTGCATGAGCTGCGTGTGATCCGGTGCCTGCCAGATGGCCGTGCTGAGTCCAATCAAGGGGATCATCCCCAAGCTAATGAGAAAGGGAGTGGTTCGCAGGCCCTGATAAAACAGCCACGCGGCTGATCCCGCCTCCATTAGCACTAGCGGCACGATCATGAGACCGATGCGCAGGCAGTGGGAGAAGTGATATGCCCGGAACTCCGCCGCGCCGACGCGTAGGAATTGCGGATAAACGATGAGCTGGATGACCCAGATGAGTCCGACCATGAACCAGGTGACAGCGAGGTGAACCGTGAACATGCGGCCAAGATACCCGGGCAATCACAACATACGAAAAGAGAATACAGCGCCGAAATGCTCGCACTTCGTTCCTTGTCGAAGCGCTGAATGCCGACTACGCACCCGCATGACCCGAATCACGGCTGCTTTGCGCAAAGGAATGGAACTCAAAGAGGGTGATCGTGCCGACCTGCGAGTGGTGATGGAGAATGGCGAGCTGGTGGTGACGCATCTCATCAACCATGTGAAGTCTGGTGCGCATTCCCCGGACTACCAAGTGAAGCTGGGGCACTGGAACCGGAAGTAGGAACTTTCAAGGCCCGTCGAAGCGGAAAGCATCCGCAGATGTGCCTGCGATGCCTTTTTGGTGCTCGCGACCTTCCGCGCGGCGTTTGCGAGCCTCAGCGAAGAATTCCTTCAGGATCATGACGCAGTCGTCTTGGAGCACGCCCTGGGTGATTTCGCAGCGGTGATTCAAATTGGGGGCCTGGAGGAGATTCCAGAAGCCGCCAGCACCCCCACCTTTGGGATCGGGGCAGCCGAAGATCACGCGCCGCACGCGGCAGTGCATGATGGCTCCGGCGCACATGGGGCAGGGCTCTTTGGTGACGTAGAGATCGCAATCAGTGAGCCGCCAATCGCCGACGGCGCTCTGGGCCTGGGTGAGAGCCAGCATCTCGGAGTGCGCGGTGGCATCCTTGAGGGTCTCGACTTGGTTCCAGGCTCTCGCGATGACGGTTCCCTCATGCACGATGACGGCTCCGATGGGCACTTCATGCTGCCGGGCGGCTTTGCGGGCCTGCCGCAGGGCTTCCCGCATGAAATAGGCGTCGTCGAGGATGAGAATGTCAGGTTCCAGGCTCAAGATCTGCGGTTTCTAACCGTGCTTCGTGAAACTTGAAACTTGAAACTTGGAAGCCAGGCCCTTTAAAGGAGCCGCATGACGCACGAGACAAATCTGATCCTCCCCTCCTTGCTGGCATCTGACTGGTCGAAAGTGGCCGCCGAAGTGAAACGGGCTGAAGACGCGGGTGCGCAGTGGCTGCACCTCGATGTGATGGACGGCACTTTTGTGGATAACATCTCCTTCGGCCCGCAGATGGTGCAAACGGTGCGGAAATGCACGGGCATGTATCTCGACGTGCATTTGATGATCCACCGCGCCGATCACTACCTGGAGCGGTTCATCAAAGCCGGTGCGAATAACATCACCATCCACGTTGAGGCAAATTACGACTCCTCCGTGGCCGAGACGCTGAAGCGCATCCGTGCTGCCGGTCTGCACGCGGGCATTGCGCTGCATCCCAGCACGCCGTTTGAAGCCGCGCTCCCCTTTGTCAATGACATCGACTTGCTGCTGGTGATGACCGTGGTGCCGGGTTTTGGCGGTCAGCCCTTCATGGAAAAGGAAACGATGCCAAAACTGGCCGCCGCACGCGATTATCGCGATCAGCACGGCCTCAAATTCCACCTCGAAGTGGATGGCGGTATCTACACAAATACAGCGCCCATCGCCAAACAGCACGGTGCGAATCTCTTCGTCTGCGGCACATCCTCATTTGGCCCGCCGGACATGGGTCAGTCGATGCGTGAGCTGGCCGCAGCAGTGGCTTGAGGGCAAAAAAGAGGCGGAAGAACTTCGTCTTCCGCCTCGTGAGTGATCGTGAAAGCCTACTTGGAGCCTTATTCGAGCGGCACCTCGATGACCTTCTTCGCCGGGGGCTGCGGCTGGCGCGGTGCCTCGTCGTGATGCTCGTCTTCGTGATCTTCTTCGTCGTGCTTGTTCTCACGTGGATCGTGACCTTCGGTGAACTTATGGTCGTGATGCTCGGTGATGCCCTTGAGATGGGGCTTGAACTTGCGATGACGCTGCTGGCCCGGAAGCGGGCTAATCTGCATGTTGATGTTACGCCCGGCCATTTTAGGTTCTTGGTCGCACTGGCCCATCGTTTTAAGGTCTTCCTTGATCTTGCCGGCGAGCAGATGGCCGAGCTCCTGATGGGCCATCTGGCGGCCGCGGAACTGGAGCTGGATGCGCACTTTGTGCCCTTCGGCGAGGAAGTCTTCGGCATGAGTGATCTTGATGAGGTAATCGTGCGGGTCGATGCCGATACGGAACTTCATCTCCTTCACCTTGCCGCCCTTCTGATGCTTGTGGGCTTCCTTTTTGTGCTTCTCCTGGATGTACTTAAATTTGCCGTAGTTGACGATCTTGCACACGGGCGGATCGGCCTGCGGAGCCACCTCCACGAGGTCCAGACCGCGCTCACGGGCAATGCGCAGCGCCTGATGCGTGGGCAGGATGCCAAGCTGATGCTGCCCGTCTTCCTCGACGACACGCACTTTCGGCGCACGGATGCGCTCGTTGACGCGATACAGCTCGTTGGAGTGACGACCACGGTCGCGATCACGACCGCCGGGGCCGCCTGGACGATTTCCTCCCTGGCCACCACCTCCACCGAAGGGGCGAGGTCCGCCAGCGCCTTGACCGGCTGGACGGTTCTGCGGAGGGCCGGAAGGGATGCCTCCGGGCCGGACGCCACCTGCTGCTCCTGCCGCGCCACCCGCACCTAGCGGTCGAGGCCCGGTACCGCCTTGAGGGCGCGGCTGCCAGGCTCCGGGTTGGGGTGGTTGCGGCCGCGGCGGTAGGCCGCCGAATTGTCCGCTGCTCAGGGTTTGGAATGGATTGCTAATAAATGACCTCCGTGTTGGTTTACGATTTTTCCGAGCGGGAACCATCCCGCAGGAAAGATTGGAGCTGGGGGCGTGCTTTCTGGATCATACATCAGCACCAGCCCGCCATCGGCATGAGACGCGCCTCATTCCCCCGGTGATCCGGATGGTGTGGGCGCTGGGATTGACAAATCATGCAGTGGGAAACTTGGAAAGGCCTCTGAGGGGAATTAGATAACCATCCACTCAGTGCCGCGCAACGAACGCAGCCAAAGAGTAAGAGCTTTCATGCCTGACGGCAACAATTCTTTCGCCCGAGACTTTCCTGCGGCTGATTTCGCACTGAAAACTCACGCTGCGGAGGGGGTAGCGCGGTCGATGGTGGCTTCCACGACATGCTTCGGCGGCTCTTTGATGTCATGCACGATGCGCAGCCAGCCGAGAACTTTCAGGACGTAGTAGGTGATGTCGATCTCCCACCAGCGGAAGCCCTGGCGGGCGCAGTGCTGGTAGTAATGATGGTTGTTGTGCCAGCCTTCGCCGAGGGTGACGAGGGCGAGGATGAGGGAGTTCTTGCTGGATTCGCCCGTCTCGTAGCGGCGCTTGCCGAGCATGTGGCAGAGGGAATTGATGAAGAAAGTCGTGTGGTAGAGGACCACCGTGCTCACGCAGAAGCACCACAAAAAGGCAGTCAGACCACCCAGCCACCAGCAGGTTAGGGCCAGCACGAGTGGCGGGATGAAGTGGTAGGTGTTGAGGAAAACGAGTTCGGGGAATTTGGTGAGATCCTTCACTCGTTTCGCATCGAAGGATTCATAGTCCGGAGCCAAAATCCAGCCCACATGGGCCCAGTAGAAGCCCTGCTGTTTTACCGAGTGGATGTCCTCCGCTTGATCAGAATGCTGGTGATGATGACGATGGTGGGCAGCCCACCACAAGGCACCTTTTTGAGCCGACATACCACCCAGCCAAGCGAGCACGAACTGAAACCAGCGCGAGGTCTTGTAGGAGCGGTGAGAGAAATAGCGGTGGTAGCCACCCGTGATGCCGAATTTACGAATGAGGAAAAGGCCAACGGCTAAGACCAGCATCCAAGGCTCAGGCTTCATGAAAAAAGCCGAGGCCGCAAGAAGATGAATGATGAAGAACAGCAGGGCTCCGGGAGAGAAATACGATGCTTTGACCACGAACTTGGAAATTGGGTTGGGTTGAGTGCCAAATCAGGCCTGTCGAAAGGCGGGAAAGTGCGCCGTGATGTTGCCCACTAAGACCAAAAGTGCAAGTTCAATGATCCCGGCCACAAACGAGGCACATAAAACGATTGCCACGTCCTTCGATCTCATAAGTGCGGCCTTTGCAGTAGGGGCAACGCACCGGTATGAAGGCCCGAATGGCCCAGCGACCGATCAGATTGAAAATCACCGCCGTGGCGAGAAACGCGGTCATCAGCACGGGCGTCTTCATCTCGAGCCAAAAGTTCAGCAAATACACTCCATAGCATGCCAGCGCCGCGAAAACGGGCGGCCCGAAGAAACTCAAGATGAAGTGCTGGTTCGCTTTCAGCATAGGTTGGCACCTTTCACGCCTTCAAGGCATTCCGCAAGCCCTCACGCATTGCATCCAGCGGCGCAGTCCCGCCAAACCAGTGCTCAAACGAGATCGCTCCCTGGTGCAGCAGCAGCGTGAGGCCATCGACGACCTTTGCCCCTGCCATTGTCGCATCCTCCAGCAGTGGCGTCTCGCCATCCGCCCGGTAAACCATGTCAAAGACGAGATGGCGGGCCAGCAAAGCCTCGGCGGGCACCAGCCGCGCATCACCTGTCTTCATCCCGAGCGAGGTCGCATTCACGATGAGATCGATCTCAGGCAAAATGCCAGCCAGCGCTTCATCGGTCCACGAAAGGAGCTTCACCTCGTTTTTTGGTGACAAAGAAGTCACCTCTCCAGCAAGCGTTTCAGCCTTCGATACCGTGCGATTGGCCAAAACGAGCTTCGGACAGCCCACCAGCGCACTTTGCACCGCCACCGCCCGCCCCGCGCCACCGCCCGCCCCGAGAATGAGCACGCGCAGATCCTTCACCTCGGCTCCGAAGGTTTCCTTCACACTTCGCAGGAAGCCGGGGCCATCGGTGTTGTAGCCGATCAGCCTCCCCTCGCGGATCGCGAGGGTGTTCACTGCACCGAGACGGCTCGCCAGCGGATCGATCTCATCAACCTCTGCCAACGCCTCAAACTTGTGCGGGATGGTGATGTTCACGCCTAGAAAGCCACACTTCGCAAACTGCCGGAACGCCTCCGCCACCCTGCCTTGTGGCACCTGCACGCGGATGTATTGCGCCTCGATGCCACGGGCCTTGAGAGCCGGATTGTGCATCTGCGGGCTTCGAGAGTGCGAGATCGGATCACCGATCACCGCCAGCCGTGCTGGCGGCGTGAAGCGCCCCGCCACTGCGTCCCAGTTTAGAAATTCATCAAAGGTCAAAAACTCGCCCATGGCTCGCAGACATGGCCCGGAAGGAGTCCCTGTCAAAGCGCTCGCAATTTTCCCCTCGACAGTTCGTTCCTTTCACGCTGCAATCGCCGCCCTTCCATCCACATGAAACTTCTCTTCCCCCTGCTCACGCTCGGCCTGTCCGCCGTCGTCTTTCTCGCCCGCGCCGCTGACACGCCGGTGAAGCCCCTCCGCGTACTCATCGTCGCCGGTGGCTGCTGCCACGAATACGACAAGCAGCCCATGGCGCTTAAAGAAGGCATCGAGTCCCGCATCCACGCCATTGTCGATATCGCCTACAATCCCGACAAGAGCACCAAGGCCACCTTTGAGATCTACAAGGCCAAGGATTGGGACAAGGACTTCGACGTCATCATTCACGACGAATGCAGCGCCGATGTGACCGATCCCGCCTACGTCGGTGCCATCCTCGGTGCTCATAAGGCTGGCAAACCTGCCCTGAACCTCCACTGCGCCATGCACAGCTACCGCTCGGGCAATTTCCGTGAAGCCGTGAAGCCCGGTGCTGACAACGCCGGCTGGTATGAATACCTCGGCCTCCAGTCCACCGGCCATGGTCCTCAGCAGCCCATCACCATCACCTACACCGACAAAACGCACCCCATCACCCAGGGCCTCGAAGGCTGGCAGACGATCAACGAGGAACTCTACAACAACGTCCAGGTCCTCACCGGCAAGGCGCTCGCTTCGGGCAATCAGATCGTCCCGCCGAAGGCCAAGAAAGGCGAGAAGCTCCCACCCGATGCCAAGCCCACCGAGGCCACTGCCGTCGTCGCCTGGACCAATGAATACGGCCCGAACAAGACCAAGATCTTCTCCACCACCATCGGCCATAACACCGCCACCGTCTCGGATACCCGTTACCTCGATCTCATCACCCGCGGCCTCCTTTGGACCACCGGCCACCTTGATGAGAATGGCAAGGCGAAGGACGGTTACGGCAAGTAAGCGATTCATTCGCAGCCAAGCATGACGTTGAATGCCCGGTGGTTATCCCCCGGGCATTTTTCAATTTTCAGTTCTCAGTTTTCAATCCCCGACGCCCCATGCGCTCCCTCCTCCTTCTCCCGTTCCTCGTTCTCACCAGCCTCGCCGACGAGTTGCCCGGTCATTCCGCCCACGGTGAAGCCTTCAACGAGGGCCCACGGCAGGCGGCGGTGCTCATTCCGGGCTACGGCGAGGCGGTGAAGTTCCCCATCAGCACCAAGAACCCGGACGCGCAGAAGTTTTTCACCCAGGGCATCGGCCAGCTTCACGGCTTCTGGTATTTCGAGGCCGAGCGCAGCTTCCGGCAGGCCGCCGCGCTCGATCCTGAATGTCCCATGGCCTATTGGGGCATGGCCATGGCCAACGTGAACAACGACAAACGTGCCAAGGGCCTCCTCGACAAAGCGCTGAAGCTCAAAGACAAGGCCACCGCCCGTGAAAAGCAGTGGATCGCCGTGCTCGAAAACCTCTACAAAGACGACAAGCGGGACAAAAAGCAGCGCCAGCTCGACTGCATCCGCGATTTCGAGACGCTCGTGCAGGACGATCCGAAGGACATCGAGGCCAAGGCCTTCCTCGTCTGGCGCATCTGGTTCGGCAAAGGCGATGTGCCCATCTCCAGTGCCCAGGTCGTCGATGCCATGCTCGATCAAATCTTTGCCGCCGTGCCGAATCATCCGGCGCATCATTACCGCATTCATTTGTGGGACGACCGCAAACCCGCCCGCGCCGCCACCTCCGCCGCGCAGTGCGGCCAGGCATCCCCTGGCATCGCCCACATGTGGCACATGCCCGGCCACACCTACTCGAAGCTCAAACGCTTCGATGATGCCGTGTGGCAGCAGCAGGCCAGCACCCGCGTCGATCACGCCTACATGATCCACAGCTTCATCCTGCCGGATCAGATCCATAACTACGCCCACAACGAGGAATGGCTCGTGCGGAACTTCAACGAACTCGGCCGCGTCAAAGACGCCCTCGCCCTCGCCCGAAGCCTCATCGCCAACCCTCGTCATCCATCGAACAACACCCTCGACAAATCCGGCACCTCCGCCAGCTACGGACGCACCCGCCTGATCGAGACGCTCACCAAATGGGAGCTGTGGGATGAGCTAAAAGCCTTCACTGCCACGCCCGCCGGCCATCCCGGCCACGACATCACCCGCCTCCGTGCCGTTGGCCTCACCGCGTATCAGCAAAACGATCTTCCGGGCATCACGGCAGCCTTGAAGGCTATCGAAATCATCACGCCGTCCAAACCCACCGAAAAGTCCGAGAAGACCGATAAGTCCGATTCGACCGATAAAACCAAACGCACCCTCACCAAGCCCGGCGAAGCCAAAAAGCCCGACGACAAAGCCAAAGCCCTCTCCGAGCTCAAACTGCTCATCGCTCTCCTCACACCCAAAGCGAGCAAAGAGAGCAAAACCAAGCTCCTCGAAGCTCTCAAGGACAGCGACATCCCGAAGGACCGCTTGGCCCACTATTGGCTCAAGCTCGACGACAAAGCTAAAGCCGCTGAATTGACGAAAAACTTCCCTCAAGACCTCGCGGGCACCATCGCCAAAGCGGAGATCCTTCACGCCGCAGGCAAGGCCGACGAAGCCAAGAAAGCCTTCGAGGAGGTCAAGAAGCTCGCCTTTGCCATGGATCGCGATCTTCCCGTCTTCCAGCGCCTCACCACCACCTTTGCCAAGGATGCCAACTGGCCCGCCGAAGCCCCCAAACGCACCGATTCCGGCGTGCGCCCTGCGGATTTGAGCCAGTTCGGCCCCATGCACTGGCATCCGCCTGCCTCACCTGTCTTCGAGGCCATCGATCTTGATGCCAAGCCCGTGAAGAGCAGCGATTTCACCTCGAAGAAACCCACGCTCTTCATGTTCTACCTCGGTCACGAGTGCGGCCACTGCGTCGAGCAGATGCAGGCTTTCGCCAAAACCGCTGCGGACTTTGAAAAGGCGGGCATCCAGCTCGTCGGCGTGACCATTGAGCCAAGCCCCGTGGCCAAAAACATCCGCTCGAAGCTCAATCTCAAAAAAGACGCTCCTCTGCCCTTTCCCATCCTGTGCGATAGCAGCCTCGAAGCCTTCAAAAAAGTTCGCGCCTACGACGATTTCGAAAAAGACACGCTCCACGCCACCATCCTCGTCGATACAGCCGGCAATCAACGCTGGCAGGACATCAGCTACACGCCCTTCACCGATGCAAAATTCATCCTCGGAGAAGCCAAACGCCTGCTCGAGCTGAAGTGATCAGTCCTTCTTCGAGACAAACGGCTCGATGCGGATCGTCGTCACGATAGGACGATGATCGCTGGCCTTGTCAAAATCCCGCGAGGAGTAGATGAAGCTGCGCCGATAATCGAGATGCGGGCGCAGCAAGCGGCTGGCGAAGAGGTAATCGAGCCGCGAGTAAGTATCCGCCGTATCCCAGAAGTGTGTCCACACCTCCCCCTGCTTGTCGCGGAGGAAGACATCCAGCATGCCGGTATCACTTTGACGGTCGCCCATGATCGTGTCGATAGCAGGCTCGTTGCGGTGTTCGTTGAAGTCACCGTAGGCCAGCAGGCGTGTCTTCACGTCTGCGGCAAAGATGGCGTCCATGTGCTTGCGCATCAGCCGGGCTTCATTTCGGCGCATCATGGCCTGATCTGCCTCCTCGATCTCCCGCTTCGATTTGAGATGCACGCCCAGAAAGCGCACCTGCATCGTGTTGGTGAATTTGATCGTGGTATCGAGAATGCCACGCTGAAAGGGCATCGTTTGGCCTTTGAGTTGGTAGGTCAGGTTTGTTTGCGAGCTTCTCGCCACGATGGGGAAGGCCGAAAGCAGAGCGAGGCGGCGTGTGTCATCACCCCCATGGGCCACCTCCGTATGCGGAAGGTCGAGCCCCGCTTTTTTCAGCCGCTTTTGCAGATCCGCCAGATCCTCTGCCGTGCCGATCTCGCAGATGCCGAGCACCATCGGCTTGATCGCGGCCAGGATTTCCACCACGCGCTGCTTTTCATCCTCCGGCTTCGGAGCGGAGGTCAGCATCTTTTTCGTCTCCTGATCAAACCGGTCCATCGTGAGCCAGTTTTTGACGTTGTAGGAGCAGAAGACGACGCTCTCCAGCTCAGCGGCTGGGGCGAGTGCAGCGAGGGCAAAGAAAACGGCGGGCAAAAATGCCCGCCGCGTGGTGAAAAAACGATTCATGGGATGGGAGGCCTTTAGACGTCCACATTCGCCACTGGCTGGCGCTTTTCCTGGGGCTGCGCCGGGGCTTTGGGGCTTTCCGCTTCGATCTGAGCGCTGTGGAGCTCGTGCTCGAATTCTTCACGGGCTTTTTTGAACTCGCCCATGCTCTTGCCCAGGCTGCGGGCGAAGGTGGGGAGCTTCTTCGCACCGAAAAGCACGAGGACGAGGATGGCGATGATGATCAGCTCGGGCGTGCCAAGGGGGCCGAAAGCGACAAGATGGGTGGGGGTGTTCATGATAGTAATGAGTCTAGTTTGGCGGAAAAAAGCCCGCATGCAACGCGGACTTTCAGTCGTTCCCAGTGGGGCTCATCGTCCGTTGGCGCAGGGCAGCCACGCATTCAAACGTCGCTCTACGGGCCGTTCTCACATCGCTTGCCATTTTTCAGCCGATCATCCGCCTTTGCGATGCTGACGATAAGGCATTCCGATTTGCCCGCCGCGCCCGTCCCGCCTAGCTAGTGGCCTTGCCCATGTCCTCCACCCGCGATCTCATCACGTCTCCCGCCGATTTGAAGCCCTCCACCGCCTGGTCGGAGACCGTCTGGGCTTACACGAGTGAGGAACAACTCGCGGATCACACCACGAAGGCTCGCCTGTGCGTGGCCACGCTGCTGCCGTTCAAGGACCAGCAGCCGGACTGGGAGGGCTTCAGCAAAAGCGTGCGTTGGATGCAGCAGTGCGCGGCGCATTACGGCGTGGAGATCGTCTTCGTGCTCAATGCGGACACCGGTTACATCTTTGACCTCAGCAATGAACTCTACGCCGAGGTGCTGCGCCGCTTCCGGGCGGAATTTCCCGAGCAGCGCTTCATCGCCGGCGTCACCGCACGCGGGGCGGAGCGGGACACCGCCTTCAAAGCCGAGCGCTACCTGCCGCTGCTCGATCTCGCCCAGCCGCACGACAACTGCGAGGTGATGATCATGACCTCGCGGCTGCTGAACATCCTCGATTCCGAACCGCGCCGCGATGCCTACTTTCAGATTGCGGAGCTTTGCACGCATCCGGCCATCGCGCATGCGCTGGAGCCTTCCTTTGTGTCATGGGCCTCGCCGTTTGATCCGTGGCTATTCCACCAGATCGCCATGCATCCGAAATACGTCGGTGGAAAGGTTAGCACGCTCGATGAACCGCACTTCCATTACTGGGCGGCCATGTGCAAAGAGCAGAAGCTGCCCTTCTCGCCGCACAGTGGCGATGATTACGGCATCGCCGCCGCCATCAAGATGGGGCTGCCGCTGCTCATCGGTGCCGGCGTCAGTGCCTGCCCGCTCATCTGCGCCGCCAAAGACATGTGGCTGCTCGATTCCGTGGCCGATAAGAAATTCAAAACTGGCGCCGGCCGCTTCGACACCCGCGTTTACAAGCTCTTCGAGGCCTTCCAGTCCTTCGAAGACCTCGTCTTCCGCCTCGACGACCGCCTGAGTGCCTCGCCTTACAAACACAGCACCGCGCACGTCCTTCATCAGCTCGGCCTCATCGCTTCGCCCGAGTCTCACCCCGATTGTAAAGACCTCCGCGGCCCCGATGAAGCCCAGCGCATGACCGAGGCCCTCCGCCGCCCCCGCCGTCTCGCAGAAAAGCTGGGCATTCCCTTCTTCGGCGGACGTTAATCCACCATGCACATTCCCTCCCTGATCGCAGCCAAGCGCGATGGCGCGGTGCTTACCCGCGAGGAGATCCATGCCGTGATCACGGCGTTCACGAGCGGGGAGATGCCGGACTACCAAATGAGTGCTCTGGCGATGGCAATCTACTTTCGCGGCATGTCGGCGGAGGAAACGGCGGCGCTGACGGAGGCGATGCTGCACAGCGGCTGCACGCTGGAATGGCCCGCGCATGCGCCGATGCGCATCGACAAGCATTCGACGGGTGGCATTGGCGATAAGACCTCGCTCATCATCGCGCCGCTGCTGGCTTGTGATGGGGCCTGGGTGCCGATGATCTCGGGTCGCGGCCTGGGTATCACCGGCGGCACGTTGGATAAGCTGGATTCGATTCCCGGCTTTCGCACGCGGCTGGATGAGGCGGAGATTCATCGGGTGATCGCAAAGACCGGCTGCGTGCTCATCGGGCAGACGGAGAGCATTTGTCCCGCGGATAAAAAACTCTACGCGCTGCGGGATGTGACGGGCACGGTGCCCAGCATCCCGCTGATCACGGCGAGCATTCTGAGTAAAAAACTCGCCGAAGGTCTCGACCGACTCATCCTCGATGTGAAGCACGGCACGGGAGCCTTCATGCGCACCTACGAGGAGGCGAATGCGCTGGCGCAAAGCATGGTGAGCACGGCGAAGGTGCTCGGATTGAAAGCGAGCGTTCACATCAATGCGATGAACGAGCCCACGGGGCATGCCGCTGGGAATGCGGTCGAAGTTATCGAGGCCGTCGAATGCTTGCAGGGCAGGGGACCGGCCGATTTGGAGGAGATTTGCCTGAACTTGGCCGGAGCGGTCTCCATCTCCTCCCGTGAGCATTTGCGCGGCTTTCTGCGCGATGGCTCGGCGTGGGCCAAATTTCAGCAGATCGTCACAGCTCAGGGCGGAGATGCTTCGAAGCTCGAAAAGCTCGCGCAGGTGCATCGAGCGCCGGTCATTCGCGAGGTGCGTGCGGATCGCTCCGGCGTGCTGACTCGCATGGATGCTTATCAAACTGGTCTCGCGGTGCTGAACCTCGGTGCGGGGCGTTCCAAGGCGAGTGACCCGGTCGATTTCGCGGTTGGCGTGGATCAATTGGCCAAAACGGGCACGCAACAGGACATCGGCGATGTCCTTGCCCGTATCCATGCCCGCAGCGAAGCCGCCGCCGAGGCCGCAGAGCACACGCTGCGTGATGGCATTACCCTTGAATGATGTGAAAATGAATTCGC
>Ga0114980_10001009_pt1 | contig 20084 bp, 20 predicted proteins | sample S_140806_EF_Meta_FD_87018 | JGI IMG/M metagenome (GOLD analysis project Ga0114980, IMG submission 87018) | Freshwater microbial communities from Lake Simoncouche, Canada to study carbon cycling - S_140806_EF_MetaG | ecosystem: Environmental > Aquatic > Freshwater > Lake | place: Lake...
GAAAAGCTTTCTCACTCGGGAGCTTTGCCTCCATTTGCTGGCATGTGGTTGGCCACTAGCATGCTATTGCCAATTGCCTTATTTCTAATCAACAAAGCAAAAAAAGATTCCCAAGTGTTTAATATAGAAACCTATAAAGTCTTTTTTAAGCATATCCAACAACTCTTTAATACATCAAAATGAAGCAACTCTTCGGCTATGCTCCATCATTAAAAAGAGCTATCCAATTATTTTTAGTGTGGCTATTGATAGGCGCTCTATTAAACGTATTGTTTTCACAAGAACAATTATTTTTTGCCATCAATAGTCATTATACTAGCGCCTCTAATTATATTATGTATGGCTTCACCTTATTGGGAGATGGATTGAGCGTATTGATAATTTGCTTAATGGCATTAATGGTTTCAAAAAAACACCAAAGCACTCCATTTATTATCAATGCTATAACGGTCAACTATTTACCTGGATTAGTGACCCAGTATCTAAAACATAGTTTCGACTACGAACGTCCTTTGAAAGCAATCAAAGATCTTGATAACATTCATACCGAATCATGGTGGCCCATCTTGCATTATAATAGTTTTCCTTCTGGCCATACAACCAGTGCTTTTGCATTATTGGTATTTCTAACGGTTTTTGTTTTTCCTAAAAACAATAAAATAGTAAGCCTAATATTTACACTAGCGCTCCTGGTTGGTATTTCTAGATTATATTTAGCAGCTCATTTTTTCAAAGACATTTACTTAGGTAGCATCGTAGGATTTGGAGTAGCTATAGTAGTTATAATGGCCTACCAATTTTTTGCTCCAAAAAAATATAAACTATATGTTCAAGGATAAAGCTATTCTCTATATTTTTTTAGCCAGCTGCTTATTATTTATTCCTTTTTTGGGTTCTGTTCATTTATTCGATTGGGATGAAATCAATTTTGCAGAATGTGCAAGAGAAATGATAGTTTCTAAAGATTATTTGCGCACTCAAATAGATTTTAAACCCTTTTGGGAGAAACCACCTTTATTTATATGGTTGCAAGTAGCTGCTATGAAGTTATTCGGGATTAATGAATGGGGCGCTCGTTTTCCCAATGTAGTTGTAGCATTTTTCACTTTATTTTCCTTTTATAAAATTGGCACAAAAGTAGCCAACAGCAAGTTAGGCACTTGGTGGATCTTATTGTATATTGGATCTTGGTTGCCACACTTTTATTTTAAAACAGGCTTAATAGATCCGCTCTTCAATTTATTGATTTTCTTAGCCATTTATCATGTGTATAATTTGTGCAACAAAGAAAGTAACCGCAACAAACATCGATTATTGGCAGGTTTATTTTTAGGCTTAGCAGTACTTACAAAAGGCCCAGTAGCCATACTAATAGCCTTTTTGTGTTGGATTGTTTATGTCGTTATTTCAAAGTTTAAAAGCGAGATTAGCCTTAAAGATATCGCAAGTGTTGCTATCGTATCCTTCTTAGTAGTCGTTATATGGTTTGTAACCGTAGTAATACAATATGGAATAGCCTATGGAAATTGGTTCTTACATGAATTTATAACCTATCAAATTAGATTATTTAGCACAGAAGATGCTGATCATGGCGGTCCATTTTTCTATCATTTTATAGTATTGCTTATTGGCTGCTTTCCAGCGTCTTTGTTTTTATTTAGAAAACAACAAAAGGCCCCTTCCTTGCTATTTAATAAATGGATGTGGATAGCCTTTTGGGTGGTGCTTTTGCTATTTTCTATCGTGAAAACAAAAATTGTTCATTATTCCTCTTTCTGCTATTTTCCACTCAGCTACCTTGCTGCGTATCAAATTTCTTTAATCGTTACGAATAAAGAAACGATTAGTCGCTGGCTCAAGGTATTATTATATGCTATTGGCGGCATATGGAGTATCGTATGGATCTGCTTACCCTTGATCGGAATATATAAACTCAAATTGATCCCATTTATAGAAGATCCCTTTGCGGTGGGTAATTTACAAGCCGCCGTGCATTGGTCTTATTATGAAATAGCTATTGGCATCGTGTATCTCATTGGTTTATACTATCTCATAGCAAAGTTAAATACCGATTTCGAATATTATTTTAAGCGCTTAATCGCTTTTCAAGTAGTATTTATATTTATTTGCAGTAATTATTTTACTCCAAAGATTGAGCACTATTCACAACGAGCTGCAATCGCATATTATCAATCCTTTAATGGTAAGGATGTATATGTAGCGCCCCTGAGTTATAAGAGTTATGCTCATTTGTTTTATACCAATAAAGTAAAAAGCCCAAAAGACAGCGTAAACCTAAAAGAGCCTACTGGATATTGGACACCTGAAGGAACGATACAACGACCTACTTATTTTATTTGTAAGATAATGGATACGTCTATTTACACATCCCAAACTCCAATTCAAAAAATAGGAGCAAAGAATGGCTTTGTATTTTACAAAGGTTTAAAGATTAATAATTAGCACATAAAAACGCCATAGTATCTACACCGTCTGCATATTGATCTAAAGTAGGATTTTGGGCTTCTCCAAAAGGCAAATAGTTTTTTCCAACCACACACTGAATGGCAACATTATTATGCATATAGTTGGCAACTTCTTGTTCCGATTGGTAGTATTTATAATGCAATACACTCACCGCTGAAAAAGGCAAATCATTTTCTACCATCAATAAGCAATCATTGCTCATATAGGGCACTTTATTGAGTAAGTAGATCGCCAAATGATAGTCAAAATTGTTTTGATATTTATGGTGATTCATTACATAACTAAAAGTGTTGAACAATTGCAATAAGCGTTCAAAATTATAATCGTGCGGCACCAATAGTTGCGTTACATTTCTGCATCCTAAACCATAATATTGAAAGACATCTTTAGCTAATAAAGCCATTTCATCATCTGTTTCCATGCCATTTAACACCGCTATAGAAGTTCTATTCTTTCGGATAATAGATGGATATTTACTAAAATAGGTTTCAAAATATCGAGCCGAATTATCAGAGCCCGTAGCAATGTATAAATCGCAATCCTTTAATTGCTCTGCAATTTCAATGTCGCTTTGTATAGCTGCATCCCAGCTAATTAGTTTAGCAATAAGGTGTGGCAATAAAATTGCATCTTTTGAAGATATTTTTATTTTAAGTGGATAGCCTGCTAAAAAACCACATAAGAAATCATGAAAACCTACTAAAGGAATATTACCCGCCATTACAATACCCAATACTTTCTTAGTAGCAGATAAAGAATAAGACGCACACCAAGCAACTAATGCTTCTTTATGTAAATAGTTGTTGGCAATAGCCTGAACGGCTGCACTAATATGTTCTTGGGTAAACCAAGAGTTTTTGTTGATCGCTAAGGATTGAACTGCTAGCCATTCTTCATCATTTGAAAGCATATAGTCTTTCAATCTTGTTAAAAGTTCAATTTTATGATTAATTTGCTCCATGTATACTCATTTTTGTGTGCGAAATTGTAACTTTGTCCACTATAAACCAAATTTAATTTACAATGGCAATAAAAATAACTGACGAATGTATTAATTGTGGTGCTTGCGAACCAGAATGTCCTAATAATGCAATTTATGAGGGTGGTGTAGAATGGGCAATGGCTGACGGTACTTCTTTGAAAGGAGCTTTCGTTTTAATGGATGGCACAAGTGTAGATGCTGCTAGCAAACATGCACCCATAGCATCGGATGTATATTTCATTAGTCCAAACAAGTGCACCGAGTGTCAAGGTTTTCACGAAGAACCACAATGTGCAGCTGTTTGTCCGGTAGACTGTTGTGTGCCAGATGAGTTGTATGAAGAAACAGTGGAAGAATTATTAGCTAAAAAAGATAAGCTTCATTTATAATAAAGTGCTATTGACGTATTGATAAAGAATTATTTTATTTTTTTCCAAGTGGAATCAATAGAAAATTCTTTATCAATATTCATCGCTAAGCGTTTTAAAAATTTAGGACCAAAATGTGCATTCACAATTTGTATCTTAGCGTTAGTGTAATCTATATTAAAATTTAATCCTGGCAAATCGGCAATGATTTGTTCGTATTCATTCTGACAAGTATCTAGTTTTAATAAGTTAATCTGCAAGAAGATATTTTTTACCTTATCTATGGAGAATTTTTTAGTGTATATACCTTCAAATTTTGTAAACCGAACGCTGGTATAGGTTACGCTGCCATTCTTATTGATTTCGATACTATAGGTTGGGCATTTCCCAAAACAAGCCGTTCTATGCATGCTTACTTTATTGATCGATTTTTTTTGTGCATATGCCGTTACAAAAAATAACATACATAATAATAATAACAACTTTTTCATAGCTTTCATTTTAGTAAAATTACAGTATTCATTTCAAAAGTAACGTTAATAATGATTTATAATATAGCCCTAAGTTTAGTAGAAGGCATTGGACACAAAACTGCTAAAAACTTACTTAATAAATTTGAAAATGCGGAAACAATTTTCAAATCGAGTATAAAAGACCTAAGCCATATTGAGGGGGTTGGAGCCATTAGGTCTAAGGCATTTAAAAATAAGCAGGTTTTAAAGAGAGCAGAGGAGATTTTGGTACAACATGACAAAGAAGGAATTGACATTTTGTTTTATAAAAACCCTTCTTTCCCAAAGCGCTTAGTGCAATGTGAAGATGCTCCTATTCTTCTTTATTACAAAGGGAATGCCCATCTCAATGCACAAAAAATGCTCGCCATAATAGGCACCAGAAAAAATACTGAATATGGAGCAAAAATGATGGAGCATATGATGGAGCAATTTCAATCAATTAGCGATTTGGTAATTATTAGTGGCTTAGCGCTTGGAATTGATGGCTTGGCACACAGATTTGCATTGAAAAACAATATTCCAACAATTGGCGTTGTAGCGCATGGCTTAGATATTACATATCCACCTAGCCATAAAAAACTAGCACAGGAGATGTTGGCAAACGGCGGATTACTTTCCGAGTATCCCTTAATGAGCAAAATAGAATTAGCAAATTTTCCGATGCGCAATAGAATTGTAGCAGGCCTATGCGATGCCAGCATCATAGTAGAAAGCGATAGCAAAGGAGGAGCCATGATAACAAGCAAGCTTGCTGTAGGTTATAATAGAGAAGTCTTTGCCTTTCCCGGAAGAAGCATTGATAGCCGATCGGCAGGTTGCAATGAATTAATTAAAAAGAACATGGCACAACTTATAGAAAGCGGAGAAGATGTATTGAGTTTTATGAATTGGACCGATACCCAAACAAAAAACAAACCTAAACAAGCGTTATTATTCACACAATTGAATGAACAAGAACAATTACTTATAAAATTGATTCAAGAAAAAGAAATGATACACGCAGATGAACTGAAATTAAAATCTGCATTAAGCGATTCTAAATTAGCGAGCTATTTATTACAATTAGAAATGCAAAACATTATAAAATCCTTACCCGGAAAATTGTATTGCATGCGCTAGAATTGCTTTCCATTAATATAGACCCTATCCATTAAATTAGAACCAAAACTATAAGGTATAAGATTAAAAGAGGGTAGTGTTTTGCTAATTATAAAATTGGCTTTTTTACCTCTGGTAATACTACCTACTTCATGTTGCAATTCCATTGCCGCAGCTCCATTATAGGTTACCGCATTAAAAGCTTCATTAGGCGTCATCTTTAATTGTGTGCAAGCCAAGCTCAATAGAAAAGGAATATTGCCAGAAGGGCAAGATCCTGGATTGTAATCAGACGCCAAACATACCGGCAAATTAGCATCAATCATTTTGCGCGCAGGCTGATAAGAAATACCTAGAAAGAATGCAGCAGCTGGCAACAAGGTAGGAATTGTAGCGCTGTTTTGTAAGCAACTAATTTCTTCATCACCCACACATTCTAAATGATCTACACTAATTGCATGATGCTGAACTCCAATTTGTACACCACCAGAATTGTACAATTGATTAGCATGTATTTTTGGTTTTAAATGATACTTTGCAGCAGCATTAAGCAATCGATCTGTATCTGCTACAGAAAAAAATCCTTTTTCACAAAACACATCCATATAATCGGCTAAGCCTTCAGCAGCAATAGCTGGCAGCATTTCCTTTATGATCAACTGAATGTATCCTTCCTTATTTTCTTTATAGGCTAAAGGGTAGGCATGCGCCCCAAGAAAAGTGGCTTTTATAGGCAGGGAATAGGTTTCTTTTAATTGCTTAATAACACGTAATATTTTTAATTCCGCTTCTAAGCTCAAACCATAACCACTTTTAATTTCAATAGCACCTGTTCCCAATCTAATCAGTTCCTCCAATCGTTGGCAAGCATCTTCAAACAACTGAGCAGAACTGATGGTCGTTAAATTTTTGGCAGAATTTAATATACCGCCACCATTGGCTGCAATTTGCTCATAAGTCAAGCCGTTTATTCTATCTACAAATTCCTCTTCTCTTGTTTTGGGAAAAACTAAATGCGTATGCGAATCGCACCAAGTTGGAATGATTAGTTTGCCCGCAACATTGATTTCCTGGTCATAATTACCACTTGGAAAATTTTCCATAGATCCAAAATCTACTATTCGATCATCTTCAATAAGCATCCAAGCTTGCTCTAGTTGCTTAACGGTATCTAAATCATGTCCTTTGATGGCAGGTAGGAAATCGTTTTGGATACCAAATAGAGATTGGATATGGGTAAAAATAGTTTGCATACTCAAAAATAAAAAAAACGCTCGAATGAGCGTTTTTTATTTTATAATTTGATGGAGATTAACCTAAATAAACTTTTAAGGCATTGCTATATCTAGTTTTCTGTAAACGTTTGATAGCACGTTCTTTAATTTGACGAATACGCTCTTTGGTGAGATCATATTTTTCACCAATTTCTTCTATAGACGGACCAGCATCGCCATCCAATCCAAAATAAGCAGCTAAAATTTCAGCTTCTCTCGGACTCAATGATTTTAAAATACGTTTGATTTCTGCTCTTAAAGAATCTTTCATTACATCATCATCGGTATCGCTTGAGCCTGCTAATAAATCGCCCATAGCAACATCTTCCGCTTCGTGCACAGGAGCATCTAAAGAGGTATGACGAGAATTGCTGGTGAAGATATTAGTTACTTCTGTTTCACTCATTTCAAGAATCACCGCTAGCTCTTCTGTAGAAGGTTCACGTTCGTGCTCTTGCTCAAAAGCGATAAATGCTTTATTCGCTTTATTGTAGGTGCCAATTTTATTTTGAGGTAAACGTACTAATCTACCTTGTTCTGCCAATGCTTGCAAAATAGATTGACGAATCCACCAAACGGCATAAGAAATGAACTTAAAACCTTTAGTTTCATCGAAACGTTGAGCTGCTTTAATTAAACCTAAATTGCCTTCATTGATTAAATCACTTAAAGACAAGCCTTGGTGTTGGTATTGTTTTGCTACCGAAACAACAAAACGTAAATTGGATTGAACTAGTTTATCGAGCGCGCGCTGATCACCCATGTGTATTTTCAAGGCAAGAGTAGTCTCTTCCTCAGGTGTAATCATGGAGATTTTACTGATTTCTTGAAGATATTTTTCTACCGCCTGAGAGTCCCTATTGGTAATCTGGGTGGCAATCTTTAGCTGCCTCATGAGTAATTAATTTTAATAATTAGTAAAAATAATACGCAAATAATGAATTTTCAAAGAAATGATGTTAAAGTTTATATATCATTTCGTACAATTTTCAAAATTTTTTTTGCTTTAGTATATAAGACACTATAAATTATCAAAAGGTTTGTTATTATATATCATTGAATACAAATTATTTATGTTAAATATTAGCATCTCCATATAAGGTTAAAATATATAAACAAATGATTTAATTAATTGTTATACAGGAGCATTTTATTACTTTTGTAAACCAAATAACTAATCCATGCAAAAAGACCAATATCAACACCCCGATTATTACTTATTAGACGAGTTACTAACTGATGAGCACAAGTTAATCAGGGATACGGTAAGAGCATATGTTAAAAAAGAAATTACTCCAATAATAGAAGAACATGCTCAAAATGCTACTTTCCCTAAGCAAATCTTAAAGGGTTTGGGCGAATTAGGCTGTTTTGGCCCCTTCGTGCCTCAAGAATATGGTGGTGCTGGCTTAGATTATATCAGCTACGGGATCATGATGCAAGAATTGGAAAGAGGCGATTCTGGTGTGCGATCTACGGCATCCGTGCAAGGATCATTGGTCATGTTTCCAATTTTAACGTACGGTAGTGAAGAACAAAAAATGAAATATTTACCCAAATTAGCTTCTGGCGAAATGATGGGTTGCTTTGGACTAACGGAACCTAACCATGGTTCAAACCCAGCAGGAATGACTACATCTTTTGTAGATGCAGGCGACCATGTGCTATTGAATGGTGCAAAAATGTGGATTTCGAATGCACCTTTTGCAGATATAGCCGTAGTATGGGCTAAGAATGAAGAAGGACGAATTCAAGGTTTGATTGTAGAGCGCGGCATGGAAGGCTTTACCACTCCAGAAACCCATGGTAAATGGAGCTTAAGAGCATCTGCTACGGGTGAGTTAGTTTTTGATAATGTAAAAGTGCCTAAAGAAAATATTTTACCTAATGTTATTGGATTGAAAGGTCCTTTAGGCTGTTTGTCGAGTGCTCGTTTTGGTATCGCTTGGGGCGCATTAGGTTGCGCAATGGATTGCTATGATACCGCATTGCGTTATAGCCAACAACGTATTCAGTTCGACAAACCGATTGGCGCATTCCAATTAACTCAAAAGAAATTGGCTGAAATGATCACTGAAATCACTAAAGGTCAATTAATGGTTTGGAGATTGGGAGTATTGAGAAACGAACATAGAGCTACACCAGAACAAATATCTATGGCTAAACGAAATTCTTGTGAAACAGCGATAACAATAGCTCGAGAAGCTCGTCAAATATTAGGCGGCATGGGTATTACTGGCGAGTTCAGTATCATGCGCCACATGATGAATTTAGAATCTGTTATTACTTACGAAGGAACGCATGATATTCATTTGCTCATTACAGGGCAGAGTGTAACTGGTTTTAACGCTTTTAAATAAATTAAAAAGTCTCGCCTTTAGCGAGACTTTTTTTTAGAATAAATGACGGGCATTGTCTTCCTCATCTGCATTGATCATGCACTGGATTTTGAGTTCATTATTTTTAATGCGTCTTAAAATTAATTCGTAATGACAATGATATAATTCTTTATGATCGGCATTATAAAACGCTAATTTAATTTTTAAAAAAGCTAATTGACCATTGATAGCATGTTTTTGAAGCGGAAATATAGCAACAGAAGTAATATTATTTTTCTTGTAAAACTGCATACCTCCTTGCAATACCGCTTCTAGATTACTACTATCGGTATATACATGACAAGCATCTTTATGAACAACCTGCAAGGGAAATGTAAATTGGTTGATTATATTTTTGACATGAAAACTATTGAAAGCATGTTGGTATTGATCAATAAAATCATAAAATGATTGGGTATAGAATAAAGGAGCCGACATATAACGTACTAAACTGAATATAAAATAATTTGCAAAGTTACTGGATTAGGATAAGTATAAAGCAGAATATTAGCTGAATATTTATTATTTTTACTAAATAACTAAGGAATTTTGAAGACACTCTTTACACACGAACAATTAACAATCACTATTCAGCGCTTAGCACATCAATTAGTTGAACAAATTGAAGCATTTGAAGATGTAGTAATTATTGGTATTCAGCCAAGAGGTATTCATTTATCAGATAGGGTAGTAAAAGCAATTCAAGCAATTGTTCCCTGTCAAAAAATTCAGTATGGCCAATTAGATACTACTTTTTATAGAGATGATGTACATCAAAATAATAGCATACATATCCCATCTGCTACAAGTATTGATTATAATCTAGAAGGTAAACAAATCATACTTATAGATGATGTATTACATACAGGCAGAACAATTAGGGCTGCTATGGATGCGTTGATAGATTTTGGACGCCCCAAACATGTATCCTTGATGGTATTGATTGATAGAAGATTTAGTAGAGAATTGCCAATACAGCCCGATTTTATAGGCCAATCGGTAGATTCTATGTACTCTCAAAAGGTAAAAGTGCAATGGGATGAGCTTAACCAAGATCATAAAGTATTGCTATTAGATTAATTTTTTTGACTATTTTATATTAACTTTGCTTTTTAATGTCACTATCTGTAAAACACTTACTAGGAATTAAAGATCTTGCAAAAGAAGATATTCAAACTATTTTTTCTACTGCCGACAATTTTAAACAAGTTTTACAACGCCCCATAAAGAAAGTTCCCAGTCTACGCGACACCACTGTTGCCAATATTTTTTTTGAAAATTCCACCCGTACTAGAATTTCCTTCGAATTAGCTGAAAAAAGATTAAGTGCCGATTCGGTCAATTTTTCTGCTGCAGGCTCTTCTGTATCCAAAGGAGAAACCTTGATAGATACGGTAAACAATATCTTATCTATGAAAGTAGATATGGTGGTAATGCGACATAGTGCAAGTGGAGCTCCACATTTCTTATCTCAACACATTGATGCAAGTATTATAAACGCTGGTGATGGTACCAATGAGCACCCTACACAAGCTTTACTTGATGCCTTTTCAATGCGAGAAAAACTTGGCGATCTAAAAGGCAAAAAGATTGCTATTATTGGTGATATTTTGCATTCTAGAGTAGCCCTAAGCAATATCTATTGCTTACAAAAATTAGGTGCAGAAGTTTTAGTTGCTGGTCCGCCCACACTCATTCCTAAGCACATAGAAGCCTTAGGCGTTGCTTATACCTATGATGTAAAAAAAGCATTAGCTTGGTGTGAAGTAGCCAATGTATTACGCATTCAATTAGAGCGACAAAACAAGCCTTTATTTTCATCACTGAGAGAATACGCTCTTTATTATGGCATTAATAAAGATATGTTAGATAGTATCCAAAGAGATATACTCATTATGCATCCTGGCCCAATAAATAGAGGCGTAGAATTAAGTTCCGATGCTGCAGATAGCAAGCAATCTATCATACTTAATCAGGTAGAGAATGGCGTTGCCATAAGAATGGCTGCTATTTATTTACTTTCCGGGAAGGCAATCATAGAATAAATATTTTAAAAAAAAGTTTAATAGCTCCTTTTTAAAAACTATTTTTGTAATCCATAAAAAACAGAGATTATGTCATCTACTTGGTTTAAAAGAATTAAGAAGAATATTTTAACGAGTACAAAAGAAAAGTTGGAAGTACCCGACGGTCTTTGGCATAAATGCCCATCATGTAGAACAACTACTACACAAATGGAATTAGCAAACAATTTATATGTTTGCCAAAAATGTAATTATCATAATAGAATAAATGCTGTTGAATATTTTAGCATACTATTCGACAATAATGAATACCAAGAGCTATTTGAGGAAATTGTACCAAAGGATAAATTAGGCTTCGTAGATTTAAAACCCTATGCTTCTAGGATTGTAGATGCACAAAAATCTACGGGTTTAAGAGATGCTATGACGGTAGGGGTGGGCGATATCAATGGCAGACCCATGGTTATTGCTTGTATGAATTTTAATTTCATTGGTGGCTCAATGGGATCGGTAGTTGGTGAGAAAATTAGCAGAGGTATTGATTATGCAATTGCAAAGGGCTTTCCTTTTATGATTATTTCTAAATCGGGTGGAGCACGTATGATGGAGAGTGCCTTTTCTTTAATGCAAATGGCAAAAACGTCTGCTAAATTAACCCAATTAGCAAAAGCAAAATTGCCTTATATATCTTTCATGACCGACCCTACCACAGGGGGTGTTACGGCATCCTATGCTATGCTTGGCGATATTAATATTGCTGAACCCAAAGCCTTGATTGGTTTTGCTGGACCACGCGTTATTAAAGAAACCATTAAAAAAGACTTACCTGAAGGCTTTCAAAAAAGCGAATTTTTATTAGAACACGGATTTCTTGATTTTATCGTAGAAAGACAACAATTAAAAGAAAAACTAACCCATTGTATAGATTGGTTTGTTTCGAAATAATTTATAAAAGCCATTCTTAAGAATGGCTTTATTAATAAGCATCTATTGACACCAAAAATTTACATAAAAAACAAACCAGCTACTTTCGAATTTGCTATTGAAGACAAATTGGTTGCAGGCATGGTTTTAACTGGTTCAGAAATAAAATCAATACGAGAAAGTAGAGTAAGTTTCAATGATAGCTATTGTTTATTTAATGATGGCGAACTTTTTGTAAAGAGTTTATATATTTCTGAATATAAGCATGCTGGTTATGCACAGCATAATCCAACTAGAGAGCGTAAGTTATTGCTAAATAAAAAGGAACTTAAAAAGTGGTTTGCTAAAATTAAAGAGAAAGGATTGACCATAGTGCCTTTAGCTATATTTGTAAATGACAAGGGATTTGCAAAAATAGAAATTGGCTTAGGTAGAGGTAAAAAGCTTCACGATAAAAGAGAAACTATCAAAAACAGAGATTTAGATAGAGATCTTAAGCGATTTATTTAATAGGCTACTATTTCTTGTATTTTGCTATGTGAAAACCAAGACTTCCTATAAATTGAATACTTCCAAAGGCCTGTTTAATTTCTCCACCATGGTTAATTTTCAATCCTGAGTAGCGAGCATAATCTAGTTTAGTAGCAAATTCTAAAAATACTCTATCCAAATAGATTAATTTAATAGTGCCTTCAGTGCCTACATTCCATCCACCCACTTGAAAATGAGGAACATTAGCCTCTCCAAATAATTTATTTTCAACATGGGGCACTAAAGGACCAATGCCTGCTTTGACTAAAGCATCTAACTGTAAAGTTCCTGATTTGTTCTTCTTAAGATGCCAGTGTTTCACAAAGTTGAACAATAGAAAATTTGCTCCGTTATTCAAATAGTAAAAGAAACCTCCCGTATCTGTAAAATTTATTTGCTGATCGATAGGTAATCCATTTCGAATGCCTCTTACATGCACCAGCTGTGGGTCTTGAACAATGAATTTGGTATGATCGAAATTAAGTTCAATTCCATAGCCTTTTTCTTCATTGAAGACATACCCTAATCGCCAATTATATTGCGGAATGGTTAGTTCTTTTGAAAACAGCTTATCATCCCAGCCTTTATTGTCATGCCCACTTACATTAAGCAATTGGTAGTATGTGCCCACTTTAGATTGATCAACGGTAATGGTACTTTTTGTATACCATTCGGTATTGTACCCCCAAGAAAAATAGAAAGTCCCTTTTTTTGTTTTTGCAACACTTACATTAACTGTTATTAATAAAAACAGTAATAAAGAAAATAGACTAGAGAATTTCATTAATTAATTTTTTCAGTAAACACAATTTGATGTTTTGCCAATTCCTTTAAAACAGGTTTATAAATTTGCTGCATTGTAGGAATTAAAACACCTGAAGGTAAGGAGCTTATTTGTTTTGTCAAAATTAGTTTTGTAAGAATAGCCATAGGCAAACCAACAGTTTTGGACATAGCAGAGAAATGTTTATTTTCTCCGTAAACTACCAATGTACTAGTTACAGAATGGGTTTTATGTTTGTGCTTATAAGCTATATCATGCTGCATGATAACCATATCTTGATCATTTTCATTCATATCCCATTTTTTGAGCAATATTTTGAATAAAAAGTCAGCAGCAGTTGTTTTTTCGATATCGATAAAATCAACCTCTGAAAACAAATCTAAATAATGAAGCATCTTCATTAACTCACTATTTAAAGAAATGCCTAATAATTGAGCAACATATTCCGCTATAGAAATACTGGTATCCGTGTAATTCGCTATCATTTTCATCAATGATGCATTACTTATTCCTTTACAACGATATTCAATAACACTATCCGTTAATCCTAATTTAATAAGTGCGTGCCATCCCATACAAAACTCCTTATTTCTAATGGTAGCTCTCATAAATGTTTCCACACCTTGCACTTGGTAAATATCAATATAATCTAACGAATCTCTATTAGGGTAATACACAAAATCGCCTAACTGATCAATAGACAAAGATGCTGCTTGTTTAAAAATATCAGTATATTGTACATGAATTTCGTTGCCATTTTCCAAATAGATAGCACCCGACTTACCAGCATTGATGATATTAATAGGATTCCATGTAAATTTATAATGCCAAGGATTATTATCAGAAACAGGGGCTATCAAACCACCACAATATGATTTAAACGATACAATATCAGATGCGACTCTATTGATATCGTGAATGAGCATACTTGCAGACATATGATCAATTCCAGGATCTAAGCCCATTTCACACATAAACATTAAACCAGCTTCTTTTGCAGCCGCATTCAATTCTTTTAATTCTGGAGAGATATAAGAAGAAGTAATTAAGTGCTTGCCAAATTGCAAACAATCTTTAGCTAGTAATATATGTAAATGGGGCGGCATGAGCGACACTACAATATCAGCTTGCTTTACCAATGCCTGACGGTCTTTTGTAGCTGTAATATCTAATACTATTCCGAGTGCATTAGGATGATTCCCTACTTTTTCAGTTAACATTTTTGCGTCTCCATCAGCCACTGTTATAAACCAGTTTTGCTGAATCGATTCTTTCAAAAAATAATCTATTAAATGATTAGCTGATTTACCAGCACCGGCAATTAAAATCTGAATCAACATGAAAAATTTTAAAAATGAATTACAAAGATATTAAACTTCATGGTTGAAATTAAAAGAGAGCGGTATTTCAATAATAAAAATTAAAAAATAATATTCATTTCCTTCTTATCAAAGCGCTTATAAATGCAATTATATATGTAACTTTACAAAAAAATATATCGAATATGAATTTTACAGATGTTATACCTGGCATTGGATTGGGTAATTTAAAATTTGGATCTTCCAGAGAATTAGTACAAAAAGAAATTGGCAATCCAACCGAAATTGAAAAATATGCGCTAGATGATGACGATGATGATGTTACAGAAGCTTGGCATTATGATGAAGATGGACTTTCCATTTCTTTTGATCAAGAGCATGCTTATGTACTAAGTAGCATTGCAATTAGTGACGAGAAATTTACGCTTAAAGGCAATGCTATTATAGGTTTAAGTAAAAATGAAGTAGATGAATTATTTATTAAAAATAATTGGGGAAAATTGCAAGAAGATGAGGAAGAACCTAATTTATTTTATGTAGATGACATCTCTTGTTCTTTATTTTTTGAAGATGGAGTTTGTAGCGAATTACAGTTAAGTCCGTATATTGTAAATAACGAATTTGCATGGCCTAAATAAGGGAAAAATAATACACTATTTTTAATAAAAAAACTGCTTAATCAGCAGTTTTTTTTATGCCATAAAATAGATTTTTTTCACACATTTAAAAGTTACCCACAATTATATTAAGAAGCGCTATTTAACAAGAAAAATAGGCGATAAATTGATATATTTGTGAAAGCGAAATTTATATCATTTTATGTCAGAAGATACTCAAGAATTGAATTCCATTCAGGACCCCAACGAGAACGATAAAATCGTTAATGTAAACATTGAAGAGCAAATGAAAACTGCCTACATCGACTATTCTATGTCGGTAATTGTAGGTCGTGCTTTACCCGATGTGAGAGATGGTTTAAAACCAGTACACAGACGTGTTTTATTTGCCATGCATGAACTTGGTGTTAGTTTTAATAAAGCACACAAAAAATCGGCACGTATTGTTGGGGAAGTATTAGGTAAATACCACCCACATGGAGATACTGCTGTATACGATACCATGGTACGTATGGCACAACCTTGGAGTATGCGTTATTTGATGGTAGATGGCCAAGGTAACTTTGGTTCTCAAGATGGCGACGGACCGGCGGCTATGCGTTATACCGAGGTGCGTATGCATCGTTATGCAGAAAGCATGATGGAAGATTTGGATAAAGAAACCGTTGACTTTTCTCTCAACTTCGATGATACGTTACAAGAACCAACGGTATTACCAACAAGGATCCCTCAATTACTAGTAAACGGATCTTCTGGTATTGCAGTAGGTATGGCCACCAATATGATGCCGCATAACTTAAGTGAGGTAATAGATGGTTGTATTGCTTATATCGATAATAATGAAGTAAGCATCGATGAACTAATGAAGTTTATTAAGGCTCCAGATTTCCCAACAGGTGGTACCATATTCGGAATTGAAGGTATTAAAGCAGGTGCTCATACCGGAAGGGGTAGAGTAGTATTGCGAGGTAAAGTTAATATTGAAACTACAAAATCGGGTAGAGAGCAAATTGTAATTTACGAAGTACCCTATCAAGTTAGTCGAGATGCCTTGACAGAAAAAATTGGCTATTTAGTTAATAATAAAATTATTGAAGGCATTACCAATGTTGCCAATGAATCTAACAAAGATGGAACACGTATTGTAGTAGATGTGCGAAAAGATGCTGTAGCACAAGTAATCGTAAATCAATTATATAAATTCAGCGAATTACAAACCTCTTACGGTATCAATAATGTTACTATCGTTAAAGGCCGACCTAAAACACTTAATTTAAAAGACCTTATCTCAGAGTTTGTAAACTTCAGACATGAGATTATTGTAAGAAGAACCGAATATGAATTAAGAGAAGCAAAAAAACGTGCGCATATCTTAGAAGGTTACATGAAAGTAATCGGTACTAAAGATGACTTAGACAGAGCAATTAAAATTATTCGCGAAAGCAGTACGCCTGAATTAGCAAAAGATGGTTTGATTGCTGCGTTTGATTTGTCAGAAATTCAAGCTAAAGCGATATTAGAACTTCGTTTGAGAACACTTACTGGTTTAGAGATCGATAAGATTAAATCGGAGTATGAAGAATTGATGAAATTAATCGATTATTTAAATACCATTTTAAATAGCGAAGCATTGAGATATCAAATCATCAAAGATGAATTGTTAGAAATTAAAAAGAAATTTGGTGACGAGCGCAAAACCGATATCGACTATTCGGACAGCGAAATGGATATGCTCGATTTAATTGAAGAAGAAGATGTAGTAATTACCGTTTCCCATTTGGGTTATATCAAACGTACCTCATTAGCCGCTTATAGAGCTCAAAAACGTGGTGGCAGAGGAGCTATGGCTGGAAAAACGCGTGAAGAAGATTATATTGAACATTTGTTTGTTGCTTCTACGCATGATACACTTTTGATCTTTACCGAAAAAGGAAGATGTTATTGGCTTAAAGTATATAAGATTCCGGAAATGGATCGTAATGCTAAAGGTAGAGCTATTCAAAACATGCTTCAATTACCGGCAGATGATAAGGTCAAAACGGTTATTGATGTTAAAGACTTAGACAATGAAGCGTATATAGAGCAACATAATATCATTCTTTGTACTAAAAAAGGGATCATCAAAAAAACAAGCCTTAAAGAATTTAGTCGACCAAGATCTTCTGGTGTCAATGCCATTACGATCCAAGAAGGGGATGAATTATTGAATGTTGCCCTTACCAACGGTTCTAGTTATATTTTAATAGGCGTGAAATCGGGTAGAGCCATCTGCTTTGAAGAAACCAAAGTAAGAAATACCGGTAGAGGCGCAATTGGGGTATTTGGTATTGAACTAGATGATGAAAATGACGAAACCATCGGTATGATTTGTGTTCATAAAGAAGACAAAAACAAACAAATCTTAGTAGTTTCTGAAAAAGGTTTAGGAAAACGTACGCCATTCTTCGAGATCGACGAAGAAACAAAAGAAGAAGTAACAACCTATCGAGTAACCAATAGAGGTGGTAAAGGTGTAAAAACTATTAATATCACGGAGAAAACTGGTTCATTGGTTGGATTATTAGCCATAGAAGAACAAGAAGATCTTATGATTTCTTGCAAATCGGGTATAACCATTCGTATGAAAGTAAGTTCGATCCGAGAAGCGGGTAGAGCTACCCAAGGGGTAAAATTGATCAACATTGAAGAAAATGATCAAATAGCGGCTATTGCTAGAATTGCTGAACAAGAAGATGAAGAAGATGATAGCATTGAAAACGCTACAGAAAATCCAATTGTAGATGATCAATCAACGACTGACACCGAAACAACAGAGCAAAATTCATAAATCCATTATCTAAAAAATTAAAACCTTATGAAAAAAATCCTATTAATAACACTTACCGTACTTGTAGGCCAAGCTGCAAATGCTCAAAAATCAAATATAAAGGCAGCAGAAGTTGCTTATTTCGCTAAAGATTATGAAAAAGGCGTGAAAGCGGTTACAGAAGCCATGGCCAATGAGCAAACCAAAGCAGACCCCAAAACCTATTATCTAGCTTCATTAATATTTAGTTCATTGAACGATGATGCGAATAATGCAGCAAAAGCCTATTACAGAACAGAAACAAATCATCTATTCTCTGTTATCAAGCTCAAGGCTGATTATGAAAAGGATAATGTGAATATTCTATTGATGAATTGTGCAAATTCTTACTTTAATGCTGCCCAAGAAGCTTTTTTCAATGAAAAAAATTATCAAGCGGCTATTAATCATTTTGATACGGTGGAAATGATAAATAAATGCGGAGATGGGAAGCGCTTTGCTGGAAATTTAGCCTTTGATACCGTAGTAGCTTTGGGTAAACGATTAAAAGTTTATGGATACAATAGTTTAGGTAAAACGGCTGAAAACATGGCACTACTAAAAGAAGTAGCCTCTAATCCGATTGTTACCAATCCGGATATGTATTTATTCTTATTGGATGCTTATGAGCAACAAAAAGATGAAGCAAATTTCATGAAAACGCTTGCTGATGCTAAATTAAAATACGCTGATAATAAATCAATTGCAAATAGAGAATTAAACTATTACATTAAATCTGGCAAGCAAGACGAGTTAGTTAAAAAATTGGAAGATGTGGTAAGTAAAGACCCAAACAATGCTGAGTTATTATTTACTTTAGGAATTACGTATGAAAATTTATCAAAGAATGGTAAAGATAAGTTGGGCAAACCAATGGTGGATCCTGTATTAGTTGGCAAAGCAGAAGCGTCTTATTTAAAAGCAATTCAAGCAAATGGCAATCAAGCAGACTACCAATATAACTTAGGAGCCCTATACTATAACAATGCCGTAGAAATAAACAAACAAATGAATGCTATTGCTGGTAGTTCTGCAGCAGAGATTAAAAAATATGAAGGACTTAAAAAGCAACGTGATGATATGTTTAATAAAGGTTTACCTTATTTAGCAAAGGCAGCAGAAGTAGTAAGTTCAAAAGAAGCTAGCACTCAAAACGCTGACGATAAAAGTACTTTACAGTCTGCTTATCAAGCGCAAGTACAAATCTATAATGCTTTAGGAAATAAGGCAAAAGCAGAGGAGTACAAGAAAAAAATCAGTGAAATACGCTAATTTTGATCCTTTTTTGAAAAGTTTTACCAAAAACTATTGTTTTTCAATTAAAATAGTTTAATTTTACAATATTAAATATTTTAATTTTGGAAACACAAAAATTACAAGGAACTGTAAAGTTCTTCAATGAAACTAAAGGATTTGGTTTCATCAAACACGAAAATTCTAACGAAGAAACATTTGTACATGTTTCTGGTATTTTAGAGCCAATCAAAGAAAATGATCAGGTAGAATTTGAAATGCAACAAGGCCGTAAAGGTATGAATGCAGTTTCTGTAAGAGTACTTAGATAAATAAAAGTTTTTTCAATGATTTAGACCACAGTTTACTGTGGTCTTTTTTTATTCCCTTTATACTCAAATAAATGCTGTTATACTAGTTATCAGGAATCGATTAATGATATACAATCTGTTTTATGTAGACTATGTTTTACTATAGAAGTATAAACAAGAAATTATGTCCATGTTTTAATACCTATATGCATATATCTTATGGCATTTCATTTTATACTTTTGTTCTATAATATATATTATGTTAAATAGTTAATTTATAAGTAAAGGTGCCTATTACAGCACCTTGAATTATTACTTATTTAATCTTGTTTAAAATCTCTTTCGGTACTGCCCCTTTATGCACTAAGAAAGCAGTTGTTTTATATTGAACATA
>Ga0114980_10001012_pt1 | contig 20058 bp, 19 predicted proteins | sample S_140806_EF_Meta_FD_87018 | JGI IMG/M metagenome (GOLD analysis project Ga0114980, IMG submission 87018) | Freshwater microbial communities from Lake Simoncouche, Canada to study carbon cycling - S_140806_EF_MetaG | ecosystem: Environmental > Aquatic > Freshwater > Lake | place: Lake...
CAACAGGTGGCTTTTTAGTTGAAATCAATAAATCAAGAACGGAAGAGGTACGAAGAATGTGGCCTTTCTTCAGAGATAGAAGAATTGATTTTTATGGAGAATTAGTCAAACGATATATTGATTAAGTTTACCTATTACAGGCTTTGAATCAAATCAAATTGTGAAATTATTTGGAAATCTCCTGCAGTTCTCTTTACAATAACTGCAGGTGTTTGTCTTGAAATTATTTTACTAAGCTGCGTAACCGTTATATCTTCACTTACAACAGGAAGTGCAGGCGCCATTATTTCTCTAATAGATATATTTTGCTGAGGGTTTTCACTTAATGCACTGATAACCTGCTGTTCTCCTATTGTTCCAACCCATTCTTCCTTTTCTCTGACGGGTAATTGAGATATATCAAAATCCCTCATCATTTTTAATACCTCGTGTATGGTTGCATCCGGTGAAATACTTTTAAAATCTTTCGTTGATTTTCTTGCCAAAATGTCTTTGGCTCTTAATTCGCTTTCTAAAAATCCACGTTCACGCATCCAGTCGTCGTTATAAATTTTCCCAACGTATCTGCTACCATGGTCATGAATAATAACCACAACGACATCCTCTTCTTTTAACTGCTCTCTCATCTGCCAAAGACCTGCTACTGCTGATCCCGCAGAATAACCCAAAAGCATGCCTTCCTCTCTGGCAATTTTTCTTGCCATTATAGCTCCATCCTTATCGGTAACCTTTTCAAAATGATCTATCAGGCTGAAATCTACATTTTTTGGTAAGATATCTTCCCCAATTCCTTCTGTAATGTAAGGATAAATTTCTTGCTCGTCAAAAATTCCAGTTTCATGGTATTTTTTGAATACAGATCCATAAGTATCTATACCCCAAACTTTTATATTTTTATTTTGCTCTTTAAGAAATTTTGCTGTACCCGAAATCGTACCGCCTGTACCTACGCCCGTTATAATATGGGTTACTTTACCCTCTGTTTGGTTCCAAATTTCAGGACCTGTAGATTCATAATGGGCTAACCTATTGGATAGATTATCATATTGATTAAACCAAAAAGAATTAGGAATTTCAGTACTCACCCTTCTTGCAACTGAATAATAGGAACCTGGATCATCTGGGTGCACATTGGTAGGACAAACGATAACTTCCGCACCAAGCGCTTTCAACAAATCTATTTTTTCCTTAGATTGTTTATCCGTTGTGGTAAAAATACATTTGTACCCTTTTACCGCAGCTGCAATTGCTAAGCCCATCCCTGTATTTCCAGAAGTACATTCAATAATAGTTCCACCAGGCTTTATATCTCCATTCGCTTCAGCATCTAATAACATTTTCAATGCCATTCTATCTTTAATCGAATTCCCTGGGTTGAAAGTTTCTACCTTAATTAAAACAGTAGCTTTAATGCCTGGAAGAATCTTTTTGATTTGTACTAAAGGCGTATTTCCAATAGTTTCTAAAATAGACTGGCAGTATTTCATTTTATTTATAGTATTTAGCAGATATAAAAAATTTAACATCTATAAAGCCAAGTTTTATGGCATCATTTTTACTCAACAAAAGTAAAATATCCAATGGATATTTGCCTGGAGGAATCTTTCCAATTACTTTAGCAAGTATCGTTTTTTTTGTCATTGGATTCATGATTTCTATAACAGTATGTTCAGGAATTTTATTGGAAAGTACAAAGGGATAGGGTGTTTTTTCAATGGGAGGAACGAAAGTATTTGCTGGACCGGAAATTAAAACTAATGTTTTTTTAATTTTTTCCATCGTTAATTTTGCCGTGTCTTCAAAATTAGTTTCTTTCTGTTTCTCAAATTGGATTGGATAATAACCGATAAGAATTCTGGCCCCTTCTTTTATTAAATTGCTTTGAATTAAGTTATGTTTTTTAATTTCTGTTGAATCTCTGGGAAAATAAATTTTTAGTATTCTATAATTAGTGTCTCCTTTTTTTATCTGGTAATATACTGGAATGTATACATTTTTCTCATAAGATTTTAGTGGACCAGGACTTTTAATATCTTTATATAGTATTGGAATTTTTATCAAATTCTTTTCCTTATTATATTGATGGATGTAATATTTTCCTTCAGAATAGGCAATGAAAACAGTATCCTTTATATTTGCAGTAAAGGAAAGAGTGCTCTGGCAACTTGCTTCAAATTGATAGAAAAAAGAAAGGAATAAGATTAATAGCTCTTTATTTCTCAACTTTATTTAATTAACGGTAGCAAATTTACACGAATGAGAAAAAATATCATCATAATTCCGGCAAGATTTAAATCAATTCGTTTTCCTGGAAAACCATTGGAAAAGATCTCAGGAAAATCAATGATACAATTTATTTATGACAGTATAAAAAATTATCACAATATTGATGAAATCATCGTAGCTACCGACGATGAAAAAATAGCAAATCATTGCAAGGAAAACAATATCCCATGTTCATTAACCAGCGATACTCATCAGAGTGGAACAGATCGGGTAGCAGAGGTCGCCTGCAGATTTCCAGCAGATACCAATATCATAAATTTACAAGGGGATGAACCATTTGTTAAAGAAACAGATATACTGAAATTAATTGAGACCTTAAATTGTGCTACTGATGGAATAGCTACTTTGGCATGTCCTATTAAAGAGGATCAACAAAGAAAAAATCCAAATAGAGTTAAAGTCGTTTTTAATAACAGGCGGGAAGCAATGTATTTTAGCAGATATGATCTTCCATATCGGAAAAATGAATCTGACGAAGAATTATCTTTTCAACATATTGGAATTTATGGTTTCAAAAACGAGGTTTTACAAATTTTGACTAAACTACCTGCTGGCAGGTATGAAAAAGCTGAATCTTTAGAACAACTTCGCTGGATGGAAGAAGGATATAAAATTAATTTAGGATTCGTAGATGATTCCCTTTTTAGTGTTGATACTCCTGAAGATTTATTGGAAGCAAACAAACTGGTAAAATGAATAAATATAAGTCATTATTTCTCCCTGGGGTGTCTCTGGCTCTTGTTGGAATGGGTATTTCTATTGCCATCGAGGCAGGATTTTGGAAATGGGATGGGAGACCTAACTGGGAATGGATTCTTTTGGGAACCTTGGGACTTTGCATATTAAATACTGGATTAAGCCTTTTCGGAGAAGCTGTCAGGAGAACTATAATATTAAAAAAGGATTAAAATCATTGCAAAGCTTCTGCAGAAAAACTAAATGGAAGTATCGATTTTATACTATCTAATAAGTAATAACTGCCTTCTTCTCCTTGAAATATTATTTCTATAGGACTATTTTGTCTGTTTTCCATCTCTGATAGTACCTGTCGACAGGCGCCACAAGGACTAACCATCACATTTTTTTTATCTGCAACAACTGCAATAGCTTTTATTTTTTGAAAGGGCTCTTCAAAAGATAATTTGGCTACAGCATTTCTTTCCGCACACATACACAATGGATAAGATGCATTTTCAATATTTGTGCCTAATATTTGATTTCCGTTCTCCAATAAAATGCAAGCACCTACTCTGAAATTTGAATATGGTGCATAAGAATTATGAAATGCATGGCTGGCAGAGTCAAGGATTTCTTTATATTTGTCCGGAATTTCACTCAGATTTTGAAATCTGATGAATTGAATTTGTACTGTTTTTTCCAACTTCTTAGCTTAAAGCATAAAGATAATAAAAATGAATAATATCCTTATTATTGGTGCCGGTCTTTCTTCCAGTGCACTTATAAAATATGTTTTAAAAAATGCAGATGTTAAGGGATGGAATGTTACTGTGGCAGATGCTGATCCTCTTAAAGCAGAGAAACTAATTGTAGGACATTTAACGGCCAGAGCTGCCTGGCTCGATGTGATGAAGGTTAATGATCGGCGTGAATTGATTAGCAGAGCCGATGTGGTGGTTTCTCTTATCCCTGCACATCTTCACCTGGAAGTAGCTCATGACTGCATAAAATTAAAGAAACATCTCATTACTGCTTCTTATGTTTCTCAGGAAATGTACCGTTTAGGAGATGAGGCCAGAGACAGAGAATTAATTTTCATGGGTGAAATGGGTCTCGATCCTGGCATTGACCACATGTCTGCCATGCGCCTTATTGATGGGATCAAGGAAGATGGTGGACAAATCACCTCGTTTCGATCCTATACTGGCGGTTTAATAGCCCCAGAAAGTGACAACAATCCATGGCATTATAAATTTACCTGGAATCCAAGAAATGTGGTACTTTCTGGCCAGGGTACCGCACAGTTTATTGAAAATAGTAAATTAAAATATGTTCCTTATCACCGCTTGTTTAGGGAAAAGAAAATCGTCAATATTTTGAATGAAGGCCCTTTTGAGATGTATGCCAATAGAGATTCTTTGCTTTATATGGATGTATATGGCCTTTCGAAAATACCAAATATCATCAGAGGTACACTGAGAGCTGTTGGTTTCTGTGAAGCCTGGGACGCTTTAATTCAAATTGGTCTTACAGATGCTGATTTTCCTATCCTCGATTCTGGAAATATCACTTATCACGAACTTTTAGATGCTTATGTAGATCAATATAATGGGGGAACATTGAGGGAAAGAGTCGCTCAATTATTAAATAAACCAGCTAATTCTCAAGTCATGGACCAATTGGAATGGCTTGGATTATTTAGAAAGAAGAAAATTAAACATAATTTTGCTACTCCTGCCTTGATATTGGAAAATCTCCTACGTGAAAAATGGGAGCTGCAACCTGATGATAAAGACATGATTATCATGCAACATGAGGTAGAATATAAAAAAGATAATAAAAAATATCTTAAAATTTCTAGTATGAAATTGATGGGAGAAAATAGCCAGGAGACGGCTATGTCAAAAACTGTTGGCTTACCCTTAGGTATTTTTGTTAAACTCGTACTTGAAGGCAAAATTTCATCAAGAGGTGTTCAGATTCCTGTAATGAAGGAGGTCTATGAACCAGTTCTAAATGAATTAGAAAAGGAATTTTCTGTGGTTTTTAATGAAAAACTAATTGTTCTATAATGTGGACTCCTATCCGTCTACTTCAGTTTTTTCAACTAAGCAGACATTTTAGTGTCCTTTTTTACGCCTTTTTTTTACCTTTTCTTGGCTTTTCAAAAGCGGAAATTGGTTCCTTTGAGTTATTACAAATATTGGCATTTTCCTTTAGTTTTTTCTGGGTCTCCGGATTAATTCAAGGTCTTATGATTGTTTATCCATCTTTACCCGATAAGCAAAAAAGGAATATGCTTTATAATGCCTTTTTGTTTTTTATTTTTATTTCCTTTATTTCTTTAACTATCTTATTGATTTGCATTTATTTAAAATTTCCAGGGTTTCAATATTTTAGTCAAATTTCTTTTTTGTGGATTTTTTTAATTTATTATCTGGTTAATACACCAGGACAACTTGTTGAATATGTTCTTTTTTTAGAAGATAAATATAAATGGCTAAAAATATTTTGTCTGATTTCTTTTCCCTTACAAATAGTTTTTTTCTCAGTTCCACTTCTACTCTTTAATGATCTTTTTTGGGGTATAGCCGGTCTCCTGCTTTGGTCTGTCGTAAGGTGTGTTTTTTTAATTTTTCATTATCATTCCGGATATTTTTTATTAGATAAAAAAATCTTATTCAAGTGGATAGGATATTCAATTCCATTATTATTTTCTGCTTTAGTAGGTGGATTAGCTTCCGTTATAAATGCAGCTTTAGTACAATATAATTTTAGTGGTAATGCGGATGTTTTTGCCATCTACCGATACGGCGCTCGAGAACTTCCTTTCGTAAATGGTTTGTTTGAGGGGCTTGGTATTGGCATAATTCCGTCATTAGTTACTAACCTTCAAGATGGCTTAATTAAATTAAAAAACAATACCCGTACCTTAATTCACCTTATTTTTCCTATTTCTATCTTTCTAATGCTATTCGTGAATATTTGGTTTCCTCTTTTGTTTTCTTCTCAATTTCAGGAAAGTATTCCTATCTTTAAAATATTTCTTTTTCTCGTTATTCTAAGAATAATTCCAACAAATGCAGTTATTAATGCCTTAGGTAATTCAAAAATTTTGGCAATCATTGGATTATTGGAGCTTATTGTACATATATGTTGTAGCATCATTGGTCTTAAATGGTTTGGCCTCATAGGTATCGCTTATGCGACTTGTGCTGCTTATTTTTTTGAAAAATTAGTTGGTTTAGTCTTTTTAAAGTGGGCAAATAAAATATCTATGCATCATTTACTTCCATTTGGTTGGTGGTTATTTTATTCAATACTTTTAATAGGCAGTTATTTTATTAACTTCTAAAGCATTATATTTGGCCACATTTTAAAATAAAAATATTGGTATGTCAAGGATAATAATTATTGGAGCAGGTGGGGTAGGAAGAGTTGTTGCCTTCAAATGTGCTCAAAATAAAGAAGTGTTTTCAGAAATTTTGTTAGCAAGCAGAACAGTTTCTAAATGCAATAAAATTGCTGATGATATTAAAATTCAATTAGGATATCAAGACATTTCTACAGCGAAAGTTGATGCCGATAATGTTCCTGAACTGGTCATTTTAATAAATCAGTTTAAGCCTAAATTGATTATAAATGTAGCTTTGCCATATCAGGATTTAACTATTATGGAGGCTTGTTTGCAAACAGGAGTGCATTATCTGGATACAGCAAACTATGAACCAAAAGATGAGGCGAAATTTGAGTATAGCTGGCAATGGGCTTATAAAGAGCGTTTTAAACAAGCAAACTTGACTGCTATTTTGGGTTGTGGGTTTGATCCAGGTGTTACAGGTGTTTTTACTGCTTATGCTGCAAAACACTATTTTGATGAAATGATCTATTTAGATATTATTGATGCCAATGCTGGTAGTCACGGAAAAGCTTTCGCTACTAATTTTAATCCGGAAATAAATATACGAGAGGTAACACAAAAAGGTAAATATTGGGAGGATGGTCAATGGATTCTCACCGAGCCTCATGAAATTAAGTTAGATATTAACTATCCGAATATTGGACCTAAATCTTCTTATCTCATTTATCATGAAGAACTTGAATCTTTGGTGATTAATTTTCCATCATTGAAAAGAGCGAGATTCTGGATGACCTTTAGTGAAGAATATTTAACACACCTGAGAGTTATTCAAAATATTGGAATGGCAAATATTGAACCGGTCTTGTTTCAGGGAAGAGAAATAATTCCTTTAGAGTTCTTAAAAGCTGTCTTACCAGATCCCGGTGATTTAGGTGAAAATTATATTGGGCAAACAAGCATTGGAGTAAGAATTAGAGGAAAAAAAGATGGTAATTGGGTCAATTATTATATCTGGAATAATTGTCAACATGTAGATGCATATAATGAAACAGGAACGCAAGGTGTTTCCTATACAACAGGGGTACCTGCCATGGTTGGTGCAAAAATGTTCTTAACAGGTCAATGGTCTAAACCAGGAGTTTATAACGTGGAAGAATTTAATCCTATTCCATTCCTCGAAGCATTGGGTCAATCTGGTTTACCTTGGCACGAACAGGTAGATGGAAATCTGGAGTTTAATTATCCCGAATAAGTTTAATTTATTTTTTAAAAATATTTTGTAATATGAATATGTCAAATTTTCAATCTATTCCTTCTCCGTCTTTCGTACTTGACATGGATAGGCTGACTAGAAATTTAAATATATTACAGGATATCCAACAAAAGTCAGGTATTGATATTATTTTAGCCTTAAAGGGTTTTTCTCTTTGGCATGTTTTTCCCTTGGTGAAAAAATATTTAGCAGGTGCAACCGCTAGTTCTCTTCATGAATCTATGTTGATTTTTAATGAAATGGGTACAAAAGCACATACTTATTCTCCAGCTTATATTCCTTCCGATTTTGAAAAAATTGCCCAACATAGTAGTCATATTACCTTTAATTCATGTACAGAATACATTAGATATTTACCTTATATTTCATCAAATAATCCTTTGTTTTCAGCAGGAATAAGGGTTAATCCTGGTTATTCTCCTGTTGATGTCGCTTTATATAATCCCGCTTCACCAGGTTCAAGATTAGGTGTAACCCCCGAAAAACTTAATGAGTTAAAACAGTTACCTTGTCTTGATGGTATTCATATTCATACTTTATGCGAATCTAATTCGTATCATTTGGAAAAATTAATGGCTGCTGTTGAGAATCATTTCGGAGAATTATTGCCTGACCTTAAATGGATTAACTTTGGTGGAGGTCATCTTATGACAAAATCAGATTATGATATTCCCCACCTGATTTCAATATTGAAGCGTTTTAAAGAAAATCACCCCAATCTTAAAATTATTTTGGAACCAGGTAGTGCCGTCGCCTGGGAGACTGGAGAATTAGTTTCTTCTGTCTTAGATATTGTTGAAAATGATGGAATTAAAACAGCTATTCTCGATGTTTCTTTTACGGCTCACATGCCAGATACTCTCGAGATGCCTTACAAACCTAATTTATTAAATGCCTCAAATGTACCATTATCTGAATGTCCATTTTCTTACAGATTAGGAGGAGTGAGTTGCCTTGCTGGTGATTATATGGAGGAATATTTTTTTTCCGAACCACTTCAGATAGGTCAAAAACTTATCTTTCTAGATATGATGCATTATACTATGGTTAAAACTACACAGTTTAATGGGGTCGCTCATCCAGAAATTGGATATATATCTGAAAAGGAAGGATATAAATGCTGGAAAAAATTTGACTATTTAGATTTTAAAAATAGACTGGGGTAACTATATGCTTAATGGTAAAGAGTTGTTTCAATCTATATGGAATAAACTTAACGACGATTTTGATGACAATGAAAAAAATGCAATTTGCAAATCCATTTTATTCGATTTGGCAAATTTCAAATTGCCATGGAATCTAGAAAAAGTAATTACCCTTGAATTAGTTCAACTAATTGATAATGCTATTGTTAGAATAAATGGAGGGGAACCTACACAGTATGTTTGCGGTATAGCACCTTTTCGACACTATTTGTTTCTTGTAAATAATAACGTCCTTATTCCGAGACCAGAAACAGAGGAACTTGTTACCTTGGTTTTAGATAATTTAAACCTTCTGCCAGCAGGTAAAGGTCTTGACATTGGAACAGGTTCAGGTGCTATCGCTATTTCGATTTCTTTGGAAAGTAAAATGGAAATCGATGCAATGGATATTAGCGATGGCGCACTTCAAGTTGCCAGGAAAAATATTGAAAAATATAATGCGAATGTTAATCTGTTGCATTCTGACATTTTAGAAAATCCAATAAATGAATTGTATTCCTTTATTGTAAGTAACCCACCTTATATTCCAATAGCTGAAAAAACAGATCTTTCCGCTTCGGTTTCTCAGTTTGAACCACCCATTGCGCTTTTTGTACCGGACAATTCTCCACTTTTATTTTATGAAAAAATAACGGAAAAGGCATTCAATTCTTTATTGCCAAATGGAGCGTTATTTTTTGAGTGTCACTATAAATATGCAGAAATGGTGGCTGACTTAATGGCAGATTTTTCGTTTTCAAAGGTTCAGATCAGAAATGATTTAAGTGGCAAACAAAGAATGGTTTTTGGATTTAAAGCCTTGTAAAATGCAAAATTAGAGTTCCTTAATAATCTTTAATAATTCACTTAGGGCACTATTTAACGATTCAATGGCATCTTTCATCTTCCAATTTTCCTTATTTCTATCTTCCACATAATTTGATATACTACGAAGGGACATAAAGGGCTTTTTTTCCTTCAAACAAACATAAAAAAATGGGGCACCCTCCATACTCTCTATTTCAATATCTGGATATTGACGGCATAATTTTCTAGCTCTATTTTCAGTTCCAGTGACGGTATTCAGGGTAATTCCATTGGCAATAGGTAAGAATTTTGCCAATGTAGCATCTGGATTAATCAATACGCCATCTACAAAAGGATATTCATCTTTGTTAATTAAAGACGTTTGAAAAATAGATGTAAAATCGCCGTTTTTTTCTTCTATGCCTAAATCTCCAAATCTTTCCGAATTAAGGTAATAAACACCACATAATGGTTTGTCTTTCTGATAGGCTCCGCCAATTCCTGCTTGTATAATTAAGGAATAATCAGATTTTTTCAAGCAATTCATTAATTCATACATGGTATTAAATGCACCAACACCGGTGATTAATATTTCCACTTCGTGGTTATCTGATTCCCAGTTATCTGATAATCCTGCTTTCCAATGGTTATTTAAATAAGCCACAGTTAAATCTATTTCAAAAGTGGTTGCACTGACAATTAGTATTTTCATTTTGTTTTAAGATTCCATTGTTTCTGAACATAAACAGAAGTTAATATGCCAAGCCATTGGTGATTTCGCAATGTCAGACCAAATTTACAACTTTTTGGCAGGTTAAAAGCTATTCCTCCAGAGATGGAATAGGGTAGTGGTTCCCATCCAATTTCCCCCTCAAAAAGTTTAAAATTACCCTTAATATTTCCTCTAAGGCCTCGATTTATACGTTCAATATTATAGGTATAGCATAAATTAAGGTGTAAGGATTCATTAATTTTATTGTCTACACCAATAATTAGTCCATATTTATCTTTTAATGTACCGGGAAAAACTTCTTTTTCAAACTTTACGAAAATTTGATGTGTTGATTTTATGGTTACCAAACCATTTAAAGCTAATACTACTGTATTTATAGGAATATCATTTATGAAAGTTTGTCTTTTATTTCCCATTTCAATTCCTGTGATAAAAAAGGAACTTAAATGCTTAAAATAGGCTATTTCGATTTCTTGATTTTTTAGATATGGATTAGCGTATAAAATAGAAAAATATTGATTTTTGTCCTTAAAATAGATCAAAATATCTGCTGTTTGCCGTGTTTTTACATCTAACCACTGTGCCTCCTGCAATAAAATACCAAATGAACTTTGCTTAAAGGGACTAATTTGTTTGGTAGGAATGGCATAATTTTTACCAAGAAGGGGCATTATTTGGTTTCCAATTCTTTGATAATCTAATGTTTGGCTATTTGATATATAAATCATCATGCCTTGACAAATAAAATGTAATAAATAATTTCTCATACCTAATTTTTATTTTAATTAATATTAGGGTATTGTATTCATTTTGAATCGTAGGTCATTTTATAATAATAGCAGATTTATCCTAACTTTGTCCAAAAATTAATGCGCCAAAAGGTAATCTTTAAGGATTTAGGATTAACGGACTATTTTGATACTTGGCAGTATCAAACCGAAATTCACAATCATCTTAAGGATAATAAAAAATTAATCCCCTATGAAAATCCGGAGCATACCCTCCTTTTTTGTGAACATCATGCAGTTTTTACCTTAGGAAGAAGTGGTTCAGAAGAAAATTTAATTATATCACCTGAAGAACTGGCCTTAAAAAATATTCAGTTTTATAAAATAAATCGTGGTGGCGATATTACCTATCATGGACCTGGCCAGATAGTTGGATATCCCATCTTTGATCTTGACTTTTTTTTTAATGATGTACATAAGTACGTAAGATTATTGGAAGAATGTGTTATTCAAACACTTAAACATTACAATATTGAAAGCTACAGAGAAAATGGTTATACAGGTGTCTGGGTGAAGGATAAATATGGATCAGAAAAACGGAAAATTTGTGCTATTGGCGTTCACTTAAGTCGCTGGGTTTCCTTGCATGGATTTGCATTTAATGTGAATACAAATTTGGAGCATTTTAATTTTATTATTCCTTGCGGCATTAAAGATGAAGAAAAATCAGTTACTTCTTTAGAAAAAGAATTAGGAGCTAAACAGGATATGGAAGAAGTTAAATTAATTTTAAAAAAGGAAATTTCATCTATTTTTGAATTTGATATGTTATAACGAATATGGATTTAGAAAATAAAGCGAAAAGGGTTGCAGAATCAAAATCGGTGATGACAGAAATGGTCATGCCTAATGACGCTAACCCAATGGGAAATTTAATGGGTGGAAATCTATTGCGTTGGATGGATATAATATCCAGTATATGTGCTGGAAAACATTGTGAAAAGCAAGTAGTTACCGTCTCAGTGGATAATGTTGCCTTTAAAAAGCCAATTCATGTTGGTGATATTGTTACAATTGAAGCAATGGTTACCAGGTCTTTCAATACCTCTGTTGAAGTATATGTTGAGGTTTATGCGGCTGATATTAAAGGACATAACTATAGAAGATGTAATCACGCCTATTATACCTTCGTTGCCTTAAGTACCCCTGAGGGTAAACCTGTCCCGGTTCCTAACGTCATACCATTAACTGATAATGAAAATAAATTATTTGAATCGGCTCCACAAAGAAGGGAAATGAGATTGTTATTAGGTGGTAGATAAAATAATTTTTTAAAAATGTGGTTGAAAACGAAATATAATCATTTGGTTACTGGTTTTTTTTTTAATAAAATGCTACTGCTTTTTATTTTATTTGCTTTTTTTACATCAGATTTCAGGGTTATTTCTCATTTAAATATTTTCAAACCGATTGAAAACTTCTTCCTTATCAGACAGTTTTTCAATGATGAACAAACATCAAAAAAATATATTGAATCGCTTAATAATTTGTCTAATATGGCAAACCTTAGGTCAGTTCCAAAGGGTTTTGATGAGAATTGGATTTTAAGGGGGCCCTCAAAAATTGGTGCCCGAGTAAATGTAATTAAATCTGATCCAAATAATAGTCAAATTGTCTTTCTGGGTTTTTCTTCTGGTGGTCTTTGGAAAACGGTTGATGCTGGCAAAACTTGGAAATCAATTTTTGACGATTTTCCCTGGCTTGCCATTTCAGATATTAATATAGATCCTATAAATAGTAATACTATTTATGTTGCAACAGGAGATGCCAATATTTCTGGTTACCCCTTTGTTGGAGATGGCGTTTATAAAAGTGTTGATGGGGGAACTACATGGAAAAACATTGGACCATCCGGTATTCAGGTTACTTCAAAAATTATTGTTAACCCAGATAATCCTAAAATATTATTTGCCTCGAGTATGGGACTTCCTTTTCAAAAAGATAAACTAAGGGGCATCTATAAAAGTTTGGATGGAGGTAATACCTGGGAAAAAAAATTACATGTATCGGATGATGCTGGAATTATAGATTTAATTTTTGATCCTTTTAATTCAAATGTTTTGTATGCTTCCTCCTGGCCCAGGATAAGAAATAATAGAGAAAGTATATTAACTGGGACAAATGCAAATATCTGGAAAAGTACTGATGCTGGTTCAACATGGAACATTGTTTCAACTGGATTAAATCCTGGTTCAAAGGGTAGAATTGGTCTTGTTGCCAGTAAAAAAACACCAAATCTGATTTTTTGTATCGTAATGCAAGAAAATAATGAATGGGAAGGATTTTACAAGTCTTTAAATGGAGGTCTTACCTGGACAAATTTACTTAAAGAACCTAATTCAAAACCTATACCTGATAATGCTATGGGAGGTTTTGGATGGTATTTTGGAAAAATTGAAATTAATCCTTACAACGATCAAGACCTATTTATATTAGGTGTTGACTTATGGAGGTCTAAAGATGGTGGAATTACATGGAATTTAGGTGCTCCTCCCTGGTATGAAAATAACATTCATGCTGATAAACATGATTTGGTTTTTCTCAATGAAAATGAATATTTATTGGCATCTGACGGTGGGGTCTATATCTCTAAAGATAAAGGCTCCAACTGGTCTGATTATGAACAAATACCTGCGACCCAATTTTATAGAATTGCATTTAACCCTCATAAACCTACCTTTTATTATGGAGGAGCTCAGGATCATGGTACCTTAGAAGGTAATAATCCTGAAAATTGGTCAAGATTATATGGTGGGGACGGTTTTCAACAAGTGTTTGATGCAAGTAATCCAAATCTTATTTATACGCTTATTCAGAATGGTATTATTCTGGTAAGTAACAATAAAGGTTTGTCCTTTAATTCCATTATGAATGGTATTGATAAATTTGAACCTGTTGCCTGGGATGCACCTTTTATTAAAAGTCCCTTTAATGCTAATATTTTATATACAGGAACTTCAAGGATTTATAAAAATACCAACGGACCAAATGCTACCTGGGTACCCATTAGTAATGATTTAACAGATGGAAATATTTACGGAGCCCGTTTTCATAATATCACTACTATTCACGAGTCTTCCGTCCTTCAAGGATTATTATATGCCGGTACCTCCGATGGCAATTGTTGGCGTTATGATCCAGAAACAGGTTTATGGGCCAATATTACGGTAGGATTACCAGAAAGATATGTAACCTCCATTCAGGCTTCCCCAACTTTCCCAGATCATGTTTTCGTTTGCCAATCAGGATATAAAGATAATGACTGGCAATCTCATCTTTTTATTTCTAAAGAAAGAGGTGAAAAATGGAAAGCAATCAGAGGTGATTTACCTTATATTTCCATTAATGATTTAGTTGTAATTCCAGAACAAAAGGATTCTATCCTATTTGTAGCAACTGATGCTGGCGTTTATGGTACATTAAATGCTGGAAAAAATTGGTATAAATTAGGCGCTAATCTACCTTTAATTGCTGTTTACGATCTTGAATACGTTCCTGAAAAAAAAGAATTGATTGCAGGTACTTTTGGCAGGTCTATTCATACATATAATATAAAATCAATTCTTGAAAAGGAATATACCTTGTCTGTCTCACCAGCTAGTTTAAATTTTCCATCAAGCGGGGGTAATTATTCTTTAAATATTTATTCAAATACCTCCTGGACTTTGAATAAAAATCAACCATTTTTCAACTATTTAAGTTCATCTGGCACCAATAATAGTGTTATAAAAGTAACATGTGAGCCTAATAACAACTTGTCACCAAGATCAGGAAATATTGTTATAAAGGGAATAGGTATTGATTCAACCATCATTAAAGTTATTCAAGAGAGATTTATACCGGTATTTTCTATTTCACCACAAAATTTAAATTTTCTTCAAGCAGGTGGTAATCAATCTTTATCTATTTCAACAAATACTTCCTGGAGTTTATACGAATCTTTAGACTATATTTCAACAAGTATTAGTAATATTAATGGAAATACATTTATTGAGGTTAATTGCATACCGAATGGTACTTCTAATAAACGAGAAGGATTATTAAAATTTTTACCAAATGGAATGGATACCATTTTTGTGAAAATTTCTCAACCAGGATCTATTCCTTCAGGGATTTCAAATAAATCTGCATCAACCAAGGTATTTAAGGTATTTCCAAATCCTGTTACCAGCAATTTTATTACTATAAAAAGAGATAGCAATCCTTATCTTCAGGAGAGAATAAATGCTATGTTATACAATCAGACTGGACATCTTATCAAAACATACCAAGTTCCATTTTATGAGAATTCCTTGATTTTAAATTTACCATACCTAACGCATGGTAACTATTTTTTAGTTTTCAGAAATGATGCAAACCAAATAATACAGACGGAAAAACTTATTAAATAGAAGAATCATTTCTGCCGTTTCTATTTACAATAGTAGCCGTTGGTTGTTGTGTACTCATAATGATGACATCTTGAATATTAACGTGAGCTGGTCTTGATACCATAAAATAAATGGTTTCTGCAATATCAAAAGCTGTTAATGGATTAAAATCACTATAAATATTAGCCCTTTCCTTGTCCCCATCAAATCTTACAATTGCAAATTCTGTATCTTCTACATGACCAGGTGAAATAGACGCCACCTTAATGTTTTGAGTATGTAAATCAATTCTCATTCCCTCTGTAAGTGCCTGAACTGCAGCTTTACTGGCACAATAAACATTTCCATTTGGATAAGTTTGTCTGCCAGCAATAGATCCAACATTTAAAATAAATCCACTTTTATGTTTAATCATCAAAGGAATAACAGCTTTAGAGACATAAATTAGACCTTTTACATTAGTGTCTATCATCTCCTCCCAATGAGCCAGATTTCCTTCCTGAAAAGGAGCAAATCCTTTAGCTTTTCCCGCATTGTTTAACAAGAAATCTATCTTTTTCCACGATTCAGGTAGTAAATTAAAGGCGTCACTAATCGCCTTTTCATCAGTTACATCGGCAGAAATAATATAAGTTTCTACCGGATATAATGATTTTATATGGTCAGCTACTTCTTTTAACTTTTCAGATCTCCTGGCTAATAAAATTAAATGATAGCCTTTACTGGCAAAGTAATAGGAATTTGCTAGACCGATACCAGCATTGGCACCAGTTATACAAGCAATTTTACCTTGATTTTGGTTGTCAAAAGGAAGTAGTTTTTGCACTTATGTTAGATTATGAATGAGGAACATCGAAGGCCAGATCATTATCAGGTATTTTAAGTTCCGGATTATTTTGAACTGCTTTTAGATAAAATTCTCTGGCAATTTTTTTCTCTCCCTCGTTAAAGTAAAAAGTGGCAATATCATAAAACGCAAACTTGTGATTTGGTAACGCCTCAATAGTTTTTAAATAATATTCCAGTGCTTTATATGGTTTATTAGAAATACTATTCAGATAAATTGCGTAAGTATAAAGCGCTTCCTTTGGGTAATTGGGTTGACGCAGACATTGTTTCAATAAATTACCGGCCCTTTCCATCCTGTCTGGAAAGTGAGAAATAAGTAAACTGGCTAATTCATAAATGCATTCTCCATGATTAGCATCAATCAATAAAATTTCTTCCAACAGGGTTTTAGCATCTTCCCATTTATTTTGGGATTGAAAAATTTTAGATACGGCTACTTTTGCTTCTAAATGATTAGGATTTTTTTCAACAAATGGGCGTAAATAATTTAACCTTTGATTATCATTTTCAGCTTCTCTTAATACTAGTTTTAAATGAAAAAATTGTTTGTTAATATCAAGCGGATATTGTTTTTGCACTTGGTTGAATAAGGAAACAACAGAATCCAGAGCTGTGTCAGATTCAACAATAACAGGTATTTCTTCAGGTGTTTTTATTTCTTCAGGAATTATTATTTCTTCAGGTAATATTATTTCTTCTGGTATTTTTATTTCTTCCACTATTTGTTGGGGTAAAGCGGGTAATTCTTCTTGAACTTCAGGTTCATCATCACCAAAAGGAAATGTATTTTCAGATAAGGATAATTCTTCTCTTGGTTTAGTTAAATCGACTGTTCCGATAGGCAAAAATGGAATAGCCGATGAAAAATCGGCGACATTATCATCTATCAATCCATCCAGTTCCGTAATGTTTACAGATTCGCTGGATGAAATTTCAGATGGTGCTATTGAGGTAGTACTTGAAAAATCAAAAATCTGGTTTTCTCTAACGCGTGATTCCTCAGAATCAATGATTTCTTCTTCAAATTCCACGTATTCTGGCACAGGAAAAGGGGGAGGAGTTGATAATTCAGTTTCCTCTAATGCTATTTCTAAGTCATCTTCCAGGAATAAATTATCTTGAAATGGAAATTCAATTTTATCTTGAACTAATTGGTATCGATTTTTAAATGTCCTACAATCAATCAAAGTTGGGGGCAAAAATTTTCTTAAATGACGCAATGTTTCACCTGCTTCTGAAGATATAATTCTCAGAATATTTGAATAATTTTCGAATTTTATTTTTTCAGACTCCTCAGATCTAATTTCATTTTTTTGACTTCTTGCTTCGAGATATTGACTTTGCCAGTAATTTATATAAGGAATTATATCACCAATTTTATCAATAGAAGTTGGCACTTCCTTTATTCCACCTGTTTCAGGATCAGGTATTAGGCCATTTATTAAAATGGGTATTATCTGATCCGATTTTTTTGTTACAAGAGAAAGGGTGTTTTGCATGCAAGCCAATGATTGCAGAAAATTAACACTGATTAAAATGATGATAGGACCATCAAAATTTTCTAATTGATTATAAATAGATGGATCTGTATAGTCTTTGGAATTAACCAGGTTAAAATTAATAGGTGTATTCTTGAAATCCTGCAATATTTTATTTACAGCTTTCTGATTTTCAATGGAATAAGCAATGGCAACATTTGGATTCATGACAATTCAGATTTAATTAATGGGGGATTGACTTATTATTTTTTCAATTGTTTCATTAAAATCTTTTTTAAAAGATTCATATTCACTAGTAGCCGGACCATTAAAACCGGTATGAATTTTTATCACCTTGTTATTTTTATCTAGTATCAACATCGTAGGAAAGGCTATTATTTCATTTAACATTGGCATAGATTTTAAAGCTTCTTTTTTATTGTAGGAACCTGCCCACAAAATTGGATAAGGAATATTCAACCGCTTTTTATAGGCTGTTAAAAGAGGTAGAACTTTTTCTTTTTCTTTATATCTTTCAAAAGCCAGTCCAATAACGGATATGTCTTTATCATTATTTTGTTTCAGAAAATCTAGTAAAAAAGTGGTTTCATCTAAGCAATTGGGGCACCAGGTACCAAATAATTGAACAATTTTAACGTCTCCTTTAAGGTCACTTAAAGATACCAGATTTCCATTTATATCGGGAAATCTAAAATTAATAATATCTGAATTTACTGTTTGCGTAATTTTATTTGGATCCCTTAAAACATTATTTTTACGAGGTTTAGCTTGCCAGATAGTTTGATAGTGTTTGCCTGATCTAAAAATTCCATTAATTGTTGAATCGGTTTTTATTTTTCCTTCAAATAAGAAGGCATGAGAGCCATCAAAAACAGATAAATACAATTTATTAGCTTGAACAGTACCCTCTAAATACCTATAATCGCCTGTTTCCGTTAAAAAAGTACCTGTCAAATAATTTCCTACTTGTTTAAATTCAGCTATTCCCGGATAAGGATCTTCCCCTTCAACCAATCCAAATTCAGTTTCCCAAGAACCAGTTAAATTCATGAGTGGTTCTTTCTTTAATTGAGTAAATCTATAATTACTTCCAAATTTGGCTACAAATGGAATTTTATTATTTTCTGTCCTATAATTAATTACCCATTCTCCCTCCATGACATTTTCTTCATAAAGACCATGGATATAGGTATCATAGATGGGGAAATTTATTCTAAAAGTATCCTTTGCTAAATACTTACTTCTACCGAAAGATATATCTGAGGCAACAATTTTTTCTGATCCATTAAATAGGATCATTATAAAACTATCCTCTGTAATGTATTTTATTTCAAAAGTAAAGGGTAATTCGCCATCCGTCACTTCATCAAATTTTAGATTAAGTTTTTCAGGCAAAGGTTCCCCCTTCGGATTTGCACTTACGGGTCTGGAATCAAGTTTTAGAACACCTCGCCACATCCCTTTGGGTAAGGCATTGAAATGATCATCTGAAACCAGACAAGAGGAGCTCAATTGGGTCATTATTAAAACAAGCAATAAATAGAAGTAGCTACCTTTCATTTAAACGTTTTTATTAGCAAAGATAAAGGAAATCTAAAATAATCTGCATAATATAATTTTCACCTAAATTGTCCTCATTAAGTATTTGTTTCTCTCACATTTATAAAATAGAATATTTGGGAAGAATTCTTAATTTTAGGTTCGACTTTAATATGTCAGAGGAAGAAGAAGTGGTTTATCAGTCGAAAGGGAATAAAAAATTGGAAAAGCTGATTGACCAGTTTGTTTCCGGCGATAAAAACCGATTTTCCATTAAAACGGCCTATATATTACGAGACACCATTAAAGCCATTGGAACGGATAAAATCAGACCTACCACTTTTGGCATTTTCTACGACGATTTAGAAAAACCAAAAACTGGAGGAACAGGACACACCATGATCATTTGCGAAAAACATAATATTCCAATTAATGACCAAAAAGATTGGTTTAATTTACTTAAAGAGTAGGCTTTTTTCTTTTTCCCATTTTTTTCTATTGTTATTTCTTAAGGTCAATCACTAAACCTTCTTATTCTAACTGGTTTTATACTTAATAATTTTTTATTCAGTTCCCAGGTGTCTGGTATTTTAAAGGTGATTCTATAAATGTTTTTTATGTTTTCGGAAATACCTATTTTTTCCAAAGCAATGAATTCATCAATTTTTTCTGCGTTTAATTTCTTTAATTG
>Ga0114980_10001019_pt1 | contig 19997 bp, 11 predicted proteins | sample S_140806_EF_Meta_FD_87018 | JGI IMG/M metagenome (GOLD analysis project Ga0114980, IMG submission 87018) | Freshwater microbial communities from Lake Simoncouche, Canada to study carbon cycling - S_140806_EF_MetaG | ecosystem: Environmental > Aquatic > Freshwater > Lake | place: Lake...
GGCTTGCCGCTGTGGATGGCGGCGGAAAGGGCGAGCTCGGCGGCGCGGTCAAAGACCCATTTCAAATCGGCTCCCGTGAAGCCTACGGTGGCTTCGACGAGGGATCCGGTGTTGAAGTCGGCCATGGGCTTGTCTTTGGCGAGGAGATCAATGATCTGCGCACGAGCCGGTGCATCCGGCGGTGGGACAAAAATGGCCTGGTCAAAGCGGCCTGGACGGCGGAAAGCGGGATCGAGCGCCCAAGGTTGGTTCGTGGCACCGATGACGAGCACGCGCTGGTTTTCACTGCGGATGCCATCCATCTCATGGAGGAACTGGTTCACGAGACTGCGCATCTGGCTTTCGCGGATCTGGCGGCGGTCCTGCGCGAGGCTATCGAGATCGTCGAAGATCATGACGCAGGGCGCGTTGGCCCGGGCGATCTCGAAGAACTGGTGGAGGTTGCGCTCGGGGTTGCCGTAATAGGGATCAAAGACCTCGTGCAGGCCGACGACGAGGTAATTGCAGGCCACCTCGCCAGCGACGGCACGGAGGATGAGCGTTTTGCCACAACCTGGAGGTCCATAGACGAGGATGCCGCCGCCGGTTTTGCGGCCGTAGGCCTTGTAGAGATCAGGAAACTGGAGCGGGTAAGTGATCTTGAGGCGGATCTCTTCCTTCAGCTCCTCCATGCCACCCACGTCATCGAAGTTCAAGGTGCTGCGGTTTGGATCATCCGGGCTGAAGAAGGTTTCAGGCCGCCAATCACTCTGAGCATCGATGAATGCCTCGTCTCCGAACTCTTCGGTATCGGCGCCGGAGTTGTTTTCGGAGATGCTGGAATCAGGCGAGGGCGCGGGCGAGGCTTTACGAGCGTCACGCACGGTGCGGCCGAGCTCGCGTTCGAGGGTGGGATCGCTCACGGTGCCGTCGATCTGGGCGGCGTAGTCGAAGTGTTCGACGGCTTTCTTTTTATCGCCCTCGGCAAGGTATACGCGGGATAGGAGCAGATGCGCCTGGGCATTCTCAGGCTCCATGAAGAGGACGCGTTCGGAGCGAACGGCGGCTCCCGAGGTATCTCCCTCTAGAAAGAGCACCTTGGCAAGGGCGAGGTGGGCATCCGTGTGATCGGGGTCGAGTTCGAGCACCCGACCAAAGGCGGCCCTGGCCTCATCAAGCTTCATCTGCTCCAGGCAGGCGCGGCCATGCAGAAGCAGGAGCGAGAGGTTGTTCGGCGACTGTTGTAGGGCGTCACTGAGGGCGGAGGAATCTGGCATGAGGGTAGGATGACTTAGAACCCCGAACGTTGAACATTCAACCGCGAACATTGACTGCCGCGAGGATGCTCGCGGGCTGCTTGGAGCGGCAAGAGGGCTTTTAATCAGCTTTCCCGAACCTTCGCGGCGAGGCTGTCCACCATGCGGCGGAAGTCCTGCGAATTTTGAATCTGATTGGTCACCACCTTGCAGGCATGGATGACGGTGCCGTGATCACGGCCACCGAATTCCTCGCCGATCTGGATGAGCGGCAGCTTTGTCATGGTGCGGGTGAGGTACATGGCCACCTGGCGGCCCTCGGCGATGTTTTTCGGGCGGCGGGGGCCGGTGAGGTCACTCACGCGGAGGTCGTAGGAGGTGGCCACGATGCGCTGGATGCGGTCCACGGTCACTTGCTTGGCGGCATCGTCCTCCATCACATCGTGAAGAAGGGCGGCGAGGGCGGATTCCGTCTGCACGGGGCCTTCGAGCGAGACGTGGGCAGCCACGCGCATGAGGGCACCCTCAAGCTTGCGCACGTTCGAGCGGATGCGCTGCGCCATGAATTCGAGGAGCCAGCCATCGAGGGTGACATTGAAATCGCTCTGCTTGCGGCGGAGGATGGCCATGCGAGTTTCAAAGTCCGGCACCTGGATCTGCGTGGTGAGACCCCATTCAAAGCGGGAGACGAGGCGGCTTTCGAGGTTTTTGATCTCGCTCGGCGGCCGGTCACTCGCCAAGACGATCTGGCGGGCGTTGTTGAAGAGTTCGTTGAAGGTGTGGAAGAACTCTTCCTGCGTGCTGTCTTTGCCTTCGAAGAAATGTACGTCGTCGATGAGTAGCACATCAAGCTTGCGATACTTCTGGCGGAACTGCGAAAAGGTCTGCCGCTTGATGGAGTCGACAAATTCGTTGGTGAACTGCTCGCTAGTCACATAGCGCACGACGGCGTTGCGCTTCCGGGCGAGCACTTCTTGGCCGATGGCTTGGAGAAGATGTGTTTTTCCGAGGCCGGTGGCACCATGGAAAAAGAGAGGGTTGTAGATGCGTCCGGGCTTTTCAGCCACAGCGCGTGCCACGGCCACCGAGTAGCTCGTGTTCGTGCCGCTCACATAGCTATCGAAGTTGAATTTCGCGTTCAACCCGGCTTCGGCGAAGGTGCGGATCGGAGAAGGCTCGGGGGAGGCGACTCGGGCGGCCTTGATGTAAGGCATCGAGAGCGCCGGGGAAGGTGCAGAGGGCTCTGAAGCAATGGCAAACTCAATGAGAGCAGGCTCGCCAGTCACTTGCGCCACGGCATCCGTCACGGCGACGAGGTAATTGCTCTCGATCCACAGTTGATGAATCGGATTGGGCACCGTCACCACGAAGCGACCGCCATCAGCCATGCGGCCGCTGGCACCGCTGAAGCAGCGCTGGAAGTTATCTCCGCCGAGACGTTCGAGGAGCACCTCGCAAACGCGATCCCACAAGGTGGGGGTCAGAGTGAAGAGATCGGGCGCGGAGATGGCTTTGGCAGGCTGTTGGTCTTGAGGATGGCTTTCATTCGGGATCTCCATGTTGTTGTTGGGTGGTCTCCGGCGCGTGGAGGGGCAGTGAGTGATTGAGGGAAAGGAAGATGAGAGGCTTCACATCGCGTGCGGTTGAAGCACAGGAGAAAGTTTTTTTAAATGGGCCGCTTTGTATGTCGAGACGACTCACTGAGACAACCATTTACTGTCGAAAAATTTGAAATTATTTCTCTTTGATGGTGAAACATTTTAAAAGAACTGGCGCGTGAGTATGAATGGGTGTGTGGATGAGTTGTGAACAGATTGGGAACATCCAGGTATAAGTCATTTGTGGCACTGGATTTGCTCCCCCCCACCACCCTCGCCTTCGCCTTTTCACGGAGAGGCTATGAACGGCTCCTGCGATAGAAGACGATGCCACCACGCCGTATGAGCACGTATGATGAATGCTTGCCCTGCGATTCCTTTTAGCCGTCGCGAGATGCTCAGCCACTCGTGTGCTGGTTTTGGCATGCTCGCCTTGCATGGCTTGATGGCATCAGAAGCATCGGCGGCCTCGCTAAATCCCCTGGCAGCCAAGCAGCCACACTTCGCGCCGCGTGCGAAGCGCATCATCTTCCTCCTCATGAAGGGCGGGCCGTCCCAGGTGGACACCTTTGATCCGAAACCACTGCTTGATCGTGATCACGGCAAACCTCCGCCCTTTGCGCTGCCACGTGTGACCTTTGCGAAGACCGGCAATCTGCTCCGCTCGCCGTGGAAGTTCCGTCAATATGGACAAAGCGGGCTGCCGGTGAGTGATCTCTTTCCCAATGTGGCGCAGTGCGTGGATGATCTCTGCATCATCCGTTCCATGCACGGCACGAATCCAGCTCACGGGGGTGCCTTGCTGAAGCTCCATACTGGGAGCGATACCTTTGTGCGTCCCAGCATGGGTGCCTGGGTGAGCTACGGCCTCGGCACGGAAAACACGGATTTGCCCGCCTTCCTCACCATCTGTCCCACGCTCGCTCATGGCGGCGTGAACAACTGGGGCAGCGCCTTCCTACCCGCGTGGTGCCAGGGCACGCCGCTGGGCAATGCCAGCGTCACCGCTGATCAGGCCGTGGTGCGACACATCAAGAACACACGCACGCCCACCTCGTTGCAACGCCTGCAGCTCGATCTCGCCTCCGATCTGAATCACCGCCATCTCGAAGCCGCTGGCAAAAATGCCGCGCTCGAAGCCCGCATCGAGTCCTTCGAGCTGGCCTTTCGCATGCAGGCCTCCATGCCGGAGATCCAGGGCATCGCGGGCGAGACGGAGGCCACCCAGAAACTCTACGGTCTCGATGATCCGGTGACGGAAAATTTTGGCCGCCAGTGCCTCATGGCGCGGCGCTTTGCCGAGCGTGGTGTGCGCTTCATTCAGGTTACGCATAGCGATGGCTTTGTGCAGTGGGATCAGCACAGCGATCTGCTCAAAGGCCACACCGAAAATGCGGCCGAGGTGGATAAGCCCATCTCAGGTCTGCTGCGTGATTTAAAGGCGCGTGGCCTACTGGATGATACGCTGGTGCTTTGGGGCGGTGAGTTTGGCCGCACGCCCGTGGCTCAGGGCACCGATGGTCGTGATCACAATCCGCACGGCTTCACCATGTGGATGGCTGGCGGCGGTGTGAAAGGCGGCATGGCTTACGGTGCCACCGATGACTACGGTTACTACGCCACCGAGAACAAAGTGCACATCCACGACCTGCATGCCACCATCCTGCATCTCCTCGGCATGAACCACGAAAAGCTCACCTATCGCTATGCTGGCCGTGACTATAAGCTCACCGATCTTGCCGGCAATGTGGTGAAGGACATCATCGCGTAACAGGTGGGGCTGCGGAGTATCGGAGTGCTGGAGTATGGGTTTCAGACCATGGCCTCGCCCTTACTCCACTCTTCCATCACTCCACCATTCCCCCCAGATAAACGCTCGCATCTGCACATGATACGCTTATGGATGTGAATGCCCTTCCAAAGCCTCGGCCTCGCGCCGCAAATCCTCACCGCCATCCAAGAAGCCGGTTACACGGAACCCACACCGATTCAGGCGGCGGCCATTCCGGCCATCATTAATGGTGGCGACCTTATCGGGATCGCACAAACCGGCACGGGCAAGACCGCCGCCTTCACGCTGCCTATTTTGACCAAGCTCACCGCGAACCCGCAGCCTGAAGGCCAGCGCCGTCACACTCGCGTGCTCGTCATCGCTCCCACGCGGGAGCTGGTGGCTCAAATCGAGGAAAACGTGCTCGCTTATGCCAAGCATCTTCCACTGAAAATCGCCAAGGTTTATGGTGGCGTGGGCGAAAAACCTCAAAAAGACGCGCTGCGTGCCGGGAGTGACATCGTCATCGCCTGTCCGGGTCGGCTTCTCGATCTCATGGGCCAGCGCTGCGCGGATTTTTCCAAGCTCGAATACCTCGTACTCGATGAGGCCGATCGTATGCTCGACATGGGCTTCCTGCCAGACATCCGCCGCGTCGTGCAGCAGCTCCCCCGCAAGCGCCAGACGCTCCTCTTCTCCGCCACGCTTTCGAAGGAGATCGAATCTCTCACCCACGAGTTTCAGCATGCGCCGAAGACTGTGCAGATCGGCAAACGCTCCAATCCAGCGGAGACCGTTACGCAGCACATCTATGAGCTGCCGAAGCATCTGAAGCTCAATTTGCTCTCTCATCTGCTTCAGGATGAAAAGCTGCAAATGGTGCTCGTCTTCAGCCGCACCAAACACGGCGCGGATAAAATCGCCCGCAAGCTCGAGCAGGGCGGCGTGCGCTGCGCCACGCTGCATGCCAACCGCTCGCAAAACCAGCGTTTGAAGGCCCTCGATGATTTCAAGGCCGGTCGTGTCCGCGTCCTCGTCGCCACCGATATTGCCGCTCGCGGCATCGATGTGGACGGCATCTCCCACGTCATCAATTTCGACTTCCCACACATCGTCGAAGATTATGTTCATCGCATCGGCCGCACCGGCCGTGCGCAGGCCATTGGCGATGCCATCAGCTTTGTCTCTTCCGATGAATTGGATGATCTCCGCCGCCTAGAGCGCTTCATCGGCCGTGGCATCACGCGGAAGCGGGCGGAAAACTTCGACTACAAAGCAGCCCCTCAGTCCTTGGAGCCTGACAGGCCCGAGCGTCGTCACCAGCCGCAGCAGCGCCAGCAGCCGCAGCGTCGTCATCAGGAGCAAAACCGCCGTCCTGAGCGTTCCCGCTCTTCCGAGGCAGGACCGCAACGTTCCGGTGGTGAGGCGCCTAAGCCCGGTCAGGCCAAACCGAAGCCCCGGAGCTTCTGGAACAAGCTCACCGGGCGCTGAGCCATCATTCGCTGCTGACAGGTGTGCCCGTTTCTTCGCCAGGAGGGCGGCAGGCCTGCACGACGAGTTCACTCAGCCAGGGATCAGGATGCTCCACCGCCTCCGGCGGAATGGTAAACTTCGTCGTATTTGCGCTTCTCGAAACGAGCTTCAGACCAAAGGGGTAGTCTTTGAAGAGCTTCGAGCAGAGCGCGGCGATGTGGAGCCCTTCACGCTGCGCACGCGCCGCGATTGACGCCATCGCTGGAGGCTCAAACTCAAGGTCAAAGCCGTGCTGATTGAAAAACTCATCGGCCCAGAGCATGAGATCATGCGCATGCGCCTCATCGAGCTGGCTTTCCATTGGCGTGGCCTGCCCGCGGAGGCGCTCCAGCGTGGCGGCGGGATGCCGCACCAGCTCGGCATCAATGCTCAACTCTGGAAGGCCGAGGCTGGGCATCTCGAACTTGAAATCACGCAGCACTTTTTCCCAGGCTGTCACGAGGCCGCGTGCCCCCGTCTTTTCCTCCGCCGCTCGCGAGGCGATCTCGCGCAGCGCCTCATCATGGAAGACGGACTTGATGCCGTAGGCGGCAAATTCACGATCATACTGGCGGATGAGGCTGCCTTCGCTCGTTTTCATGATGGCGAAAAGGTCATCCGCGCTCAGCGGATCACACACCACCCGCACAGGCAGGCGGCCGATGAATTCCGACTCGAAGCCGTAATCAATAAAATCCTTCGTCACCGCATCGCGGAAGAGATGCTCGGCAGGTGTGCGCTCAGGATCGCCCGCCGAGACAAAGCCGATGGCCTTCCGGTTCGTGCGCTTCTCAATGATCTTCTCCAAGCCAGAGAAAGCACCGCTCACGATGAACAGGATGTTGCGCGTGTTGATCACCTCGCGGCCGGTGCGTCCCTTGCGGGTATCAAACATCATCTGCATCTGGCTGCGGATGTCGTTTTGGGAATAGAGCGACACCTCCGTCTCCTCCATCAACTTGAGCAGCGCCGTCTGCACGCCGCGCCCGCTCACATCGCGTCCGAGACGCTCCGTGCCGCTGCTCAGCTTATCGATCTCATCAATGTAAATGATGCCGTGCTCCGCGAGGTCGATATCTCCATCCGCCTTGGAGACAAGGTCACGCACCATGTCATCCACATCCGCACCCACATAGCCGGTCTCGCTAAATTTCGTGGCATCTGCTTTCACAAACGGCACGCCGATCAGATCCGCGATGCGTTTGACGAGGTAAGTCTTCCCCACGCCCGTGGGACCGATGATGATGACGTTTTGCTTCGAAAATTCGAGCGGCGTGGAGTCCGGGTGCTGCTCGCGATCCTCCCTCAGCATGCGGGCATGGTGGTAATGATCACACACTGCCGTAGCCAGCACCTTCTTTGCCTCGTCCTGGCGGATCACAAAGCGGTCGAGGTGAGCTTTGATATCCGCCGGTTTGAAATTGAAGGCAAAACCGATGCTGGTGTCCTTCTCTGGCTCACCGTCACCCTCTTTGGATTCCGTCTCACCCTTGCCGCGTGGCATGGGGCCATCAATACGGGTGAAAAGCACCTGACCTCCGAGCGTGTTCTTGATGAAGTCTTCGAGCTTCTGGCTGATTTCCTCTGCGGAAGCGGGCTTTTTGGGCTTTTCCTCGTCGGGAGTATCCGGTGCAGGTGGGGGCGTTTCGGAGGTGGGATCGCTCATGGGAGTGCCACCACGCCTAAGCCAGCACCGCAGGTCTGCAAGATGTGGTTTCAACCTCGGCTCACTCGCTGGTGGTGAGTTTTTCGGGCGCGGTGATGAGAGGCTGGAGCATGCCGGCAAAATCACGGGTATCCTCCAGGGCGGTGAATTCGGCGAACATGCCTTCCGGTCCTTCCAGTTCGCTTGGCGGGATGGGCATGAAGACGGAGACCATGGCCCAGCGGTGGTTCAGATTGCGGAAAATGGCGTCGAGGTAGGTGTCGGCCACATGCTTGTAGTGCGAGGCGCAGGTGGTGTTATCCGAGCCGACATACCAGTAGATGTTCACACCGCGCTGGCGGAGGCGGTGGCCAGTTTCATCCATGCGATCGATGGCGAGGCGGAGGTAGGTGGCCGCGAAAGAGGTGCCATCCGGCTTGTTGATCGTGACGGGCACGCTTTCGACGATGCTCCACCCTTGACTAGGTAGGCATACCTCCGGGCGATGCAGGGAGCGCTTCAAATGCCCGCTGAGGACGACGGAAGCGGTGACGAGGCGGTTTTTCTGATTCAGGTAGCTGCAGCGTTCGAGCTTCACGCCCTCATCGAGGCCCGTTTTTTCCTCCGCTGTGACGCCGACCATGCGCCCCTGATAATCGCCCACGGAGAGTGGTAGGTCGAGCGTCACGCCAGCGCGTGAAACGAGGTAACGGATGTCCGTGCCAGCACAGATGCCGAGCGTCACGGCCAGCAGCACAAACACAGCGGCGAGCTGCGCCAACGTGCGACGGGGGAGGGGAATGGCCACCCAGGCGCTGCCACCTGCACGCGGGCTTTGATGACGGGCGAGGTTCTTTTTCATCTCGCGGCCCTCCAGTACATAGCAGATGGCAAACATGCCTGCCAACGCCACGCCGAAGACGGCGAAGCCTGCCATCGTGTGGAAGAAGGACATCTCTTGATGCTCGCCGATGCGCTTCCCGATGGCGAAATCCGAGCCAAACCACATGCTGCCAAAGGCCAGCATCAGCAGTCGTGCCACATTCCCCGCCACCGCCAGCGGTACGGCGCAGATGAAGAGGATGAGGCGCGAGCGGGGGCTCTTCAGCGCCAGATAGCCGAGGAGAGCAGAGATCATCATCAGCACGAAGAGCGAATTGATACCGCTGCACTTCGCATCCACATCGAGGCTAAAGGCCGCGCCTGTCTCAGTGCCACGGGCCGTATCCGGCGCGGATTGCAGGGCGCTGCCTTCATTGATGGAGGGCACGCCGAGCAGGCTGAGCATCTTGGCCGTCATCGCGGCGGTGCGTGGACGCAGCGGCGAGGCCACGGAGTCCTCCAGCGGCTGCATTGGCCAGGTGAAGAACATGAACAGCCAGGGGAAAAACAGTGCCCGCATCCACTCACGGCCTCCGAGGAGCAGGATGAAGCCCGCGAGCACGAGTTGGATCGAGAGGAAGGCTGGGTAGCCCGTGTTCGCTTTGAAACCGACCCAGTAAAGAAATAGCCCGAGTGCGAGGGGGAGCACGCCCAGCCAGTGTCCACGCCAGGGAAGGCCCCGCAGGCTAGAGCGGCGCATCCAGACCAGCCCGCCCGTGATCACTGGCACGAACAGGCAGAACATCCAGTCCGCATACTTCGTGACCCACAGATACCAGCCGTGAAGTACGCTCATCCGATAGCCGAATTCCCACTCCTGATAGGGCCACGCCACAAAGAGCAGAATGAAGCCGATGCCCATCACGCCCAGGGCAGCCTTCCAGAGGAGGCTGGAGTCTGGCTGGGGCGTGGCGGCAGGCGCGGGGCTGGACGAATCGGCTGGCATGTGTCAGGGGGGGGGCAAGCATGCTTGCCCGGAACCCCGATCCTGGCAAGATTCATCCGCCAACCATTTCTTCACACACTCGCATGGCCAGCCCCTCCAAATCCAAGCCATCCAAAGACTCTTCGTCTTCCTCCAAATCACCTTCCACGGATGTCATCGATGTGGTGCGGGATGATCAGCATCAGGGAAAGAAAAACGCCGCCGCCAGCCCCGCTGTCAATGCGCGTCGTCTGGATACCGCGCCGCGTTTTTTCATCGCTTCGCTCGTGATCACGCTCATCACCGCTGCTGTGTTTTGGCAGATGAGTGGCAAAAGACTCGATGAGCGCCTCGGTAATCTGACCACGGCTCCGGCAGCGGCTCCCGCGTCTCCGAAAGACGACGCTGGAAAGTCCTCGCAGATCGAGGAGCAACTCGCAGCCATGCAAAAACAACTCGATGCCTGGCGGCGGGATCAATTGAGCACGCAGAAAGAGCTCCGCGAGACCATCGAGCGTGTCGCTGCTGCTCGCACGAATGCCGCTGCGGCTGTCAGTCTGCTGGATGGTCAGAGGCAGCCGGGCGTCGAGCGCATGGCGGAGATGATTTCGACTATCACGCCGACTCAGGCAGAGTTCATCCAGCTCAAAGAACGCAACCGTATCACCGCTTACGCCGATGAAGCCATCGCCACTGGCAGCCGCAAGCCGCTCGAAACTCTCGTCGAATACATCCGTGGTTCCGGCTCGGAACATCTGCGGGATGCTGCGCAGGCCGAGTACCTCCGCGTGGTGCGCATGATCCAGTTTTATCAGCGGGAAGACCCAGGCTTTCGCCTTCCGGTCACGGACCTCTTCAAAGGAGAGAACCTCCAATACGAGGCTGATTTGAAGCCCACGCATCTCTTCAAACTCCTCGCCGATGCGAAGCAGCCTTGGGAGGTCCGCGTGCGTGCCGCCATCCTGCTCAAAAGCAGCGATTCACCCGAAACGAATGCCAAACTCATCATCGCCATCAAAGAGGACGATTCCCTGGAAGTGGCCAAGCATGCGCAGATCGCCCTCGAACAGCGCATCCAGCGCCGCTTTCGCCTTCTCGACATCCCCGCCATTGATGCCTGGTCTGCCGAGCAGGCCAAAGGCACGGCAAAGTGAGTCTTCAGCGCACTGCTCGCACATGATCGGCGCTCGCCAGCGTCTGCACAGCTCCATCGGCGGTTTCCAGCAGCAGATGGCCTTCTTCATCCAGATCGAGCACGCGGCCAAAGACTTCTCCTTGAGGCGTTTGAGCACGGATCTGACGATGGATGAGCCAGCTCCGTTCGCGGACCTCTGCGATGGCTTCGTTGTAGCCATCTTCCAAACGCTGAAACTCCGCGTGAAGGCATCCCAGCAGCCGGCGAGCCAGCGCATTGCGGTCGATCTCCCGTAAAACCGGCGAAGCCAATTTTTGCAGCAACGAAGTGGCGCTGAGCTCCGGTGGGAAGTCGAGCGTGTTCACATTCAAACCGATGCCGAGCACCAAAACCATGCCGTCACGGCCTGAGACGGTCTCCGCCAATAGTCCGCTCGTCTTGAGGCCATCGAGATAGATGTCATTCGGCCATTTGATGCGTGGCGTAAGTGGCAGCTCAGCCTCGATAGCCTTGCAGATGCTCAACGCGGCCAGCGTGGTGATTCGCGGCCATTTAGCCAACGAGGCCTCCGGCTTCAAAAGCATCGAAAACATCAGGTCTTTGCCCTGCGGGGCGATCCAGCGATTCTCACGCCGCCCTCGCCCGGCCGTTTGAGATTCGGCAAAGACCACCGTGCCGATGGGCGCATTCGTGGCATTCTGCTTCAGCCAGTCACTGGTGGAGCCGATTTCATCGAGCACCGTCACCTTCCAAGGCAGCGCATCATCATTCAAAGCCTTGGTGGACAGCGGGGTCATGCGCGTTTGGAGTTTGGATCACTCGCCTCACCGTGCTGGTGGAGTTCATCGTGATCCCCCTGGCATTCGAGGTGGGTGGTAATGAGCACCGCATGTTCCACACTGCTTTGCACGGCATGCTCGATCTCCGTGGCGATGCGGTGAGCATCGCGAAGCATGATTCCATCATCGAAAAGCAGATGCACCTCGACGTAATGCATCTCACCCGCATCGCGATGACGCAGGGCGTGGAAGCGCAGACCGTGCTTTTTGGTCTCACGGCGTAGCGCGGCATCGAGGGCGGCATCCAAAGTTGGATCGGCGGTGTCCATGAGGCCTCCGATGCTCTGCCGCATGAGGCCGTAGCCCGTCCAGATGATGTTCCCAGCCATGGCGATGCCGCAGACGGAGTCCCAGCCATGCCAGCCCGTGAGTGCCACGAGCCCGAGGCCAAAGATGACGCCGAGGCTCGTCCACACATCCGTGAGCACATGCTTCCCATTCGATTCGAGGATGAGTGATCCGGCCTTTTTTCCGGTGCGGATCAAATGCCAGCCCAGAGCGGCATTGATGAGGATCGTAAGCGTGGTGAGGATGAGGCCTTGATCGAGATTTGTCGGCGGCAGGTGCTTGATCCAGCAATCCACCGCTTCGTAGATGATGAAAAGCGCCGCGAGGATGATCAGGCCGCCCTCAATGCCTGCGGAGAAAAAGGCGATCTTGCTGTGGCCGTAGGGATGATCGTCATCCGCCGGTTTTTGCAGCAGCCCGAGGCTAAAAGACGCGAACATGACTGCCGCCACATGCACCACGGACTCCGCCGCATCTCCGAGGATCGACGCCGACCCCGTAAGCACATACGCGCCCACCTTGAGCACGACCATGAGAAACCCCACGGCGAGCGAGAGGCGCATGGCGCGGGTGGAAGAAGCATCGTGAAGCATCTGCAGGCGCTAGCATCGCTTGGTGGCAGTGTCGAATGCTGTGCTGGCGTTCTTGAGCGCATGGAGCTACAGAAACTGCCCTGTGACGCTTTGTGCATTCCTGGCCACCTCGGCTGGTCGGCCCTCCGCGAGCAGGTAACCGCCTTCAGGCCCACCGGTGGGGCCGAGGTCGATGACCCAGTCGGCGTTGCGGATGACATCGAGGTGGTGCTCGATGACGATGAGGGTGTTTCCAGCCTCTCGGAGGCGGAGGAGGACGTTGAGCAAAGTCTGGATATCGGCGCTGTGGAGGCCGGTGGTGGGCTCGTCGAGAAGGTAAAGCGTTTTGCCGGTACTGCGTTTGGCGAGTTCGGTGGCGAGTTTGACTCGCTGGGCTTCGCCGCCGGAGAGCGCGGCACCGCTTTGGCCGAGTTTGATGTAGCCGAGGCCGCATTCTTCGAGCGCGGCGAGCTTTGGCGCGATTTGGCGATCATTCGCGAAGAAGCGATGCGCCTCGCTCACGGTCATGTCGAGCACATCAGCGATGGATTTGCCTTTGAAGGTGATCTCCAGAGTCTCCTGGCCGTAGCGGCGACCTCCGCAGGCTTCGCAGGTCACATGCACGTCGGCGAGGAAGTGCATGTCGATCTTGATCTGCCCATCGCCCTGGCATTTCTCGCAACGACCGCCGGGCGTATTGAAGGAGAAGCGCCCGGCATCAAAGCCGCGCTGCCTTGCCAGCGGCAGCTTCGCAAACAGCTCGCGGATCGGCGTGAAGAGCCCGGAGTAGGTGGCGGGATTGCTGCGCGGACTACGACCGATGGGCGATTGGTCGATGACGATGACTTTGTCGATCCAATCGAGTCCCGTGATGCGCTCATGTGCCGCGGGAGCTTCCTTCGCGTTGTAAAAATGCCGCTGCAACGCCCGCATGAGGATGTCATCGACGAGCGTCGATTTCCCGCTGCCGCTGGGACCGGTGACACACGTTAAAAGCCCGAGCGGAAAGCGGACGGTGAGGTTTTTGAGGTTGTGGGCCGTCGCGCCATGAATTGTGAGATGTGAGAGGTTAGAGGTGAGAAGTGTTAGCTCTGACTTCTGACCTCTGACTTCTAACTTCTGACCCGCCTCGATCCGCCGCTTCCCGCTCAAAAACTGCCCCGTCAGCGATTCCTCATTGGCGATGACCTCCGCCACGCTGCCTTGAGCGATCAAGTGACCGCCATGCACGCCTGCGGCAGGGCCGAGTTCGATGAGGTGATCGGCGGCTCGCATCATGGATTCGTCGTGCTCGACGACGAGGACGCTGTTCCCGAGGTCTCGCAGACGATGCAGCGTGCGGATGAGGCGCTCGTTGTCCGTCGGGTGCAGGCCGATGCTGGGCTCGTCGAGCACATAAAGCACGCCCGAGAGCCCTGCGCCGATCTGTGTTGCCAATCGAATGCGCTGCGTCTCCCCACCGGAAAGCGTGCCGCTTTGTCGATTCAACGCCAGATAGCCCAAACCGACCTGCTCAAGAAATTCGAGTCTCTTGAGAATCTCACGCTGCAATTCACCGACGTAGGCTTGCTGCTGCGCGGTCACGTCTAAGTCCCGCATCCAGTTCAAAGCCGCCGCGATGTCGAGTGAGGTGAATTCGTGAATGTTCAGGCCGGTTCTTGGTTCTTTGTTCTTCGTGCTTGGTTCGCTCTCCAACGATGAACCAGGAACCAGGAACGAAGAACTCAGATACACCGCCAAGCTCTCCTTTCGCAGCCTCTTGCCCTCACACGCCGCGCACGGATGCGGTGCCATGAGCCGCGTGAGGTTGGCCTTCAACATCTCGCTTTCGGCATTGCGATGCAGGCGGGCGATTTCGGCCAGGAGACCTTCGAAGGGCTTGGCGAGACTCTTCTTGTTCGGTGTCTTCTGCCAGCCGGTGTCGATGGCGATCTCGCCCGTGCCATGGAAGAGGGAATCTTTGAAGCCAGCGGGCAGGGAAGAGAAGGGGACTTTCTCGTCGATCTGGTAATGCTTCGCGAGAGCCTCGATGCCGCGGTTGAAGATGATTTTGAGCTTCGGAATCTTCGCCCACCACGATTTGATCGCTCCCTCGGCGAGCGATTTCGATTCATCCGGCACGATCAAGGCCGAATCAGGCCGCAAAATGCTACCCACGCCCTCGCAGGCCGGGCAGGCCCCGAGGTGGGTGTTGAAGGAGAAATGCTGCGGCGTGAGTTTTTCGAGCGAGTAGCCGGTTTTCGGGTTCGTGTAGGCGGTGGTGAAGGAATGAAGCGTGTCATTGCCATCGGTGGTGGCGATGAATTGAACTTCCCGCTCATTCCAGTGCAGCGCTGCTTCAATCGCCTCCATCAGACGAGGGCGAGCATCTGGGCGGACGACGAGGCGGTCGATGACGATGTCGAGCTGGTGCTTTTCGCTTTTCGAAAGCGGCGGGTCGGTGTCGAGTTCGATGATTTGACCATCCAGACGCACGCGGATGAAGCCCTGGCGGCGAAGTTTTTCGAAGAAAGGCTTTAGCGTGTCCGCCTTTGCAGCCGGTTGGGGCGAGAGGACGATCAGGCGTGTGCCTTCGCCGAGGGCGAGAATCTTTTCGCCGATCTCGGCAGGCGTGCTGCGGAGGAGTTTCTCACCGGTTTTCGGATCGTGCGGCTGCCCGGCCACGGCGTAGAGCACGCGGAGGTAATCATAGATCTCAGTGACGGTGGCGATGGTGCTGCGCGGGTTTGGCGTGGCATTGATCTGCTCGATGGCCACGGCGGGGGAGAGCCCTTCGATGAAATCGACATCCGGCTTCTCCATCTGGTCGAGAAACTGCCGCGCATAGGCCGAGAGGCTCTGCACATAGCGGCGCTGGCCCTCCGCGTAGAGCGTATCAAAGGCGAGCGAGGATTTTCCACTGCCGCTGACGCCGGTGAGCACGACCAATTGATGCCGTGGGATGTCCACGTCGATATTTTTGAGGTTGTGCTGACGTGCGCCCCGCACGCGGATGAAGTCCATGCGGCCATTGTTCACGGTGGTGGCTTCAAACTTCAAGCCCTGAGAGGTGCCAAGGGCAAAGAGTCACGGAAAGGCGGGCGAATGCCGTGAAGAGACTCTTTGCCCTTCGCCCTACGCTTTACGGGGTGCTGCCTACCCCAAGAAAAAGCCGCACTTTGCCGTTTCACACGCCGGAAGCATGCGCAGGGTTGAAATCACCCGCTGCTCTCCTACAATCCGCCCGCCATGAAAGCCCTCTTCGTCCTCATCCTTGCCGCCGCCATCGGTTATGTAGCCTATGAATGGGGGTGGCCATTCATCAACGAGGGGATGAAATTCACCAAGCATGTGCCCAAGGAGGAACCGAAGAAGGAAGTGCTCGTCGTGGAGGCACCCAAGCCGAAACCGCAGCCCAAACCGGAGCCGAAGCCTGAACCCGTGCCGGAGATGAAACCCGAGCCGAAGCCTGAGCCAGCGCCCGAGATGCCCAAGGTGGCCATGCCCGCCGAGCCAGCTCCTGACCCCACCGGCTTTGTGCCGCCCGTTTTCCCACCCGTGGATCAGCTCACGCAAAACTGGGCGGTCATCCCGGCGAGCTTCTTTACCCAGCCAAAGCAGGTCACGATCAAGAAGGACCTCGATATCACGATGAAGATTGGCGCGGGTTCCTCAAAGGCCTCCTTTAAAACCGGTGGCAAGGTCTTTGTCATGGGCCAGAACGGTAGAAACCTCATCATCGGCTCCGCTCCCGGCTCTCCGATGCGCGGCGAGGTGGCCATGGACGACACCGACTTCCAAGACGTCTTCACCGCCGCTTACGAGCAGATCAAGGTCGTGCGCATCGAGCAAGCCCGCAAAGCCCATGAATACCAGCTCGCTGCTGCGGACCGTGCCAAGAACGCTCCGGCTGCTGGCGGCAAGGGGGCGGCTGGCGGTGGTGCCAATGCCAAACCTGAAAAAGACAAAGACGGCACTTATCCCATTCTAATCGCCAGCATGAAGGCCGGTGAGGTCACCGAAGTGAAGCCGGATAACATCAAATCCTGGGGCGATGTGAATCAGGAAAAGATCGACGGTAACGACTACTGGACCATCAACGTGAAATACGAGACCCAGACCATGTTCGGCAAGTTCGAGACCGAGGCTCAGGCCCGCATCAAGAACGGCAAGGTGGACAAGTGGGTCTATACCGGCTCCGGCGAAGTGGTGCCCTGATTCCACCTCCAAGCGGAATTTTGCCAAGGCAAAGCCTGAATCCCCATCGTGTGTGGCGTATATACCGCACGCATGATTCGTTCCGCTGCCATTCTCATCGCTCTCGCCACCTTCGCCACCGCAGCGGAGCCGCTGAGTTTCAATCGCGACATCCGCCCGATCCTCTCGGAGAACTGCTTCGCGTGCCACGGCTTCGATTCAAAGAAGCGCGAGGCCGAACTGCGGCTCGATACGCCGGAAGGTGCCTACACGGCCAAGGACGGCGCGTTTCCGATCAAGCCGGGCGATCTGGCGAAAAGCGAGGTCTGGCAGCGCATCATCACGAGCGATGAAGACGACCTCATGCCGCCGCCGAAGTCGCACAAGAAGCTCACGCAGAAGCAGAAGGACACGCTGAAGCTCTGGATCGAGCAAGGTGCCTCGTATCAGAAGCACTGGGCGTTTGAAAAACCTGTCGAGAAGGCTGGGGCGAGCATCGACAGCCTGCTCGCCGAACGCCAAACGAAGGACAAACTCACCTTCGCTGAGGAAGCCGAGCGCGAGACGCTGATCCGCCGCGTGTCCTTCACGCTCACCGGGCTGCCGCCGACGCTGGCGGAGGTGGATACCTTTCTCAAAGGCCAGTCCTACGAGGCCATGGTGGACCAGTACATGAAGTCGCCGCGCTTCGGCGAGGAGATGGCGCGGCATTGGCTGGATGTGGCGCGGTATGCAGACACGCACGGCCTTCATCTCGACAACGAACGCAGCACTTGGGCCTATCGCGACTGGGTGGTGAAGGCCTTCAACGAGAACCTGCCGTTTGATCAATTCACCGTCTGGCAGATCGCGGGCGATCAGCTTCCGAATGCCACGCCGGATCAATTCACCGCCACCGGTTTCTCCCGCTGCAATGTGACGACGAGTGAAGGCGGCGCGATTGATGAGGAGTATCGCCACCTTTATGCGGTGGATCGTGCAGCCACGCTCACCACCGCTTGGCTCGGCCTCACGGGCGGTTGTGCACAGTGCCATGATCACAAATACGATCCTTTGACCACGGCGGAGTTTTACTCGCTCTACGCCTTCTTTTACAGCGGGGCTGATCCGGCGATGGACAAGAACATCTCGTCCACGGAGCCCTTTTTACGCCTCCCGACGCCTGAGCAGCAAAAATCGCTCGATGCGGCCATCGCCGCCGAAAATGCCGCGCTGAAGGCTCTCGATGATTCGGCGCAAAAAGCCGCTTATGTCGAGAAAAAGACCGCTGAGGCTCAAACCATCACGCAGGTGCTTTTCGACGATGTTTTCGCTCCCGGCATGGAAACGAAGAACACCACGCGAAACGCCAGCGTGTGGGTAAACAAGCCCGCTTATGGCGCAAAGTCTGGCCAGCGAGTGCTGCGCATCGCGAATGGGCAGTTCAGCGAGGAAAACCTCACGCCGCAGCTCACGCCGGTGGTCCTCGCGGAGTCGTCACGCATCAGCGTGTGGGCACGCATTGATCCGCTGAGCCCACCACGCGTGCTTTGTCTCAATATCAATGGCCGCCGCCTCATGTGGGGCGATGCAGAGGCCTTTGAAGGGCTCACTTACTTCCAGGAAAATGCCATCACCGTGGGCGAACTGCCAAAGCCTGGCGTGTGGACCCAGCTCAGTGTCGATCCATCGGCCGTGCTCGGCTTCAAGCCCGGCACTCGCCTCAATACGATAAGCCTCCAGCAAGTCGGCGGTGTCGTGATGTGGGATCGCCTCGAAGTGAGCGGCAAGACCACCACGGACAAGCATGCGCTGACCTCCTTCACGACTTGGTGGAAGCAGGTCAGCGGCTCGAAGAAGAATCCGTCCGATGTGCCCGCCGCCGAGCTGAAGACGCTCATGACCGCGCCGGACAAAGTTACCGATGCCAAGCAGCGCGAGGCCTTGCGGCGCTTTTATATCGCCCGCGTCGCCCAGCCGATCAGCGATGAGATCGCGCAGCGCCGCAGCGCCGGGGAAGCCGCGAAAACCATCCGCGCCGCCGCAGACTCGGCTATTCCAGGCACCTTCGTCTTCCGTGATGCCGAAACACCGCGCGAGACCTTCATCGCCATGCGCGGAGCCTACAACAAACTCGGCGACAAGGTCGAGCCCACCACGCCCGCCGCCTTTCATCCGCTGAAAAAAGCCGGAGCGCGCGCCACGCGGCTCGATCTCGCGAAGTGGCTTGTGGCTCCCGAAAACCCAATGACGGCCCGCGTGACGGTGAACCGCTTCTGGCAGCAGGTTTTCGGCATCGGTTTGGTCAAAACCAGCCACGACTTTGGCTCCCAGGGCGAGCCACCGAGCCATCCTGAGCTGCTCGATGATCTGGCGGTGCGTTTTCAGAAGAACGGCTGGAATGTGAAGGCGCTGATCAAAGAGCTGCTCATGACAAAGGCCTTCAAACAGGCCTCGCCCGTCGAATCAAGCCTCCTCAGCCTCGATCCTGACAATCGACTGCTCGCTCGCGGACCGCGCATCCGTCTCGATGCCGAGCAGATCCGCGACAACGCGCTCTTCGTCAGCGGCCTCATCAATTTGGAGATGGGCGGTCGCGGCGTGCGCACCTACCAGCCGCCGAACATCTGGGAACCCGTCGGCTACGGCGACAGCAACACCCGCTACTACCTGCAAGACCACGGCTGCGCGCTCTACCGCCGCAGCCTCTACAGCTTCCTCAAGCGCACCGCCCCGCCGCCCTTCATGAGCAATTTTGATGCGCCCAACCGCGAGCAAAGCTGCACTCGCCGCGAACGCAGCAACACCCCCATGCAGGCCCTCCAGCTCATGAACGACGTCCAGCACTTCGAAGCTGCTCGTGCGCTCGCCGAACGCGTGATCGCTGAAGGAGGCCCAGATGACTCCGTGAAGCTTAATTGGCTCTTCCGCACCGTTTTGAGCCGCAAACCGGACGCGAAGGAGACGACGATGCTCAATGCCGCTTTGACGAAACAGCGCGAGTTGTATCAAAAAGACCCCCAAGCCGCCGAGGAGGCGATTTTGGTCGGTGAATCGACTCCGAAGAAGAGCGCCGCACCTGCTGAAACCGCCGCGTGGACCTTGATCGCCAATTTGGTGCTCAACTTGGATGAAACGGTGAGCCGCAACTAACATGATCGGTGATTCTCCATTCTATTGCATCGCATGGCGCGGCAGCGTTGTGGAGTGCGGTGGCAAGCCTTGGCGCGACACCGCTGTCGCGTGCCTTACGGTGTACTTCGGCCTCAGGGCATTCTTCCCGCGCTCGATAGCGGTGTCGCCGATGCAAGGTGCCCTTGCATCTCTGCCACCGCACTCCACGACGCTGCCGCGACAAATCACATGCCTCAAAATCGGCCAACTTTGATCCTGAAACACTTTCCCATGAACCCCTTCTTTGAATCCAACCTCCTCCAAAC
>Ga0114980_10001023_pt1 | contig 19967 bp, 13 predicted proteins | sample S_140806_EF_Meta_FD_87018 | JGI IMG/M metagenome (GOLD analysis project Ga0114980, IMG submission 87018) | Freshwater microbial communities from Lake Simoncouche, Canada to study carbon cycling - S_140806_EF_MetaG | ecosystem: Environmental > Aquatic > Freshwater > Lake | place: Lake...
AAGAATATAAACCGGACCATCCAGATTTCTGAAGCATTCAAAACTAATTCTACCAGCTAAAGATTCAGCAAAAGAATTTCTGGTTTGCTCTTCTGTGAGAACCAAAACCTTTCCATGTTTACGTACGCCTGCTTGTATTGCTTCCCAATCGTAGGGTTCAAGTGTTCTTAAATCCAAAATCTCCACTCGTCCTGGAAACGAAACAGAAGCATTTTTTGCCCAATGAACACCCATTCCATAAGTTACTACAAGACAGGATTCTCCGTTTTCAACCGCTTCTGTACTGGCTTCAAGATATATTCTGGCTTTTCCAAATGGTACAATATAGTCATCATCAGGTTCAATACATCGAGCTTCTCTGGATCCAGGAACTTTACCCCAGTACAGACCTTTGTGTTCGAACATGACCACAGGATTTGGATCAAAAAAAGCAGAACGCATTAATCCTTTCATATCCGCCGCATTGGAAGGATAAGCAACTTTTATTCCCTTAATAGTAAGAATAGCTGATTCAACACTGGAAGAGTGATAAGGACCTCCACTTCCATAAGCACCAATTGGCACTCTGATAACAGCACCTACTGGCCATTTACCATCAGACAAATAGCAACTTCGGCTCACCTCAGCAAATAATTGGTTTAACCCGGGCCAAACGTAATCCGCAAACTGAACTTCAACAAAAGGCTTAAGCCCTACTGCCGACATACCAACAGTACTTCCTATAATGTAAGCTTCCTGAATCGGTGTGTTGAAAACCCGTTTGTCCCCGTATTTTTTTGCGAGAAGTGCTGCCTCCCGAAATACTCCTCCCAATTCACCGCCAACATCCTGACCATACACCAAGGCTTCAGGGTGCTCCGACATAATTCTATCTATTGCATGGAGGGCCGCATCTACCATTACAATTTCCTTGCCTTCGGCAGGAACTCTGATTCCAGTTTCCTGAGTGACAGGTGTGGATACAAAAATATTTCGGTATAGGTCTGATGGATCGGGTTCAGGAGCAATTAACGCCTTTTGATAATCTGCTTCAACTTGATCCTTTGCATTTTGTTCAATGCCAAATAAAGATTCTTCTGATAAACCGATTTTTACTAATTCCGCTCTCAAATATGGAATAGGATCTCTTGCTGCATGGGCAAGTAAATCTTCTGCAGGACGGTACCATTCTTTTCTTACTCCTGAGGTATGATGATTCAACAAAGGCACCTTTGCATGAAGTAAAAATGGTCTTCGTTCTTTTCTTATCGTTTCAAAAATCGCCTGAATTGTAGTATAGGATTCAATAAAATCTGAACCGTTAACCTGTCTGGTTTCCAAACCCTTAAATCCTCTAGCATATTCTGTTGCAGACATTGCTCTGGTTTCCTTAGCCGTGGCTGAAATATCCCATTCATTATCCTGAATTAAATAAAGAATCGGCAATTGATGCAAGCATGCATTTTGAAAAGCTTCAGAAACCTCGCCTTCGGTAATAGCACCGTCTCCAAGGGAGCATACAACCACAGGTGGAAATTCTCCTTCAGAATAAATGTCCATCCCGGTAGATTCCCTGTATTTAAGTCCATGTGCGATACCAGTGGTTGGAATTGCCTGCATCCCAGTAGAAGAAGACTGATGGGGAATCTTTGGCATATCATCACGCCTTAAACTTGGATGACCGTAATAGGTTCTTCCTGAGGAAAATGGATCGTCTTTACGTGCTAATAACTGAAGCATTAAATCATAGGGTGTAAGCCCTATTCCAAGCAAAATGCTGTCATCCCTATAATATGGCGCAACAAAATCCTGAGGAAGTAATTGAAATGCCAGCGCGAGTTGAATAGCCTCATGACCCCTTGAGGTAGCATGGACATATTTACTGCAAACATCCTTATTAGCTTCATAAAGCTCTGTCATTGCCAAGGCAGTACACATCCGGTCATATGCACGGATCAGTACTTCCAGGCTGATTTTAACTTTTGCTTGAATCATAGTAGAAATTCAAAAATAAACATAAAAGCCCTGTAAGGGTATGTTTACCATTTCAATGCTAATTTATATCCCTGAAAATCATTGGTTTCCCGATTTTTTTATCTTAACATTATCCTACAATGCCGGATGTAAATTTCTGTTATCCTTCCTTTAATTGTATTAATTTTACTACTCAAAATCCAATACTTCTGGTTCCTAACCTGTGAAAACCCAAATATTAATCAAGCATTTCATTACTGCATTTTTATTCGTGCAAATAACCTCCCTGAGTTCCCTTTTTGCTCAAAATGTTTATGATTACACTGTTCAGGTAACAGCGGTTGCGTCCCTCAGTCCATTGGAGATTACACTTTCTTGGCCTTCAGATGCAAATGCAACTAGTTACATCGTTTACCGAAAATCACAGACAGCCTCCAGTTGGGGAACGGCAATAAGTACGCTTTCTGCCTCTGCAACAGGATATACAGATAATACTGTTACCCTTGGAACAGCTTATGAATATAGAATTTTAAAGGTTACTCCCGGTTATAATGGTTACGGATATGTATTTGCAGCCTGTTTAGCGCCATTTACCCGTATTGAATCCTTTGGAACTGTTATTCTGGTTGTAGAAGACTCAGTAGCAATAAATCTATCTACTGAACTGAACCAAATGAAGGAAGATTTATGGGGCGACGGATATTCGGTTATATCCCTTCAGGTTTCCAGAAATGACTCAGTAAATGGTGTTAAATCTCTGATTCAAAGTATTACCGATACCAATGCAACAGTCAGTACAATTTATCTTTTAGGAAGAGTGCCGGTTCCATATTCAGGTGATTTTAATCCTGATGCCCATCCCGATCATCAGGGCGCATGGCCAGCAGATGTTTTTTATGCAGATATTGATGGGAACTGGTATGATTTGTATGTGAATAATGCAAGTGCATCAAGGGTTGAAAATCAGAATATTCCATATGACGGCAAGTTTGATCAGAGTTCTTTGCCTTCCAATGTAGACCTAAGAATTGGAAGGGTGGATTTGTATGATATGGGATCTTTCGGTACTGAAATGGATTTGCTAAAACAATATCTCAATCGCGATCATGCTTACAGGCAAGGTGTTTTTAAAGCAGGAAGAAAAGCGCTTGTGGATGATAATTTCGGAGTATTTTCCGGAGAAGTCTTTGCTGCAAATGGATGGAGAAATTTTGCACCTGCTGTTAGTCCGGATTCAAATACTGCGGATGACTATCGTACACTTTTAAATGCTGACTCTTATTTATGGTCATATGGCTGTGGAGGTGGTTGGTATCAGGGTGCCGGTGGAGTTGCAAATTCTTCTGATTTTGTTTCAGATTCACTACAAGGAGTATTTACTATGCTTTTTGGCAGCTACTTCGGAGATTGGGATAATCAGGATAACTTTTTAAGAGCACCACTTGCTGCTAAAGGAACGATATTAACCAATGCGTGGGCAGGAAGACCACATTGGCATTTTCATCATATGGGATTGGGTGAACCTATAGGCTATTCAGCTAAGCTAAGTCAGAATAATTCAAATTTATATTTTGCCAATTACTCAGCAAGATATGTTCATATAGCCTTAATGGGAGATCCTACCTTGAGGCAGGATATAACCAATCCTCCTAAAAATTTAACAGTCAATTCAGTATCGGTTTTGGGCTCCCTACTCGAATGGAATAGTTCTTCCGATTCAGTTTCTGGGTATGTTGTATATAGGACAAATGATTTATACGCTGCCTGGGAAAGAATTACACCACAACCCATAACTGATACTTTGTTTATTGACAGTTGCCCATATAGTTCTGATTCCTGGTATATGGTCAGAGCTGTTCAACCCGTATCCTGGTTTAGTGGTTCTTATGAAAATCTCAGCCAGGGAGTTATTCAATCTTATACAAACACGGCAACCCTAACTTCCAGTTATTCCCCACCTACTGCAATTTGTGATGGTTCAACAATTCAGGTGCCCTATAATTTTGGCGGGTCTTGGTGTAACGCATCCGTAATAATGCTTGAATGCTCTGATGCCTTTGGAAGCTTCAGTAATCCTGTTCAATTAGGAACTCAAACCACCCAATCTTCCTCAACACTTACAGGCCAGTTTCCTGGAAACCTGCCACCAGGTTCTGGTTATCTTTTAAGATTGAACAACTCGTCTCCACAATTGTTTTCAGATACTTTTGGTCCTTTTACACTTAATCCATTACCAGTACCAGATTTTTCTTTTTCAGTAAATGGGTGGACTTCCACTTTTACGGATAACTCGCAATACGCCACTACTTGGCATTGGGATTTTGGAACCGGAGACACTTCCAATCTTCAAAATCCGATTTATACTTTCCCGGGAAGCGGACCATGGCAGGTAGTACTAACTGTTAGTAATGGCTGCGGTCAAACACAATACACTCAAACAGTTTCGGGATCGGTGAGCTTTTCAGAAATTGGTTTGAACCATACTGAAATTTATCCTAATCCTTTCTCAAATGAAATTACAATACGTTTCTCGGAAACTGGAAATTCCTTTTGGGTTAGGTTGAAAGGACTTAGAGGCGAGTTGTTGTTTGAAGAACAAACTGAAAATGAAACTTTGGTAATTCCTGCTCAACTTATAAAAGCTGGAATCTATTTCCTAGAATTGGAATCTGAAGGTACCTCGCAGGTTTTTAAACTAATAAAAACACAATAAATCAATTTGCCATTTCGGAATAAAATTTAGCTCTCACCAGCTGAATTTCTTCTCTGGAAAAATCTGAACCAAGTTCACTCTGAGCAAGAGATAAATTGTCGGTTTCTGCAGTAAGAAAATACTCATAAATTTCTTCCTGTTTTTCTTCATCCATATAATCTTCTATGAAGTAGTCAATATTCAGCTTAGTACCTGAATAGATTATATGTTCTACATCAGAAATAACTTCATCAAAAGTCATGCCCCGCATTGTTGCAATTTCATCCAGAGGGGTTTTACGGTCAATATGTTGAATAATAAACAGCTTATTAGAAGAATTTCTGGCAGTAGTTTTTACAATAACATCAGTAGATCTTTCAATTTCATTTTCTTCAACATACTTTTTAATTAATGCAATAAAAGGTGCTGCATACTTTTGGGCTTTGCCCATACCAACACCTGAAATATTTTGAAATTCATCCATTGAAACCGGAAATTTCTGCGCCATTTCTTCGAGTGAATTTTCCTGAAAAATCACATAGGGCGGAAGATTTTTCTGTTGCGCAATTTGCTTCCGGAGTTTCAGCAATAGTTCGTAGAGTAATTCATCATAAACCGTGAAATCTTCCAGACTGGAGGGATCTTTTTCTCCTTTTTCTTGCTCTACATACTTAATTAATTCAAGTTTTTCTTCGGTTTCATAAAATACTTTTCCTTTATCTGTAATTTTTATTACACCATAATCATCTATATCTTTTCTTAAGAAATCTAAAACAATCATTTGATTGAACAATGATTTCCATTCCTTTTCTGTATACCCATCTCCTGCATTGTGGCTTGATATTTTATCATGACCATACAACAGAATTTGATTGTTTTTGGAACCTTTAAGCACATTAATTAAGTGCTGTACCTGAAATTTCTCTCCTGTTTCGATGACCACACCCAGAGATTTTCTGGCATCACTAGTCGCATCATATGTTTCTTTTGGATGGCGACTATTATCGCACATACCATTGCATAAATGATCATTGAAATGCTCTCCAAAATAATGCAGGATATGTTTCCTTCTGCACATTCCTGATTCACAAAAAGAAGCCATTTCATACAGCAACATTCTGCCGGATTCGCGTTCGCTCACCGGCTTATCCTTCATAAATTTTTCAAGCTTTATAATGTCCGCAAAATCATAAAAAAGTATACAATTGCCTTCTTTTCCGTCTCTGCCTCCACGACCAGTTTCCTGATAATATCCCTCAATTGACTTTGGAACATCATAATGTATTACAAAGCGAACATCCGGTTTATCAATTCCCATACCAAAAGCAATTGTGGCTACAACTACCTGAACATCTTCCTTCAGGAACATATCCTGATGGCGGGATCGAACTGCAGAATCTAATCCTGCATGATATGGAACTGCCTTTATACCATTTACATTTAACTGGTCAGCTATTTCTTCTACTTTCTTTCTACTTAAACAATATACAATACCAGATTTTCTGCCCTGACCTTTAACAAACTTTATAGTTTCGGTAATTGCATGGGAAGGATCCTTTTTGGGACGAATCTCATAATAAAGGTTTGGCCTGTTAAAAGAGGATAAAACTACTTTAGCTCCTGCAATTTGTAGGTTTTGAATAATATCAAGTTGAACTTTTGGTGTAGCGGTTGCCGTTAATGCAATTATTGGTACTTTTTTGTCAATGTTGTTTATGATTTGTCTTATTTTTCTATACTCAGGTCTAAAATCATGACCCCATTCAGAAATACAGTGGGCTTCATCAACAGCAACAAAACTGATATTTGACGCATTTAAAAACTCAATAAATTCCTCTCTTACCAGTGATTCTGGTGCTACATATAACAATTTAAGAATGCCAGCTCTAGTTTTAGTTTTTACTGCCTCATAATCCGCTCTCGACATACTTGAGTTTAAAAACCCGGATTCAATATCCAAAGCCTGTAAGGTATCCACCTGATTTTTCATCAAGGCTATTAGCGGAGAAATTACCAAAGCTGTCCCAGGCATAATTGTTGCCGGAAGCTGGTAACACAGAGATTTTCCTGCCCCAGTCGGCATTATAACAAAAGTATCCTCTCCAGCCATAAGATTCTGGATGACTTCTTCCTGTCTTCCCCTAAAGGAATCATATCCAAAATACTTTTTCAGCCCTTCTTTAATATCCATGCTCCGCTGTACGATCTGTTCGCTTACTTTAAATTAAAATTTTTTTTTTTGTAAACCCGTTAAAAAACAGGAAAAAATTTGCTTGTAAAAATAAACTTCTAACTATCAATAGGTTAGAAATAAAAAATTAATGATTAGCTGTTTTTAGCCTGACTAATAGTTTAACGGGATAAACTACTTTTGTAATTGAAGCACGAATTTAACATTCTTAGTGAGAGCTTGAATTTAATTATGAACGAAAATCAATATTTAGTAATCATGGCTGGTGGGATTGGAAGCCGATTCTGGCCTATGAGCCGTACATCCTACCCAAAACAATTTTTGGATGTGCTGGGTTTGGGCAGAACACTCATTCAACAAACCTATGACCGGTTCAAAGAAATTGTTTCTCCCGAAAACGTGTTTGTGGTTGCAAACGAAAAATATAAATCCCTGATATGGGACCAATTGCCTGAAATTCCCCTTGTGAATATCCTTTCGGAACCTTCGGGAAGAAATACAGCGCCTTGTATGGCCTATGCAGGATTTCATATAAACCAGTTAAATCCTGCAGCTCAGATAATTGTAGCTCCTTCTGACCATCTGATAACCGATCCTCAAGAATTTACAAGATGTATAAATATTGCTCTGAAAGCTTGTAAAAAACAGGATATTTTTATGACGCTTGGTATAAAACCTAGCCGACCTGATACCGGATACGGGTATATCCAGTTAACTCGAAAGAATTCTGAGCAACAAGAAGATTTTTATAAAGTCAAAACTTTTACTGAGAAACCCAGTTATGAGATTGCAGTTTCCTTCCTGGAAAGTGGCGACTTTGTCTGGAATAGCGGAATTTTTATTTCTTCCCTGAAAACCTTACTTGAAGGTATTAGAACCCACCTTCCAGATATGTATGAGTTATTTGCCGAGAACAAAAATTTCTTTGCTACTCCGAAAGAACAGGAGAAAATAAAAGATATTTATTCGAGATGTAAAAATATTTCTATAGACTATGGTGTGATGGAAAGGGCTTCCAACGTATTTGTTATTTCTTCTGATTTTGGCTGGAGTGACCTTGGTACCTGGAGTTCCTTGTATACCCACATGGAAAAAAAGGAAAATGAAAATGCCATTATTGGAAAAGTATACACCTATGATTCTAATAGAAATCTAATCAGATTTAATGACAATAAACTTATTGTTGTTGAAGGCCTGGATGATTTTATAGTAGTTGACACTCCGGACGTGTTGTTAATCTGTCGTAAATCTTCTGAACAAAAAATAAAAGAAATTGTGGCGGATATTAAAAAATTCGAAGGCGAAGATTACATTTGATACCAAAAAGTATATCCTGGGAAGGAAAAATTCTAGACGCTGGTGAAGGTACTGGTGGAGCTTATTTGGAAATACCATTTGATGTTGTAGCCGTCTTTGGTAAAAAAAGAGTAAAAATTGTTGCTGATTTTGAAGGCATTCCCTACCGTGGTACCCTTGGTGTATATGGTGGTATTTATATGTTGCTTGTTTTAAAAAGTATTCGAAATGCTTTAGGAAAACAAATCGGCGATACCATAAAAGTTACTGTTTCTGAGGATACATCGCCTAGAGAAATTAACCCTCCCGAAGATTTTTTTACTAGGCTCAAAGAACATCCCGATGCTCTTGAATTTTATAAGAAATCATCCTTTACCTGTAAAAAGGAATATGTAAACTGGATTAATTCTGCTAAAAAACCAGAAACTAGGAAAAGCAGAATTGAAAAAGCAATAGGAATGCTTCAGGAAAATAAATCCTTTAGCTAATGCCTTTAGCTGCTCTAAGATATCTGCTTACAGTAAGTTCAAGGCCAAAATTTAAGGCATCACATACCAGGGCATGGCCAATAGATACTTCTAGTAGATTAGGAAGATTATCAACAAAATACTTTAGGTTTTCAAGGTTTAGGTCGTGACCTGCATTTACTCCTAACCCAAGTTTATATGCAATTTCCGAACAAATAATATATGGTTCTATAGCTTCTTCCCGATTTCTTGCGTAATTATCAGCATAAGCTTCGGTATATAATTCAATTCTGTTTGTATATGATTCCGAAGCACCTTCAACCATGCGAACTGAAGGTTCTACAAAAAGTGAAGTGCGGACACCCATATCTTTAAACTTATTTACTACTTCACGCAAAAAATATTTGTGCTCATGTGTATCCCAACCAAAAGAGGAGGTTAGTGCTCCCGGAGGGTCTGGAACAAGAGTAACTTGAGCCGGTTTTATTTTTTCAATTAATGCAATAAAATCATCGGAAGGGTATCCTTCAACATTTAATTCTACAGATATTGCATCTTTTAGTAATTCAACATCACGCTTTTTAATGTGACGATCATCCGGACGCGGATGTACTGTTATTCCATCTGCACCAAACGAAATAATATCCAAGGCAGCCTTCACTACATCGGGTTTATTGCCTCCACGGGAATTCCGTACCAAGGCTATCTTATTAATATTTACACTAAGCTTTGCCATAATGCTCAAGATACAATTTTATTGTGTTCCACAATCTGTTTACTGGGAGACCTACTACATTGAAATAATCTCCTTCTATCCTTGAAATTCCAATCAAGCCAATCCATTCCTGAATTCCGTAAGCACCAGCCTTATCCAAAGGACGATACTGTGCAATATACCACCTGATCTCCTCTTCACTTAACGCAGAAAAAGTAACTTTTGTTTGGTCTGAAAAAGTATGCGAAAATCCGGGAGCAAGTACCGTAACTCCAGTAATAACCAGATGCGTTTTTCCGGATAGGCTATTTATCATTTCAAAAGCCTCAGCATCATTTGTCGGTTTGGCCAATATTTTGTCTTCAATTAGTACAAGAGTATCCGCCCCTATTACCAATGAATTAAGGTTTTTCTGAAATACTTCCTGGGTTTTTATACCTGAAAGATAAGCTGCTGCATCCTCAGGATGAATACCCTCCGGAATTATCTCCTGGGCGTTGCTTGGAACTACATCAAATGTAAAACCAGCTGCAATTAGCAACTCTTTTCTTCTGGGAGAACCGGAAGCAAGAATAACTGGGACCGGAATTCTGATAGGAATCACAGCACAATTTATAACATTGGGAATAAATCAGGTAAGATTATTTACCCTAAAAAGGGGATAGTTTTTCTTAATTTTACCGAATAGCAAAGGAACATGCACATACTCTGCCATTTTTTCTGCAACGGTAAGGGATTCCCAAGGGTATATTTTCTATTGCTGTTGGTTACTTTAAGGTCAACCTCTCTTATTGCTCAAACAACCCCGGGCATTTATCAATGGAGGGCATATACCAGTTTTAAGAATGCCATTCAAACCTGTGGAAAGGGAGATGACTTCTATACTATAACCAAGGGCGGTTTATTAGCTTTTAACAAATCTTCTCGTGAGACTAAATTCTTTTCCACTGTTGAAGGCCTTTCAAGCGTAAATCCTAGTACGATTCATTACAACCCTACAGGCAATATTATTGTAATTGGATATAATGAAGGTTTTTTAGATTATTTTGATTCTCCCTCAAGTATATCTACCATAACGGATATTGCAAGAACAACTACGTTTAGTGACAAAAAAATAAATAAAATAGTAAGTTATGGTAGTTATATTTATATAGCTACCAATTTTGGAATTGTAGTTTATGATTTAATTAAAAAAGAAACAAAATTTACTTATTCAAATATTGGTTCAAATGACAACGGAGTGCCGGTAACATCTTTGGAGATACATAACGATTCCATTTATGCCTGTACCCCTGATGGTCTTTTTACAGCCTCCCTAAACTTTCCCAATCTTGCAGATTCTCAGGCATGGACTGTCCTTTCCGGGAATTCAGGATTGCCTTCCGGAACTACAAAATTTGTTACTCATGCCGGAAATTATCTGTATACAACCATAAAAGATTCATTATTCCGATTTAATGGAAACAACTGGACTAAATTCAATTATCAGGATACAATTCCGGTAGCGAACTATAATATGGTTTCAAGTACAGGGGGCAGGCTCGAAGTTTCGTTCTATGGAATGAGTGTTGTATTGTCATCCAATGGTTCCTTAAGCAGGTATTACAGCACCAATCCGAATAGTATTTTTAGCGTTGATGCTGCTGGGTATGTACTTAGTAATGATGCTTTTGAAGGACTAATTGAATTTACTTCTTCAGGTCAGTCCTATTTAACACCCCTTAGTCCTACTAATAATTTTTGCACCAAAGTTGCTACGGCAAATAATGAGTTGTACATCGCACCCAAAGGCGTTGGAGTTGGATACTCCGTGGATTATGATTACTCGGGAGTATATTATCATAATGACAATGATGGCTGGAAAATTCTGAATAATGTAAACAACACCTTGCCCTCTAACGGTCAAAATAGTTATACCTTTGCCCATTTTAATGCAACGACAGGAAGTTGTTTTTTAAGTTCATTTGGAAATGGATTAACTGAAATGCAAAATGGATCAGTTACAAATTTTTGGAACGGAACAAATAGTGGTCTTACAGGTGTGTATAAAGACTCATCAGGTATAGAAACTGATATTCGAATCACTGGAATTGATTTCGATAAAGATGGACAGGTCTGGACAACAGCAATTTTTGCCTCTAAACCATTGGCCGTAAAAACCTCTGGTGGTTGGTACAGTTTTACTTTTCCATCTGTAGGAAACAGCTTTACAGGAATTACGATTGATGATTTAGGATATAAATGGATTACCCTTCGTAATAACGGTATCATGGTTTTTAATGATGCCGGCACTCCTGCCTCCACTTCAGATGACCAATATGTGTTATTAAATAGTTCTGCAGGAACTGGCTCACTGGCAAATAACGACGTTAAAAAAATAATTAAGGATAAGAATGGCTATATCTGGTGTGCTACAGCTGCGGGTGTTACTGTTTTTTATGATCCTTCCAGAGTTTTTGGTTCTGGTGCTGTTGATGGGCAGTGTCCTGTAATTCAGGGAAGATGTCTACTGAAAGATGAAAATGTAACATCTATAGCAACCGATGGCGCCAACAGAAAATGGTTGGGCACTGCAAATGGTGTTTATCTTGTAAATGAAGACGCCACAGAGCAAATTCATTACTTTAGCAAAGATAATAGCCCCTTGCTCTCAAATAACATTCTGGATATTGCGGTAGATAACAAAACTGGTGAAGTTTTCTTTGCAACTGATCAGGGTGTTATTTCCTATAGAAGTGATGCAACAGAACCGCTGAAGACCTGCAAAAATCCTGAAGTTTTTCCGAATCCAGTAGAAGGAAATTATGATGGCCCAATCGGTATAAATGGCTTGCCTGAAAATACAATAGTTAAAATCACAACCGTTACTGGTGCATTGGTACGGGAACTGAATTCCATAGGAGGTCAGGCTGTTTGGGATGGAAGAGATGTAAGAGGCAACAAGGTTAGTACCGGAGTTTATCTGGTTTTCTCATCCGATGACAAAGGAGAAAAATCATGTTTTACAAAAATTGCCATTGTTAATCCTTAGGCTGAATTCATGACAGAAATATATTATTTATCTGAAAAAAATATTAATGACGATATTTTTTTGAAAGATTTTTCTGAATTAATTTCAAAAAATTCGAAATCGATTGTACTGCATTCTCCCGCTGGAACAGAATCTCATACTCGGTTTTTTACAAAAAAAATAAGTGGGTTTTTATCAGAATCAATGGTTACCAATATTCCCTTATCTGGTGACCAACGATCGGTAATATCAGAAAATCAAGGATCTATCCTAATAAGATTAGATTTTATTCAATCCTTGTTTAATACATTAAACTGCGTTGTTTTGAATACACTTGGAGTGAAAAATCAAAATATTGTTTTTTTTACTCCTATCGAAATTATACAATCCCTGAGAAATTTAGGCCATTCACAACCTATAATCTTATTTCCGAACAATCCCTTATCTCCTTTAGGAAATTCCGGTGAGTTAATCGAATCCTTACCTGATTTTGAAAAATATTCCGGAATCTATGAGGAAGAAACTCCAATTCTAGAATTTGCCTTAAAAGCATACCCTGCCATGTTTAAGAAGGCAAAAAATTATTCGTTTTGATTGTAAAGACGGAAGGAATCTTATTACATTCTACAAGATTTGGAGAAAGCAGTCTTATTCTTTCTGTATTAAGTCCTGACAGAGGTATTCTTAATCTCATTTATAAAGGTGCAAGAAAACAAGTAAAAGGTAGAGTGCCTTCTGCTATTATTCAACCATCAAACCGACTTGAAATAATTTATTATAAAAAGGAAAATCAGGATCTTCAACTGGTTAAAGAAATACAACTGCTTTGGTGTGGAGAATCCCTACTAAACAACCCGTTTAAACTGGTGTACACCCTAGTTTTTACCGAAATTTTACACTCTATTTTAAGAGAAGCTTCCGGTACAGCAGAATTATACAATAAAATAGTTGCCTTTTTTTTTCAAATGGATAGTAAAGAAAAAGGACTTTTTCCATTGTTTTTAACCGTTTTATTGGAAACAGGTAAAGAAATTGGCTTTTATCCGCTATATCCGGACAAAGCTGAAATCATCAATCCGTTTTTCAACCCAATTTCTGGTTGTTTTGAAAGTGGCAGTTCCTTTGATCCAGGTTCCGAATGGCTATTGTATCTGATAAATGAAAAGCCTTATCAACCTTTGGAACAATCTCTAATAGAAGCCAAAACAGCAGTACTCGAGCTGATTCTAAAATTCTATCAGGCTCATATTCCAGGATTCAGGAACCCAAAAAGTCTGGGTGTATTCAGATCAGTTTTTGCAGATTCGTAAGAGTCATAAATATTGATAGCCCGTGTATTAACCTGTTCCTTAATTTTACCGTATAAAGAATAAAAATCATGAGTTTTACTTTACCTTCACTACCATACGATTTCAATGCATTGGAACCTCATATTGATGCAAAAACAATGGAAATCCATCACGGAAAGCATCACAATGCGTATGTTACCAACCTGAATGCCGCTATTGATAAGCATCCCGAATTATCTGGCGAATCTCTGGAATCTCTAATTACAAAAATTAGTGCTTTGCCAGAAGACATTAGAACAGCGGTTCGAAATAATGGAGGTGGTCACTGGAACCACAGCATGTTCTGGCAATGGATGAGTGCAAATGGAGGTCAACCTTCGGAACAGCTTACCGCAGCTATTCAAAAGTCCTTTGGAAATATGGATAAGCTTAAAGAAGAATTTAATAAAGCTGCAATGTCCCGCTTTGGTTCTGGTTGGGCCTGGTTGTGTAAAAACAAAGAAGGCAATCTGGAAATCTGCTCCACAGCCAATCAGGATAATCCAATGATGGAAGGAGTTGGCTGTTCAGGAACACCAATTCTTGGATTGGATGTATGGGAACATGCTTATTATTTGAATTATCAAAACCGTCGCCCGGATTATGTTTCAGCTTTCTGGAATATAGTAAACTGGAATAAGGTGAATGAATTACTTGGTTAATACTCAGTAACTAACTTTTAAAGGCGGATTTTCCGCCTTTTTTTATTATTACAATGTTTGGTGTGATTCAAAACTTCCATTTTTATAATAATACTTTTTACGGTTTATCATTGATATGTTCGATAATAATTAAATTGACCTAATGATTAAAAGAACAACACTTAGTCTGATTTTTTCTTTCCTTTTGATATCAGGTTTTAGTCAGGTTTTACCCAAGGATAGTCTGTTAAATAAATCACTGAGATTCAGGAACATTGGCCCTTTTAGAGGTGGGAGATCTCTGGCAGTAAGTGGTTCACTTGAATCCGAAAGTGTTTTTTATTTTGGGGCTGTTGGTGGAGGGGTTTGGAAAACTAAGGATTTTGGAATTACCTGGGCTTCCATTTCTGATAGCACTTTTGGTAGTAGTTCTGTTGGTGCCATTGCAGTTGCTCACTCTGATCCAAATGTTGTCTATGCTGGGATGGGTGAACCGGAAATGCGGGGCAATATTTCTTTTGGAGATGGGATGTATAAATCAATGGATGCTGGAGTATCCTGGAAAAAATCAGGACTAGATTCAAGCTATGCCATTTCAAAAATTATTGTGGACCCTAAAAACCCTGAATTAGTGTACGTTGCAGCGATGGGAACAACTTTTGGTCCTAATGCTCAAAGAGGCGTTTTCAAATCCAACAATGGCGGAAGGTCCTGGTCAAAAATCCTGTTTGTAAACGATTCGACTGGTGCGATTGATCTTGCAATGGACCCTTTTAATTCCAAAATACTTTTTGCTACAATGTGGCAGGCATGTCGCACACCCTATAGTCTGTCAAGTGGCGGTAAAGGTTCGGGTCTTTTCAGGTCAAAAGACGGCGGAGAAACCTGGGAAAGAATTTCTGAAAAACCCGGTTTACCAAAAGGCCTTTTAGGTAAATCTGGAATAACCTTTTCTCCTTCAAAACAAGGAAGAATTTGGATGATTCTGGAAAATTCCAATGGAGGCGTTTTTATTTCTGATGATTCTGGTGAACACTGGAGAAAAACTTCAGATGATAAAAATCTAAGACAAAGGCCCTGGTACTTTTCACATATTTATGCAGACCCCATAAACAGCGAAACAGTTTATGTACTTAATGTTCAGTTTTGGAAGTCTATTGATGGGGGTAATACTTTTACTTTAATTAATAACATGCATGGCGACAATCATGATCTTTGGATTAATCCTGTTCATCCTGAAATAATAGCTGTTGCAGATGATGGGGGTGCTGCTGTAACAAGAGATGGAGGTCTAAATTGGTCTTCCCTTGATATTCCGACTGCGCAATTATATCATATCAATTTAAGTAAGGAATTTCCATATCGTATTTATGCTGCTCAACAGGACAACTCATCCCTAAGTATTCCTTCAAGAACATTTTCTTTTTCCATTGATAGAAATGATTGGTATGAGATTCCAGCCGGAGAAGCTGGATTTGTTCTTCCACATCCTGAAAAACCAGGAGTTTCATTCGGAGGTAACTATATGGGAAGTCTGACAAAATTTACCTTACAAACAAATCGAGCCGAAGAAATTAATGTTTGGCCAGAAATTACAATAGGTGAAAGTGCTGGTGCAAGAAAATTCAGATTTAATTGGACATTTCCAATGTTTTTTTCTGAGTTTGAAAAGCACCCTCTTTATGTAGGTTCACAATTTGTACATAAATCTGAGGATGAAGGACGAAGCTGGAAAATCATTTCTCCTGATCTTACTCAAAATGATTCATTGAAAATTCAACCATCAGGCGGCCCAATTTCTCTGGATAACACAGGTGTTGAAACGTACTGTAGTATATTTTCTCTTGCTGAGTCACCGATGAACAAAGGATATATCTGGGCAGGCAGCGATGATGGACTAATTCACCTTACAAAAGATGATGGCAACACCTGGGCGAAAGTCACGCCTTCCGAAAAAATATTGCCTTCCTATGCATTGATTTCCTGTATTGAACCCTCCCAACATGAAGAAGGAACTGCATGGGTAGCTGCAAACAGATACAAATGGAATGATCCAAAACCATATTTGCTGAAGACATCAGACTTTGGAAAAACCTGGTCCTTAATTTCATCCGGAATTCCTGAAAATGAATATGTTAGGGTAATCAGAGAAGACCCCTATAATAAAAATTTGGTGTATTGCGGTACTGAAAAAGGAATATGGATTTCTTATTCTAGTGGCCTAAAATGGGAAAAATTAACATTGAATATGCCATGTACACCAGTTCATGACATTAAAATTCAAAAAGAAGAAAATGATCTTGTTGTTGCTACCCATGGTCGTAGTATATGGATTTTGGACCATCTGGAAATTCTGCAAGAGCTTAGTAAAATAAATGAAAAAGATACTTTTGAACTATTCGAAGTCGCGCACAAATGGGAGATAGAAGGAGGTTCATACTATTTTAAATCCATGCAAACAGGTGAAAATGCCCCAAATTCAGTTCAACTGAATTACTGGCTCCGGCATTTTTCTGGTAAGGAATTAAGGGCTGTAATATATACTGCTTCTGGAGATTCTGTAGTGGGCTTGTCTTCCCTTAAAAATAAAAATGGTATCCTTCCTAAATTTGATACTTTATTTAATGCTGATCCTGAAAATAAACCCGGAGACTTACTGACTCTAAACCAAGGGCTAAATTCATTTTCTTGGGATACCAGAATTGCGGATGCTACTAGTTTAACCGAAAACAATATTCTATGGGGTGGTTCAACAGCAGGACCAAAAGTGCCTCCTGGTCAGTATAAAGTCTGTTTTTATGACGAAAACAGACTTTTACAATGTTCTTTTTTTGAAATAAAAATACATCCCGAATTAGAAATTCAGCAAGCTGAATATGAAAAAAAATTCCTGCTACAAAAAGCAGTATTAACCGAATTGGATACTTTACATAAAATGCTAAATCGTTTAAGAATTATCCGCAACAGAATTAATAGTTTATCGGGAGCAATGACAGATACAATGGCTTTTAAAGGAGTAAGAGATTCCATTAAAGTACTTTGTGACTCTTTAAACAGTATTGAAAATACAGCTGTTCAGCACAAGGCTAAAGCCGGTCAGGATTTATTGAATTATCCTGTGAAATTGAATAACAAGCTGGCATCCTTACTTTCGGGTATTGAAAGCATGGAAGGTAGTCCTACAAAACAACATTTTGAAGTATTCGAATATTTAAGGATAGAAAACTCAATAGTACTCGAGAGGTTTGAAAAGGCTACCCAAAAAATTGAAGAGTTGGTGTCCCTTTTAAAGGCAAAAGCACTGGAAGTGTGGCTGGAAGGAAAATAAAGAGTATCTATGTTACAACATACAGGATGAAAAATTTTAGAACATTAGTTTAAATTTGTGATATGGGACGAGTATTCGAGAAACGGAAGCATAAAATGTTTGCCCGTTTTGATAAAATGGCAAAAGGCTTTACCAAAATTGGTAAGGAGATAGCGATTGCAGTAAAACTGGGAGGCACTAGTCCGGATGGAAACTCCAGACTTAGGATTGCAATTCAAAATGCCAAAAGCATTAACATGCCCAAAGACAGAATCGAAGCTGCAATAAATAGAGCATCTTCCAAAGAAGAAAAAGATCTGGAAGAAATTGTGTATGAAGGGAAAGGCCCTTTTGGTATTGGAATCGTTGTTGAAACAGCAACAGATAATCCAACCAGAACTGTTGCAAATGTTCGTGTTATATTTAATAGAAATGGAGGCGAATTAGGAAAAACCGGATCTCTCGATTATTTATTTGAAAGAAAAGGTGTTTTTAGAATTAAGGATAAAAACCTAAATATGGACGATCTGGAACTTGCTCTTATAGATGCAGGAGCCGAAGATTTTGCTCATGATGAAGATGAAATTGTAATCACTACTGCATTTTCTGATTTTGGCAATATGCAAAAAGCCCTTGAAGCTCAACAACTTGAAATAGTAAGTTCAGAGTTACAAAGAATTCCTAATTCTACTGTCGAACTGACGGAGGAACAACAAGAGGAAGTTTTTGCCCTTGTTGAAAAACTGGAAGAAGATGAGGATGTTCAGCAGGTGTATCACAATCTGGCCTGAACCTAATCTCTGATTTTGAAATCCTCCTTTTTATCCTCACAATGGAAATCATCTGGCCCGGATTTAGCTGTTATTAATCCTTATTCCGGTGATGTTTTAGAAATAATTCAGCAGGCTAATGCTGAGGAGATTGAAATCAGTATTCAAAAGCTGAGAAGCGCAATTCCTGTTGCGGCAAAATTGAGTCTTTATGAAAGACATTCTATCCTTACTAAAGCTGCTGAATTATTAGAAAATAAAAAGGAAAGTCTTGCACAAACCATTTGTTTAGAGGCAGGAAAACCTATTACCTATGCCAAGGCTGAGGTTCTTAGAGCAATTTCAACCTTTAGGTTATGCGCTGCATGGGTTTTTAACCATTCCGGTGAAGTATTAGATCTTGGAATAAATGAATCCGCAAAAGGGAAAATAGGAATTGTAAAATTTGTTCCGATTGGACCAATTCTTGCAATTAGTCCATTTAACTTCCCTTTAAATCTGGTAGCACACAAAATTGCACCTGCAATCGCCTCCGGCAATGTGTTTTTCCTTAAGCCAGCCAGCAAAACGCCATTAACTGCCATTTTATTAGCAGAAATACTACTTGAAGCTGGATTTCCTCCGGAATGTTTCTGCCTTGGCATATGCTCTCGTACGTCAGCAAATGCTTTGATTGGTGATGCTCGTTTTGCTTTGTTGAGCTTTACTGGTAGTCCTGAAATTGGTTGGAAAATGAAACAAGATTCAGGGAAGAAAAAAGTAGTACTTGAACTGGGCGGAGATGCGGCGGTTATTGTTGATTCAACTGCAGATTTAAAAAAGGCTGCAAAAGCTTGTTCGATCGGAGCCTTTGCTTACGCTGGTCAGGTGTGTATTTCTGTACAAAGGATTTTTGTCCATAAAACTGTTAGAAATGAATTCTTAGATTACTTTATTGAGGAAATTTCTGCCTTAGGCGTTGGTAATCCACTTTTGGATTCTACTATTTGCGGACCAATGATTGATAAATTCAACCTTGAACGTTTGCAACTTTGGATTGAAGATGCCCTTTCTAAAGGTGCTAGTGTAATTGCCGGTAATAAATTGCAGGCAAATAATGTACTCTCCCCAACAGTTTTAGAAAAGGTCTCTTCAGATTCTACAATTGCCAGCAATGAAGTTTTTGGTCCATTGGTCTGTATAGATTCTTTTGAATCCCTAGAAGAAGCTGTAAATAAAGTGAATCAGTCACGGTTTGGATTACAGACCGGGGTGTTTACAGCTCTTGAATCTACAATTAGATATTGTTTTGAAAATCTGGAAGTTGGAGGTGTTATTATTAATGAATCACCGATGTTCAGAATTGATTCTATGCCGTATGGAGGCATTAAAGATTCCGGTTTTGGGAGGGAAGGTGCAACCTATGCCATCAAGGATATGTTGGAACCAAAATTACTGGTTTGGTAAAAAAATAATTTATGTGTAACAACATTAAATGTTATAACGTATATTTGCCTGTAATCTAAAATCAAATGAATTTAAACAAACTCTTAGTCTCTGCCAGCTTACTGGTTTCCGGTCTTTCCGCTTCTGCTCAGGTAAAATGGAATCTCGACAA
>Ga0114980_10001024_pt1 | contig 19953 bp, 16 predicted proteins | sample S_140806_EF_Meta_FD_87018 | JGI IMG/M metagenome (GOLD analysis project Ga0114980, IMG submission 87018) | Freshwater microbial communities from Lake Simoncouche, Canada to study carbon cycling - S_140806_EF_MetaG | ecosystem: Environmental > Aquatic > Freshwater > Lake | place: Lake...
ATCGCGATAGTTCATGCTACCAGCGTAGAAAGTCAAACGGGACATTGCATTACGCAATCCCTTGTGTTTAGCGGAGAGAACGCGATGGTGTATCATTTTTGGAGGTCTTAACTTTTTACGCGTACATAAATATGTTTGATGTGGCGCTTACCCGTTTCCCTTTCATCAATGTCGAATTTTCCGAGACTCTTTATGAGCAGAAATAGTTTAGGGAATCCATAATTCCGAGAATCAAAATCTGGCTTCTTTTTAAGAATAAAGTTCCCTAGTTCACCAAGAAACGCCCATCCTTCTTCGTCCGCAATGTCACTAATGCTCTCGCTCACAAGATGGATAAATTCTTGATCGACTTTATTGATCGGAGCTTGTTGTACTGGTGATGCCGTTTTTCGTGGATGCTTTGGGTCTGTTTTAGATGGCAGCGGTGTGGCGTTAGCTTTCAGAATTTCGAAGTAAATGAATTTATCGCATGCGGTGATGAATGGCGCAAGTGTTTTCTTTTCTCCGATACCGATTACTTTCATTCCTGCTTCACGTAAGCGTGTTGCTAGGCGCGTGAAATCGCTGTCGCTGGAAACGATACAGAAGCCATCTACTTTTCCTGAATAAAGAATGTCCATCGCATCAATGATCATTGCGCTATCGCTGGAGTTTTTTCCTACGGAATAGCTGTATTGTTGTATGGGAGTGATGGCATTTTCAAGCAATACATTCTTCCATCCAGATACATGTGGTTTGGTCCAGTCGGCGTAAATACGTTTGAATGTAGGTGTGCCGTATTTCGCAATTTCCTGAAACATCGCTTTGACGTTAGCGCTCGGAACGTTGTCGGCGTCTATCAAGACAGCCAGTCGTAAATCTTTAATTGTTTCCATGTTCCGAAATGAAAGTGAATAGTAATTCTTAGTCTGCGTTGTTGACCTTGCGCAAAATGCTGTTCTCAACATAAAAGCATCCGAAAGGAATGAATGAGGATAAGAGAACAATCGCAGTAGTTTTTGCTTTCCAGCCAAGATCAATTGCTACAACAATGGCCATCAAAAGGAAAAGCACGAACAAACCTCCGTGAATGGGACCAAATATTTTTACCATTTGTGGAGATCCGAACATGTACTTCAAGGGAACACCAATAAATACCAATATGATCAACGACATTCCTTCAATCATGCTGATGATGCGAAGTCGGCCTATTTTGGTTTTGAGTAATGCTGTCATATAACAAGTGTGAAGTTGATTCGTGCTCAATCTCAATTGACCATTCTATTGAGATTGAGCACGAGTAATTCTTGAATTTCCGAATAATCAATGATGAACTGTAATCTTCTCTGTTATCAATTCCTGTTCTTCTCGCTTCACGGTTACAAAATACAGTCCTTCCGCCCACTGTGAGCAAGGCAAAGTGATTTGCTTCTCACTGTGTTGCTGATTGTAAATAATATTCCCTGTAATATCGCAAACGGAAATGATTACGTTGCTGGTGACAGTTGATGGTATCGTTACATTGATCAATTCACTCGCTGGTGAAGGATATATTTCAACTTGCGGGCTAGGATCGGATTCTTCATTTATGCCAATCAGGACAGTTGAAACACCATTCGCAAAACAGTATTCACCAGGAAGCAGTGAATCGGCATTAACATATCCGTATTTGGAGGTTGCTACAGGTCCAGTAATGGTTTTAGTATAATGTGGCCACTCGTGCCAATCGTCTGCCGTATTTGCTCTGTAGAGTAGGATGATGCTATCGCCATTGTTTGTTGTGAGATCGTTGTCCAACCAATAGCCCGAACCTGATAGTCCTGTAGTGCGGCCATCATAATTGAACTTTCCACTTGCAACAAAACTTGCAGGCCAAGAACCTGTCAATTTCCAGTATCGCAAATCAGAAATATTGTAGTTGTTTACGTTGTTCTGAATTGGATCAGGTCCAACCCAGTGATGTTCGATGCGCATCCAAGTTGTATCTGGTATGTTCTGTACGTTCAGTGTACATCGCGCAGCTGAAAAAATCCTCGTTCCTGTACTCGTCAATTGCTGTTCTTCGTCTGTCTCTGCATCACTGATCATATTCTTTGGATCCATGATCGCAAGAGTTGGATCGTAAGGTAGTGTAATCGTGTGGGTGGAATATTGCCCACTCAGCATAAAGCGCTGATGTGTTGAATTGAGATTTGCATCGTAAAATGCAAACTCCATGGGTACGTTGGTGTAATAGTTAGGTGCTCCGAATAGTTTTTGCTGAACATAAATGGTCACGTTGTAGTTGTTTCCATTGGGAACAGAGACCATTGAGTCGACAGCGAAGTGCGTCCAACCTGGATTGAAAACCCAATCGTTGAAGAAGTCGGTGAGATACGACAATCCAGAATAGGCAATGAGATTGTCGCGAAAATTATAGCTGCTTACATCTTTGAATTCACTTACAGAAAAATGGTAGCGCAAACCACCGAAGAAAAGGGAGTCTCCCATGTATCCTCGCAACGTGTGGGCTACATCTGCTCCCTTTAGATAAACGTGATCGCCATAAGTGTCTGCATGTCCGATTCCTGAAACAGGCAACCATCCTTCGCGGTGATGAAAGAAGTGTACTGCTTCATCATGATTGCTGCGTATTCCCAGATCATAGGAATTTCTTCCGTACACCCACTCATTGAAGATGTATTCGGAATAGGAAGCCCAACCTTCATTCAACCACATGTCCTCTTGCGTTCTGCACGTTGCAAGATCTCCAAACCAATGGTGGGAAAATTCATGAGCCATTATGGTTTGATACGTGATACTTCCAGTGGCAAATGCACGAGGATAGGTAATGGCTGTTGCATGTTCCATTGCTCCGCTGGTAAATGGAACAAATATGTATCCTGCTTTCTGCCACATGAAAGGATAGTACAATGCTTCATAAGCACTGAATGCAGAAGTGAAATTGATGAATGAATTTTTTATGTTGGTAGTGTCTGCAGGTAAAGCAGTAAGCACGATTGGTACGGGACCGTTCACTGCATTGTAGCTCCAATTGACTTGTGTGTAATTGCTCACTGCTACGCAAGCTAAGTAGGTTGGAATTGGATCAGTGAGGTTCCACGTTCTCCATCTTATTCCAGAACCATCAGTCGTGTCATTAACCAACACTCCATTACAGTAGGCGAGTTTACCATTATTCGAACCGATGGTTTGCGTATACGTAGCACGTTCTATAAAATTGTCGAAGCAAGGGTGCCAGACACGTCCATAGGTATGTGGATCAGCTCCGAATCCCACTCCCAAATTGTAAGCGTATCCGCTTTGAAAATAAAATCCGCCCCATCCTGAAGGATCTCCTTGCGGTGTCCCATTGTACCATACCGTTACATCAGCAGTGTCACCAATGTCCATCGTTGTTGGTAAGGTAATTTTAAGAAGTGTATCATTGTAACTATAGCTGAGTATTGAAGAACCGATTTTAATAGAGTCTACATTCAATTGCAAGAGATCTAGATTCAGTTCAGCGACATTGTTCATGCGCGCAGCAAAGGATATAGTTGTGAATCCTTTGATGGTTTGTCCAGTGAAATCTGTAATATCTAGTTGAATGTGGTAATGAAGTATGTCGATGGTATCACTTCTTAAATTCGTAGCTTGTGCTTCGATGCCAGTCCACGAGCGCTCATTATGTACATTATGATGACAACGGACATTATTTTGTGCGAATGTGAAATGGCTGGAGCAGAGCAGAATTACTGCGATCAGAAGGTGTTTCATGCGAATAGATTCTTTCTCCGAAGTTAAGAAAGTATAAGTTTGGTCGAACATGTTTTCTAATTTCAAGATTGCTTAATGAGCAGTAAAAGTTTGCTGCTTTTTGCCTTCTAGACCAAAGAGAGATAAATTACAGGTAATTACTTCTAATTAGAAAAATAGATTCGCGCAGGAAAAGAATCGGAGCTATGCAGGATGTCGCATTAAATCTTTCATGAACTAGATTTTAGCATCCTCTTATCAACCTAGGCCTTTGAAGCCTACATGTAAAGCTTCTCGCGTTGTTCTTTTACGTCCGCATCATTGATGTACTCGTCATACGTCATCATTTTATCAATGATACCTTTAGGCGTAATTTCAATGATACGGTTCGCCACGGTTTGCATCAATTCATGGTCATGCGAAGTGAACAACACAATGCCTTTGAAATCTTTCAATGAATTGTTGATCGATTCAATCGACTCCAAATCCAAGTGGTTCGTTGGTTCGTCTAAGATGAGTGAATTGGCGCTCATCAACATCATGCGTGACAGCATACAACGTACTTTTTCACCTCCGGAAAGAACACTTACTTTTTTCAGTGTTTCTTCACCAGAGAACAGCATTTTTCCTAAGAAACCACGAATGAACGTTTCGTCTTTGTCTTTCGAGTAATCGCGAAGCCAATCTACAAGACTGTCGCTGTTACCAGAGAAATAGGATGAGTTATCGTTTGGCAGGTAAGCCGTTTGAATTGTTTGTCCCCACTCAATGGTTCCGCTGTCAGGTTGATCCGTTGCAGCCAAACAGTCGAAGAACTTAGAGATGGCAAGATGATCTTTCGACAAAACACCAATTTTATCACCTTTCTTCAAACGGAAGCTGATGCCTTTGAAAAGTGTAATTCCTTCCAAAGACTTTGAAAGATTCTCAACGTTCAGAATCTGATCGCCGGGCTCACGTTCCATTTTAAAAATCACCGCCGGATATTTTCTGTTCGATGCAGGAAGGTCATCAACGTTTAATTTTTCGAGCAACTTCTTACGACTTGTGGCCTGACGTGATTTCGACGCGTTTGCTGAGAATCTTGCGATGAAGTCGATGAGCTCTTTTCTCTTGTCTTCCACTTTTTTGTTCTGATCGCTACGTTGCTTTTGAGAAAGCTGTGAGGCTTGATACCAGAAGGAATAGTTACCAGTGTACAAACTGATTTTTTTGAAATCGATATCGCAAACGTGCGTGCAAACTGAGTCCAGAAAGTGACGATCGTGAGAAACAACGATCACGATATTTTGATAATCGGCAAGAAAATCCTCCAGCCAAGAAATCGTTTCAACGTCCAAATCGTTTGTTGGCTCATCCAGCAAAAGAATATCTGGATTTCCGAACAACGCTTGAGCCAGCAATACACGCACTTTTTCTTTACCATTCAATTCGCTCATGCCGCGATGATGGAGCTCTTCTTTGATTCCAAGTTTACTCAACATGTCGGCAGCTTCACTGTCGGCATTCCATCCGTTCATTTCTGCAAATTCTGCTTCCAGTTCCGATGCGCGCATTCCGTCTGCATCGCTGAAATCTGCTTTCGCATAAAGCGCATCTTTTTCCTGCATCACTTTATACAGTTTCTCATTGCCCATGATTACTGTTTGTTGTACAGTGTAGTCATCAAATGCAAAGTGGTTCTGAGAAAGTACCGACATGCGCAATCCGGGAGTAATAACCACCTGACCTTTTGTAGGTTCAATTTCTCCAGAAAGAATTTTTAGGAATGTTGACTTACCTGCGCCATTCGCACCAATAATGCCATAGCAGTTACCTGGAGTGAACTTCAGTTCAACTTCATCAAAAAGTACTCGCTTGCCGTATTGAAGCGTAAGGTTGGAAACGGTGATCATCGTGGAAAAAATTTCAGGGTGCAAAGATAGGGGATTTAGACCTGAGACCTGAGATTTTAGACCTGAGACCTTAGAATTTGACTTTGGGAGTCGTAATTGAATGTTGAGAGGTACTATCTTGTAAGCAATTGAAGTAGCCTCTGGATTCTCAGGTCTCGATTCTCATGTCTACTCAAAACAAACAACCCCCATCTTTCGATGAGGGTCGTTACCAACAGACCTGGCACCCTGTTGTTATCACGTGACACAATCGCGTGAATATTTTACGCCGCGTCTGAGCCGAATTGCTTGAATTTCTTCCATTCAAAATAGTGCAGTGTTTCTGCTTTGCGAATGAAAATCATTTCCAGTTTTTCGCTGAGTTCGGGGGATGTATCCTGATGTTTGAACAATTCAACCAATCTTTCCGCTGATTCCAGCTGAAGAAGCGTATGGCTGGCTAGAATGTTCTGTTGAACTCTGTTGTACACATCATTGATCTTCTGCTTGTCCATTTTACTTGTTTTTGGTTGTTACTTGAGTAAATGCATAATCTGTGCCAATCTTGAAATGTGCTGATTTGCAGTATTACACGCTTATTTATGAAACGCGAAACGGCCTCGTTTTAGTACATTTAGGGGCAAATGCACATTCTTAGCTCCCACATGCGTAAAATGATTCCGTCCTGTTTCGGTATCTTATTGATTGTGCTTCTCTCAGCTGATTCTCTTCATGCAAAGGGAAAATGGAAAGCATGGAAATCTCTTTCCCGACCGGAAAAATGCTGGAGTATTGCTCATCCTTTTAAGGCTCAGATTGTTCTTGAATGCGCACTACGAGCAAGATTTGTAACCGATTCATTGCGCAAAGCAGAAGTTATGACCGACGATAACGGCGGACAATTAGATGCATTTCGTCACGCATATTGGATGGCATTGATGATTGATGCCGGACTTAAAGAGAAAGTTGCGCGAAGAGTAGGGCAAAAGCACGAACGAGGAAATTACCTCGATTTCAAAAAAGGAAAATTGGAAGAAGGTTTGCGAACAGATTCTTTAGCGAGTGTTATGGATTCGAGAAACAATGAAGTAGGGATTCAATTAGGAGTGAAATATCAAGCCAGCGAAAAGAAACTTTCATTGATTGAAATGGTCATGACTGAAATAGCAGATGGTAGACTCTGGATATTGAAGAAAGACGCGGAGGGAAACTACAGAACCTGCGAGAATAAGCAGATTGACTTAACTTTATATAGTGGTCAATGGTTTATTCCGAAATGCCTGATCCGGTCCAATGAGATTGTTGTAGAACATTAATACATTTGAAAATGATGAATGCTTTCAGAAGTTCCTTTTTATTCTTCGCAGCTGCAGCAATGCTATTTTCTGCATCATGCGGTGGTGATAACACAGGAAAAGACTCAACCGGCAGTGTTGAAAACAGTGCTGCCAAGGAACCTGTAGTTGCAAATGATCCTGGTAAATTCGGCAAGACGGTTTCTGATTTGATTATCGCGAACAATTATCAAGGATTGGCTGATCTCATCATCTTGCATGATGAAATGGAGAAAGCGATCAGTGGTTCAACAGCTCCGAAAGAGGGGAAGGAATTCGCGATCGGACGTATCGACGATGAAATCAAAGTCATGCAAACGGATACGAAGTCAGGTTTGGATAATATTCGTTTGGAAGGTATTGCTGCAGGAATTGTTTGGGAGAATTGTACATTCAAAGAAGCGACACCTTCTATTGACAATTCACGTGGATTTCAGATGATGACTTTGAAGTGTGTACTCACATGCAATGGACAAGATCACACGATTACCATTACGGATATTGTTGGAACGGCTAATGGATGGAAATTAAGTGGAAGATTGTACTTCGGAGATCCTAAACCGGCGAAAGTTCAACCGCAAAGTTTTACTCCTCATCGCTAACTGCCTACTGTACTACTTCCTAGCTCCAGATAGCAGCCTTTTTATTGCCGAACCACCAGCTCCTTCACGGAATACGCCGTGCTCTGCACTTCGAATATCTTCAACGGTGTAAAACGCATTCGGTTGAATCGCTTCAATCTTCTCGATGATGCCTTTGATTTCCTTTCGCTGTACAATGGTGAACAATAATTTCACGGGACCTTTCGCTCCCATTCCGTCAACTACTGTAAGTCCGTGATTCGATTCGCGAAGCATTTTGATTAGTTCATCGCTATTCAGTTCGCTGGTAATGATTCGAATGACTTGATTCCCTAACGCCAAGCGTTCATCAATGCGCATGCCCACGTAGGTTCCCGTTGAGAATCCTGCAGCCCAAGCTAAATAGGCCAGCCAATTATCTACGTGACCCATCACTTGCTTCATGGCAATCAACCAAATCAGTACTTCGAAAAAGCCAATGAACGGTACAATTTTTCTAAATCCCTTAGAAATAAAAATGTTGCGCAGCGTTGCCAGTGTAACGTCAGTAAGACGCGACAAAAATATGAGTACGGGAATGATGACCCAGTTGAGTACGTCGTCGGAAATGTGCACGGTTTATTAATTTCACTGCAAAATTCAGTAATAAAATCGAGATTACTGAATAATCAATGATTTCGTTTGATCACTTTCTCCGGCACGAACACGCACGTAATACACGCCCGCTGCCAGTCCGCTCAAATCCATGATCGAAGTGTGTTCTCCGGGAGCTACATGTTTTTCACTTGTGCGACGAACAATTCTTCCCCATTCATCAATTAGGTTGATCTCAACATCGCTAGTTTTTTCAGAATGGTATGCGATGCTTACCTGGTCCGACGCGGGATTAGGAAATACATTCAACGACAAGGAAAGCGATGTCTCTGCTTCGTGAATAGTGACAATATCATTTACACTGGTAATTGTTGTTGAATAAATTCCGTTCGCATGCGTAGCAACAATAACAGTTCCGTCGCTTACGCGAGTATCAATCATGTCGCATACTACTGTGCCAATTGTAGCGTCGCCTTGTCGCACCCAAATGGTAGCAGTTCCGTTCAAGGTGTCGGTTGCATATAAACCTGTACTTGTTGCAGCGAGATATACTTTGCCGTCCGACACCGGCAAGATCGACAGCCAGCGAACTGATGGACCGTTTCCTCCACCTGTTGTAACAACTTGCTCAAGATTTCCTGCTGACTTCACCCAAGTCAATCCGCCATCGTTGGAGGAAAAGATACTGTAAGCGAGATAATTTGAGAATGCAACCATTACTTCGTTTCCGTTGTTAGGATTGGTTGTAATGCAGGATACGAATCCTGTCGCCGGAAATGTAGTTGGCGTTATATCGACTGGGGTTGGTGTTCCGGTATTCGCATTATCAATTTTATAGACTCGTTTTTTGTCTGTTCCGTAATAGACACGGTTGGCAGGATCCTTACACGCATGCACTGCTGTAATTACAGCGTTTACAGTGGGAACGGAATCAGCCCATTGCACCCAGTTTGTACTGATGGAATCAAATTGATTACTCAAAGGGATTTGTGATAAATTATCATTTCTCCAGAGGTATTTTCCTCCAGCCATGTACATGATGTTTTGATTGTTCGGATCGAGTGTAAATGGATTAATGAATTCGTAATTTTTTCCACCAATTGGATCGATACGACGAACTCCGGTTTCATTTCCACTTGCGTCGAATGTTGCTTTGAATGTTTTGCCTTTTTGTAGGGAAACATAATACATGCCAGCGCCGTCTTCAATCTGGCAATAACTTCCATCGCCACCATGAATTTGTACCCATGGTGTTGTGAAAGCTGCGTTGCTCGTCCACCAAGTACCGTTGTCTTGAGCACCGGCAGCAATGATGTTACTTCCCGGAGTGCCATGATCAATTGCAACAGTGTAGAACATCGAAGTCAGATAACCGTTATTAAGAGAATTCCATGTTACTGCAGGTGCCATGCAATCATCCGTTCTGGAAATTCCACCATCGTTATTGTTGAATAATACGTTCGGATTCGATGGCAGGAATGTAAGACCATGGTTGTCGGGGTGGTTATTGGGATAACTTTCGATGTAAGGAAAATCAGTGAATAAGGCATATCCACCAATCATCTCTGTATTGGCTGTGTCGTTGAATGCCGAAGTGCTACGATAGGTATTCGTTCCCGCAATGAATACCGTATTGGGATCATCAGGCTTCACACGAACAACCAAGTCATAAGATCCTTGTGCATTGAAGTCGCTGAAGATTCCCCATTGTTGTCCGCTAGGCAAATTCATCGAAAGATCTTCCCATTGTCCATTCGAACTGGATCCATCTCCTCCGAGATAAGTATATCGCCACAAGGTATTGTGCTCAATATCCCCTTGGAAATTGGTGTCAGGCATTCCTAATCCTTCGGAATTACCGAGGAAATAAATTTCATTTTCGTTGGATGGATTAATGCCCATCACTACACGGTTACATAACGAATCTCCAAATAGTGAAGTGGAGATTTTCGTCCACGTGGCACCTTGGTCAATACTTCTCCAAATTCCTTTTTGAGGACCATCAGAGCTCATCGTTGCATATACGATTCCTGAATCTTTGGTTATGCTGATGTCGGTGAAGTAGGAGTATGCGCTTGTATTTCCTCCACGTATGGTGGTCCATGAGGTCCCTCCGTTGATACTACGATAGATACCTCCAAGGTTCGCTGAGTAGATCACATCATTTACCGTGTCATTTTCATCCATCGCAATATTCCATTGGAAATCCCAGAATGAATCAAACGACTGTGGTGTGTTCGTCACGGTAGGCGATACTGGCATCCAGGTCGCTCCATTGTCTGTGCTTTTCAGCATTCCGTTGCCAAGAAAATATGCAGATCCTCCGCTTGCTGATTGACCGTATGCTTCTCCGGAACCCGCATACCATGTAGTCTCATGTCCTGCACGCTGATCTTGCACAATGCAGGAAATTCCATGGTAACTCAATGTTGGTGTGACTTTTGTCCATGTTGCGCCAGCATCTGTTGATGTCCATATTCCTCCACTGGTTGAACCTGCTATGAAGTGATTCTCGTCGTTTTTGTCAATGGCGAATGCACGCGTTCGTCCGCCTACATTGTATGGACCACGTTGCGACCACACTGTTTGCGCACTAGTTGAATTTCCAAAACGTAATACGGATCTATCACTGGGAAGCGTGGCTGCAAATGCAAGCTCTTTCTCGCGCATATGTTCCGGGATATTTCCATCTGGGCCAGCCAGTCTGCGACGCTCGTAGTCCTGACGATCGGAAACGCTTTCTTCCATCGGCCCACCAGCAAGTGCTCTGGAGTTGGAGTTAAGCATATAAAATCCTGCACAAGCAGATGTACCGACAAGTACTGAGGCAATCACTAATTTTTTCATTGGATTCAAGGTTGAATTCAAAAATAGCGGAAATTCGCGCTCGTATTTACAATGAACAGGCCTAACATGCAAAGTATCTTCAAGTTTTCAGCGTTAAGTGTATTTCTATTGAACCTGCTCTTTTCATTTGGAGCGATTTCGGTTATTTCTTGTGGGCAAACTCCTGGAGCCGATACAGCAAAAAGCAGTCAAAGCGACAAGATCTCGCGACAAGATCTCTTAAAGATTATTGAAGGTGGATGGGTGAATCAGGACTATCGCGAATCGCTGATTAAGTTGCACTCTCCAATGTTTGCTGCAGAAGCAGGTCGTCCAGTACAGGAAATGTTTTTTGATATTTCTAACGTAAGTGGTGATACAGTACTTAACGGAACCGGGCGATTGAATTATATGGAAGGAGAACGTTTTGACGTTGTGTTTTTTGAGAAAGACGGCGCGACAAAAATGAAAATTGATCAGGGTAGAAATTATGCTGATTCGAAAGTGATTTATCTCGACTATTCGATTAGTGCATCGGCAGACACGATGCTGTTATTGATTAATCAAGCGAATAACGATACGGATCTTTTTGTTCGTGAATTTCGCTCAGCTCCAATGAAAGCCGGCATTCCAGTAAACGCGTTAGAGCACTTTGTCAATCTTTCTATGTTTGAAGGCGAATGGACTGCTACAGATGGAACGAAAGTGGTGTTCGATGCATCCGGCAATGTAACAGGATGGGGCAAATGGACATGGTACAGCGTAGAGATTGACAAATACGGAGCAGAGGTACAACCTGATATTATTTCACTGTACAATGAGAAAATTGGCGCATCATACGTGTATACACTGGATAACGATCGGTTGTCGGTGTACAATTATGACGCAGAAACAGATGATTCGCAATGGTCGCGAGGTAACTTGGTTGTGGAGTTAGTAAGGAAGAAGCAGTAGGCAGGAGACAGTAGGCAGGAGACAGTAGACAGTAGACAGTAGCAGTGGGCAGTAGGCAGTGGCAGTTGCAACTGCTACTTATAAGCTTTACTGAGTTTCAAGGCAATCTCCAGCACCGCCGGACAAACCATCGTGTTCTTCATTGTCAGATCCATAATCTGCACGACTTTCTTGCGGTTGGTGTGCGGATATTCTCGACAAGCAGCAGGACGACTTTCGTAAATGGAACAGTAATTATCAGAACCTAAAAACGGACAAGGGGCTGAGTTCAAAACGAAATCTCCGTCTTCATCCATGTGAAGGTATTTTTGCAAAAACTCTCCTGTTTTCATCTTCAGGTGCTTCGCCGCACGATCCATATCCTTCTGATAAAATATCGGTGATGTCGTTTTGCAGCAATTCGCACACGTCAAGCAATCGATATGCTCAAATGCTTCATCGTGGAATTGATGCACATTCGTGTCAAGATCTTTTGGCTTGAGACGCTTGAGCTTGGCAAAGAGTTTTTTGTTCTGCTGTTCTGCTTTTTCTGCCGACTTTCGGAAATCATCCAAATCCATTGTGCTAAGATAAGTGATCCCGTGCTGATGTAATTATTCGGGCTTCAGTATGCTTTTTGCAATGGGCAAAATACTCTTCTCCCATAATGCATATCCTTTGTCGGATGGATGCAGATTGTCTTCAGAAATCAAGAACGGATCTGTTTTTACAGCTTGGGAAACAGCAAAAATGTCAACTGTTTTCAGTCCACGTGCTGCTGCTTCGTGAAGTATGATCACATTGAACGATTGCAATCCTTCCGGAATACTTCTTCCGTTCGCGTACAAGGGCCCTGATCGGGTTAAACTGAAGTCGGGAACGGTGAGCAACAAAATGTTTGTTTTCACTTGAAGCGTTGCTTGAATGGTATCCAGTATAAATTTCAGGTTATCGTGAAATTCTGTGGAGTCCATACCAACGCACCAATCGTTTGTGCCAATACAAATGGTAACGAAATCGGGTTTGGTTTTGAAGAATACCGGCAGTTCGTAGTTGATTAAATCGTTGGTTGTAAATCCGTTTCGCGCAGGGTTCTCGGGTATGGTTACTTTCAGCCCATTTTCTTGGAGGTGCTTAGTTAGTAATTCTGGCCATGAATTGCCTTCACTTGCTCCTGTGCCAATGGTGTAAGAATCGCCAAGCGGCATGTAAATTGTTTCTTTCTCGTTTTGGGCTTTGGTTTCCATACAAGGTGTTATCAGACTCAGGAAAAGCACACCGATCGTAATTTTCAGACTTCCGGCCATGTAATTGGGGTTTTTCAGGGTTGTTCCGTTGAATTACCGAAAGGTACGTAACGATTTGTTTAATGGTTTTTCTTACCCTGAAACAGGATTTTCTTCTTAATTTCGCGTGCCTCGTAAAGGGGTGTCACATCGTTAAACGATCATTTCATGAAAGTTGGAGTACCATCAGAAGTATCACCGGGCGAATTAAGAGTTGCTGCAACCCCGAAAACTGTGAAGCGTCTGCTCAAGCAAGGCTTTGAAGTTTACATTCAGCAAAACGCCGGTGCCAAGGCAAATTATTCTGATAAAGAATTTGAAGAAGCGGGCGGTACAATCGTCCCTACTGCTTCCGATATCTACGGAAAAATGGATATCGTTCTTAAAGTAAAAGAACCTACCACCGAAGAAGTTGGCTTGATGCACGAAGGATTGGTTTTGCTAAGCTATTTGTGGCCGGCGCAGAATCAGGAACTCCTGCAAAAACTCGCAGATAAAAAAGTGAATGCGGTAGCAATGGACGCTATTCCGCGTATTTCACGTGCGCAAAAAATGGATGTGTTGTCGTCAATGGCAAACATCGCGGGATATCGTTCTGTAATTGAAGGTTCATATTACTTCGGTCGATTCCTCAATGGACAGATCACAGCTGCAGGAAAAGTTGAACCTGCGAAAGTGTTGGTAATTGGTGCTGGTGTTGCCGGACTCGCTGCTATTGGTGCTGCAAATTCGCTCGGTGCGATTGTTCGAGCATTCGATACACGTAAAGAAGTTGCTGAGCAAATCGAATCGATGGGCGCAAGTTTCTTAACAGTTGAAATTAATGAAGATGGCGCAACAGCTTCCGGTTACTCTAAGGAAATGAGTAAGGAGTTCATTGAAGCAGAAATGAAACTCTTCCTGGAGCAAGCGAAAGAAGTAGATATTGTAATTACCACCGCACAAATCCCTGGGCGACCGGCACCTAAATTGTGGTTGGATTATCACGTGGAAGCAATGAAGCCGGGTTCGGTTATTGTTGACTTAGCAGCGTCTTCAGGTGGTAACTGCGCTTTCACGAAGAACGGAGAGATTTTTACGACTCCCAATGGTGTAACCATTGTTGGTAAACTCAATCAGTTGCCGACGCAAGCATCACAACTCTATGGTAACAACCTGTGCCATTTGTTGGATGACATGGGCAAGGCCGAGAAATTCAAAATTGATATGGAAGATGCTGTTGTGTCGCGCGCAATGGTTACTTACAACGGAAAAATCAATTGGCCACCTGCGCCTTTGCAAGTGAGTCCTACTGCAGGTGGAGGTGCGAAGAAGCCTGCTCCTCCTACAGCAGAGGAAACAAGAAAATCTGACGAAGAAGCAGCGAAGAAAAAGGCAATGTCAACAATCATTACCATGATTGGTGTTGGTGGGTTGTTATTGCTTGTAGGAGCTTTCGCTCCGTCGGAATTTATTCAGCACTTTACGGTGTTTGTCCTTGCAATTTTTGTGGGATGGCAAGTAATCACGAATGTGTCGCACTCGCTGCATACACCTTTGATGGCTGTTACCAATGCGATTAGCGGAATCATTGTTACCGGAGGTTTGCTTCAGACTAAAAATGATCCGGGAAATATTATGACCATTCTTGCAACGGTTGCAATTTTGATTGCAAGCATAAATATTGTGGGTGGTTTCGTTGTTACTCACCGCATGTTGAAAATGTTTAAAAAATAAGGATGCACATGTTTATCGCCAAAGAAATACAAACAGCAGCCTACTTATTTGCGAGTATCCTGTTTATTTTAAGTCTGAGTGGATTATCATCACAAGAGTCTGCTAAACGCGGCGTTCTTTATGGAATTGTCGGAATGATCGTGGCCATTATTGCAACTGTAATGGGCAAAGGAGTAGAGGGTCAGATTTTCATTATTGCTGCTATCGCAGTTGCTTCTGTAATCGGAATTCTGGTAGCTCGAAAAGTGGAGATGACCGGTATGCCGCAATTAGTTGCCATCCTTCACAGTTTTGTTGGTTTAGCAGCGGTATTGGTTGGTATCGGCTCTTACCTCGATCCGGAAACACAAAAATTGACTGGTGCAGCGCACTCTATTCATTTGGTTGAAGTCTTTGTCGGAATTTTTATTGGTGCAATCACATTCACCGGTTCAATCATTGCGTGGGGTAAACTGGATGGTAAGGTACCCTCTAAGCCATGGAGCTTTGCAGGACTTCAATTGATGAATTTGGTTCTGTTGCTTGTCTGTGTAGCTTGCGGTGTACTGTTCTGTCAGGCTGAAGGAACAGATGGTCTCTTGTATCTGTGGATCATGACCGGTATTGCTTCTTTCATCGGAATTGTTCTGGTTATGGCAATTGGTGGTGGTGATATGCCAGTTGTTGTTTCCATGCTGAATTCTTATTCAGGTTGGGCCGCAGCTGCAGCAGGATTCATGTTGGGCAACGACCTTCTGATTGTTACCGGAGCATTGGTAGGTAGCTCGGGTGCTATTCTTTCTATGCACATGTGCCATGCAATGAACCGTTCGTTCTTCTCTGTAATTTTCGCTAGTGCAAGCCTCGGACCGAAAGGCGAGAAGAAAGCCATTGAAGGCGAAGTGACTTCACTCAACCACGAAGAAGTAGCTAACCTCCTCAAGGAATCTAAAAATATTGTCATCGTTCCTGGTTATGGAATGGCGGTTGCAAAAGCACAATTTCCGGTTTACGATTTGGTGCAAACACTTCGCAAGGCAGGAAAAAATGTACGCTTCGCTATTCACCCTGTTGCTGGTCGTCTGCCGGGACATATGAACGTGTTACTTGCAGAAGCAAACGTTCCATATGATATCGTTCTGGAAATGGATGAGATCAATGACGATATGCCAGACACCGATGTTGTAATGGTGATCGGAGCAAACGACGTAGTGAATCCAAGTGCACAGGATGATCCGGCAAGTTCCATTTACGGAATGCCGGTTATTGAAGCTTGGAAGGCGGAGAAAGTGATCATCATGAAGCGCTCAATGTCGGCAGGTTATTCGGGTGAAGACAATCCGTTGTTCTACAAGCCGAACTCTGAAATGTTGTACGGCGACGCTAAATCAAGTGTTGAGAAGATTTTGAGCTTCTTGAAATAACATTGGCTCTATTATTGCTTTGCTGATCGATGTATTGGCGAAGGCTTTCATTCGCAAGCTTGCTCCAATACTAATGGTTCATGACCGAAACGATTCCATTCGGTAATATCATTCGGTTCAGAAACTGGACATTCTGGTCGTTGCTTCTATTCCTGTTGCTTTACCGGCTCGTTATTCTACTTGTATTCAATTTGAATTGGGTGGATAACGATCAAACGCTTGTGTGGCTGATGGCCAAGGATTATTCGCATGGAATATTCCATCAACCATTCGTGTATGGACAGGATTACAACTACATGCTGGAGGCTTTAGTGGCTATTCCGTTTTTGTGGTGCAAGGTTCCTGTGGAAGTTGCGTTGCCGTTAGTAACAAACATGCTTGCCATAGCTCCATTTGTGAGTTTCGCTTTCTATTATAAAAGCAAAGGACGTGTGAATGCAGCCTTGCTGTTGCTTGCAATTCCGTTGTTGTTGCCGAACAGCTTCGCACTCATAACTTCGATGCCACGAGGATTTATTAACGGCTTGGCATTTTTTACTTTGTGGCCGTGGATTGAGCGCATCCGAAATTACTCATTGCAGTACGTTGCCTATGGAGGACTGCTTGCAGCGGCATTGGTGGTGAATCCTAACGTTATTTTCATTGCAGTGGTCTTAGCCGGACTGCAATACAATCGAGCGGAACATAGAAAATCTGCGACACTATTCTTCTTGGTTGGCGCATCCGTTCCGGCATTATTACATGTGCTTGCGCTTAGATGGGCTGCGTATCATAGTGATCAAATGCTGCATTTTGCTTGGTCGTTGGAGTGGACCATCGACTATTTTAAACAAGCATTTTCGGGTCCGCAGTTTTCGTATTTCAAAGGAGTTGTTCCGTTTACTACTGAATATGCCGAGTACATGTGGTTCATTTTTCCGCTTTTCATGTTCTATGCATTTTGGAAACAAAACTATCTGCTCTCGTCACTGTTAGGATTAGTTTGTGTAGGTGTAATTGTTTCGTTGGGAATCAATAAAGTTAATGATGGCACACAGTCTGTTTTCTTTCCGTTATCAAGAATGTTTTTGGCGCTTCCGCTAGTCTTAGCAGTAGTCGTTTCGGAGTTGATTTCGGAGAATGAAAAGTCATATTTCAGATTCGCGATTCTAATTGTAGCAGGAATAACGCTCGGATTTAATATGCAAAACTTGAATAGCGATATTGCAAAAGAGGTGAATGACCGAAGCGTTCCATTGTCCGTAAAATCGATTGCCGAATTGCGCATGCAGACTGATCAACTCAACGCTTTCGCAAAAACGAATAGTGTTTTCTATTTTGCGGGTATGGGATATCCTATGGATTACGGAGAGTTTCAGGTTATTTTTTATTCAGGAGCAGCATGGCATGATGATTTCCCTATCGTCGCATTACCAGAATACGAACGAAGAAAATGGGAATCTAGAAAAATAGCGGATATCAGTGCGCAACATACCGTTTGGTTTGGCGGTCAAGAATTTCAATGGAACGATATGAGCTCAGTTGCCGGAGTAGAAGCGTATGATATTTTGAATTTGCGTGGTTATCGCGTCACGTCACTGTTAACACACCGTGAAGTGTTACGATATCATGGGAAATCTTCCGTTATCGGCGAATGAACGTACTCTCAAATCGCTTGCCTTCTTGTTCAATGGCGATGATGTAATTCCCGGCTTGCAGTGTTTCAATACTCAACTGCCCTGTGCCGGCTGCATTCGTAACTACACTTGATACTTGAACAAGTTTACCGTGCATGTCGTAAATCTTTACCGCACATAAACCACGAATTGGCGATTGCAATGTGAGTAAATCAATGGCTGGGTTGGGGAATACAGTGAATGAAGAAGGCATGGAAATTTCATTGACAGAATTCACAACGTTGTTCGCGGAAATAATCCATATCTGTGGATCAAACAACAGAGAATCTGCAGTGAAGTTTAGCGGTATTGTAAAGGTCTGTCCGCTTACAGTGTGATTCACGCGAATCAACGTGTCCTGTATTCCATTCTTGAAATACAGAGGGAGTGGAAGTTCAAAGAATGGAACTGAAATATGCGATTGTGATTGCAACACGGTTACAGTAACAACATTGGCGGTGTCCTGCGACCAGTTGAAGGTATAAGTCGGGTAACCTTCACCATAATACCAATCGGAAAAATACCATGTGAGATTCTGTCCTGAACTTTGTTCGAGATGATATTGCAGATCAGCAGTACTTGCAAATTCATAACTGATGGTTGTATCATTGAGATAGTTGTTCACTCCTGCATACCATGCACTATCGCCAATTAACCAGCGCAATTGATGCAGGACCATTGCACCTTTTGCATAGGATAAACGCGGATCAAAAATCCGTGAAACATCTGTGGTGTCATTAACCCAAACAGAACCATCAGGTAGCGAAGTTGTGTAGCTCATTTCTGCACTCAGCCACGGATACCAGTATTGTGTAGGTGCGTAATACTCGTAACACAAACCGCTGAGATAAGTAGCGAAACCTTCGTTCAGCCAAATGTCTTCCCACGTAGCACATGTTACTTTATCGCCGAACCAATGATGTGCCAATTCGTGTGCAAACAATTCGTACCAGAATCCGCCAACGAACGTTATGGTTTGATTTTCCATCCCACCTCCGAAATTGCATTGAGCGTGACCGTATTTTTCATCAGCGAATGGATATTGTCCGAACAGGGTGTCAAACAACTGCATTTGTCCTACAACATCATTCATGGCCACGGCAGCCCAAGCGGAATCTTCCGGATACACGTAGTTCACCACGTGTACGGTATCACCGGCGTAAGGAACCGTGTCTGTGAAAACTGCGTAGTTAGAAATGGCGAAACAGACCAGATAGGCTGCAATTGGGTGACGGTGTTTCCATACACTCAGGCGTTGTACGGCCATAGTATCATCTTGTACCAGCAAACCGTTACTCACGCTTCTGTACCAAAATGGTGTGATAATGATCACATCGATCGAATCAATTTTGTCGTTCAGGTTCTGTTTGCAAGGCCACCAGTTTAATGCTCCGTAAGGTTCAGAGAGGGTCCACATGACTGGTGCATTCGAAGCACCATGCACATCCAGATTAAAGCCGCCAACGGAAGTATCGGGAACACCGTAATAGAATACGGATAAAGAATCAATTACTCCTGCAGGAAGTGTTGAGGGAAAAGTAGCATCTAGGATGTTGGACGCATGCGTAAATGACAGCCCGTTTCCGTGATAATCAATGCTGTCAACTGTTAACACCACGGACAAGTCAAATTGCATATTAGTCAATGGCATTGAAGTAATGAAATATGTGGTGATTCTCCCCGAAATGAAATTCACATTGGGATCAACGTACCATTCGCAGCGCTGGTACACGAAGTCGGAGGTGTTTGCCGCTTGAATGGAAGGGGGTGCGATACGCGATTGATACTTAGATTCACCATCTGCAATGCGATGCAACATGTCCTGAGCGTGTATTACGCCACAAAATGAAAATAGGATGAAGAGCGTGAAACGAATCATGCTACAATTTACGAAATGTTGCGCAACATTTGATTTTTACTTTATTAAGTTCTCAGTCAGAATGTGAGAAGTAATTGGGAGCCATATTCCCGACATTGCTATGAGAATGATCAAGAGTGAACTAAGGATTTTTATCAATAGAGAATATTTTGAAG
>Ga0114980_10001025_pt1 | contig 19942 bp, 16 predicted proteins | sample S_140806_EF_Meta_FD_87018 | JGI IMG/M metagenome (GOLD analysis project Ga0114980, IMG submission 87018) | Freshwater microbial communities from Lake Simoncouche, Canada to study carbon cycling - S_140806_EF_MetaG | ecosystem: Environmental > Aquatic > Freshwater > Lake | place: Lake...
AGGCCCCCGGCGTGCCCACCTCCGGCTGCACCGCCATGAGCCTCGACCACGTCCGCCTCATCCTCCGCTGGCTCGATCCCGCGAAGCAGCCTAGACTCGTTCAGGATGTGGAGGGGCGGTGAGGACGTTGGACTAGAAACGGTAAGGTAGGAAGTCTCGCGAGTTCGGGCCTTAGCCCGTCAGAATCTTCCAAGGCGTGGCCTGAAGGCCGAACGACGAACTTCCCATCGTTGACATCTCACCCTCGCGGCGGCTAATCGGGCAGTATGGAACTCATCAACAACGCTCCGAATGTCCCCGCCGCCGTCGGCCCTTATTCCCAGGCCGTGAAGCAAGGCGAGCTGCTCTTTTGCTCGGGCCAGATCCCAATCAATCCGGCCTCCGGCAAGATCGAGGCGACCGATGTGGAAGGTCAGGCCAGGCAGGTTTTGGCGAACATCGCCTCGCTGCTGGCCTCGCAAGGTCTCGCGATGACCGACATCATCAAGGCGACGGTGTTTTTGCAGCAGATGGCCGATTTTCCGAAGGTGAATCCGCTCTATGAAGCGGCCTTTGGCGGTCACAAACCGGCCCGCTCGACTGTGGCGGTGGCTGGACTGCCCCTCGGGGCCCTGATTGAGATCGAGGTCATCGCCGCGTTGAAGGCCTGATCGCTGGCCGGCCATTGCAAATGCCAAGCGGGCCGCTACTCTCGCCCTCCCACCCCCAACACACCATGCAAGCCCCCCAAATCACCGCCTACCTGAAAACCTACTGCGGCTGGAGCGAAGGCGTCCGCGCCATCTTCCGCAAGTACAACCTCGCCTTCGAAGAAAAGGACATCATCAAGAACCCGGCCTTCCGCTGGGAGATGGAGCAGAAGAGCGGTCAGCCTCTTTCCCCCTGCGTGGAGATCAATGGCACCATGTTGCCGGACATCAGCGGCGAGGAGGTCGAGTCCTGGATGACCCAAAACGGCCTCCTCACGCCGAGTGACGCGCCCGCCGATGCGCCGACCAATTCCGCCTGCTCCGATGCCCAGCACGCCGCCATGGCCGCTGGGATCCTGCCCGGGGCGACGGTGAAGTTTGTCGGCTAAGCAATCTCCGAGCATGAAACGCCTTCTCCTCGTCCCCGCCCTCGTCCTTGCCTCGTGCAACTCCGTGTACTACGCCGCCTGGGAAAAACTGGGCTGGGAGAAGCGTGACCTGCTGGTCAGCGCGGTGAAATCGGCCCGCGGCGAGCAAAAGGAGGCCGGGGAGGAATTTCAGGATGCGCTCACGCAGCTTAAGAAGCTCTCCGGTTACCACGGCGGCAACCTCGAAAGCGCCTACAACAAGTTCAAAGCCGAATATGATGACTGCGAAGCGCAAGCCACCAAGGTGCGCAGTGAGATCCGCGAGGTCGATCAGGTGGCACGTGACCTTTTCCGCGAGTGGGAACGCGAGATCCGCCAGTACGAAAATGCCTCCCTCGCGGCAGATAGCCGGGCGAGGCTGGCGGACACCCGCTCTCGCTTCCAGCAGCTCTCTACCACCCTGCATGCCGCCGAGGCCAGCATGGAGCCCGTGCTCCGCCAGTTCCGCGATCAGGTGCTCTATTTGAAACATAACCTCAACGCCGCCGCCATCGGCTCCCTCCGTGGCAAGGCCGATACCATCCAGTCTAACATCCAGCGCCTGCTGGAGCAGATGAACCGCTCCATCGCCGAGGCGGACCGGTTCATCCAAACGATGAAATAATCCCCTAATGACCCCGAAAATCGACCCCACCCTTCACCGCGATAAAAAGCCGGACTGGATCCGCGTAACTTTGCCGCGTGACCCGAAATTCTGGAGCACGAAGGGTCTCATCACCGATCTGAAGCTGCACACCGTCTGCGAAGAGGCCCAGTGTCCGAACCGCTGGGAATGCTGGAGCCAGGGCACGGCCACCTTCATGATCGCCGGAGACCGCTGCACACGTGCCTGCGGCTTCTGCGCGGTGAAAACGGCCAAGCCCTTCGCTTTGGAGGCCGATGAGCCGCAGCGAGTGGCCCAGGCCACGAAACGCATGGGATTGAACCACATCGTCATCACCGCCGTAGCCCGTGATGACATGAAAGACGGCGGCGCGGAGCACTTTGCCCGCACCATCGAGGCCGTCCGCGAGGCCGTGCCCACCATCACCATCGAGATCCTCGTGCCAGACTTCAACGGCAAAGACGATGCCCTCGAAGTGGTCATGAAGGCCCGCCCGCACATCTTCAATCACAACCTGGAGACCGTGGAGCGCCTCACCCCGCTCGTTCGCAGCCGGGCGCAGTATGCCCGCAGCCTTCACGTCCTGAAGCGTGCCAAGGCCATGGCCCGTGAGATGGGCACCCAATGCTCCACCAAGAGCGGCCTCATGCTCGGCCTCGGGGAGACGGAGCTAGAGCTCTTCCAGGCCATGGACGACCTTTTGGAGCATGACGTGACCGTTTTGACCCTCGGCCAATACCTGCGCCCCTCTGTCCAGCACTTGCCGGTGATCGATTACATCCACCCGGATACCTTTGAAAACTACAAGCAGATCGCTCTGAAGAAGGGTTTCCGCCATGTGGCCAGCGCCCCGCTGGTGCGCAGCTCGTATCACGCCTCCGATTTTCGACCGGAGCTCGATCTCGGGGCCTGACCTCCATCTTCCAGAGCCATTTCCCCATCCACTCGGGAGGGCATACCCATCCCAGAACTGTAATTGGGGGTTTTTCTGCTTGCCGACTTGAGGCAAGCCTCTATCATCAAAGCTTCATTCCCGGGAGAAAAATCGTTTTTGTGAGAGTGGGGCCTTCCCCGCTCTCTTTTTGTCTCGGGATGTGAGATTTTTTTTATGATCAGCGAACTCAAGACCCTGTTTGATTACTACGAGAAAGAGAAAGGCATCGACCGTGAGAAGATGGTCGAGGCCCTTTCACAGGCCCTGCTGGCCGCCTCGAAGAAAAGCATCGGCCCGGCTCGTGAGCTGCGCATCGACATTGATCCTGACAAAGGCACCATCAAAGCCTTCGCCAAGCTGCTCGCCGTCGAAACCGTCTCCAATCCCTGGGAGGAACTCCCCCTCGCCAAGGCCCGCAAGATCAAAAAAGGTGCCGAACTCGGCGATGAAATCGAGCTCGAAGTCACGCCCAACAACATGGGCCGTATCGCCGCCCAGACCGCGAAGCAGACGATGCTCCAGCGCCTCCGCATGGCGGAGAAGGAAAACCTTTATGAAGAGTTCAAAGACCGCACTGGTGACGTCGTCAGCGGCGTGGTGCGCCGCTTTGAGAAATCGGATGTCGTCATCGACCTCGGCAAGTTCGAAGGCATCATGCCTGGCAAGGAACGCGTCGCCACGGAAGACTACAACGTCAGTGATCGCATGCGCTTTTATGTGAAGGCTGTCGAAAAAGACACCGGTCGCGGCCCAGAAATCATCCTCTCCCGTGCGCATCCGAATTTCGTGCGCCGCCTATTTGAATTCGAAGTCAGCGAGATCGGTGACCGCACCGTCGAGATCGCCAGCATCTCCCGCGAGGCCGGTTACCGCACGAAAGTGGCCGTCCATAGCGCCGATGAGAAAGTAGACCCCGTGGGTGCCTGCGTGGGCCTGCGTGGTGCCCGCGTGAAAAACATCGTTCGCGAGCTCAACAACGAGAAAGTGGACATCATTCGCTGGAAGAGCGATCCCGCCGAGTTCGTCCGCGAGGCGTTGAAGCCCATCAAAGTCATCAGCATCACCGTCGATAAGGACAAGAAGCAGGCCCACCTCACCGTCAGCGAAGAAGAGCTCTCCAAGGCCATCGGTCGCCGCGGTCAGAATGCCCGCCTCACCTCCCGCCTCGTGGGTATGGACCTTATCATCGAGAAGGACGAGCACGCCGAGCAGGTCTTTGAAGGCCAGATGGGCAGCGCCGTCCAGCACCTCGTCGAAGCTCTCGGAATCACGGCGGATACCGCCCGCCTGCTCGCTCAAAACGGCATGGCTGATCTCGCCATGTTTGCCTACGCCGATGTCGAAGACGTCACCGAAATGCTCGGTGGTGACCGCGCCCTCGCCGAGCAAATCCTCGCCAAGGCTCAAACGAATGCTCCCGCCCCTTCTGGGGAGTAAACCCGTTTGCCGCCATGAGCTCCTCCCACTCCAGTTTTCTCCACCCTCAGCAAGTTTCCCAACTAGCCCCCTTCTCGTTTTTACCACTACCCACGCATGCCCGGCAAATCCTCCTCCTCGAAACCCGACAAGCCCTCCGCCACCGAGACAGGTGAGGAGATGCTGCCAGCCGAAAGCGCAAAGCCGAAAAAACCCGCCGGCAAGAAGGTGCTTTCGCTGATCGAGGAAGTCGAAGAGGATAAAGCCAAGACCCGGGCACCCCGCAAGGAATCCACCAGCGTGCTCCCCCGCATCGGAGCCAAGCCTGTAGCCCCCAAAAAGGCCGTCGAGCCTGAGCCAGTTCCCGCCGAGCCAGCCAAACCCACGCTCGATGATCAGAAGAGAGACGCCCTGAACCTCTTCGACGAAAAACCAAAGCGGCGTGAGCGCCCCGCCGTCACCGAGGCCACTGTCTCCGCCCTCCCGCCCATCTCTCTGCTGCTTGATGAGACGCCCCGGCCAAAGCCCGTCATCGTACCGGCCGCCCCCGCACCCGTTACCGAGACGACTCTGCCGGAGTTCGAACTCGGAGAAAATGGCGAAAAGATCATCCTCCTGAAGCCGCCCATCATTGTGAAGGATCTGGCGGAAAAGATGGGCCTCAAGCCCTTCAAGATCATCTCCGATCTGATCGCCTTCAAAGTCTTCGCCAGTGCCGACAAGGCCATCGACATCGAAGTGGCCGAAAAAATCTGCGAGAAGCACGGCTTCCGCCTTGAGCGTGAAAAACGCGAAAAAGGCGGCGGTGTTCATAAGATCGAGGAAGTCATCGTCGAGCCGGAAAAACTGCCGGAACCCACCGCCGAGGAAAAAGACACCCGAGCGCTTCGCGCCCCCATCATCACCTTCATGGGCCACGTCGATCACGGCAAAACATCCCTCCTCGATGCCCTGCGCAAGACCCAGGTGGCCCACGGCGAAGCTGGCGGCATCACCCAGCATATCGGTGCCTACTGCGTCTTCCACGATGGCAAGCCCATCACCTTCATCGATACCCCCGGCCACGCCGCCTTCTCTGCCATGCGGGCACGCGGTGCCAATGTGACGGACATCGTCGTCCTCATCATCGCTGCGGATGACGGCATCATGCCGCAGACGAAGGAAGCCCTCTCCCACGCCAAAGCCGCCGGCGTACAGCTCATGGTCGCCATCAACAAATGTGACCTCCCCACCGCCGATGTCATGCGGGTCAAAGGCCAGCTCCAAGAGATCGGCCTCGCCCCCGTCGATTGGGGTGGTGAGATCGAGTGCATGGAAGTCTCCGCACGTTCCGGCCTCGGCCTCGATAACCTCCTCGAAACCATGGCCCTTCAGGCCGAGGTACTCGAATTGAAGGCTGATCCCAAGGCTCCCGCCCGCGCCACCGTCATCGAATCCTCCATGGTCGCAGGCAAAGGCCCCGTCGCCACCGTCATCGTCGGCCAGGGCACACTCCAGGTCGGTCAGCCCTTCATCTGCGGCCCGTATTGGGGTAAGGTGAAGGCTCTCGTCAACGACCGCGGCCAAAACATCAAGGCAGTCCTCCCCGGCATGCCCTGCGAAGTCATCGGCTTCTCCGATATGCCCAACGTCGGCGACGAAGTCGTCTTCATGGACAGTGAGCGTTCCGTTAAAAAGCTCAGCGAAGAGCGTCTCGAAGAGATGCGCCAAAAGAAGCTCGCCACCCCGCGCCGCACCACCTTGGAGCACCTCTTCGCCTCCATCGAAGAAGGCAACAAGAAAGCCCTCAAGGTCGTCCTCAAGGCCGATGTGCAGGGTTCCGTCGAGGCCATCTCCAAATGCCTCAAGGACATCAAGAGCAACAAGATCAACCTCGAAATCCTCCACGCCGAGGCTGGCTCCATCACCGAGAGCGATGTGCTCCTCTGCTCCGCCTCCGATGCCCTCATCCTCGGCTTCAACGTCAAGGTCGAGAACAAAGCCCTCGCCGCCTCCAAGCGTGAAGGCGTCCAGATCAAGCTCTACTCCATCATCTATGAGCTCATCGATCAGGTCAAAGAAGCCCTCGAAGGCCTCCTCGATCCGATCACCCGCGAAAAAGTCCTCGGCCATGCTCGCGTGAAGCAGGTCTTCAAGGTCCAGAAAGGCTACGTCGGCGGTTCCGTCGTCACCGATGGCCTCATGCACCGCAAGCAGCGTGCCCGCGTCCTCCGTGGCGGCCAAGCCGTTTACGATGGCGGCTTCGAAACCCTCCGCCGCTTCCAGGACGAGGTCCCCGAAGTCCGCAACGGCCTCGAATGTGGTATCAAGCTCAACGGCTTCTCCGATTACGAAGAAGGCGACGTCATCGAGTGCTACGAACTCGAAAAAATCCCGCAAACCCTCTGAGTGCAGGGCGAAGAGCCTAGAGTCTAGAGTCCCTGAGCATCTGAACCCTTCGCCTTATTCCATTCGCCCTTAGCGCCATGTCCCTTCGTCTCGACAAAGTCTGTGAACTCATGCGCCGCGAGCTATCCCTCGTCGTCGAGAAGGATTATCGTCCTGAAAACGGCCTGCTCACCGTGCATGAAGTCGTCGTCAACGCCGATTTGAAGCACGCCACCGTTCACGTCGGTGTCATTGGCAAGCCGCACCAACAGGAAGCCATCGTTGAACGCCTCAACAAAGCACGCGGTGCCATCCAGCGGGATCTCTACAAACGCGTCAAGCTGCGGAACAGCCCGCATCTCCACTTCCGCCTCGATCACACCACCGAGCGGGCCGTGCCGCTCGTGCAGCTCATCGATAATCTGCCACCTCCGGCACCAGAACCGGAGCCATCTGCGACCGAATCCTGATCCGCCGAAGACGGGCAGGATTCCCCTGCCCTCTTCAGCGAACCATCAAAGAGCTCACTTCACCTTGAAGAGCTCCACGTCGAAAATCAGCGCCTCGTTCGGACCGATGTCACGACCGGCACCACGGGAGCCGTAGGCGAGCTTGGCTGGGATGTAGAAGCGGAACTTCGAGCCTTCCTTCATGAGCTGCACGCCTTCCGTCCAGCCAGCGATGACGCGATTCAGGGGGAATTCGATGGTTTCTTTGCGGCGGTAGCTGCTGTCAAAGACGGTGCCGTCGATCAGCGTGCCTTCGTAATGCACTTCCACGGTGTCCGTGGCCTTCGGGCTCTTGCCAGTGCCTTCGGTGATCACTTTGTATTGGAGACCGCTGGCGGTCACGGTCACGCCTTCTTTCTTGGCGTTGTCTTCGAGGAACTTTTCACCTTTGGCGAGTGCGATGTCGGACATGATGGGATGAGGGTGGGGTTGGTTAAGAGGCGCGGAGACTAGCGGCTTCACGCCATCTGGCAAGCCCGTCCACCATCCACCTGATGCACGATTCCGCTCAGCGCGTCCTTCTCCGCCCAGTCGAGATTGGTCGTGGTGATGATCTTCTGCGTGCCGTTGGGCAGCAGACTCAGCAGCGCCCGGCGACGATGCGCATCCAGCTCGCCGAAGACGTCGTCGATCAGCATCAGCGGAGCCTCGCCGCGTGATTTTTCCAGCACGTGGGCTTGGGCGAGCTTCATGGAGAGCGCAAACGACCGCTGCTGACCTTCGCTGGCAAACGTCGTCGCATCACGATCATTCAAAAACATCGCGATGTCGTCCCGGTGCGGCCCGAAGGCCGTCGAGCGTGATTTCGACTCTTCCTCCCGCATGCCCGCCAGCGCCTCAAACAGGCTCCCGGCTTCAAAAGTGCTCGTGAAGGCAATTCGCGTGCTTTCCGCGCCTTCGCTCAAATGCGCATGCGCCGCGCTCACTTGCGGATTCAACGCCTCACACAGTTCCGCCCGCCTTTGCCACAAAACCGCCGCGAAGCCGTCCATCACCCGCGCAAAGGCATCCGCCTGCTTCCAGGCGATCACGGCATCCCGCTTCAAAACATAGTTCCGGCCTCGCAAAGCCCGTTCATAGCCTCGCAGCGCATGCAGGTAGTCTGGAAACATCTGGCTGGCCGCGAAGTCCAAAAAGCGCCGCCGATGCTCCGCACCGCCGCGAAGCAGATTCATGTCCCGATGGTCCATCCATACCACCAAACCGGCCGCGACGAGGTAATCCGCCGATTTGCCGCACGTCACGCCATCCAGCGCGAGACGCCTCGCCGTCGCACTTTGCGCATAGCGCAGCCGTTTCCCGCTCCAAAGCGCCTCCACGAGGCAAGTCGAGGCCTCAAAGCGCACCAACTCACCGCGAATCGTCGTCCGCGGCGATTGCAGCCGCATCAGCACACACGCCGCCTCGATGAGCGAGGTCTTCCCCTGCGCATTCCGCCCCACCAGCAGCGTCACATCCGGATGCAGCTCCACCTTCGCCTCGGCGAAGCAGCGGAAATCACGCACAAACAGATCGGTAAGCATGGAGGCAAAGAGCTAAGGGCAAGGAGCGAAGAGCCGCAACCCTGCGCAGGCATTTTCTGGGCTCTTCGCTTGATTTGGAGGCCTCCGCACGGATGAATCGCGCCCCATGTCCACTTTCCGCACCGTCAAAGGCTTCCGCGACTTCTTCCCCGAAGAATGTGCGCTGCGCAATTACATCGCCGAAACCTGGCGCGTCGTCGCACGTCGCTATGGCTTCGTCGAGTATGAGGCACCCGTCGTGGAGAGCACCGACCTCTTCCGCAAAAAAAGCGGCAATGAAATCACCGCGCAGCTCTTCTGCTTTCGCGACAAGGCCGACCGCGAGATCACGCTGCGCCCTGAGGTGACGCCCTCGCTCGCCCGCATGGCCACCGCACGCCAGCGTGACTTCAAAAAGCCCATCAAGTGGTTCCAAATCGGCCCCTGCTTCCGCTATGAGGAGCCGCAGGAAGGCCGCGGACGCGAGTTCATCCAGTTCAATGCCGACATCCTCGGCGACAGCGGCCCCGCCACCGCTGCGGAGCTCATCTCGCTGGCCATCGACACCATGCGCGAGTTCGGCGTCAGCGCCGACGACTTCATCATCCGTCTCAGCAACCGCGAGATCTGGCACGGCTTCCTCACCGAGAAAAACATCGCCGCCGAACACGCCACCACCTTCCTTAGCATCATCGACAAAATCGAGCGTGCGAAGCCCGACGAGACCGAGAAAAAGCTCGGCGAGATCGGCCTCACCACCGCCGAAGTTCGCGCCTTCATGGCCTCTACGGATGAGAACCACCCCGCCTTCGCCGACTTGAAGGCCAACCTCACCGCCCGAGGCCTCTGGCAGCATGTGCGCATCGACGCCACCATCGTGCGCGGCCTCGCCTACTACACCAGCGTCGTCTTTGAGGTCTTCGATCTCAAACACGGCCTCCGCGCCCTCGCCGGCGGCGGCACTTACGACAAGCTCTGCGCCCTCATCAGCGATGGAAACGTCGATATGCCCGCCGCAGGCTTCGCCATGGGCGATGTCGTGCTCGGCATCCTGCTCAAGCGCACGCCCGGTGCGCAAATGAAGCTCACCAGCGCCCTCCTCGCCGCCAGCAGCATTGATGCCTTCGTCGTCATCGCCGATGAAGCCCAGCGCCCGCACGCCCTCGCCTCCATCCAGCAACTCCGCGCCGCCGGTGTGCGTATCGATTACCCCTTCGGCTCGCAAAAAGTCGGCAAGCAATTCCAAGCCGCCGAAGACCGCAAAGCCCGCTTCGCCATCGTCTTCGGTGCCGAATATCCCGAAGTCATCGTGAAGAACCTCATCGCCCGCTCGCAGACCTCCGTGCCTGCCGCGAGCGTCGTCGATGAAGTGCAAAAGATGCTCGCGGAGCCTGCGATTGGGCCGCTGATCGCCTGAAACGATTTTCAGCCTATAACGACTTTTTGAAGCCTTATAGGCTGAAAATCGTTTCCAGTATTGAGAACCAAAATTGGCCTTCGAAGCGGCTATCCTGCGCATGGCTTCTTCTGGCACATCCGATGCTTGAAGGCTGGTGAACCCCGTTCACCGCCATGATTGACTTTGCCCTCGAAAAATACCCGGTCCGTTATCCGCTCGAAACCAGCGTGCAGTGCCTCATTCGACCGCTGGAGCCTGACGACGAGCCCGGTTTCATGAAATTCCTGCTTCAAGTGCCTGAGTTTGAGCGCCTGTTCATCAAACAGCGACTCGACAACCCGGCGCTGGTCAATGAGTGGTGTGCGGATGTAGATTACGACGCCCGGCTGCCATTGCTGGCCTTTGCGGACGGGCAGGTCATCGGCCTCGCGACGCTGGAGCAGCGACACGGCGGCTGGAAGCGCCATATCGGCATGACGCATCTGCTCACGCATCCCGGCTACCGAGGCGTGGGGCTCGCGGGCATGCTCATTCGCGAGATCATCGAAGTGGCGCGGCATTGCGGCCTCTCGCACCACCAGGCGGAGTTCAATGCGGAGCGCCAGCTCGCCATCCAGGCCTTTCGAGAGGCAGGGTTCGATGAATTGATGCGCCTTCCGGGCTATGTTATGGACATGCAGGCCAAAACCCATGCCTATGTGCTCATGGGCATGAAATTGACGACCGACATCGAAAACACTGGCGCAGGCGATTGAGCGATCTCGGGGGCGGTGAGCGTATCGTCTCGCACACCATGAAGCTCGTTTTCGCCTGCCTTTTCCTGCTCACCACACTCGCCTCGGCGGCCACCTTCCGCGCCGGAGTCGCCACGGTGGACATCTCACCCACGGAGTTCCCACGCATCATCGCGGGTGGGTTTCTCGAAGGACGGGGTGAAAAGCTCGCGGACAAGCTCTTCGTGCGCAGTTTCGTGCTCGATGACGGCAAGATGAAGATCGCCTTTGCCATCGTGGACACGTGCATGATGGAGCAGTCGCTCATTGATGAGGCCAAAGGCATCGCGGCGAAGCAGTGCGACATCCCGGTGGATCGCATGATGGTCAGCGCCACGCACACGCACTCCGCACCCGCCGCGATGGGCTGCCTCGGCACGCGAAAGGACACCGTGTATGCGAAATTCCTCACGCCAAAGATCGCCGAGGCCATCGTGGCGGCGGATATGGCGCTGCAACCGGCCCGCATCGGCTGGGGCAGCTACGACGACTGGGAGCACACGCACAACCGCCGCTGGATTCGCCTGCCCGGCAAAGAGGTCGTCGATCCCTTCGGCCAGCCCACAGGCCGCGCGAACATGCACCCCGGCTACCTCAGCAAAGACGTCGTCGGCCCCAGCGGCCCCGTCGATCCGCAGCTCAGCGTCATCGCGCTGCAAACGCTCGATGGCAAACCGCTCGGCGTACTCGCGAACTACTCGCAGCACTACTTTGGCACCGCGCCGGTCTCCGCTGACTACTTTGGCCTCTTCTGCCGCCACCTCGCCGCCAAAATGGGCCAGCAGGGCGATGGCAACGGCCCCTTCGTCTGCGCCATGAGCCAGGGCACCAGCGGCGACCAGATGTGGATGGACTACGGCGCGGAGAAAAAGACGATCACCCTCGACACCTACGCCTCCGAAGTCGCCGACAGCGCCCTGAAGGCCCTGCAAACCGTGAAGTATGTCGATCACGCCCCGCTCGGCATGATCGAGAAGACCCTGGAGCTCAAGTATCGCGTCCCCGACGAAAAACGCCTCGCCTGGGCAAGACCCATCGCCGCAAAGATCGAGAATGATGTGCCGAAGAACAAAGAGGAAGTGTATGCACGAGAGGCGCTGATCCTCCACGAACGTCAAAAGACCAGCGTGAAGCTCCAAGCCATCCGCATCGGCGACCTGAGCATCGCGACGCTGCCGAACGAGGTGTATGCGATCACGGGGTTGAAGTTGAGGGAGCGGTCGCCTTTCAAAACGCACTTCAACATCGAGCTGGCCAATGGGGCGGAAGGTTACATTCCGCCTATAGAACAGCATGCGCTCGGTGGATACACGACTTGGCCAGCACGCACTGCTGGGCTGGGAATCACTGCTGAATTTAAAATTCTGGATGGACTCTCGGGTGCAATTAAAAGCCTCACTGATGAGAAGCGGAATATTTCCGCCGATCAAATGGCAGCCTATCAAGAGACTGTCATCGATTCGAAGCCCCTGGCATACTTTCGCTGCGAAGACTTTAGCTTTATGATGAGAGATGAGGTTACTCCATGGAACGTAATCATTCAGCCAGAACAGATGAAATGCGCTTTTTATCTTCCAGGACCTGGCAGCGGGCTTGGTTTTTGGGGGGAATCTGCTCTCACTCCATCTGCGTTTTCGGGGCCGAATGCCATCAATCGCGCAGTGCATTTAGCTGGAGGAAGTCTGAAGACGGATTGGCGAGCGATTTTCAAACAAAAGAGCTACTCAGCTACCCAAAACACGATCGCCCTCTGGTTTTGGCTCGGTCACGAAAGCGGCGCGAGCGATCGCACGGGCGAGTTGATCAACGCGCTGGGGGTCAGCTTGAAGGCGCATCAGTTCCCGGATCACACGGTGAGGCTCGAATGGGGAGATAAAGTGGCTTCGGCTTCAGCCGAAGATTCTGATTCGGCTAAAGCCGAAGCCACTTTGTTTGCCGACGACTGGCATTTCGCCGTGCTCATTCGCGATGGCGAAAACGTGCGCGTGCATCTCGATGGCTCGGAGAAGCCTGTTTTGACCGGAAAGGCCGGGAAAGCGGCGAATGAAGTGCTTTTTGGTCAAGGACTTGAAGGTCGGCTGGATGAGATCACGATCTGGGATCGCGTGATCGAGCCATCACTCATCGCGAAGCTTTGGAACATCTCGAAAGTGGGCGAGGAGAATGCGAAGCGGGCGGTTTCGCGAGCGGAGCGGAAGAAGCGTGGTGCAGCCGTCTCGGCTGCTCAGAAGGACGCAGTCCAGAGGACTGCACCACACTCGGAAAACTGGTCCGCGTCGATGCGCTTCAAGAACACAAAGGCGAACAACGTCAGCGCGGTGACGGCTTACCTCATCTCCCGCGGACCGAAGGGGGATCATCAAGCGCCGGGAGATCACCTTGGCATTGGCGGCAGCTACAAAGACTCCGAACCCGGCAAACTCTTCGTCTTCAATGGCAACGCGGCCTCTCAAATCGTGCGCGGCACGACGGTGATCGAGCCGGGCACGTGGAATGACGTGAAGCTCGAGCGTCTCGGCTCACGCGTGAAGGTGACGCTCAATGGCAAGATGGAGATCGATGCCGAAGTGCCCGTCACCGCGCCAGGTGCGAAGGAATTGTTCTTTGGCCAGCGATGCGATGACTTCGCGCCGCTGGAGGGTGAGTTTGAGAAGGTGGAGGTCGCCGGTTTGGAAAGTGGTGCAGCCGTCGCGGCTGCTTCAAAGAACGCAGGCGAGACGCCTGCACCACACTCCCAACCCCTCTCCCCCGAGGAATCCGCGAAGAAATGGCATGTGCGCGAGGGCTACCGTATCGAACTCGTCGCGGCGGAGCCGGTGGTGCTCGATCCGGTGGCGTTTGATTGGGATGAGCAGGGCCGCCTGTGGGTCATCGAGATGGCGGACTACCCGCTGGGCATGGATGGCAATGGCAAGGCCGGCGGACGCGTCGTGCAACTGGAGGACACGAACCGCGACGGTCGCTACGACAAGCGCCACGTCATCGTCAGCGACTTGAGCTATCCCACCGGCATTTTGACGTGGCGTGAAGGCGTCATCGTCACCGCCGCGCCGGACATCTTTTTCATTTCGCCCGATGGCACGAAGAAAGTGCTCTACACCGGCTTCAGCACCGGCAACCAGCAGCTCCGCGTGAACGGCCTGCGCTGGGGCATGGACGGCTGGGTGTATTGCGCCGCTGGGGCGCACCACGGCGGCTACAACAAGGGCACGCTCATTGAGTGCAAGCTCACCGGTGCGAAGATCGACCTCGGCAGCCGCGATTTCCGCTTCAAGCCGGACACCGGCGAGTTCGACCCGCAGAGCGGCCCCTCGCAGTTCGGTCGCGCTCGCGACGACTGGGGCCACTGGTTCGGCGTGCAGAACAGTTTTCCGCTCTGGCACTACGTTTTGCAGGATCACTACCTGCGCCGCAATCCGCACGTCATCCCGCCGGACCCGATCCATCAGCTCTTCCCGCGCAATCCGCCCGTCTATCCCGCCAGCAGCATGGAGAAGCGCTTCCACAGCTTCGACCAGGCCGGACGCTTCACCAGCGCCTGCGGCATCGAGGTGTATCGCGATCAAGTGCTCTTCACCGATGGCAAAACGCACGCCTTCACCTGCGAGCCCTTCCACAACGTCGTGCAGCATCACGTCCTCGAGGACGACGGCGTCACCTTCAAAGCCGTGCGCGATCCCGCCGAGTCGAATATGGACTTTCTCGCCAGCGAAGACCGCTGGTGCCGCCCCGTCATGGTCCGCACCGGCCCGGATGGTGCGCTGTGGGTGGCTGACATGTATCGCTACATGATCGAGCACCCGCAGTGGCTGCCGCAGAACGGCAAAGAGGAGCTTCTGCCGCATTATCGCGAAGGGGACGACAAGGGGCGGATTTGGCGGGTGGTGAAAAGTAGCCATCTCGCTCCGCGAACCGACCGAAGGGAGATAGCCAGCCAAAGGCTGCCCGAAGGGGGGAGCGAAGCGACAGCAAATGAGCAAACGGCGTCCAATAGCGGTAAAGCGTCCAGCAAAGGAAGCGTCCCGTTCATCTCGACGGAGCGAGATGACTACTTTGCTTCGCCGAATGGCTGGCTGAGGGACAAAGCGCAGATGCGGGTGTTGTGGACCAAACTGACTACGCAAGGCATCGCCGCGCTATTCGACCAAGCGACCAGCAGCAAGAACGCAGCAGCACAAGCCCAAGCTGCATGGACTCTTCATCAGGCCGGTCAACTCACACCAGATTTGCTCAAACTACTTCTGCTGAGCGACAACGATGAAGTTGTCGTTCAAGGCCTCCAGATCGCCAAATCGATGCCCTGGGAGAAGAACGAGGAAGCACTGCGCTTGCTTGTGAATGGCAACAGAGCCCGTCATCCGCGAGTTCGGATGCAACTCGCTCTTTCGGCCGGTCAGTGGAGCGGAGATTGGGCTGCAGATATTGTCGGGAGCATTTTGGAGGAAGAGCCGCTTGATGGGCTAGTCTTCAGTGCCGCGTTGAGTTCTTCGTTGCCGCATCTCACTCGAATCTGTGAGCAGTTCGGCGCCTACGAAGGTCAAGTTAACCTCAAACTCGTCGGAACACTTCTGCGCTGCGCCTTGGCGACGAAGAACGAAAAAGCCATCGCGGCGCTCGTGACGCGGATAGATGCGCAAAAGGGCCTGGAGGAACTTCTGGCCGTCCTGGACGAGAATAACCTCTCGCTGGCCGATTTCGCGAAGCAGGTGACGGAGGCCAAGGCGCGTGAAGCGGTCGAAAAAATGACGGCGAGACTGCAACAGGCCGCAGACTCGCTCCAAACGGCTCCGACGATGGAATCGCTGGCCTTGCTGGCCTCGGATCGCGAGCATCGGGATCGGGTGAAAGCGCTGCTGCCGGAGCTTTGGGCCAAGAGTGTGAATGTAGGCGCACTTGCCAAAGTGCGGAAAGACGGTGGTGCGGCCACGCCAGACACCCGCAGTCTGGCGACTGCGCCTACAGCGGTGCTGCGGCTCGTCGCGAAGCTGCAACCGAAGGGCGGCGAGCAGTTTTTGCTCGATGGCTGGGACCAGCGCACGCCGGCGCTGCGCACGCAGATCCTCGAAACGCTGCTCTCGAATGACGATTGGGCTCTGGCGCTGCTGAAACGGCCGGAGGCGAAGGCTTGTGATGCGGCGACGCGGGCGCGGTTGATGAAGCATCCGAAGAAAAACATCGCCAACCTGGCAGAGAAGGTCTTCGCAAATTCCACGAGCGCCACGCGGGCGGCGGTGGTGGAGAAGTTCAAACCAGCGCTGAAGCTCCAGGGCGACGCAGCACACGGGAAGACCGTTTTCGCGAGCGTGTGCATCAGTTGCCACAAACTCGACGGAGTGGGCCTCGAACTCGGCCCGGACCTGCGCAGCGTGGCGCAGCACGATGCCGAAAAGCTCCTCAACTCCATTCTCGACCCCAGCGCGATCATCGAGCCGGGGTTCATGGCGTATCATTGCATGCTCAAAAGCGGCGAGCAGCTCTACGGTGTGATCGCGACGGAGACGAGTGCAAGCCTCACGCTGAAGATGGCCGGAAACATCACCAAATCCGTCCTGCGCAGCGATGTGGCCTCGTTGAAGAGCGCTGGTATCTCTTTGATGCCCGAAGGTCTCGAAGACGCGATGACGCCGCAGTCGCTGGCGGATTTGATCGCGTATTTGAAGGTGGCGCGATAAGGGACGGAACCCCGTTGGGGTTCGCCCTTGAGTGTAGGTTTTCTTCCAATGTTAACCCGGGGTTCTGCGAACCCCGGGCTGCATGACGGAAGGCCGTTGGCCTTCGCCAGAATTTGCCGTCCTTCCGCAGAACACGTTGGCCTTTGGGGCAAACAAAAGGCCGAGGCATGACTGCCTCGGCCGGAGCGGGCTGAAGCCCCCTGCCCGCAGTGCTTCGCTCAGCGATGCAGGCGGGGAACTACAAACTCAACGACGAACTTACTTGGCGGGCTTCCAGTTCTTCACGAAGTCGAGGCACTGGGTGATTTCGGGAACGGAGGTCTCCCAGTTGTGCTCGTATTCGCAGTGGAGGGGGCCGGGATAGCCTTGGGCGGCGTATTCGGCGAGGATGCCGGCGATGTTGCTCTTGCCCTGGCCGAAGGGGAGGTCGTGGGCTTTGACGTTGCCGAACTCGGTGAGGTCCTTCATGTGGCTGTCAAAGATGCGGCCTTTGAGCTTCTTGATGCACTCGACGGGATCGAGGCCGCTGCGGACCCAGTGGCCGACATCGGCGCAGGAACCCATGCGGGGATCGCGATCTTTGACGAGGCCGAGGACGTAATCGGGATCCCAGAACATGTAGGCGCGGTCGAGCGGGCGTTTGGGATGGTTGTGGATGGCCATCTTGATGTCGAATTCCTTCACGAGGGCTTCGATGCCGTCGAGTCCGGCCACATCAGGCTCGGTAACGACGATGCTGATGCCGACCTTTTTGCAGAACTCGAAGACCTTGCGGTCTTGGGCGGCGTCTTTGCCGAGTTTGACGACGCCGTAGCCGACGGCGGTGAGGCCTTTGGCTTCGAGGTGCTTCATCACTTTGTCGATCATCTCGGGCGTGGCGTTGTGGTCCCACTTGGCGGTGTCGTCGAACTTCTGACCTGGATAGAACTCGATGGTCTTGCCACCGGCTTGGGCGGTTTTGTCGATGGCCTCAAAGACGGTGTAGAGGCGGAAGCTGTAGGCCTGGCAGCCGGCGTAGAATAGGCCGACTTTGGCGGCATCGGGGATGGTGGCCGCGAAGCTGGTCGCGGCGGCGAGGAGGAGTGAGAGAAGGATTTTCTTCATGGGTTGGGTGGAACGTGAGAATGGCGGTTTCCTTGCGGTTGGGAAGAGTCGAAGTCAGGAATCTTGGCGCGAGAATTGGCGTGGGCACCTTTTTGCATCTGGCGAAGCAGCAGCCATGGAAGCAACAAGGCAGGCGGAATGACGAGAAGGAGCCAGAACGGCCAACGACGCGGCAGGACAGGAATCTCACGCGTCACATCGCCTGCCAGCAAAACCATCCAGCGAGGTGCGGCACCTTCGTCGGGTTGGGTAGGCTGCCAGAGAAAGACATCGTGCATGTTTCCTTTGGGCACGGTGAAGATGAGAGCGTCATCTGGATGCTGCCACTGCCAGGTGGCGGTGATGAGGGAGTGCTCGGCTTCGGGTGGTGGCGGAGGCAGATTCGGCGGGGCGCAGCGGGACCAGTCTTTGTGGTGATCGAGCTTGGGAACGGTGAAATCACTCAGCGGGAGCCATTTTTCACCGCTGCGGAGGTGCAGCGGATTTTTCAGCGCCGCGAGTGCGGCTGCCTCATCGGGGATGAGCGGATTGGAGGCATGATCGGCGGTGATTTCGAGGCGAACGACCCCATCTGGCAGGAGGGTGAGCTTCGCCGTGAGATACTCGATGGCATGCCCAAAAGCACACAGGGGGGAGCAGAGAATGACGAAGGCTGAAAGCCGAATGACGAATGACCGCCAGTCACGGAGCGGCGGTGCATTCGTCATTCTGTTTTCGTCATTTGGGAACCCGGATCGCGTCACTTCTTGAGGTTCCACCTCAAGATGCGGCCCCATTTGTTCCACTCCGTTTCGAGGATGTTGCCATCGTTGTCGAAGGTGATGCCGTGGGGGCTGGTGACGACGCCCTGCTGCCAGTCTTTGGGTTCGACGCCGGGCGTGTTGGTGAGCTTCGGAGCGGTGCCGAGATCGGCGACGCGTTTGTTGTCCTTGTCCCAGACGCTGACATTGCCGGCGATCTCGGCGACGCACATGAAATTGCCGTGAAAGCTGGCGGAGGAAGGATTGCGCATCTCCGTGGCGATCTCGCCGATGAACGTGCCGGCGAGGTCGGTGTGGAGCATGCGCTTGTGGCCACGGTCGCAGATCATGACGCGGGCGGGCTCGAAGCGGCGGTCGATGAAAATTTTGTGGGCGTTCGCCAGCTTCAATGGCTCGCCCGGGCCACCAAAGACGGCTTTGAATTTACCTTCGCGGCTGAAGACGAAGATGTGGCTCTGGCCGTAGCCATCGACGACGTAGATGTCGCCATTCGGAGCCACGTCGCAGTTGGTGAGCTTGAGGCCTTTGCCGATCTTGTCGGCGGGGAATTCGCTCGTGGGGATGGTCAGGAGCACCTTGCCGTCCAGATCGCACTTGATGACCTTCTGTTCGCCCAGCACGGTGGCGAAGATGAACTCGCCATCGCCGTCCTTGCGCACGACAAAGCCGTGGAGCGACGGGGGCAACGGCAGCGCTTTGATGAACTTGCCGTCGGTGCCATACACCTGGATGCCCGCATTGGCTTCCTGGACGCTGACGTAGATCTTGCCGGTGGAATCGACGGCGATCTCGCCATGGCCGTTGCCGATGGTTTCCTTACCGGGAGGCGGCGTGATGAAGTTCGGGACGAATTCGTAGGCCACTTGAGCGGCGGCGCCGCCTGCGAGTGCCACGACCGTGATGAGAGAGAGGATGGATTGGGTCATGCGGAGGCCGATTCAAACGGGATGAAAGGCCGCCGTCAATCAAAGACGTGGGCGACATCCTGCTTTGCCGCATGGGAAATCCGATTCCGTTACTTTTTCGGGCTGAAAAGATTGCGCTCGGCATCCTCGAGACTGTCCGCCAATCCTGAGTCGCCCATGTCAAAACGTTCACGCAGGTCGGCTGGGAGCATGTCATGCGGCACAATGGTGAACCCATCCGCGTGCATGAACGAAAGTTGATTGGGCTCTATCTTCTTGAGCTTGGCGATTTTGAGCACCTTGCCGTTCAAAAGCTTCACTTCAGGAAATTCCGCCCCCTCACCATCGACGCGAATTTTTTCCACCGCAGCGCGAGTGGATTTCACGAGGTATTTAAAATCCCCCTCCAGTCGGCGGTGCTTGGTCTGAAGCTCATCGCGTCTGGCGACCAAAGGTGCCTCTTTAGCCACGGCAGCTTGTGTTTTGAGGGCCAGGTTACTGACTTTCGCCCATTCGTCCTGACGCAAGACAAGCGTATCCTTGGTTTGGCCGAGTTTACCTCGAACCTCCACCACTTGGGCATTGGCGGCATCTATCCCCTGAAAATACTGTACGCCGGTGAAGATGCCTGCAATGAGGCTGACAAAAATGATGAAGAACCAAAATTTTCCGGTTTCCATGTGATTGTGTGTTTAGGTCAATGTTGATGCGTTTGCTCAGCGCAGATACTTCGCTTTGTAGGCGTCCACTTTGGAAGCAAATTCCTTGGAAGCATCCTCCAACGCTTTCACCCTTCCCTCCAAACTTCCGACTTCGGATTGAAGATAGGCCGCCTTCTGCTCCGCCGCTGAGGCTTGGCGCTCCAAATTCACCGATGCA
>Ga0114980_10001026_pt1 | contig 19936 bp, 18 predicted proteins | sample S_140806_EF_Meta_FD_87018 | JGI IMG/M metagenome (GOLD analysis project Ga0114980, IMG submission 87018) | Freshwater microbial communities from Lake Simoncouche, Canada to study carbon cycling - S_140806_EF_MetaG | ecosystem: Environmental > Aquatic > Freshwater > Lake | place: Lake...
AGTAGTTGCGCGTAAAGTCGCCGTTGTGATATCAGTAGCAAATAAACTAGTAATAGTTTCATTAGTACCAATAGCATTAGTATATCTCAAAGAACTTGTTGTAACGTTAGTATTAAGAATATTGGTTGAAGTAAAGTTAACATTAGTTATATTAGCAGAACTAACTAAAGTAGCAGCATTAAGAGTACCAGTAGTGATAACATTAGCAGTGATATTAGCAGAACTGACTAAAGTAGTTGCGCGTAAAGTCGCCGTTGTGATATCAGTAGCAAATAAACTAGTAATAGTTGCATTAGTACCAATAGCATTAGTATATATCAAAGAACTTGTTGTAATGTTAGTATTAAGAATATTGGTTGAAGTAAAGTTAACATTAGTTATATTGGCAGAACTAACTAAAGTAGCAGCATTAAGAGTACCAGCACTAACTATGCCTACAACAATATTAGCAGAACTAATTAGTGTTGTTGCACGAAGTGTAGCAGTTGTAATATCAGTTGCGAACAAACTTGCAAGAGTTGCATTTGTTCCTAACAAACTGCTTACAGTAATATTACCAGCATTTAAATTAGTAACAGCAAAAGATCCAGCTGTAAGAGAACCTTGAATATAAGCATTACCACCGACATTAAGATTATCATCTATACCAATACCACCGCTTAATACTAACGCACCTGTAGATACATCAGTACTAGTTGTATTATTGCTAATTCTCATAATACCAGTGAAACTAGTATTAGCTCCTACTGAAAGACCACCGTATAGAACGAGAGATCCTGTAGAAGAATTTATAGAATCAGTGGTGTCTAAAATGACGATAGGATTTAAAAAAAACCTGTTATTATTATTATTAACCGACATTTTTGGGGGTTATACTATATAGTAAGAAAAAAATAAACGCGAAATTGCGTTCAAAAAATAAATTAAATACTATGGAAAAATTAAAGTTATCGGAAATATATGTTAATTTTCCATTAACTATTTTAAACGCGATTTTGCGTTCATAATAGTTAAAAAAAACTTATAGAATTTTTAATTTGCCCTTAAATACTACTATTCAAATCATGAATTTTTTTCCTTAATACATCCAACTCCACCTTTAATTTATTGCACAACTCTAATGCTTCTATAATATCTGACTTTAATGTTTTTGGCATTAACCTCTTGTAATATACTAAATTCTCCATTAACCTACTTATCAACTTGTACTCATCCTCTTCCCAATCCTTATCTAATAACACTTTCATCTCCTCTTCAAACATATTTTTTTTTAGCTTATTATATATACACTAAAAAAAATTACACATTTATTTTTAGCTTATTATATATACACTAAAAAAAATTACTACACATAATACTCATCTTCTAATATCTCCCCATACATTATATCACCACATACACTATATCTCTCTAATATTACACCACAAGTACATTTATCGTCAACCATTTGAATATTCCCTATAATTATTTCACAATCAATATCCATCCCACGCACACAATTATTTATTTTATCCCCCATTGCTAAATTTAATATATCCTTACCCTCCACATTCATTAAACAAGATATAAAGTCACCACCTATCAAATTTACTATTTTTTTCTCTATATTTTCTATTATATCTTTACCCCTATCACACATTAATACAACACGTATTAAACCCTTTTTTTTATTCACCTCTAATACCTTGACACCTCTTAACTCAATTCTTATATTATCTCTATACTCATCCTTATAAATAATATCTCTATATATTATATCCTTTTCTACACCCATTTCTAATTTTAACTTTTTTCTCCTCATATCCCCACTTAAACTTATTTTTTCTATATCTATACTCTTATCCATTTTACTTAATACCACATTTTTTTTTCATCTCTTAAACTCTTTTATACACTTCCGGCTTTAAATCCTGCATCGCCTTTTCAACCTCCCTTTTATCATACCCCTTTGTTTCACCCATATCATACCCACCAACCCATATATTCTTATTTACAAACATATCCTTGTATATCTTACTCGGCCTGTTTTTATCACTAAATTGCATATCTAATGTATGCTCCGGCACATACCTATATACCACCTGCGGACCAGGACACTTTATCTCAGGTACCGACCACGATGTAAATAAAGATGCCACACCCACCATTAATAAAAAACTTATTATCACATTTATTACATTTATCTCTACCTCCATATCCTATATAATATATATACAAAAAATATTTAATTACAGCTGTATTTTATTTCCTCTAAATAATCATATAATAACTCAGCAACCTTACTCCAACTATAATTTTCCCGTATATACACATCCTTCAACTCATTATATTTATACCTACCCTCCTTCATCCCATTTATATAGGATTCCCTTTCCACTAATGTACTTATTAAATCATCCACATTTATATGATTCTGTTTAAAACCACTCGTCGTCACCTGCACCTCCACTGATTTTACATACGTTATAAACTCCTTCCCACCATTATTATAAATATTCTCTATATACTCCCTTGTACTACCCGTCATCGGCACCAAAACAGGTAAACCAGCACTTAATGCCTCTAATGTCGTCATATTAAAACCCTCCGCTAAATAAGGTGATACATACATATCCGCAGCATTATATAAATCATTAATCTTCTCATATGATAATGTCTTGTCCGTAAATATAATATGACTTTCTAATAAATTTACCATCTCGTTCCTCATAATTATACCCTTCTTCACCATCTCCTCCATATATAACTCTAAAAATGTCTTTGTCTGATATAAATCACCCATACCCTTTAACATCAACTTGTAATTCCTCTTACCCATCTTGTTCACTATATAATTTAACGCCTCCAATATTAATAAAATACCCTTGTTTTGTGTCATTGCACCTATATTCATCAATAATATATCATCTTTATCAACCTTATAAAACTCCCTTGTCCTTTCTCTCATCTTCTTGTCCTCATATAATTTAAAAAAATCAGGATCTACACCATGCGTAATAATTCTATTTCTCTTATCCTCTAAATTATACCTCTTCATACCCATATAAGACCATACACTAGGCGCCGTCATATATAATTTTTTATTATCCCTTACATAATTCTTAATATACTCATCATTTAACATACCATCTAATCTATCAAACTTGAAATAATTCACATCCAATGCAGCAAATTCAGACGTGTAAAATACACACTTTGGTACTTCTCTCCCATTTTCATTCATCAAATAAGTCATATTATATGGATATGTAATACTATATACCACATCTACCTTCTCACCTCTCCATTCCTTTAATGACATTATAATGTTATTATATTCCTTTGTATATACCAACTTTTTTGCATTATTCCAATGTTCCTGAAAATAAGGCATCTCCTCCACATAAATCTCCATCTTATCATTATATCTTTTATACAAATTCACTAATTGAAAACAATTCACTATCGCATAACTATGCGGTACACCCATCCATCCTCTAAATAATACTCGGAGCCTCTCTCCCATATTTCTGTTTTAATTAATTAATTTTAATTTTAAATTCATTTTATTTCGTCATTAAAATTTATTTTGTAGAATATACGTTTTTTTTTTGTTCGACACTTGTAACAGTTCGACAAAGATGAATTACATTGATAATATATACGTTATCAATATGAAAAATGCAGTTGATAGATTATCACAAATGACAAAACAAATATCCATTTTAGGAAAACCTTTTAAACGTATTTCTGCTATCAATGGCAAAAAATTAACTAAAGACGATTTAAAACTTTATTGCACAACATTTGGTAACACATTTTGTACTTATGGTATGCTAGGTTGTTTCTTATCACATCAAAAAACTTGGAAAACAATATTAAAAAATAATGATAAATATGCTCTTATTATGGAAGATGATTGTAATTTAGTCAATTCTTTCCAAAAAGATTTAAAACTCGCCCTAGATGAGTTATTTAAAATAGACCCACTTTGGGATTTTTTATATGTAGGATCTTTTGGTGCAAGTGATCCCGATTGTAATTATAATCTTATTCATTCATTTTCTAAAATAGTTTTACCAAATATTAAAAATGCAAAACAACAACCAAATTCAAAATATGTTTTTATACCAGAAGCACCTATTGGCTTTCATTGTTATATCATATCTAATCAATGCGCTAAAAAATTATTATATTATTTAGATAAAGCATCTTATCACGTAGATGTTAAATTTTTACAACATTCAGAAAAATTTAATATTTATGCGTGTAAAAAAAATCTAGGTTATCAATTATCAACACCTGAAAGTTCTTCATTAACACAATATAATTTCCCAGTAACAGTAAATTATTTTTTAGATAATATTAAAGATCAACACAAAATATCTATCTCATATTATTTTTGTGCTCCTTTCTTACAATTATTTCATATACCCTTGAATGTTTATATTACCTTTTTAATCTTCATAGGATTTACTTTCCCAAAAATAATACCTTATATACTAGTATTTTTATTAATCGAATTAACGGTCCAACCTAATAATTTTAATGTTATTCTTTTCATATTCATGTTATTAATTATTTTTAATTTCTAAACTATATAATATATAATGCCTGAATTAAAATTAACCAAGGCGAAACCAAGAGTTCGTAAAACAACTCATAAAATTAGCCCAGCTGATCTTCTTAGAAAACACTCTCCAATAAAAAATGGTTTAAAAATCAAAGACGAAGATAAACCATTACATAAATATAGTAAAATTACACCTAAAATTTATCTAGGTAATTATCAAGGCGCTAAAGATTCAGACTTTTTTAAAGATAAAAAAATTAAAGCTGTACTAAATTGCACAAAAGATATCCCACATTATTTTTCTCATAAAAAAGATATCGAATATATGCGTATACCCATCGACGACTCCTTAAAAGAAATCGATATTAACAAATTATATGAATTCGCACCCTCCGCTATCGAATTTATCCATAAACACGCCGGTATACAAAAACAAAATATATTCATTCACTGTTACGCTGGGAGACAGCGTTCTGCTGGCGCAATCGCATTATATCTAATGGGAAAATATAATATGACACCAGGAGATGCTTGCAAATTTATAATGGATAAACGCCCAGAAGCCTTCCACTTTGGATTATCTCTTAACTTCGAAGACACACTCAAAAAATATCACAAAGATTTACAAAAAAATAAACGAAAATAAACATTTCTTGTAATTTTTATTAACTTTTGCAAAAAATTACAAAAAAAGGTATTTAAAGATAACTATATATTATTAATCATAACAATGGACAACTTTCAACGATTAGATATTGTTAATTTAATAAATAATAGCCCCGTCTCAAAATTATCTACAGAATTTCAAACCAATTTATTACACAAAATTCAAGAAACATTTACAAATGATCAACAACAATTGTTTGTTGCTAGTTTTTATACATATCTTAATTATAACTCTAAAACAGATTTTGTTATTGATTTAGATAATGTATGGAAATGGTTAGGATTTTCAAGAAAAGAACATTGTAAAACAGCATTAGTAAAACATTTTACTAAAGATATTGATTATAAAATTGCGCTCCCGAACCTGCGGGAGCGCAAAAACGAAGGTGGTTTTAATAAAGAACAAGTTATGTTAAATATTGAAACATTTAAGGGATTATGTATGTTAGCAGGAACTGAGAAAAGTAAAGAAATACGTCAATATTATCTTAAATTAGAAGAACTATTACAAAATACGATGAAAGAAGAAAGTGAAGCATTGAAATTGCAATTAGAACAACAAAATAAAAAGATTGAGTTATTGGAAAATAAACCACATACATTCGGGTTTTCATCTTGGAAAAATGGATTTGTTTACTTAGTAACTGATACTTCAAAACCTGGACATTATAAAATTGGAATGGCTACTAATACCGAAAAACGTGTTAGAAATTTAAATACAGCATCTAGTGAAAAATCATTACATCTTTATTATGAAATTGAAGTTTATGATACAGAATTATTTGAAAGAACTATTCATAATATTCTACAACCCTTTAATATTAAAGGCCGTAAAGAATGGTTTTATTTTTCTAATGAAACACAACTAAAATATACAATTGATTTAATGGATAAAGTTTGTTTATTTTTAAATAAATTTAACTTTACAACGAATGAAAAATTTCTAGAATATGTAAACCTTAACAATATTACAAATAAGCCTTTACCAAATGAAATTAAAAATGAAACCAATGAAAATATACAAGAAACAAATGTCTATAAATTAACTGGTCAACAAACATTTAATAGAACTGGTACATATAAAGGTGTATGCTTTTCTGTCGAAAAACAGAAATGGAAAGCAGAACTTAAACTCAATTATAATATAAATTTTCTTGGATATTACGATACAGAATTAGATGCAGCAAAAGCTTATAATAATTATGCAACCTTTTTAAACCAAAACGATAATACAAATTATACATTAAATGAAATCCCCGATTTTGTTCCAATACCTATAAATATTCCGACTGTTACAAAAGAAGAAATATTAAAACAAAAATCATCTAAATTTAGAGGAGTAAGTTTTAATTCACAACGACAATATTATAACTCAGCAATTAAATTTAAAAATAAATCTTATAATTTATGTCAAAATGTTGATGAAATCGAATGTGCAAAAATTTATAATCAACAATCATTATATTTTAATAATCACTATGGTACAAAATATAAATTAAATGACATTCCTGATTACCAAACTAAAGAAAAAAATCATATTGTTTTTGATAAAAAAAAGAATCCTTTCGAAAATACTAGTAAATTTTATGGTGTATCATTACATAAAAATTTAAATAAATATAGAGCATATATTGTTTATAATAAAAAACAACTTAATTTAGGTCTATTTACATCTGATATTGAAGCAGCAAAAGCATATAATGAAAAAGCAAAAGAACTTAATGATAATTCTAATAAAAAATATAAATTAAACACTTTTTAAACATTTATACTATAAAAATTAATTTATTTATTAATATTATTAATAATGCCTTTTACAATATATTTAGGAAACGAATTAACTGAAAAAGATCTTATTGATTATGGATTTCATCACCATCTTATGCAATATAAAATACAAGATCAAATTGAATATATGCTTGTCACTGACCCACCTGACAATACATCAGACATTTTCAATTCAGATTTAGAACCGTTTTTTCGTACTCTGCATCCTTATGTTTTTAATTGCTCTGAATGGAGAGTTGTTTCTTTTAGAAATGAACGCAAATTTACATTTATCATATGGAAATAACGATAGTGATACATTTATAGTTTAATTTACGTAAATTATTTTATTATCATATCATATAAAATAAAATGTCTAGGCGCCCTGAAACAACCGATGCAAGTGATATTACACGTAACGTAACATTACATTACCTTACGAATTATTTTTAGAAGTTGTTAAACAATTAATAAATAACGGAGGTTCTTTAAGAGATGTAAATAATTTTTGTAAAGGTCAGCAAGCCATATGCAATCATCCCAACCTTCGGGAGGGTTTTAGAATTTTTCTCAAGAAAATTGTAAGAAAACGTCTTCGTGATATGCAAGTAGATTACATGGAAGCAAGCAATTTTATTTACATTATGAATAAACGAACACGTACTGATGTTACAATAGATGGATTAGACATAAACAAAGGGGGATGGGGGAAAAAAGATGAATCGTATAATATATTTAAAGTATTCAATTTGTACATGAAGTTTTACAATCATACCAATATAAACTGTTCTGCCAAACGTCTTAAGAGTATACCAAAATATCCTAATTTAATATATCTTAATTGCAGTCACAATCAATTAACCACGTTGCCAGAGTATCCTGAATTAGAAAATCTAAATTGCAGTAACAATCAATTAACCACGTTGCCAGAATCGCTTCCTAAATTGGAAGAACTTGACTGCCATAATAATCGATTACGTACATTACCACCTTATCCTATTTTAACATATCTTGATTGCAGTCACAATCAATTTACCACGTTGCCAGAGAATCCTAAATTAAAAAATCTAAATTGCAGTAACAATCAATTAACCACATTACCGAGTTATCCCATGCTAACGAGTATTGTTTATTCGCAAGACTTTGTATTCCCAAGAAATCGATATCCTAATCTCACTCACGTAAAGAAACTTACGTAAATTATTTTAAATTATTTATTTTATTATCATATCATATAAAATAAAATGTCTAGGCGCCCTGAAACAACCATTGCAAGTGAAGAAAGTGACATTACAAGTGATATTACAACCGATACAAGTAACACTGATGAAATCGTAGCAAATCGTAGGCCAATATTAGAAGATTACTATGCATTTTTTAACATTATTACACAGATAATAAATACAGGAGGTTCTTTAACCGATGTATTTAATTTTTGTAGAATGAATAGAAATCATTGCTATGGAGAAAATCAAGAATCTTTTAGGAGAGAGTTAACACAAATTATAGAAACCCGTCTTCGTGATATGCAAGTAGATTACACTGTTCCAAACAATTTTATTTACATTATGAATGGAACAACGCAAGCAAATGTTCAAAGGCAAAACGGAACGTATGATTTATTTAAAATATTCAATTTGTACATGAGGTTTTACAATCATACCGAAATACGGTTTGATAACAGAGAAATTACGAGTATACCAAAGTATCCTAATTTAATAATTCTTGTCTGCAATAACAATCAATTACGTACATTACCGGAGCTTCCTAGATTAACACTTCTTGACTGTAGTGATAATCAATTAATTAAATTACCGGAGTATCCTAATTTAAGAATACTTAAATGCACTCGTAATCAATTAACCACATTACCGAGTTATCCTGAATTAACACATCTTGTCTGCTATAACAATCAATTACGTACATTACCGGAGCTTCCTAGATTAACACATCTTAATTGCAAGGTTAATCAATTACTTACATTACCGGAGTATAATAATTTAGAAGACTTGTTTTGCAATGATAATCAATTACGTACATTGCCGGAGTATCCTAATTTAACAGGCTTAGTGTGCAGTAATAATCAAATAACCACATTACCGGAGCTTCCTAACTTAACACTTCTTAACTGTAGTACTAATCGAATACGTACATTGCCACAGTATCCTAGATTAACAACTCTTAATTGCAGTCTTAATCTATTAACCACATTGCCAGAATATCCTAATTTAACAATACTAAATTGCAGTCTTAATCTATTAACCACATTGCCAGAATATCCTAATTTAACAATACTAAATTGTAATTTCAATGATCGATTTACTGTAACTGAATTACCCAGTTATCCCAGACTACACACTATTTGGCATACAGGAAACTTTATATTCCCAAGAGATAAATATCCTAATCTTAATCTCGTAAACGGTGAGGAATATATTGAGGAATTTCACGGTCAATTAAACGAGGATTACAGTGACGACGATCATAGAGGATGGTGGGATGAAGACGAAGAAGAATCTGAAGATGAAGACGAAGAAAACGCAAGTGACATCGAAGAAGAATCTGAAGATGAAGAAGAAGAAAACGCAAGTGACATCGAAGAAGAATCTGAAGATGAAGACTAAATGGCATTCAATAACATTGAATAAAATGATCAAGTAATATCAAATTGTATGTTCTAATATGGTAAATACATTTGTAGTTTAATTTACGTAAATTATTTTATTATAATGATATGTCTAGGCGCCCATATTACGATATATTTTTACAATTTAAGACAAAGAAGACGCAAGTGACATTATTTTATATTTAATATATATCTATAAAATAATATTATCTAATTTTTAATCAAACACATTAGTAACTAAAGATAAATATGTTACTAATAAATATCGTAGGTTGCATGTTATTGTGCGGATTTCCTAAACCAGTATTTTGAATTGTAATACCCGTTGTTGCGCTTGAAGATGTTGTAGTAAATAGAGTATTTGCATCAATCTCTCCTGCACTAGAATCAAGCCCATCTGGTGTATCCGTTCCATTAACGTTTACAGTATTTCCTACAGTATGTGTATGACCTGGATCCGTCACTCCGTGGCTATGCGCAGGTATTTCACTTGTAGTGAGAGTATGTGTCTCAGCACCAACTGACGCACCTAAAGATCTTGCCGTTAAACCAGCACCCGTACCTATCGTTCCTAATACACGACCGCGGCAATCAGGTAATTTAAATGTTTCACTATTATCACTTCCAAATGCAGTACCTATTACCTCAAATAATTCTGAATATTGTTGTCTATTTATACTTCTACCATCACACTTTAACCACCCATTATGATCAGATGATTGCACTGAATATTTCAAATCACCGGCATAACTCGGCTTCACTGGATGAAAATTTTCATCCGCCAAGGCATGTGTTCCGTCATTTAAATATAATGTACTAAATGTATACCCTAATTTTCTAGACTTTGACATATATCTTATTGTAAGATAATATAATACAATAAAATTTATTTCTATAATTCTATTTAAAATTTAAACGCAAGGCCCCTATTCCCAATTAAAACTGTCCATCTTCTGCAAAGGCTTTGCAATTCCATCTATAATTCTCCACTTTCTTATAATTTTATTTGAATTAATTTTATATTCTGATACAAATGTATACATATCATCATGTTCATCATGTTCATCAGCATTATTAATAGCCGTTTCTAAAGTTTTATACACCCTTTTATATTTATCTAAACATAATGTGATCAAAAATACACTCTCCATTTTTATAATTCATACTATATAATTATTGATTCAAATTGAACGCACGCATGAACACGTCTAATAATATTTTAATAACACCATTTTATTATCTCTCACTACAACCGTAAACTTTTTATGATACACATTCAATCCATCCTTGTTATACATAATCGGATACTCTTCTAATATCCCAACCTCACTCGACTCCTTTATACCCACCCTATTCTTAATACCCTTTCTATATTCTATACAATTAAACGCATTCATGCCATACTTTGTTTTTACCATAGAATAAAAATCCCTTGAATTCTTTAATTTTAAATTATAATAACACTCATTATACCTCATTATATGCGCATTATGCGGAATCTTATATACATGCTCACTCTCGTCCTCCTTGTTCTCAACCACCGTCACATCAATCGTATACACATCATCATTTACTATGTCAAAACATAAATTTGGCTCCACAATCAAATTATCATCATCATCATAATATTTCTTATGATTTAATACCATATAATTAGACTCTTGCACCTTGAACGCACCACACAAATGCTGATAACTCATAGTATTCTCCACCGGAAAACATTCAGCATCTACACATTTACTTTCTATAAACATCCTCATATCATCATTTGTCATCCTCTTTTCACCATTTTCATCCTCGTCAAAATTATCCAATACCATGTACTTTACAATTTCCATTTGTAAATCATCCAAAAATCTTATATACCTTCTCTTATTTTCATCCTCATCCTCCATATTATATATAATAGTATCCCCCAATCTACTAATACACCCACCTATATTTACACCCAACTCAATTTTAACCACATCCCTATCTTTAATTCTATTATATCTACTACCTTCCTCATATATATAATACCCAACACAATCATTCAATGATATACACGTCGCAAATGCTACTCCCTTTACCTTTTCCTTCTTATATACCTTGGCACACTCTTCTACAATTCTATTATCACCATATTTACATAATTCATATACATCTAACATCCGACCATTATTTATCTTTCCTTTAATTTCCCCCATTACCATACCACATATCCTCGCACTATCATTATACTTGGTCAATGTCGCATTATCTAATTTCGTACTCATATTGTATTTAAATGTTTATTTACTTTTAAATACATTTTATAATAAACTATAATATAATTTTTATATATTTTTTTGTACTTTTATATTTTTTTTATACTTTTGTATTTTTAATTACGCATTTACACTAGCAACCTTCTTACCACGCGTAGTAGTCGTTCTAGCTACCTTCTTTGTCACTACCGGCTCTGGAATCGGCTCTGGTTCAGGCTCTTTCACTTCCTCTTCTTGCTGTTGTCCTTCTTCCTCTTCCTCTTCAGATTCTTCCTCTTCTTCTTCTTCTTCTTCTTCTTCTTCATCCTCTTCTTCATCTTCAGATTCTTCTTGTTCTTCAGATTCTTTTTTTTCATTAACAACTGTAGTGTCTTCTTTATGAAGAGTTGTATTTACCACTTCATTTTCAGTATCCAAGTCTTCTTGTTGGGAAGCAGAATCTTCGTCCAACATTGCATATCCAGTAATAGAATCTCTATTGCCAAATACTTTAGCTTGTACCAATTTCCATTTTGTAGAAATAGTCGTCTTGGACAAACTCAAATATACCAATTCCATAATACAAATAACCTGAGATCCTTTAGATACAACAGTCTCTGCATTGTTTTCATTCATTTCCAACTTCTCTTTTGATTCATCAAACATCAAAATTTCAGTTTTAAACTTTTTATTACTCAAAAATTTACCCGTATAACTACCATTTGAATCCATTTCACGATCCAACTTGACACGAACACGTGAAGGATAAGGCAATTCATTCCCCTCTTTGTCCTTTGGAATTTTCACCATAGGCGTATACATAACCGATTCCAATGTTGTTTTATCCAACTTGGGCATACTCAACCATTCCTTTGATTTCTCAATTACCTTTGTTTTAATCAATTCATCAAATTCATTCCATTTTTCGTGAAACGTTCGCAACTCTTCAGAGTGCTTATCCGAACCATTTTCACCATAAAAAGAAAGCTCCATTTCAAACTTGTCATCCAAATTATCTACAGCATCCTTTTTTCTCCAACGCTTAATACCATTTGATGCATACATCTTGGGAGTTTGAACAAGAATTTTACCACCGTTTCGATTAATAAACACCATTTTTCTACCGTGAACATCACTTTTAACATCCGAAAAAGTAATTTGAGACAAATCAATAGCACTAGCCTTAATAACTGACATTTTTAATAGTTAACTGTTTTTAGTAATAAATATCCTTTTATAAATTAAATTCAATTTTATTTTAGTAGTTTATACTATTCTTCTACATCTACATATTCATCCTCATCTTCGACATTTTTATACTTTTTCACCCAATTCTTTATATCTTCTATATTCAATAAAACTGATTCACTTTCCTTCATCGTTATTTCATCAACATTAAACTCATCTGGTACTATCATATTATTTAACAACGCGTTTTCTATATTATCATTTATAACCTCGTTCGCTATATGTTTTAATATAAATTCACTTGTATTCTCATCCATTATATTTTTAAAAATACCAATTATTTCATTAATCTTTTTAACTCTATTCATATCTGATTTCTTATTTAAACCTTTTATTCTATTTATTAAATCTTCATTTACTGATATAACCGATGCTAACTGTTGTTTAATTTTATATATTTTATCTTTCATACCTCTCATAATATCAGAATATACCATAGACATATTTATTATATATTTCTTTGCTATAGCCTTTAATTTATCTTCATTAAACTCGTCTTTAACATAAAAATAACCTTTTATTTTTTCAAATAATTTTACCATTTCATCTATCTTTTCATCTTCACTCATTTCTTTATTTACAACTATCTGTCTCACATATTTTATTACTTTATCATCATTAAATATTACGCTACCCAATTTGTATTCTATATCACTATCTATCACATCTAATTTATACTTTTTATCTACATCACTATAATACTTGAAATTTAATATAGGATACGTGAATAATAAATCATCCCTAACTGAAGGTTTCACTGGAATTAATATTCCAAAATTCGTCTGTACAGCTGTATACTTGTTATCCTCCACTGTCACACCTAATATATTTATCGGATTTGGTATATACTTGTTTATTAAAGTTATACCCCTTATATACTCTTCTAATGTTAATAAATTATCTCTTAAATATTCTTCTAAACTCGTAAATGGCGCATAATCTTTTATACCATTTTGTTTTATTGGTAATATCACATTATTATCTGTTACTACCATATTCACCTTGTTATATTCATTTAATAATTGAAACTTTATTTTAACCGCAGTATCCTTTATAAAATTATGCAACTCATCATTTGTATATAACTTGTCATATTTAAAATTTTCTGGAAATATATCCTCTTTTATACAAGTTGATTCATAAAAATCTAACAAAAAGTTTACTACATTTTCCTTTATATTACTACTACTATCATATTTAAAATTATATGCTACTATATTCTTGCCTTTGTCCATTTCAATCACGTTTTCAAATATGTTCTTCTTTTTTATTAAGATGACATATGGATATCTATTATCCATTTTTATATTATACGCACAATGTAATCTTGTATTCTTATAATCCAACTCTAGTTTATTTGGTATATATGGAATATTTATTACCAATATATTACATCCTACTAATCTTTGTGTTATATCTAACAAATCATACCAAGAACTATTACTAATATTCTTTATAAAACCTTTTAATGATCCATATTTTCTTGCTATATCACCACCATTCAATTTTTGAAACTCATCTGGATTAGTATCTAAATATTTAATTATATACTTTATAAAATCATTTGCATTTTTTATCCTATAATTGGAACCATATAATACAGCATTTATAAATGATGAATGTAAAGACTGTCCGGTTAATACACCTCTTTTATAAAATTTTGTGTTCGCATCCCTATTTGACAAATTATTAAATATATTATCTATGTTTGGAGGCAATATACCTATCTTTTCAGGATTTAATATTTTATCCTGTTGTAATATATAATCCTTCACTTTTGTATCATCCACCTTTTTAACACGTTTTACATATGGATCTAATCGATTTGCAAAACAACAAGGAAATGAATTTTGATTATATCCAAATATCTTATTCTTTTCATGATGCTCACAAGGTGCATTTAAATTTATATCACTCTTTATTTCCATATTCGGAGTATTATTACATTTATTTTTTGGTGGCTCAAATACTAATGTTGCCAATGATACCTCATTTAACCATATCTCCTTTTCATTTTCTAATATTTCTAATCTACTTACTAAATCGTCATTTTTTATTGGTACTAAATCCTTCTCTTCAGATATATAATAATATCTAGGTAATGAATTTCTTTCATTCATCATAGGCATATAATCAGATACTACTTTTATAACATATGTCTCAAATGTAACATTATCTTTTGTTATATCCACTTTAAAATTAGATGGTCTTACTAATATATCATTCAACTCTGGATGCATATTTCTTATATACTTTTCAGTATGCCTTTGTGGTTTGTTAAAACAACATGGTAAATTATCTCCTATAAAACCAGGATACGGATACTCTATATTAGGACATAAATACTTGTTTCCTTTGAATTCTAATAGATAACTATCATCCTTTGCCAATTTATATTCCATACTTCCATCTAATACCTTTGGTTGTCTCTGCTTCTGACATTTTTTTGAACTTAAATTAACACCACCTTGTTCTCTTATCATTTTTATATTCGCCTTTGACGTTATTTTTTGTTCACCTTTTTCAGTATCTACTAAATGTGCGACTATCGGGTTTATGTATTTTTTTCTCGCTTTTGTTTTTGTCATTAATATTAACATTTTTGCTATCCTCTCTATACTAGATATATTTAATGCACTATACACATTTATTAAACTAGAATCCAACTTGTATGGATTATTTCTTACAGTAACTGTTATACCCTTCGTTTCCATATCTTCTACATTCATCTTACACATTTTTTTATAATACATAGATACCATTTCTTGTGACTTTGTATCTTTTATCGCAAAAATATCACTATAACCTGCCTTAAATAATACACCTTTTAATGTTTCCATATCTATTAATTTTGTTGTCTCTACGACAGCAGTCACTGACTCTATTTTATAGATATTCTCAACTACTTTTAATTTTTGCGATTTTGAAAAAATTCCACCTAACGAATTTATATAACTTATTATATTATTTACACCCAACTTCATTATATCTATTATTTCATCCAACATTTTCACCTCATTATCTGCAAAATTTATCTTTATATTCATATAACCATTTTCCATCAAATTTAACGTCAAAAATGTATTATTTATCTTGTATTTTATCATCAATCCCTTTATCTTTTTATAACTAGTCTGATTTAACTTTTTCTTTTCATTTAATATCCATGATTTCATCTCTTTCTCCGATAACATATTCAATATATCATTATATATCTTTACCATAGGATCCCCTTCCTTATTTGCTAAAGCTATAAATGGCATCTCCTTTGATAACTCAAATACATTGAAAATCTGTGATAATTTTATAAACTTTTTACTACTCCGGTCACCTAATGATAATACCACACCCGTATATTTTATATTATTTATCTCTGGAAACTCTTTTGTTTTATATACTAAATCATAAAATTCACTCAGCGATTTTTGTATATTCATATGACCCTTTTTCATATCTAATCTCTTTCTTTTAATAGTATCTACATAATCTGTTATTATATTATCTATACCAGGCTCTATCAATGTTATCTGATTCAACATACTATCATCCTCATCCCTTAATTCCCTTAATTCCCTTAATAAATTGTATTTTACTACAAATATTAAATCCTCTTCCATCAACTCTTCATATTCGACCTTTAATTTATCATATAAATCATAAAATATATCCGTATCTAAATTAAAATATAAATAAACTATACTTGATCCTTTATTCTTTATATCATCCACTATACTTGATATATATATCTTATTCATACTACTCTTTTCACATAATTCTACCCTTTTACCACTATCATCTACCACCTTTACAAAATTAGGATAATATTTAATATAACCATCCTCTTCATTGTCATTACCCATTAAACAAAAAATCTTTTCCTTAATTAGATTTATTGAATCATCTGATAATATTGCAAATGGAACACCTCCCTTATTTAACAACTTGTTATCTATCATATCATATACCTCTATGCCTAAAGACATTCTATATATCACCTATTACTTATATTTACTTATAAAATAAATATAAAAAATATACATTAAATTTTTATCAATGTTTTTTTCTGTATACTCTCTTTTATACCACTACACATCTCTATAAAATATTCAGTTATCATCTTGCTATCATTATCACTACGTAAACCCGTACATATAACATTCCCACTCTGAAATATTAAAAATGTTACATTCAAACATGTACATTTTGTACTACAATAACACATACCCATATTATTACCATTATATATATTATTTAAAGGAAATTTGTATATCAACCTAATTCCAGAATATGTCTCCGGACTATACTTGCATATATACCCCCTTTCTATTAATTTATCATATAAACGTTGCCTATTTATAGTATAATTTAAATTAAAATACACATTCATACAATTTACAGACAAACCTAAATCATCACTATTTAACCTATAATCACCCTTTACAAAAGGATTACACTCATATACCACTTCCATTATATCCATTGCCGTTTCCTTTTGTGTAACATTCGACTCATCTATATTATACACAATCTTTCCTATCAATATTTTATTATTATAATATATTAAATCATTCACCTTATCACAATACACACTCTGCGTATTCCTCTTGTAAAATTTATTCCTGTTATTCATCATCTCTATCTGTGAATAACCTATATACTCTCCATCTAAATTATATATCATCTTCTTTCTCTGCTTCTCAACCTTTGAACTTATAAACATCTCCGTTTTTTCATCTATTACATAACTCTTTTTATTTATTATATACTCCTTATTATCCACATAACCTATAATGTTTTTTTTATTGTACGAATATACTAAATTATCATTATCCAATAATACACTATTCATATCCTTTGTTAATAATATTACATCTCTCTTATTTCTCATCTCATCCAACTTCTTATATACAATCTTCGTTACTATATCACCCTCTTCTATACTCTTACACCCAGTTAAATGTAAACTACCATTCTTAAATAATTTAACATTCACACTATTCCCACTATTATTTACTATCATACTTACTTGATTATAAAATAATACCTTGTTTATCTTACACTCTTTTTTTGTTTTACACTTTTTATATATCGTCGTTAAATATTTTCCCTTTATAATTGACATCTTGGCATAATTATACTTTATACCTAATATCTCATCATCTATCTCTAAATATTTTCCAATATTAATTAAATGTAATTCGCAATCCGGCAATCTTGTCGTTAATGTTATCGTCGCTACCTTTATATCAATATCATGACTCATTTATTACTTATTATCACATGCATGACATAATTTTTCATTTTCTTTTATTCTTGCATTCTTGTATTCTTGTATAATATATTGTCTAACATATAGTAATTTTCCACTATCAAACTCATATAATATAAATAAAACGTATATATCCACATATTATATGAAATTATTGATAATGTATAACATATCAATATATATACACAATATTTGTCCAATTTTGATTTTATTCTATAATACTCACTAATCTCATCTTCATTATAATATAAATCTAACCTCTTTTTTTTATATTTTAAATACAATCTTACATGTACTATATTATTTAATTCACTATATAAATTTAATAAAAATATTATCATCATCATTTCTACAACCCTTGAACTCATTTTTAACATAAATGTACCATAATACGGATAAATTATACCAGTTAATAAATTGTATTCCATCCATCTTACATACCTATATATATTAACACATTTTATCATTTCCATCGATAAAAATATACGAGCATACTCTACTAAAAATAAAAATGATATCATCTCATCTGAAAAACTATATAACATTAATAATAATAACTTTATTATCTTATTATCTAAATCATAATATCTAAAATATACTATTGACGTTAATATATTCCTATATAAATATACCCACCATACTACACTTGTTATTATATTTAGAATCATATTTCATATTTCATATATTAAAATTTATATTATCAATTTTTTAAATTTATTTTATTATATATATATTATAAATATGTCTACACCAAAACCAATATCAACTGAAGAACAAGCTCATTTTTCCTTTTCAAGATCCCTTTATGACGACTGTTCATTGCAAAAAAAAAATCAAGAAAGTGTAGCCCCCTTCGAATGGACCACCGACTCATCTATCATCGAATCTAAACAATCATGTTACTTGGCAGCCTCTCCATTTATGCATAACCCATTTAATAGCGTCCCTAGCTCTATCGTAGATATTGAAAGCGATCTTAAAGGACAAACTCGACAATTATCAAAATGCCCTGAAACTAGATTTAACCCAAATACCGCCAAAGCTTTACAATGGTCAAAATTACCAGAATGTACAAATACAGATTTAGTACCTGAATATACAAGACTTAATCGCAGTTGCAATGTCCTTTCTGAAATTACTATCAATCGTTTTAACCCCCTATGCAATAACCCACAAGAATCAAATAAAATTCACAGCAATGAATTCATTGGCACTAATACAAGATTACAAATTAAAGACGCTTTCAAAGTAGAACAAGATAAATATAAAAAAAGTTTTCTTTAAATAATTATTTACAATAACGATCTGCTTGTGATAATGCTATTGCTATAGCCTGCTTTTTATTTTTTACAACCTTTTTACTTTTACCCATTTTTAATTTTTTATTCTTAAATTCTGACATTGTTTGTGCTATTTTACTTCTTCTACAATTAGATTCAGAATAAGTAGAACGCTTTTTACCTGAACGTCTCTTGGATGAACGTCTCTTGACAGAACGCTTTTTAGACCTTTTTACAGAACGCTTTTTAGACCTTTTTACAGAACGCTTTTTACCAGAACGTTTCTTGGACGAACGTCTCTTG
>Ga0114980_10001027_pt1 | contig 19926 bp, 15 predicted proteins | sample S_140806_EF_Meta_FD_87018 | JGI IMG/M metagenome (GOLD analysis project Ga0114980, IMG submission 87018) | Freshwater microbial communities from Lake Simoncouche, Canada to study carbon cycling - S_140806_EF_MetaG | ecosystem: Environmental > Aquatic > Freshwater > Lake | place: Lake...
CCCGAGCCGGTGGTGGCTGCGGTGGAGCGGGCCACCGAGGCCGTGCTCGCTCTCGGCCTGGCCCCCCTGATGCTCGGTGGTGAGCATTCGATCAGCAGCGGCGCCGTGGCGGCGGTGGCCCGGCGCCATCCCGATCTGGTGCTGGTGCAGCTCGATGCCCACGCCGACCTGCGTCAGGAGTGGCTGGGCAGCCACCACAGCCATGCCTGCGCCATGCGCCGCTGCCTGGAGGTGCTGCCCAGTGGCCAGCTGCTGCAGATCGCCATCCGCAGCGGCACCCGGGCCGAGTTCGACGAACTGCACAGCACGGCCCGTCTGGTGCCGATCGAGCGCATGGCCGAGGCCCTGGAGCCCCTGCGCGGGCAACCCCTCTACCTCACCGTGGATCTCGACTGGTTCGATCCCGCCGTGCTGCCCGGCACCGGCACCCCGGAACCGGGGGGATTCCACTGGCCGGATTTCGCGGCCCTAGTGGCGGAACTGCGCCACCACCGCCTGGTGGGGGCCGATGTGGTGGAGCTGGCCCCCCAACTGGATCCGAGCGGCGTGAGCGCCGTGTTGGCGGCCAAGGTGACCCGTAGCCTGCTGCTGCTGCTGGGGGCAGCGCAGGGGGCCGCTCAATAGCAGCAGGTGCCGCTGGTGCGCTGCTCCCGCAGGCGCTGATGCTGCTGACCGATCAACAGAATCGCCAGGGTGGGGTGGTTGTGCAGCAGGTTGAGAAAGCGCAGCCGATCCAGGCGCAACACCTCCACCGGCGTGCGGGCCAAGGCATCGCTGCGATGCACCCCCTCCCGCCAAACGATGTCCTGGTAGCTGAACAGCTCGCCCGGGCGGAAGCAGATCCGCTCCCCCGTCTCGGACAGCAACTCCACGATGCCCCGCCGCAGGCCATAGATGGCGTTGGCCGCGCTCCCACGGGAAAACACCCGGGAACCGGTGGGCAACGCAAACATCTCACTGTCCACCTGGGCGGCCAACAGATCAATCGGGGGGGAGCAGACGGGGGTTGCAACCAACGGGGGTCACCTCCAGGCGCAAGGGGGATCTGAAGAACCTTTCATACAACGTGCAATGGCCCCAGGAAAGGAGATCGCAGCCCGTTTAGCAACAGGGGCTCAGATCTTAATCATTTCCCCGTCTTTCCCCGGGCATGGACGGCAGGCTGAGCTGGTGATTGGCGGCAACCGGCGCGGCGCCCATTCTTCCCCCACCAGGGGGCAGCCCCGGGAGGCGGGGCGGGCGGGCGGTCCAGTGGTGGCACCAAAGTTCGTTGGCCAGCTCAGGATGGATCGACAACTCGCGCAGCTGACACCAGCCCAGCTCCCCGCCGCTGGGCGGGGTGCAGTGGCGACAGCTGCGGCAGTTGGGGCGTGTGCCCATCCAGGAACCAGCGAACGAAGGGCGCTCAAGGTAGACAGCTGCTCTGCCGCTGACCACGGCGGGATGCCGAATCACAGATTTTCGTAAGGGGCCGAGCCGTCGTCCATAGGATCCGCCCAACCTTCCGCACGCCCCCATGGCTGACCTTTCGTCCCTGCGCCGCACGGCCCTGTTTGATGCGGCCCGTGCCGCCGGTGGCCGGATGGTGCCCTTCGCGGGCTGGGAGATGGCGGTGCAATTTGCCGGCCTGGTGCTGGAACACCAGGCAGTTCGCCAGCGCTGCGGCCTGTTCGACATCTCCCACATGGGCGTCCTCACCCTGCAGGGCGATGGCGTCAAGGAGCGGCTCCAGTCCCTGGTGCCCAGCGATCTGTTCCGCATCGGCCCCGGAGAAGCCTGTTACACCGTCCTGCTCAATGACGAGGGCGGCATCCGCGACGATCTGATCGTCTACGACCGCGGTCGCCGCCCGGCCCCGACCGGCGCGGACACAGACGAGCTGGTGCTGGTGATCAATGCCGCCTGCGCCGACTCCGACACCGCCTGGATCCGCAGCCAGCTGGAGCCCCACGGCATCACCATCCGCGACCGCAAGGGCGACGGCGTGCTGCTGGCCCTGCAGGGCCCGGAGGCCACGGCGCGGCTGGAGGCGCTGGCGGGCGAAAGCCTGGCCGGCCTGCCCCGGTTCGGCCATCGCGATCTGGTGGTGCAGGGCGCCCCCGTCTTCGTGGGCCGCACCGGCTACACCGGCGAGGACGGCTTCGAGCTGCTGCTGGAGCGCGACGCGGGCCTAGCCCTCTGGGAGCAGCTCCTGGCCGATGGGGTCTCCCCCTGCGGCCTCGGCGCCCGCGACACCCTGCGCCTGGAGGCGGCCATGCATCTCTACGGCAACGACATGGACGCCACCACCAGCCCCCTGGAGGCCTCCCTCGGCTGGCTGGTGCACCTGGAGATGCCCGCCGATTTCATCGGCCGCGCCGCCCTGGAGCGCCAAACCGCCGACGGTGTGACGCGACGGCTGGTGGGGCTGAAACTGCCGGGTCGGGCCATCGCCCGCCACGGCTATCCCGTGCTCCACAACGGCGCCATGGTGGGGGAGGTGACCAGCGGCACCTGGTCGCCCACCCTGGGGGAAGCGATCGCCCTGGCCTACGTGCCCACCGCCGCCGCCAAACTGGGCACGGAACTGGCGGTGGAGATCCGCGGCAAGGCGGAGCCGGCCACCGTGGTCCGGCGTCCGTTCTATCGCCGCAGCTGAGAACTGCAGGGCCGGCCTGCTCCACCGGAAGCCAGGGCCGCCGCCCCATCACAACAAGGTGACCAGTCCGCTGCCGATGTCGAAGTAGGCACTGCGGATCGTGAGCTTCTCCGCGGACACCGCCTGCTTCAGCACGGCGCTGCGGGCGGTGAGCTGGGCGGCGGCATAGCGGGCGTTGCCCTCGATGGCCTGGGTGAGATTGTCGCCGCTCTTCAGGCTCGCCCGGATCGGCTTCACCAGCCCCTCCAGCAGAGGCGTGAGGGGCGTGCTGGCCATCGCCGCCTCCACCGCGCCACAGGCGCTATGCCCCAGGGTGACCACCAACGGCGTGCCCAGCACCGCCACGGCGTATTCCAGCGAGGCGATCGCCTCATCGAAGGCCGTGTTGCCCGCACTGCGCACCTGGAACAACTCACCGGAACCGCAGGCGAACAGCCAACTGGGGTCCACGCGGGCGTCGGCGCAGGACAGGATGCTGGCAAAGGGCCTCTGCCCCTGGGCCAGGGCGATCGGATCGATCTGGCAGTTGTTGTCCCAGATGGTGTTCAGCCCCTGCATCCGCTGCTCCGGCGAACCACCCCCCCGGGCCGCGGTCCAGGCCTTGGCGAAGCGCGCATTTCCCTCCCTGAGACGCGTCAGCGCATCCTTGGGGGTGCAGACCTGGAGGCTCTCGACCAGAGAATTCTCGTTGGCGCCGGCAGCCTTGGTGCCCGCAGCATTCGCGCCCTTGGGACGGACCAGCGGCAAGGCCGCTCCGGCAAGGCCGAGGGCAGCGCCCACCAGGATCTGACGACGGGGAAGCTTCACGTCAACGACGCACTAGGAAGGCCCCATCCATAGGCAGGCCAGCCCCCGCCGCCTCAGGCTCACCGCCCCCTGTCACCAAACGACACAGCCCCACCCTGGCAGAGGCCGCCGTGGGAAAATCCCCGATTCGCTTACGGATTCTCCCCATGCGCAGCCACGGATGCGGCGACCTGCGCCCCGGCGCCATCGGCCAGGCCGTCCAGCTCTGTGGCTGGGTCGACCGGCGCCGGGACCACGGGGGAGTGATCTTCATCGACCTGCGCGACCGCAGCGGCACCGTGCAGATCACGGTGGATCCCGAGCTCACCAGTGCCGATCCCGCCCTGCAGGCGGCCTGCGCCGCCGCCTTCGAGGCCGCCAGCCACCTGCGCAACGAAACGGTGATCCAGGTGCACGGCACGGTGCGGGCCCGACCGGCCGCATCACTCAACGAGCGCCTGAGCACCGGTGCGGTGGAGATCCTGGCCAGCGCCATCACCGTGCTCAACGCCGTGAAGGGCACCCTGCCGTTCCCCGTCTCGATGCACGACGAGGAGAACACCCGCGAGGAGTTGCGGCTGCGTCACCGCTACCTCGACCTGCGCCGCGGCCGCATGAACAGCAACCTGCGGCTGCGGGCCCAGACCATCCAGGCCGCCCGCCGCTTCCTGGAGGACAGGGCTTCATTGAAGTGGAAACTCCGGTGCTCACCCGCTCCACCCCGGAGGGAGCCCGCGACTACCTGGTGCCCTCCCGGGTGTGCGGCGGCGAGTGGTTCGCCCTGCCCCAGTCGCCCCAGCTGTTCAAGCAGCTGCTGATGGTGGGGGGCATCGAGCGCTACTACCAGGTGGCCCGCTGCTTCCGCGACGAAGACCTCCGCGCCGACCGCCAACCGGAGTTCACCCAACTGGACATGGAGATGAGCTTCATGGGCCAGGAGCAGATCCTGGAGCTCAATGAAGCCCTGATCGCCACCATCTGGAGGGCGGTGAAGGGAGTTGAGCTGCCGCGGCCCTTCCCCCGGCTCACCTGGCACGAGGCGATGGAGCGCTATGGCACCGACCGACCCGATACCCGCTATGGCATGGAGCTCACCAACGTGAGCGACCTGGTGGCCACCATGGGCTTCAAGGTGTTCAGCGGCGCGGTGGCGGCGGGCGGCGCGGTGAAGTGCATCGCCGTGCCCGGCGGCAACGAGGCCATCTCCAATGTGCGGATCAAGCCGGGCGGCGATGTGTTCAGCGAGGCCCAGGCGGCGGGGGCCGGTGGCCTGGCCTTCATTCGCGTGCGGGATGACGGCGAGATCGACACGATCGGCGCCATCAAGGACAACCTTTCCGAGGAGACCAAAGCCGAGCTGCTGAAGCGCACCGGCGCCGAGCCCGGCACCCTGCTGCTGTTCGGCGCCGGCGACACCGCCACGGTGAACAAGGCCCTGGATCGGGTGCGCCAGTTCCTGGCCCGGGAGCTGGGGCTGGTGCAGCCCGACCGCGAGAACGACCAATGGAACTTTCTCTGGGTGGTGGATTTCCCGATGTTCGAGTTCAACGCGGGTGAGAACCGCCTCGAAGCCCTGCACCACCCCTTCTGCGCCCCCAACGCCGAAGACCTGGGCAGCGATCCGGCCGCCTGGCCCACAACCCTGCCCACCGCCCGGGCCCAGGCCTACGACCTGGTGCTCAACGGCCTGGAACTGGGGGGAGGATCCCTGCGCATCCACGATGCAGCCCTGCAACGCCAGGTGCTGCAAACGATCGGCCTGCCCCTGGAGCAGGCCAACCAGCAATTCGGCTTCCTGATGGAGGCCCTGGACATGGGGGCGCCCCCCCACGGCGGCCTGGCCTTCGGCCTCGACCGCATGGTGATGCTGCTGGCCGGGGAAGAATCAATCCGCGACACCATCGCCTTCCCCAAAACGCAGCAGGCCCGCTGCCTGATGACCCAGGCCCCGGCTGATGTGGCCACGAAACAACTTGATGAGTTGCACGTGGCCAGCACCTGGGTGGGGGAGGACTGAAGCCCAGGGCCCCGACGCCTAGGGGCAGGAGGCCACGGAGCCAGGCATGGAGGGGGACGTGATCAGACCCGGGCGGCGCGGTCCAGCCACACCGTTGCCCACGGCCATGCTCCCGGGGCCAGGGGGAACAATCAGCATGGGGCGATGGGGCCCACCCAACTGCGTCCCGAGATCCCCGGACGTGGAGGTTGTCAGCGGCGGCAAGGGGATGGCCAGGGCGGCGGGAGCCACAACCAACGCCATCCCAGGGAGAACCCTAAGCAAATCCTCAATCATTTTACCGAAATAGGCAGAGTGAAGACTTCGCAGAAGCCTGCCCGATCCCTTAGCTCCCTGCAAGAACCCTTGAACCAAAGCGCGTGTCGGGGAATACATGGGGGAGAAAGCAAGAACGAGACCGCCCCTTCTCACCCCCTCGTCGCGAGCACAATGCCCAACAATTCAGCCGCAAGCACGAACGGCCCACCGCCACCAATCGAGGGAAGAAAACCCTGGGGATTCACGCGAAGAAATGCAACAAATCCGCGCCAACTCCAGCTCGGGCTCGTCGCAGACCACTTTCCAGCCCGATGCGCCAGCCCAGGCAAGTCCCGCGATTATTTCAAAAACTCAGAAGCGGTGCAGCCTGTCTTAAGAATCCATGAATGCACCGCCCGGCGGCGCAACCACGCGTCGTCAAGCGCACCTTTAATACGACCAGCATCCCTCGCCTACCACCGCCATGGCCGCCACCCTGCCCCTCGATATCGGCATCAGCGCCGAGGATCGCCAGGCCATCGCCACCGGCCTCGGCCGCGTGCTGGCCGATAGCACCGTGCTTTACGCCAAAACCCATGGCTTCCACTGGAACGTCACCGGGCCGATGTTCAACACCCTGCACCTGATGTTCATGGAGCAGTACACCGAGCTCTGGAACGCCCTGGACGCCATCGCCGAGCGGATCCGCGCCCTAGGCCATCCCGCCCCCTATGGCGGCGCCATCATCGCCGGCCTCAGCTCGATCCCGGAGGCCGAGGGCGTACCGCCGGCCCTGGCGATGGTGCGTGAACTGGTGGCGGGACACGAGGCGGTGGCCCGCACCGCCCGCAGCGTGTTTGCCATCGTTGACGCCGCCAACGACCAGCCCAGCGCCGATCTGCTCACCCAGCGCCTGCAGATCCACGAAAAAACCGCCTGGATGCTGCGCAGCCTGCTGGAGGACTGATCAGCCGAAGCCCATCGGTAGATTGAGGGGTCAGCCGAGTGTCCATGGCCCCCAAGCCCATCCCCCAGGGTCTGCCGGCCCCCCAGCGAACCAGCAAGTTCGTGTTTGTGACCGGTGGGGTGGTCTCCAGCATCGGTAAGGGGATTGTGGCGGCGAGCCTGGGGCGGTTGCTCAAGAGTCGGGGCTACAGCGTCTCGATCCTCAAGCTCGATCCCTATCTGAACGTGGATCCGGGCACCATGAGCCCGTACCAGCATGGGGAGGTGTTCGTCACCGACGACGGGGCCGAAACCGATCTTGATCTCGGCCACTACGAGCGCTTCACCGATACGGCCATGTCGCGCCTGAACAGCGTGACCACCGGCTCGATCTACCAGGCGGTGATTAACAAGGAGCGCCGCGGCGACTACAACGGCGGCACGGTGCAGGTGATTCCCCACATCACCGGCGAGATCCGCGAGCGGATCCATCGGGTGGCCGCCAACAGCGGCGCCGATGTGGTGATCGGCGAAATCGGCGGCACGGTGGGTGACATCGAATCCCTGCCGTTTCTGGAGGCCATTCGCGAATTCCGCGGCGATGTAGGCCGGCGGGATCTGGCCTATGTGCATGTCACCCTGCTGCCCTACATCGGCACCTCCGGTGAACTGAAAACCAAACCCACCCAGCACTCGGTGAAGGAGCTGCGCTCGATCGGCATCCAGCCGGACGTGCTGGTGTGCCGCAGCGACCGGCCGATCAGCAACGACCTCAAGGGCAAGATCGGTGGCTTCTGCGGCGTGCCCACCACCGCCGTGATCCAGGCCCTCGATGCCGACAGCATCTATGCCGTGCCCCTGGCGATGGAAGCGGAGGGCCTCTGCCGCCAGGTGTTGGATGTGCTCGGCCTGGAGGATCACCTCAGCGACATGGCCCGCTGGGCCGAACTGGTGCAGAAGCTGCGCAGCCCCGGTCCGGCGGTGAAGGTGGCCTTGGTGGGCAAGTACGTGCAGCTCAACGACGCCTACCTCTCGGTGGTGGAGGCCCTGCGCCATGCCTGCCTGGATCGCGATGCCTCCCTGGATCTGCACTGGGTCTGCGCCGAGCAGATCGAGAGCCAGGGGACCGAGGCCCTGCTGCACGGCATGGATGCGGTGGTGGTGCCCGGCGGCTTCGGCAACCGGGGCGTCGACGGCAAAGTGGCGGCGATCCGCTGGGCGCGGGAGCAGCGGGTGCCCTTCCTGGGTCTGTGCCTGGGCATGCAGTGCGCCGTGATCGAGTGGGCGCGCAACCAGGCGGGCCTCAGCGGCGCCACCAGCGCCGAGCTGGACCCGGCCAGCCCGCACCCGGTGATCCACCTGCTGCCGGAACAGCAGGACGTAGTGGATCTGGGCGGCACGATGCGGCTGGGCGTCTATCCCTGCCGGCTGGCGCCCGGCACCATGGCCCAGGGGCTCTACGGCGAAGAAGTCATCTATGAGCGCCATCGCCATCGCTATGAGTTCAACAACGCCTACCGCAATCTGTTCCTGGACTCGGGCTACGAGATCAGCGGCACCTCCCCCGATGGGCGCCTGGTGGAGCTGATCGAGCTCAAGGACCACCCCTTTTTCACCGCCTGCCAGTACCACCCGGAGTTTCTGTCGCGACCCGGCAAGCCCCATCCCCTATTCCGCGGCCTGATCCAGGCGGCGCAGTTGCGGCATGGTGATGGGAAGCATCAGGAAGCGATCACGAGCGTCCAACCGCCGGCGGCGACGACAGCATCAGCCGACTGATTAATTAACTGAGTCGCATCATTTCTTGCCATCGGTGGCATCGTGATCTGGGGCCATCGTCAGCAGGCGGAGAGCTGCCAGGCTGGGCCGGCCGTCCACCGCGGTCCTCCGCTCCGCCCGTTTGTCCGTGATCGCCTCGGTGCCGCTGTCCCTGCCGGTGGTGGAGACCTTCCACTCGCTCCAGGGCGAGGGCCTGCACGCTGGCCGCAGCGCCTTCTTCATCCGCCTGGCGGGTTGCACGGTGGGCTGCAGTTGGTGCGACACCAAGCACTCCTGGCCGGCGGCCGTTCACCCGCACCGCACCCTCAACGAGCTGACAGCGGAAGCCCGCCAGGCCGCCGCCGCCGGGGCCGCCTTCGTAGTGATCACCGGCGGCGAGCCGCTCCATCACGATCTCGATGGCCTCTGCACCGCACTGCGGCAGGCCAGCCGCAGCGATGTCAAGGGCGGGAACGGGGCAGACGGTGGGCTGCCGGCAGGGCAGGCACAGCAGACGGGAGTTGCCCTTCCCATGCCCCTGCATCTGGAGACCAGCGGCGTGGATCCGCTCAGCGGCCAGTTCGACTGGATCACCCTCTCCCCCAAGCGCCACCGCCCCCCCAGCGAACCGATGCTGGCGGCCTGCCACGAGCTCAAGGTGGTGGTGGAGGGGGAGGCGGATCTGGCCTTCGCCGAGGCGATGGCCGGCCGGGCACTTGCGCTGCGGCGCCAGGCCGGAGGGCCCCCGGCCCTGCTGCTGCAACCGGCCTGGGAGCATCCGGACGCCCAGCCCCTGGCCATCGCCTACGTGCGCAGCCACCCCGCCTGGCGCCTGAGCCTCCAGAGCCACAAATGGCTGGGGGTGCGCTGAAGACAATCCCGAAGCCGCCCAGCACTCAGCGGGCCTGGTGCACCACCCGCTGAGGGAACGGGATCTCAATGCCATGCTCCTTGAAGGCGTGCCAGATCGACCGGCGCAGCTCACTGGAAAGGCCGAGGTTGGTCATCGGATCCGCCATCCAGAAGCGCAGGGCGTAATCGATCGAGGAGGAGCCGTAATCCACCAGGAAGGCCTTCGGCGCAGGATCGGTGAGGACGCGGGGATGGGCACGGGCCACCTCCTCCAGCACGGCGATCACCTGCTCGGGATCGTGCTGATAGCTGGCGCCGATCAGCACCTGGCCGCGGCGGCGATCGTCGGAGCCGGTGTAGGTGGTGGCCGTGGCGGTGAAAAAATTCTGGTTGGGCACCACCAGTTCGGCATTGTCCCGGTCGCGCCAGAGGGTGGTGGCCCGCAACCCCAGCTTGCGCACCTGGCAGGTTTCGCCATCGAGGATCAGCACATCCCCCGGATGCACCGAACCCTCAAACAGCAACCACAGTCCACTCACGAAGTTGGAGAACACCTCCTTGATGCCGAAGCCCAGACCCACCGAAAGGCCCCCGGCAATGGCGGCAATCGCATTGGCGTTGAGGCCGATCCGATCCGCCAGCCAGATCCCCCCCACCCCGATCAGCACATAGCGGGTGATCAGTTCAAGGGCCTTACGGTTGCCCGAGCCCATGCCCATCAGGCGGCCCATCACTTCGCCGAGCAGCACCACCGGCAACTCGGAGAGCACCACGAGGAAGTAGGGCAGACCTAGAACCAGCAGCAGATTCGCGAGGCTGAGCTGCTGATCGAAGAGCTTCAGCAAGGGCACCCTGCCGATCTCCTCGAGACCATCGAGGCGATGGATCAGGCCCAACAGGAGCAGCACCAGGAAAAGGGGCAGCACGGCCCGCTGCCAGAAGGCCTCCACGGCCTCGGCGTCCGCCGCCCTGCGGAGCAGCAGCCGCAAGGCGGCAAGGGCGGCCCAGATGGCCGTGATCTGTCCGAAGAGGCCGAGCAGCCCGCCGGCCATGCCCAGCTGGGGCAGCAGCAGACTGGCGAGACCGAACAGAGCCGCTAGCACCACCTTGGCCAGCACGGCGCGCCACGGGCGGCGGGAGCCGCGGCCACGGAAGCGCCAGACCCTGTAGGACAGCAGGAGCGCCACGGCCACCAGCACCTGGAGCACCACCGAGCCGCGGCTGACCAGCCCGATCCAACCACCGATCACATAAAGAAGCTGGGTCATGGAGCGCGATCAGGGTGTGGCGTTGGAGAGGGCTTCGATGCCCTGCAGAACCTTGTCGGGCGGCTGTTCGCCGTACACGTCCTGCTTGAGCAGATGGCGCAGCGCTTCGGTGCGGGATCGCAGGCCGGTGCCCTGGAGGAAGCTCGGCACGATCGAAGCCTCCAGGCTGCGTTCCATCGTGGCCAGCTGCGGCGATTCCTTCACAGGAACGATCACGTTCTGGTTCACAGGCATGTTGCCCACGGCCCGCACCATCAGGTTGTTCTGGCTGAAATCGTTGAGCACGAACAGGGCAAAGCGTTCCGCCACTCTGCGCTGGTTGGGGGTGGAATCCCTGCCAAAACTCAGCAACAACTGACGCGCAATCGGCTCGGCCGGCTGACCATCGGGCCCGGAGGGCAGCAGCGCAACCGCCAGTCGCGAACCCAAGTTGCGTCGCAGATGGGAGATGGCAGTGGCATTGCAGCTGATCCAGTCAAGCTGGCGGGTAGCGAGCTTATGGACCAGTTCATCGGAGCTGTCCACGAACTGGAGCGCGGGCTGCACATTGGCGCGGTAGAGCCAACCCAACCAGGCCAGCACCTTGGCGCGGTCGGTGGGATTGAGGGGCCGCCGGATCTTCTGATCCACCTCGAGCAGCTGGAGCAAGGGCTGGGAGGCCCCGAAGCCACTGGCCGACCACAACAGTTCATCCATCTCCAGAGGCAAGCCCACACGCACCCCCTCGGCAGCCCGACTCAGCAGCGCGTCCAGGGTGGCGGGGGGGGGGTGGGTAGGCGCGCGCGGTCGTAACAGGCCAGGCTGGGCTGGAGCAGAAAGGGAATGGCAGCGAACCGATTGCCCTGGCGGAAGCGGGACAGAAACTGGATCCGCAGGGGATCCAGCTCCTTGGGGGAGAGGTTGCTGGGCACAACCAAGCCCTCGCTGGAGAGCTTGGCCGCCGGCGCGACCCGGCTGATCACCACATCCGGTCCGGCCCCAAGACTGGAGTGGTCGCGCAGGTTGGGCAGGAGTTCCCCCTCTGACAGAAAACGCAGATGGAGGTTGGTCCCGGGGTTGTTGCGCATGAACTCGGTCGCCATCTGCGAGGCGAGCCGCTGCAGGCTGCTGCGCACCACCGCATCGGAACCGACGCCCGTGGCGATGGCCACCTGCAGATTCTCCGGGGGTTTCGGGCCGCCCTGGCAACCACCCACCAGCAAGGCCATGGCCATGGCAAGGCCGGCCCCGGCGCGGGAGCGCAACCGCATCCATCGTGACCGGACAGGCTCCGCCGTCATCATCGTGCCCTCCTCAGTTCTGCTCAATAGACCACGGCCTGGGCGGTGAACTGCTTGAGTTCAAGGCGCTCGGCCTGGGGCTCAGGACTCACCACGACCAGCCGTAGCCGCTCTCCCTGAAGCCCATCCTTGCTGGCGGTGGTGGTGCCGATCTCCTTGCCATCGCGATTGAGAACCCGGAACGTGGCGCGGATGGTGCCGCAGGGGCGGTCTTGGCAATACACCTCGAACACGCGGGCGATGCCGCCGCCAAACAATTTGGGGGGATTGCAGTCCTGGGTGCACCAGCGGGTGAGCACCCCCTCCGCGGCGGGTTTCCAGCCCAGCACCGTGAGCTCCTGTTGCTCCCGCTCCTGGAGCTGGGCCAGGCTAGGCCGCTCCTGGGCCTTGAACGAATAGCCCCAGTAGAAGCCGCCGCCGAGCACCGCCAGGCCAGCGGTGAACCAAGGCAGGGCGGCCTCGAGCGGATTGGCACGCTTGGGTTTGGCGGGTTCCTGGGCGGCTTCCTTGGCCGGAGCCTGGGCGGGATCGGGACTGGCGCTCATCGCATTGAAGGAGAAGGGGACCGGGATGGACTCAGAGGGCGCTGGCCGGACGCGGCCGGGTTTCGGCCTTCCACACCCGCCAGCGCACCTCCAGCTCCATGGGGGCATACACCACGATCGGCAGGCTGGCGTTGTAGCGCACCAGGAAGGGCTCCCCGGCCAGACTCAGGAAGGCCCGGCGGGGCGGTTGGTCCGGCGGACAGGCCATGCGGGTGCTGATCACCGGGCCCGCAGCGCTGACGCGCACAATCTCGTAGCCCCAGCCCGCCAGGGTTTCGGTGCGCAAGCGACCGCCCAACCCACGACTATTGCAATCCACAACGCTGTCGCGGCCGGCGATCAGCTCCACCCGCCAGTCCGCCGGGTTGCTGGAGAGGCCAGGGTCTGGGCTGGGCCGCAGCACCCCGGGCAGCTGAATCACCCAGCGCCGCTCCGTGGGCGATGGCGCCGGATAGGGGGTGAGATCGAGCCGGGGCACGGCCCGAACCCCCGGCAGGGAACCCAGGGCCAGCAGGGAGACCACGGCCAGGGCCGGGAACGGCAAAGACCGAAGGGCGGCGGGCATGGGCGGGGGCATCGGCTTCCAGCCCACGCATCTTGGCGGGCCACCGCAGCCGACCACAATGGGCACCGCTGCTGCTGCGGTCCACCCCGCCCCCTGCCCGTGTCCGCGACGTCTCCCACCGCCATTGCCCTGCTCTCCGGCGGTCTGGATTCGGCCACGGCGGCGGCGCTGGCGATCGAGGCGGGCGACCGGGTGATCGGCCTGTCCTTTGACTACGGCCAGCGCCATCGGCGGGAGCTCACCGCCGCCGCCACCGTGGCCGCGGCCCTCGCTCTGGAGGAGCATCTGGTGATCCAGGTGAATCTGGCCCTCTGGGGCGGGTCGGCCCTCACCGACAGCCGCATCCCGGTGCCCGTCGATGGCCCCCAGGACGACGGGATCCCCCCCACCTACGTGCCCGGCCGCAACACGGTGTTCATTGCCCTGGGGCTCAGCCTGGCGGAAGCCCGTGGCGCCGAGCGCCTGGTACTGGGGGTGAACGCGGTGGACTACTCCGGCTACCCCGATTGCCGCCCCGACTACCTGGAGGCCTTCCAGGGGCTGGCGGACCTGGCCACCAAGGCCGGCCGCGAGGGCCACGGGGCCCGCCTCTGGGCACCGCTGATCTCCTGGAGCAAAACCGAGATCGTGCGCCAGGCCCTGCGGCTGGGGGTGCCGATCGCCGACACCTGGAGCTGCTACAGCGGCGGCGACCAACCCTGTGGACGCTGCGACAGCTGCCGCATCCGCGAGGCCGCCCTGATCGAGGCCGGTCGTCCCGACCTCACCAGCAGGGGGGGCGATGGCGGCTGAGGCTCGCCCCGTGCCCCTGCGTCAGTCCGTCCCCTGGCACGACCCCTGGCGGCTGGCGGTGGCCCTGGCCGAACGGCTGGGTCGGCCGGGGCTGGTGCTGCTGGATGGCGATGGCAGTCGCTTCGGCCAACGGTTGGTGCTGGGGGTGGACCCCCTGGAGGTGGTGGAGTGCCGTGGCGCTCCGGGCGACCCCGGCGCCCGCGATCCCTTCGCGGCGCTGGCGTCCCTGCGGCAGCGGGGCGGCCCCTGGCTGGGCTGGCTGGCCTACGAGGCCGGGGCCTGGGTGGAGCCCGACCACCACTGGCACCGCCCGGACATGGCCTGCCTCTGGGCGGCCCAGCACGATCCCCTGCTCCACGCCGACCGGGGCCGCCGGCAGCTGTGGCTGGAGGGCTTCGATCGCCGGCGCCTGGAGCGCATGGCGGCCCTGCTGGAGGAGCTGGCGACGGCCCTGCCGCCGGAACCGGAGTGTCCCCCCGTGCCTGAGGCCGCCTGGCACTGGCACACCAACCCCGCCGCCTTCGCGGAGCAGGTCCGCAGCCTGCGGCGGCGAATCGCCGCCGGGGACCTGTTCCAGGCCAACCTCACCGCCTGCTGTGAAACCAGCCTGCCGGCCCCCGTCGATCCCCTGGCCCTCTATGGCCGCCTACGCCGCCACTGCCCGGCCCCCTTCGCCGGCCTGGCGGTGGCGGGGGAGGAGGCGGTGGTGTCCGCCTCGCCGGAGCGGTTCCTGCGGCTGACGCCGGCGGGCCAGGTGGAGAGCCGACCGATCAAGGGCACCCGACCCCGCGGGGCCGATCCGCGTGCGGATGCCGACAGCGCCGCCGCCCTGATCTGCGATCCCAAGGACCGGGCCGAGAACGTCATGATCGTGGACCTGCTGCGCAACGACCTGGGCCGGGTCTGCCGGCCGGGATCGATCCATGTTCCCCAGCTGCTGGGGCTGGAGAGCTACGCCCAGGTGCACCATCTCACCTCGGTGGTGGCGGGACAACTGCGGGAGGGACTGGGCCCGGTGGAGCTGCTGCGGGCCTGCTGGCCGGGCGGCTCGATCACCGGCGCCCCCAAACTGCGGGCTTGCCGGCGGCTGAGCGCGCTCGAACCGGTGCCCCGCGGGCCCTACTGCGGCGCCCTGTTCCACCTGGGGGCCGACGGCGGCTTCGACAGCAACATTCTGATCCGCAGCCTGATGGTGAAGGAGCGACGGTTGCGGCTCCATGCCGGCGGCGGCATCGTGGCCGACTCCGACCCGGAGGGGGAGGCCTTGGAGATGGGGTGGAAGATCCAGCCCCTGCTGGCGGCCCTGGCCGAGGCCAGCCCAGCAGGGGCGGGGGCGCCTTGAAGGACGCCGCCTTGAAGGGGGCCGCCCTGGGAGAACACGCCGCGATCGCCTGGATCGATGGGCCCGGGGCGGAGGGGACGTGGGGCCGGCCCGACACCCTGGCGTTGCCCCTGGCCGACCGCGGCCTGGCCCTGGCCGATGGCCTGTTTGAAACGGTGTTGGTGGCCGATGGGGCCGCCCAGCTGCTGGACCACCATCTGGAGCGCTGGCGGGCGGGGGCGGCCACGCTGGCGATGGCGCCACCACCGGAACGGGAGGCCGTGGAAGGGCTTCTGGCGGAGGCGATCCAACGCAGCGGCATCCTGCAGGGGGCCCTGCGGCTGAACTGGAGCCGGGGCTGCGCCGGCCGCGGCATTGATCTCCCGGCGGCGGCAGCAACGCAGCCCCGTTTCTGGCTGCAGCTCAGCCCCTGGCGGCCGGCCTTCCAACCGGTGCGGGTGATCATCAGCCGCCAGGAACGGCGCCAGCCCAGCAGCCTGCTGAGCCGCTGCAAAACCTTCGCCTATGGCTGGGCCGTCCAGGCCCGCCGGGAAGCCCAGCAGGCCGGCGCCGACGATGCGCTGCTGCTGAGCAGCGACGGCCAGCTCTGCTGTGGCACCACGGCCAACCTGTTACTGCGGCTGAACGGCCAGTGGTGGACGCCGCCCCTGAGCAGCGGCTGCCTGCCCGGGGTGATGCGGGGCCGGGCCCTGGCCCGGGGCTGGCTGCGGGAGGCGGTGCTGCGACCGGAGGACCTGGCCGCCCGGGAGGAGGGGCTGTTGATCAACAGCCTGGATTGCCGCTCCCTGGGCCCCGGCGGCGATGGATGGACGGAAAGGCTGTGGCGGGACTGCCTGGAAAGCTGACACCAAGTCCAGCAAAAGTTTTGACAGGTATTTGACTATTGGGCGGCCAGCGGCGCCCCAAGCCCCAGGCCGAAGTTGACCGCAGGTTTTGACAGGTATTTGACCGCAGAGTGGGGGCGACCACCGCGCACCCCAAGCCAAATCCGAACGCCAATTTTGACTACTAATTGACCATCGCGCAAGACTGGGAAATCTTGGCAACTTTCCGTCAAATCGCCTCCATGCCTCGACGCCCTCCGGAGGCGATCCGCCCAAACCCACTGCCGTGCAAGGGGAAAACCGGCACGCTCTGGCCCGCCGACGACCACGACCCCACTAAGAACCATGGCCGCAGGGAGCGAGCAAACGCCGATGTGGCCCAAAAATCTTGCCAAAGACCTGAGATTTGGCTTAGAAGAAGATGTAAGTCCCCTTCAGCCCCCTTCCCCCAAGATCCATGGCCATCACCCAGGGCATCTTTTTAGTTTTAAGCGACATCCAATTTTTGCTCTCCCAGCTGCGGCTGCCGGGGAACACCCCCCTGCTGCCGATCGACCCCACCGGCATCCGCGACACCCAGGGCGTCGGCAACAACATCAACAACCCCACCTGGGGCAACGCCGACCAGCTGTTCACACGCGACACCTATAACGCCTTCACCTTCAACACCACCCTGGCCCAGGCCCTGGCCACCCAGGCGGCCACCGGCTCCCCCAACCTGGGCCTCTACACCCAGACCATCGGCGGCAAGGTGTATCGCGGCTGGGGCGATGCCGGCCTGGTGAACTGGTCTGCCACCTCCGGCGCCGCCGTGGGCGGCCAGATGTACGCGGCCTACAGCCTCCTGGCCGCCGGCGCCACCGTGGCCGGCACCAGTGGCGTGTACAACCCCACGAACACCATCGACTACTCGGTGCGGTTCACCACCATCTATGACGCCCGCCCGCGGATCATCAGCAACCTGGTGAACAACCAGGCCGGCCTCACCGTGCTGCAGGTGCAGGACGACCCCTCCACCACCATCGGCGGCCGCCTCAGCCCGCTCACCGGCGCCGACAACCCCCTGCCCAACAACGGCTTCATGGCCCTGTTCGGCCAGTTCTTCGACCACGGCCTCGACTTCGTGCACAAGGGCGCCGACGGCAAGGTGGTGATTCCCCTGCTGCCCAGCGATCCCCTTTACAGCGCCACGCCGGGGGCCGCCAACTACATGACGGCTTCGCGCACCAACACCAACGCGCAGCTGGAGAGCGTCAATACCGTTTCCCCCTTCGTTGACCTCAGCCAGGACTACGGCTCGGCCCAAAGCCACACCGCCCTGCTGCGGGAATACCAGATCCTGGCCAACGGCCAGCGCGTGGCCACCGGCAACCTGGTGAGCAAGGCCGGCACCTCCTCCGCCCCCTACGTGAACGCCCTGGCGATCACCGATGCCACCGCCCTGGGCGAGATGGCCACCTGGACCAACATCAAGCTCAACGCCCTCAAGGTGGGCCTCACCCTGCACGACTACAACGTCAACGACGTTCCCCTCGTGCGCCTCAACGCCAACGGCACGATCTTCCTGGCCGGCGGCACCCAGGCCAACTTCGTGGCCCGCAACGCCGCCGGGGCCACGGTGTTCGTCACCGACACCTCCAAGGCCGCCCTGGCCGCCGCCGGTCTGACCCTGCAGACCACCGGCCACGCCTTCCTCGACGACCAGGCCCCCTTCGCCCTGGCCCCGGCCGCGGCCGGCCCCGGCGTGCCCCCCGGTGTGCCCCTCCAAACCCCCGCCGGTGACAACCCCGCCGGCTACGCCACCACCATGCAGGGGGTGTTCACCGCCGGCGGCTTCGGCACCTTCCAGCCCATCGACATCCACTTCATCGCCGGGGATGGCCGGGCCAACGAGAACATCGGCCTCACCGCCGTTCACGACGTGTTCCACAAGGAGCACAACCGCAACGTCGCCAAGCTGATCGGCGACTACGGCTTCATCTACAACGCCGCCACCGGCACCTACACCGGCAGCGACGGCCTCGGCGGCACCACCGTGTGGACCGGCGAAGAGATGTTCCAGCAGGCCAAGCTGATCACGGAGATGGAATATCAGCACCTGGTATTCGCTGAATTCGCCCGCAAGCTGAGCCCGAACATCAACGCCTTCGCCGGCTACGACATCACCATCAATGCGGCGATCTCCTCCGAGTTTGCCAACGCGGTCTACCGCTTTGGCCACTCGATGCTCACCGAGACCATCGACCAGGGCACCTACAACCCCACCACCGGCCTCTACACCGGCACGGTGAGCACCCCGCTACTGAATAACTTCCTCGCCCCGAGCCTCTACAACAGCACCACCGCCGGCGGCATCGCCCTCGGCATGACCCGTCAGGTGGGCAACGAGATCGACGAATGGGTGACCGACGTCCTGCGCAATGCCCTGGTGGGCCAGAAGCTGGACCTGGCGGCCCTGAACATCGTGCGCGGCCGTGACAGCGGCCTCCCCAGCTGGAACGACGTGCGCGCCGATCTGTTCGCCCAGACCGGCATGAGCAGCCTGGCCCCCTTCCAGAGCTGGGATGAGGTGGGCCTCAACCTGCTCCACCCCGCCGACACCCTCAAGGATCTGATCTCGGCCTACGCCAGTGATTCGATCCTCAGCCTCTTCGGCACCCAGCTGGTGGTGGGGGGTGTGCAGCCCTACCTCACCTACACCCCGGCCAACTGGGCGGCCCTGCAGATGGCCGACACCAAGGACGGCACCGTGGCCGCCTTCAAGAACGCCCTCTCCGCCTCGGCCGATGCGGCCATGCTCGATCCGGTGTTCATGAGCGCCCAGGGCAACGCCGACTTCTGGGACGTCGACCTCTGGGTGGGGGGCCTGTCGGAGATGAAGGTGAGCGGCGGCCAGCTGGGCGCAACCATGGACGCGATCTTCGCCACCCAGATGCTCAAGGAGCAGAACGGCGACCGCTTCTACTACCTGGATCGCCTGGCCGGCACCAACATCCTGCTCAACATCGACGCCCAGATGTTCTCGGATGTGGTGTCCCGGAATACCGGTGTGAAGCACATGTATTCCGACATCTTCTCCACCGCCGACAGCTATGTGGAGCTGGCCACGGCACCCACCTTCGCCACCCTCACGGCCCTGCGGGTGGCCAACGCCGCCGGCTTCGTGGGCGCCACCTTCTACGGCAACCCCGGCGCCTACAAGGATGCCCGTGGCGTGGCCAGCCCCAATGGCGTGGGCAACGCCAGTGAAACCATCGGCGGCACCGACCTGGCCAACAACATCATTGCCGGCGGCGGCAACGACACGGTCTGGGCCGATGGCGGCAACGACACCGTGGAGGGCGGCCTCGGCAACGACTTCCTGCACGGCGGCCAGGGCAACGACCGCATCACCGACATCGATGGCGGTGACTTCATCTGGGGCGACGACCCCAACACCTCCCTGGGCGGCAACGACTGGATCAATGCCGGCCTCGGCATCGACCAGGTGTTCGGCGGCGCGGGCCTCGACACCATCTTCGGCGGCGCCGGCGGCGACGTCCTCGATGGCCAGGCCGGTGACGACACCATCTATGGCGACAACGGCGCCGTGGATGCCCTGGGCAACCTCGATCCCACCGGCGACGGCGACGTGATCGACGGCGGTGACGGCAACGACAAGCTGTTCGGCGGTGGCGGTGCCGACCTGCTCACCGGTGGCGAAGGCAACGACACCATCGATGGCGGCCTCGGCAACAACGCCAGCGCCGGCGATGCCGGCAACGATCTGTTCGCCAACGATCCCGCCCAGATCGGCTTCAACAACGCTTACGACGGCGGCGTGGGCATCGATGTGGTGGATTACTCCCGCAGCATCGGCGTGGGTCCCAGCAACGTGGCCACCGGCCGCCGCGAGGGCGTGAGCGTCAACCTCAGCAACGCTGGCGCCGCCGTGATCCCGGTGGGGGTCAACGTGCCCGACACCTTCCTCTCCGTCGAGGGCCTGGTGGGCTCCGCCTTCGACGACGTGTTGGAAGGCAACGGCCGCCTGGTGGGCGGTGGCGGTGGTCCCTCCGCCATTCAGGTGGATGCGGCCGG
>Ga0114980_10001031_pt1 | contig 19898 bp, 17 predicted proteins | sample S_140806_EF_Meta_FD_87018 | JGI IMG/M metagenome (GOLD analysis project Ga0114980, IMG submission 87018) | Freshwater microbial communities from Lake Simoncouche, Canada to study carbon cycling - S_140806_EF_MetaG | ecosystem: Environmental > Aquatic > Freshwater > Lake | place: Lake...
CCAGGCTCCATCCTGCATCTTAATCCCCCACACCCCACACCCTACACCCCACACCCCCCTTTTCGCCCCACCGTCACAATCCTCTGTTCTAACCGACGTTCCCCAGCCGTCCGGAGACTGACAATGACCCGCACCCTGCTCGCCGCCGCCTCGGCGATCGCCCTGCTCGCCCTCGGGGCCTGCGGCAACGACCAGTCCGCCGGCAACCAGACCGCCCGCGCCGGGGTCTGGGCGGCTGGCTCATCGACGGTCTTCCCCTTCGCCACCCGCGTGGCCGAGAATTTCGCCCGATCCTCGGGCGGCGCCGCCCCGCGCGTCGAAGCGCTGGGCACCGGCGGCGGCATCCAGGCCTTCTGCCAGGGCGTCGGCCCCAACACCCCGGACATCGCCAATGCCTCGCGTCGGATGAAGGCCTCGGAATACGCCCTGTGCCGGACCAACGGTGTCACCGATATCGTCGAGATCCAGATCGGCTTCGACGGCCTGGTCATCGCCACGGCCCGCAATGCGCCCGACTACGGCTTCTCCGGCGATGACCTCTATCTGGCGATCGCCAAGCAAGTGCCGGGTCCGAACGGGACCTTCATCACCAACCCCTATACGACCTGGAATCAGGTCAATCCCGACCTGCCGGCCTCGCGCATCCAGGTCTATGGCCCGCCGCCGACCTCGGGGACGCGCGACTCCTGGCTGGAGCTGGCCATGACCCCCTCGGCCAAATCCGTGCCGGCCCTGGCGGCCCTGGCCGAAAGCGACGAGGACCGGTTCGAGACCCTGGCTCACACCCTGCGCGAGGACGGCGCCTGGGTCGATTCCGGCGAGAACGACAACGCCATCGTCCAGACCCTGACCCGCACCCCCGGCTCGACCGGCGTGTTCGGCTATTCCTTCCTCGAGCAGAACAGCGACACGGTGAAGGCGCACGCCGTCAACGGCGTCATGCCGACGCTCGAGACCATCGCCTCGGGCCAGTATCCGATCTCCCGGTCCATGTTCATCTACGTCAAGAAGCAGCACGTCGGCGTGACGCCGGGGCTGGAGCAGTTCGTGATGGAGTTCATGTCCGACGCCGCTGCCGGCCGCGGGGGCTATCTGCAGGACCGCGGTCTGGTGCCGATGCCGGCCGACCAGCTGGCCGCCCAGCAGGCTGTCGCCCGCAGCATGACGGTGATGACGGCCCCGACGGAGTAGGGGCAGACGCCGTAATCTCCCTTCCCTCCGGGGGAGGGAGACGCCCGGCCCTTACGCCGCCGCCTTGCGTCTCAGCCGGGCGACCCGCCTCAGCCGCCGCCAGAACCGCCCGCGCTCCGGCTCGGGATAGGGCTGCAGGTTCTGGACGAACTCCTCGGCCGAGGCGCGCCAGCTGAATTTCTCGGCATAGGCGCGCACGGCGGCACGGTCACATTTCAGCGCTTCGAGGCAGGCGGTGCGCAGGTCCTTGTCGATGGTCCCGGCGTTCGACCCCGGAATGATGTCGATCGGTCCGTGCGCCGGATAGGCCGCGACGGGCGTCCCCGCCGCCATGGCCTCCAGGATCACGAGGCCGAAGGTGTCGGTCCAGCTCGGGAAGACAAAGACATCGGCGTCCCGGAAACACCGGGCCAGCTCCCCGCCGAAGCGGGCGCCGAGGAATTTGGCGTCCGGATATTTCTCTTCCAGCTCGGCCCGCGCCGGACCGTCGCCGACCACGATCTTGGTGCCCGGCAGGTCCGTCTCGAGGAAGGCCTCGATATTCTTCTCGACCGCCACCCGGCCGACATTCAGCCAGAAGGGCCGGAGCCAGTCCTTCCCGCCCAGTTCGTCATAGATGCGCGGCAGATCCGGATGGAATTGTTCGGTGTCCACCCCTCGCGACCACGGCGAGACATTGCGGAAGCCGCGGTCCAGCAGTTCGTCCCGCAGCGTCGGTGTCGCCACCATCAGCCGTCCCGACGGCTTGTGGAACCATTTCATATAGGCGTAGCCGACCTGCACCGGGACCGGGAAGCGCGCCGAAATATATTCAGGGAATTTCGTATGATAGCTGGTCGTGAACGGCAGCTTCCACTCCACGCAGATGCGCCGCGTGGCGATGCCGATCGGCCCCTCCGTCGCGATATGCACCGCCTCCGGCTCATAGGCGCGCAGCCGTTCGCGGATCTCCTCCTCAGCCCCCAGCGCCAGCCGGATTTCCGGATAGGTCGGGGCAGGGATGGTCTTGAACTGACTCGGCTCGATGACCTCGACATCATGGCCCATGGCGCGGCATTCCGCGATGGTCCGGGTCAGGGTGCGGACGACGCCGTTGACCTGGGGCTCCCAGGCGTCAGTGGCCAGAACGATTCGCATGAGGGCCGGGAGGCTCCGCCGTTGATCGGTCGCAACCTCTAGCGCTTCGGACGGCGATTGGCGAGACATTGCAACCCTCTCCCGTTCCGCGACGGAACCGTCTAAGACGCGCGCCATGAACGCACACGTCACGCCGCCCGTCGCCCTGTCCCAGGATTGGGATGCGCTGGACCAGGGCAAGTTCGCGGACGAGACCGCCACGGTCCGGGGTCTGCTGGCCCGGATGCCGCTGGACGGGGCCGAACGCGCCGCCGTCCTCGGCGAGGCCATTGGCCTGGTCGAACGGGCCCGGGCCAGCGTCAAGAAACAGGGCGTGGTCGAAAGCTTCCTGCAGGAGTTCTCGCTCGGCACCCGCGAGGGTCTGGCCCTGATGTGCCTGGCCGAGGCCCTGCTGCGCACGCCCGATGAAGAGACCCGTGACCGCCTGATCGCCGAAAAGATCGGCTCGGCCGACTGGTCGTCCCACCTCGGCCAGTCCGACAGCCTGTTCGTCAACGCCTCGACCTGGGGCCTGATGCTGACCGGCAAACTGGTGGATGTGGACGAGGAGGCCCGCACCGACCTGCCCGGCTTCCTCAAGCGAATCGTCGGCCGGCTGGGCGAGCCGGTCATCCGCGAGGCCGTCGCCGCCGCCGTCCGCATCATGGGCGAACAGTTCGTGGTCGGCCGCACCATCGAGGCGGCGCTGAAGCGCTCCAACCGCGAGGGCTGGCTGTGCAGTTTCGACATGCTGGGCGAGGGTGCCCGCACGGCCCATGACGCCGAGCGCTATGAGAAGATCTACGCCGACGCCATCACCGCCGTCGGCAAGACCGCGAAAGGGCAGGGGCCCGAGGCCGGCCACGGCGTCTCGGTCAAGCTGTCGGCCCTGTCGCCGCGCTATGAGGCCACGCAAGAGACCCGCGTCTGGGAGGAGCTCTATCCCCGCATCCTGCGGCTGGCCCGGGTCGCGGCACAGTACGACATCAACTTCACCATGGACGCCGAAGAGGCGGACCGTCTGGCCCTGTCGCTGAAGCTGCTCGACCGGCTGGCGCATGAGCCCGAACTGGGCGGCTGGACCGGCCTCGGCCTCGCCGTCCAGGCCTATCAGAAGCGCTGCCCCGAGGTGATCCGCCGCGTCGCCGAACTGGCAAAGACCTCCGGTCGTCGTCTGATGGTCCGTCTGGTCAAGGGTGCCTATTGGGACACCGAGATCAAGCGCGCCCAGGTCTTCGGCCGCACCGACTACCCGGTCTTCACCACCAAGGCGGCGACGGACCTCAACTACCTCGTCTGCGCCAAGGCGATGATCGAGGCCGCGCCGCACATCTACAGCCAGTTCGCGACCCACAACGCCCACTCCCTGGCCGCCGTCTACCGGATGGCGTCCGAGCGCTCTGTGAAGATCGAATTCCAGCGCCTGCACGGCATGGGCGAGGCCCTGTACGACGCAGCCCATGACGCCTTCGGCCCCGTGACCGTCCGCGCCTATGCCCCCGTCGGCGGGCATGAGGATCTGCTGCCCTATCTGGTGCGCCGCCTGCTCGAGAACGGGGCCAACTCGTCGTTCGTCCACGCCCTGCTGGACGAGCGGGTGCCCGCCTCCGCCGTCGCCGCCGACCCCATCTCCGCTGTCGAGGCTCACCCCGACCGCCACGCCAGGATCCCGACCCCGAAGGACATGTATATGGACCGCCAGAATTCTTTGGGCCGCGACTATTCGCAAGGTTCCGACCGTGAACGCCACGCCGTCGCACTGCAGAAGGTCGACAGCGAGACCCTGACCGCCGGCCCCATCATCGGCGGCAAGCTCAAGGCCGGGACCAATCCCCAACCGGTCACCAATCCGTTCGACACGACCCGCGTGCTGGGACATGTCTCGGAAGCGACCGAGGCCGATATCGACGCCGCCGTCGACGCCGCCGCCCGCGCCCAGATCGCCTGGGACCGCAAGGGCGGCGCGGGCCGGGGCACCGTGCTGCGGGCCATGGCCGATGCGCTCGAAGCCAATATGGACCGTCTGGTCGCCCTGCTCTCGCGCGAGGCGGGCAAGACCCTCAACGACGGCGTCGCCGAGGTCCGCGAGGCCGCCGATTTCTGCCGCTACTACGCCATGCTGGCCGAACGCGACTTCGGCGGCCCGACCGAGCTGAAGGGCCCTGTCGGCGAGATCAATCAGCTGGTCCTGCACGGCCGCGGCGTCTTTGGCTGCATCAGCCCCTGGAACTTCCCCCTGGCCATCTTCACCGGCCAGATCGCCGCTGCCCTGGCCGCCGGCAACGCCGTCGTCGCCAAGCCTGCGGAACAGACGCCCCTGATCGCCGCCGAGGCCGTGCGCCTCTACGTCAAGGCCGGTCTGGACCCGAACCTGCTGGCCCTCGTCCCCGGTCGCGGCGAGACGGTCGGCGCCAAACTGGTCAGCCACCCCGGCATCGACGGCGTCGCCTTCACCGGCGGCACCGACACCGCCGGCCTGATCAACCGTTCGCTGGCCGCCCGTCCGGGTGCCATCATCCCCTTCATCGCCGAGACCGGCGGCCTCAACGGCATGTTCGTCGACACCACGGCGCTGAAGGAACAGATCATCGACGACGTCATCCTGTCGGCCTTCGGCTCGTCAGGTCAGCGCTGCTCGGCCCTGCGCCTGCTCTATGTCCCGCATGACGCCGCCGACGCCCTGATCGAGGGCCTCAAGGGCGCGCTCGCCGCCCAGGTCGTGGGCGATCCGACCGACCCCGCCACCGACATCGGCCCGGTCATCGACGCCGACGCCAGGGCCATGCTCGAGGCCCATCTGAAGCGGCTCGAAGGCGATGCGAAGATCATCGCCCGCGCCGAACTCCCCGCCGGCGCCGACAAGGGCCATCTGTTCGCCCCGACCATCGCCGAGATCCCCACCCCCGACTATCTGGAGCGCGAGGTCTTCGGCCCGATCCTGCATGTCTGCCGCTACGAACCGTCGAAGCTGAAGGAGACCGCGTCGAAACTGGCCGCCCGCGGCTATGGCCTGACCCTCGGTGTGCACAGCCGGATCGAGGCCTTCGCCGAGGAGGTCGCGCGTCTGGTCCCGGCCGGCAACGTCTACATCAACCGCTCGATCATCGGCGCGGTCGTCGGCGTCCAGCCCTTCGGCGGGGAGGGCCTCTCCGGCACCGGCCCCAAGGCCGGCGGCCCCTACAGCCTGATCCGCTACGCCTCCGAGAAAGCCATCAGCAACAACATCTCCGCCCAGGGCGGCGACCCGGCGCTGCTGAACCTCTGAAGGACGAAAGCCGGCCCGTCAGGGTCCGGCATGACCTTGGCTCGTGTCCAAACCGATTTCGATCGGAGCCGACGAACAAGGCTGGTTGAGGCCAGGCGGTGCTCTCAGCCTTTCGGCCACCCCCCCGCCCGGCTCAGCGCGCTCGGTGCCGGGCGGCCGATCTTCTCGCCGATCCAGCGGGCCGTCTTGATCAGGGCATCGAGATCATAGCCGGTCGAGAACCCGGCCCGCTCCAGCATATAGACCAGGTCCTCGGTCGCGATATTGCCCGTGGCACCGGGGGCAAACGGACAGCCGCCGATGCCGCCGACCGAGGCGTCCAGCACACTGACCCCCGCCTCGATCCCGGCAAAGGCATTGGCCAGACCGGTGTTGCGGGTGTCGTGGAAATGCAGCCGCAGGACGGCGTCCGGCGCGGCGGCGCGGGCGGCCTCGACCTTGCGGGTCACAGCCCAGGGATCACCGGCCCCGATGGTGTCGGCCAGGGCGATCTCCGCGACGCCCAGTTCGGCGATCCGCCCGACCAGATCGGCGACCTGACCGTCCGAAACCTCGCCGTCGAACGGACAGCCCCAGACGCAGGACAGGGTGGCGGACAGGGACGGCGTCGCGCCCGGCTGGCCATTTCCTCCTGCTGAAAGGGGGAGGGGGACCGCCGAGGGCGGTGGAGGGGCGGCATTGGCGCGGCCCGCGATGATGTCGGCCAGCATCTGCACCTGCTGATCGACGGAAAGGCCCTGATTCTTCAGCCCGAACCCGTCGGTGGCGGACATGGCCACATTGACCTCGTCCACCGCCGTGCCCAGGGCCCGGTCATAGCCCTTGCTGTTCAGGACCAGGCCGATGCGGCTGTGGCCCGGCGCGTGGGGCAGGGCGGCCATGACCGCTTCGGCTCCGGCCATCTGGGGCACATATTTCGGATGGACGAAGCTGACGGCCTCGATACGCCGCGCCCCGGCGGCTTCCAGCCGGTGCACCAGATCGGCGCGGACGGCCGGGTCGAGGATGGTCGTCTCGTTCTGCAGGCCGTCGCGGGGACCGACCTCGACGATGGTGATGGGTCGGCTCAAGGTTGCGGCTCCGCCGGCGGCGCGCCGGGTGGGGCATAGACTGTCAGGCTGACGTCATCGCCCTTGGAATAGTTATGGCCGTTGACCACGCCGACGGCCCGGCCGGCGACGCCCAGGTCTGCGGCGGCTTCGCGGAAGGCGTCGGCGTCGCGGGCCTCCACGATGACCGGACGGCCCTCGGCCAGCGCGCGCGCCGCCCCGGCGGCGTCCGTCAGCTCGGTGTCGCGCCCGGTCAGGAAGACCAGGCTGGGCTCATGAAAGCCCGTGACGGCGATCGGCCCGACCCGGCCCTGACGCGGGTGCAGGTTGGCGTTCAGCAGGACCTTCTCCAGCTGGGGGGCGACCGACAGGGGGCGCAGCTGGCGCAGGGTGCCGGCGAGGGCCCCGTGGGCCAGAACCCCGAGGACGATCGAGGCGATGACAGCGGTCATCGCGGCCCGGTGCAGCATCAGGAAGGCCCCGATCAGACTGGCCAGGATGGCGAACACTATGGTCATGGTCGCCCAGGTCTGGGCTGTGGAGCGGCCATATTCGGTCAGCAGCCAGACCGAACCGACAGCCAGCAAGGCCCCGACCGCGATCGTCAAACCGGCCCCGACCTGGCGCGACAGCTTGCCGACGGGTCGGGTCAGGGCGGCTGCAGCCAGCAGGGCGAGGGCACCGAAGGTCGGCAGATTGTAGTGGGCCAGCTTCGTCGGGGTCAGCTCGAAGATCAGCCAGGCGGGCACCAGCCAGCAGATCAGGAAGCGGATGGCCGGTTCGGCGCGCCGGCTCCAGCCCGCGGACAGCGCCGCCGGCAGCATCAGGGTGGCCGGGAAGAACAGCAGGGGTGCGATCAGCAGATAGAAGCCCGGGAAGACGCCGTGGCCCTCGTCCCCGCCCGCGATCTTGGGGGCCAGATCGCCTCCGATGGCCTCGGTCCAGAAGCCGCCGTCGGTCGCGATGGTGATGGCGATGGCCCAGGGGCCGACGATCAGGGCCACCAGCGGCAGGCCCCAGCCCCAGCCCAGCCGCTTCAGCCAGCGGGCGTCCCGGTCCCAGACCGAAAGGGCGATCATGGCGGGCACCACGACGATCAGGCCGATCGGTCCCTTGATCAGGATCGACAGCCCCAGCCCCAGCCAGAACATCAGCTTGTGGGGCCGGATCGGGACTTCGCCCGCCCGGGAGGCCAGATAGATCCGGGCCAATCCAGCCATGGCGAGCGTGACGGCACCGCAAAGCATGGCGTCCGTCTTGGCGATCCCCGCCTCGGTCGACAGCAGGAAACTGGCCCCGAGCATGGCTCCGGCCAGGAATCCCGCCCTCTGGCCGAACATGGCGGCCCCGGCCCAGGCACAGGCGGCGGCGGCCAGCATGGCCCCGAGGATGGACGGGATGCGGTAGGGGGCGATGTCGCGATTCTCGACACTGGAGGTCACCGCGACGGCCGCAGCCTGCATCCAGTAGATGCCGACCGGCTTCTTCCAGCGCGGGTCGTCCTGGAAGCGGATATCGACATAGTCGCCGGTCTCGAGCATCTGCGACGTGGCCTGGGCGTAGCGGCTCTCGTCCCGATCCAGCGGCGGCAGCAGCAACAGTGCGGGCAGGCCGGCCAGCAAGGCCACGAGGGCGGCGAGCAGCGGTCCGCGCCAGCCGGCGATGAATCGGTCGAGATCGGAGGCCATCATGGTCACTGTCCTAACACGACCTTTCACCATGCGTCATGGTTTGGGCGGCGGCTCGCTGCCTGCGTCGGCACCATCTCCCGTCCGGCGTGGAAACCGGCTAGACAGCGTGGATGAAGGACATGATCCCCGATATCTCCGTCGTCGTCCCGGTGCATGACGAACAGGGCGCGGCCGGCCCGCTGGCGCGCGAGATCGCGGCCGCGTTCGAGGGCCGCGCCTATGAGATGGTCTTTGTCGACGACGCGTCGCGGGACGGCACCCTGGCCGAGCTTCGGGGGCTGATGACCGAACTGCCGGCCCTGCGCGTGCTCAGCCACGGCTCGAACGCCGGCCAGAGCCGGGCGGTTCGCACCGGTGTGCTGGCGGCGCGCGGCGCGATCGTGGTGACCCTCGACGGGGACGGCCAGAATCCGCCGGCGGACGCCCCGAAACTGGCCGATCTGCTGGCCGCCTCACCGCCCTCGGTGGGCCTGGTCGGTGGCGTGCGGGCCAAACGTCAGGACTCCGGAGCCAAGCGGCAGGCCTCGCTGTGGGCCAACCGCATCCGCCGCAAACTGCTGGGCGACGACGCCGACGACACGGGCTGCGGCCTGAAAGCGTTCCGGCGGGACATCTTTCTGCGCCTCCCCTATTTCGATCACATCCACCGCTATCTGCCGGCCCTGATGATCCGTGAAGGCTATCAGAACCTCTATCTCGACGTGGATCACCGCCACCGCGAGACCGGCCAGTCGAAATACACCAACTGGGGGCGGCTGATGGCGTCGCTGTCGGACCTGCTCGGCGTGATCTGGTTGAAATCGCGGTCCCGCAAGCCCGGCGCGATCAGCGAATTCTGACTTTCGCCTGCCGGGCGAGCGGGCGTAGCCGTTTGGATCGAACCGGGGTAAGCATCGTTAACAAGCGCGGCTGTCTCGCGGCCGTACGTCGATGGAGCCCGCCATGCTGCTCGCCATCCCTCTGCTGTTCATCCCCGTGGTGATCTACGCCATCATCATCGGGTTCGGGGTCCTGGGCTCCGGCGGGGTCGCCGCAGCCGAAGTGGCGCTGGGAGATCCGCTGTTCTCGATTCCGATGGTCTCGGGCACGGCCTGGAACGTCGGCACAGGGGACCTGATCCTCTTCCTGTCGCTGATCCTGCTGTTCTTCGAACTGCTGAAATCGACATCGAGTCAGAAGGTGGCGATCGTCAACCACGCCCTGTCGCTGATCCTGTTCGTCTTCTGCCTGGTCGCCTTCCTTCTGTTCAAGGGGTTCGCGACCTCGACCTTCTTCCTGATCCTGACCATGGTCATGCTGGACGTTCTGGCCGGATTCATCGTCACCATCATCTCGGCCCGCAAGGACCTGGACTTCGCCAGCGGTACCTGACCGGGCTCAGGAGAAGGCGACGAAGATCAGCGCCACGACGGTGATGTCGATGGTGCGGGTGAGGATGGTCAGCATGGCGATGGTCCCGAACGAGGCTTGAAACCTTTCGTTCAGCAAGGACCATGCCGTGGCCTCAGACGTCGGTGTCCTTCGCCTTGCCCGGTCGCGGGCGGCGCTCGGCGGTCCCGGCGTGTTCCGTGCCGAGGTAGGTGGAGCGGGCCGCGTCCAGGACCGGAGGGCCGCCCTTGAGGCCGCGGCGCTGTCCGGTCTGTCCAATCATCTGGGCGGCAAAGATCGCCGCGCCGCCATCCGTGCGCGGGGTCGGGGCAGGTCTTGCCGGGGGCTCGGCAGTCTCGGCCGGGATATCCGTCAGGACGAGGGCCCGCGATGCGGAGCCGGCCCGACGTTGCGCGGCGCGGCGTTCATCGCTGCGGCGGTCGGCGCAGCGCTTTACGGAACCGACGGGGCGGACCTCGTCGGTCATGTCAGCCGCCCTTCGACAGCTTGTCGAGCTGGCTGCGCATCTCGTCCATCTGGCGGCGCATCTCGTCCAGGGGGTCGGCGGCCGGCGCGGCCCGGGGCTCGGGCGCCGCGCCGGCGGCGGGGCCGCCGGGCGTCAGGGCGTTGAAGCCGGGCCACATCTTCATGGCGTCGGTGAACAGCGCCATGTTGCGCTTGACCGCCTCATCGAGGATGCCGGCGCCGGGGGTTGCGCCAAAGGCCTTGGAGAACTGGCCGCGCATCTGCTCCTGCTGGCGGCTGAAGCTGTCGAGCGACATCTCCAGATAGGAGGGCAGGACGCCCTGCATCTGACCGCCGTAGAAGCCGATCAGCTGGCGCAGGAACTGGACCGGCAGCAGGGCCTCGCCGCGGCTCTCTTCCTCGAAGATGATCTGGGTCAGGATCTGGCGGGTCAGGTCGTCATTGGACTTGGCGTCGAAGACCACGAATTCCGTGCCCTCGCGGACCATCCGGGCCAGGTCCTCGAGCGTCACATAGGCGCTGGTGGCGGTGTTGTAGAGCCGCCGGTTGGCGTATTTCTTGATGACGACGGTGTCGCCCGCTCCGGCCTTCTTGTCCGCCACGCCAAACCCCTGACCTGTTGCACTGCCGCACTATCCCGCAGTGCGAAGCCGCATGCAAATCAGCCCATCGTCGCAGGAGCCAGGACCACGCCGACCAGCACCGCGGCCCAGTGGACGGTGGCGCCGGTGACGACGAAGCCGTGCCAGATGGCGCGGCGGAATTTCACCGTCGGGCTGATGAAGACGAAGACGCCGGCGGTATAGATCAGCCCGCCCAGCACCAGCAGGCCCAGCGCGACCGGATGGACGGTGTCGATCAGGGGCTTGGCGGCGGCGAGGGCCAGCCAGCTGAAACCGAGATAGACCAGGCTCCAGAAGGTGTCCGAGATGCGCGGCGCGACCAGCTTGACCGCCACCCCGCCCAACGCCACCGCCCAGACCAGGACGGTGAAGCCGATCGACCAGCCCCCCTCGAACCTCTGGGTGGTGAAGGGGGTATAGCTGCCGGCGATCATCAGAAAGATGGCCGCCTCGTCCATTCGCCTCAGCAGCGGCCGGGCGGCGCCCGGATGGGCCTGGTTGTAGAGGGCCGAGACCGTCAGCATCAGGATCAGGCACAGGGCATAGGTCGATGTGGCGACCACGGCGCCGATCCCGATGTGGATCGCGGCCAGCACGGCCAGGACGATGCCGCCGACGCCCGCGAGGGTCAGGCCGACCACATGCACGATCAGGTCGGCGGTCTTTTCCGCCGGCGTCCGGTAATGCTCGGCCATGTCCTGTTCGTCAGGAACGGCGACCTGCACCAGCACGTTTTTCAGTCTCTTGAGCATGGCCACATCAAGCCTTTTCCGCTCCGCTTGTCCCGGCCAACATGGGGCCGTGTCGGTGACCATTCGCTGAACGTCGTCGTCATGGGTGACGAAGGCGGCGGGATGCGGCAAAAACGGCACGACTCGTTTCAGGCAAGCTAACGCCGGGGATGGGCGTAGAGGTTTTGTTTTCCCGGGCCCGGGCGCGCCCTCGCCCGCTGCCGGTTTCAGGAGTCCCGCATGTCCATCGACGTCGTCATCGTCTCCGCCGCGCGCACGCCGGTCGGTTCCTTCCTCGGCGCCCTGTCCAGCCTGCCGGCCTCCGCGCTGGGCGAGGTCGCCATTCGCTCGGCGCTGGAACGGGCCGGGGTCTCGCCCGAAGAGGTGGACGAGGTCATCCTCGGCCATGTGCTGCAGGCGGCGGCGGGGCAGGGCCCGGCCCGGCAGGCGGCCATGGGGGCCGGCATCCGCAAGGAGGCCGCGGCCTGGAGCCTGAACCAGATCTGCGGCTCGGGCCTGCGCGCCGTGGCCATCGGAGCCCAGCAGATCGCGCTCGGTGACGCCCGCATTGTCGTCGCCGGCGGTCAGGAGAGCATGAGCCAGGCCCCGCACGCCCAGGCCCTGCGCACCGGCCAGAAGATGGGCGACATCAAACTGATCGACACCATGATCAGCGACGGCCTGTGGGACGCCTTCAACGGCTATCATATGGGCCAGACCGCCGAGAACATCGCCGACACCTTCCACATCAGCCGGGCCGACCAGGACGCCTTCGCCGTGGCCAGCCAGAACAAGGCCGAGGCGGCGCAGAAGGCGGGCCGGTTCGACGACGAGATCGCGCCGGTCACGATCAAGGGCCGCAAGGGCGACACCGTCGTCGACAAGGACGAGTTCATCCGCCACGGCGCGACCCTGGAGGCCATGCAGGGGCTGAAACCGGCCTTCACGAAGGAGGGCAGCGTCACCGCCGCCAATGCCTCGGGCCTCAATGACGGCGCCGCAGCCCTCGTCCTCATGAGCGCTGACGATGCCAGGGCCCGGGGGCTGACCCCCCTGGCCCGTATCGTCTCCTCGGCCACCGCCGGCGTCGATCCGGCGATCATGGGCACTGGCCCGATCCCGGCCTCGAAAAAGGCGCTGGAGAAGGCCGGCTGGACCGTAGCCGACCTCGATCTGGTCGAGTCCAACGAGGCCTTTGCGGCCCAGAGCCTGTGCGTCCTGCGCGAGCTGGGCCTCGACCCGGACAAGGTCAACGTCAACGGCGGCGCCATCGCCATCGGCCACCCCATCGGCGCCTCGGGCGCCCGCATCCTGACGACGCTTCTGCACGAGATGAAGCGGCGCGGCGCGACCAAAGGCCTCGCCACCCTGTGCATCGGCGGTGGCATGGGCGTGGCCCTGTGCGTCGAGCGGGACTGAGCCGACGTTCTCGAGCGTCAGTCCCGGAGCCGTTCGATCCGCCCGATCCGCAGGCGGCCCACGCTGAGCTCGTCGACATGCAGCCGCCGCACCCGGGCGCGGCCGACCGACAGCCGGCCGATGGCGAGCGCCCCGATGGCCAGGGCCCCGACGGCCAGCGCTCCGACCGCCAGGGCACCCAGGGCGTGCGCGCCGACGGCGCTGGCCGGGGCCGGGCGGACGGTGGGAGGTGCGTCTGGAGACTCGGTCATGCGGGGAGAATGACCGCCCCGGCGGCGGCTTCAAGGAGATTCGTCGACCCTTGCCCGGGCCGGGCGGCGCTGTAGGCTGGCCCCGCACGCGAGGAGGGGCCGCATGTCGCTGTTCGAATTCACCTTCGGCCTGTCTGCCGTCATCCTCGGCCTGGCCCTGGCCCACATGGCTTCGACAGTCAGCCGGCTGGCCCTGGCCGGGGGTCGGGTGCGGTGGGCGCCCGAGCCGCTGCTGCTGGCGGCGATCATCGTCCTGGTCATCATCACCGTCTGGCTGGACCAGTGGTGGGCGCGCGACCGGACCTCCACCACCATCGGCCTGATGCTGATCCAGGTCGGCAAGCTGATGCTGCCCTTCATGGCCGCCACCTTCGTCCTGCCGGACCCGGTGCCGGACGAGGGGCCGATCGACCTGTACGCCCACTATGACCGGACCCGCGCCCTGACCTATGGCACGCTGATCGTCGGCATGCTGGCCTTCTGGGGGGCGGAACTGCTGACCTGGGCGAACACCGCCAATCCCCGGCTGCCGATGACCCCCTGGACGGTGGTGCAGAGCTCGCCCTGGGCCTTCTGCCTGTTCTACGCCCTGTTATCGTCCTGCGCTGGCGCTGGCTCAGCATCATCCTGCTGGGGGCGGGGCTGGTCTATTACGGCTGGGGAACCGTGCCGTTGCGGCTGGAGGCGTAGGGAAGCGAAAGAAGAGGGTGTGGGTCTCCGCTTTCGGGAAAGGTCATCGGCGTACCTTCAGCCCAGCGGCATGTCGTCGACGCGGGTCACCACAGGCCCTACGGTATCGCTCTGTATGGCAACACTCGAGCCTTGCGTCGCCTTCTGTCCAGTCACGCCGATCCCGCAGATGGAGACCGCTGTATCAATCATGAGATTGCATTCAACCCTCCTGCCGCTTGTGATTGCCGTGATCGTTCTAATGGCCGGTCCGGCCAGGGCCCAGACGCTGGAGGCCGATCCGGCCCAGGTCGCCCTGTGGCAGGAAGCCGCCCGCGCCTACGACACCGGCGATGCGGAGGCCGCCGAGCCCCTGTTCCGGCGCTTCGTCGAGGCGGCCCGGGCCGAGCCCAACCCCGTCGATGTGATGAATGGCCTCGCGCGTCTGGGGCTCATTCTGAGCGCGCTGGAGCGATACGAGGAGGCGGAAGCGACACTGACCGAAACGGCGACGCTGATGCAGGCGGACCTCGCGACCAACAGGGCCGATATCGCGACCATCCTGAACGAGCTGGGCAGCGTTCATCAGGCGCGGGGTGCGTTTCAACCGGCCGAGACGGCCTTCCGCGAGGCGCTCAGGATTCGGCGCACCTATCTGGGTTTCGAGGAGCCGGAAACCCTCGCCAGTCTCAACAATCTGGCGGTCCTGCTTATCAAGACCGGTGCCTATGCCGAAGCGGAGCGTCTCGCCCGGGAGGCCACGGACGGCTATACGGCGAGGCCAGGCCCGAGGTCGGCCGAGGTGGCCCAGACCCTGAACACCCTTGGATCCGCCCTGCTCAGATCGGGACGCTATCCCGAGGCCGAGACGACGCTGCGCGAGGCCCTGTCGATCCAGATCGAGACACTGGGTCCTGACGCGCTGATGACCAGCTACACCCGCAACAACCTGGCCCTGCTGCTCGATCTCGAGGGCCGGAAGGCCGAGGCCGAGGCCGAGCAGAGGCTTGCGGCCGCCGGGTTCGAGCGGACGCTGGGGTCCGACCACCCGGCGACCCTCACGGCCCGGTCCAATCTTGCGGCCCTGCTGGTGGAGCGCGAAGCGCCGCAGGCCGCTGCGATGGCGGTCGCCCTGCTGGCGGACCGGACCCGCGTGCTCGGTCCGGACCATCCCGACACGGCTGTTTCGCAGGCCCAGGTCGCCGTCATCCTGGAGCGTGAAGGCCATTATGACGGTGCCGAGACCTATATGCTGAGTTCCATCAGGAGCCAGATCGCGACGCACGGGAACCGCAGCCCGATCGTCGCCGAGGGCCTGCACATGCTGGTCGGCCTGTTGCTGGGGCAGCGGAAATACGACGAGGCCGAGTCCTTTGCCCGCACCGGCCTGCAGATCCGCACGGCGGCGCTTGGACCGCAACACGCCGATACCGCCGCCTCTGCCCTGCAACTGGGCCAGGTGCTGGAAGGGCGCCGGGTCTATGGCGAGGCACGGGCGTTCTATGCGTCGGCCCTGACGACCTATCTCGCGGCCTGGTGCGAGCCCGACGGACAGCGGGCCGGCTGGGGCTCGGCCGCCTGCCCCGGCCACCCGGACATGACCCAGGCCGCCGTCAATGTCGCCCGGATGGATCTGAACCATGTGGCGCGTCCGGCCGCCGCGACCCGGCGCGCAGCCCTCGCGTCGGACATGACCGTAGGCCGCACCCGCGCCCGCTACGCCCGCGATCCCGAAGGCCGTGCCGAGTTCGACCGGTTTCGCATGACCCATGCCGGCTTCGTCACTGCCGCCTGGACGACCTCGCACCCCTGAGCCCCTTTTGACGGCGACCGACAGCCCCCATGTCGCGTCCCATGACCCGCACCCTGCACATCGACTTCGTCTCCGACATCGTCTGCCCCTGGTGCGTGGTGGGGCTGGGCGGGCTGGAGACGGCGCTGGAAAAGTTGAAAGCCGAGGGGATCACGGCCGAGGTGCATTTCCAGCCGTTCGAGCTGAACCCGCAGATGGCCCCCGAAGGGGAAAACATCGGCGAGCACATCGCCCGCAAATACGGCTCGACCCCCGAACAGTCGGCCGCCAACCGGGCCATGATCACCGAACGCGCGGCCGAGGCCTGGCCGGGGTTCCGGATGCAGATGGGCCCCGACAGCCGCATCTGGAACACCTTCGACGCCCACCGGCTGCTGCACTGGGCCGGGACGGTCGGACCGGGCGAACAGAGGGCGCTGAAAGAGGCGCTGTTCCGCACCCATTTCACCGACGGCCAGGCCCTGCCCGACGCCGATGTGCTGGCCGACGCGGCTGAGGCGGCGGGGCTGGACCGGGCGAAGGCGGTCGAGGTGCTGTCCGGCGACCTCCATGCCGCCGAGGTGCGGGCGGCGGAGGCACTGTGGGTCTCGCGCGGCATCAACAGCGTGCCCGCCGTGGTGGTGGAGGGGAAGTGGCTGATCTCGGGCGGGCAGCCGGCGGCGGTGTTTGAGCAGGCGCTCAGACAGATGGCGGGGGAGGGGTGATCCCTGCTTGTCATCCCGGCCAAGCCGCTCAGCGGCGCAGAGCCGGGACGGTGTGTGCGCCCTCTATATCCTCCCGGACAGCCCGTCAGGGCTGAGCCGGGAGCCACGCGGTGCGGCCCTGACCTGTCGCCCGGACAGGCGCGGCGCGCCTTCCGGGCGGGGGTGGGGGAGGCTGTCCCGTCCCGTCCCGGATAGCCGCTGCGCGGCTTCCGGGATGACAAAGGGTGCAGGCCTCCGTCCTTGAAGAGTCACTGCGGAAGATGGCCCACGCATAGCCCTCCCCCTCGACGGGGGAGGGTTGGGAGGGGGTGCAGGCACCCTGTTCGCGGCGGCCCGCTGAAGGGCACCGAGGCCTCTCGCGCTATAGCCGGCCACAGCCTGCTTCCACCCCATCCCCCGACCCCTTCCCCGTCGAGGGGAAGGAGAGCCGCGCGCGGGATCAACGGCGTGCCCGCCGTGGTGGTGGAGGGGAAGGGACTGATCTCGGGCGGGCAGCCGGCGGGGGTGTTCGAGGAGGCGTTAAAGGGGATGGCGGTAGACCTGACGAACTTCACCGATATGGAAATCTAGCCTGCGTCGTTCCAAAGTCGCTTAATGCTGACCGCAGCACGCGGGCGAACGATTCGTCGGCAGGACTTGCGGAATGCGAGGAGGAAGTCTATGTTGCCGTTTTGTTCCGCAAGAGCAGATTCTTGAATACGATTGTCAAGCTAGGCCTCGGCGTACTGGCGTTGGTGCTTCTCTGCACGTACGTCGGGGCCGTCAGCGGCGCGATAAGTCCAGGAACATCACAGATTCGAAACGGCACTGCTGAGATCAGTTATGCCGATTTTATTTCCATTATGCTTACGGCTGTCTCTCTGCTGGTAACTGTACTGGCCTTCGTTCTTGCTGCGCTGGCATACATTGGGTGGAATTCGATCAGCGCCAAGGTTTCTGATGAGGTTCGCGCGAATTTTGAGCGCGGTTTCGAGCCCGGCGGGAAGTTGCACAAGATGTTCGCAGAGGAAAAAAACAAGATTCCATACAAAGGAACCGAGCAAATTGACGAACAGCTAGAGGTAGATTTCAAAGCAGAGGGTGAAGATGAGGACGAATATTAATGTCTGATGCCCTGTGGTCCAGAATTGATGAATACGAAGCCTCTATCGTGCGGCGATATATCAACAGTTATCCGGTTAAGGTCGGAGAATTGGCTAAGGAGCTCGGAATAGAAGTATTCCGAAGTCCATTGCCGCCAAGAATATCAGGCCTCATCCAGCCCAAACCGGGGGCTCCGGGTGTGTATGAAATCAAGGTGAACAAATTTGAGTCAGAGGAGCGCCAAAGGTTCACCTTAGCTCATGAAATCGCACACTTTTTGCTTCACAAAGCGGAAATAAAATCTGGGGTGGTTGATAGTATTATGTACCGCTCTGCATTGACCTCGAAGAAGGAAGCAGAGGCAAACCGGCTAGCGGCGGACATTGTCATGCCTGAGAGGGCCGTTCAAAAAGAACTTCAGATTGCCGGCGGCGAACCCTCTGAGGATATCGCCAATAGACTCGCTGCCATTTTCAAAGTCTCATCACCGGCGATGAAAATCAGAATCGGTGCGTGATGGCGGGAGCTAAATGCTAGCCGGAAAAACATATTGCCCGGTGCTGCATACACGGGTTGCGGAGATGAAGGGTCTTGAGAAGCTTCCCGAAGCTTCCAAGAATCTCATGTTTCCGCTAATCGCTGCGCGGCCATGGCCAAATGCCAACCTTCTCTCCAAGACTTGGGAGAAAATCGAAGCTTCCTTCGGTAAGCGTCGTTATGCGCTGGATCTGGATCGCTTTAAGTACGGCGCATCCTCCGACCGATTGGCCGCCAAGCAATTTGATGCCTTGTTCGATCCGGCCAACGGGCACGCAGCCTATTACGAAGCTCTTGCAGAGATTGATGGCGCGATTCCGGTTCTTCGACTCACGAAAGGACTTATTCCGGATTTGGAGCAACAACTGGCTTGGATAAACTGGCTTGATCGAGGCGCGGTTCTCCGTGTCGAGCACGAATATTGCCAGCAACCCACCCTGCTCGTCCGCCAGGTCAGAGCCCTAATCCCAGATGTAGTGCTGTTTCTCGATCTCGGATGGAAAACTCCCGATCTGATATCGAGAGAAATGTGGGCCTCTCAAATACTCAGTGATATCTCCGAAGAGGTTGACCTGGAGACTGAAATCGTTGTGGTTGGCTCAAGCTTTCCGGGCCAGTTTCGCCCACTTGTACGGGATGAAGTGCTTGTTGAGGAACGGTTCGTCTATGACGCGCTAGTTCGCCGCCACAATTCGATTTCGATCACATACGGAGATTGGGGCAGCACTCGTGCACCTCGTGATCCTACGCCTATGCGTACCGTTAAGCGGATCGATTTGCCGCTCAGTCGTGAATGGGTCTGTTTTCGGGATGCGGGTTCTGAAGACTATGCGGAGATTGCTACTCGAGCGGTTAGGGACGCTAGTTGGCCTCTAGATTTGAACATATGGGGCACTTACCTGATTTCGGGCACTGCCCAGAATGTGCCAGGTTCAATACGTGGACAGGCCGCGGCGGCGGCTGCCCGCATCAACATTCATATGTTTCGGCAAACCCATTTCGATGAGATGGGCTTGACCGGAGACGGTGACGAACCCTTCGTCGATTAGTCGCCCCTCACTCCTTCACCTCCACCACCCCGCCGTCCACCTCGGCTAGTCTCCCCCTCGCGTCATTCTGCGCCGCCCGCATCCCCCCGCCTGTCCCGCCTGATCTCCATCAAGCAGAACTCCCGGCCGCTCAGGCCGCACAAACGCGCGGTCACCGCCCTCGACCGGGCCTGCCTTCCCGCCCCCCATCTTCCCGCCCCTTTGAACCCCGGACAGTGTCTTCTCGCCCCTGTCGGCGAAAAAATCCGGCCGTTCAACCTGGCGCGGCCCCCCACCGGGTTAGACTCATCCCTCTGACGGCGGAAACCCCGCCGCCCCCGCGTCCGGTCTTTGACAATCCATCCCGATCCCGCCGCCCGAACAGGCCGGATCTCCTCTCCAGCCCGCACATCGCCCTCGGCCCCGAGGGGCGAGAAGGCAGGGTTTCGGCCATTTTTCGGGGTCGGGTCAGACCTTGACCTCGATGGTCCCGCCCCCGGCCCGGAATTTCGCGCTCATCTCCGCCATCCCGGCCTCGGCCGTGGCGGCGTCGATCAGCGACCCCCCCGCATCATTCTGCGCCGCCGCGTCCCGGCGGATGTCCTGGCTGATCTTCATCGAGCAGAATTTCGGGCCGCACATGCTGCAGAAATGGGCCGTCTTGTGGGCCTCTTTCGGCAGGGTGGCGTCGTGGTATTTGCGGGCCGTTTCGGGGTCGAGGCCGAGGTTGAACTGGTCTTCCCAGCGGAACTCGAACCGGGCACGGCTCAGGGCGTCGTCGTGCAGGCGGGCGGCGGGGTGGCCCTTGGCGAGGTCGGCGGCGTGGGCGGCGATCTTGTAGGTGATGACGCCGTCCTTGACGTCCTGACGGTCG
>Ga0114980_10001032_pt1 | contig 19898 bp, 19 predicted proteins | sample S_140806_EF_Meta_FD_87018 | JGI IMG/M metagenome (GOLD analysis project Ga0114980, IMG submission 87018) | Freshwater microbial communities from Lake Simoncouche, Canada to study carbon cycling - S_140806_EF_MetaG | ecosystem: Environmental > Aquatic > Freshwater > Lake | place: Lake...
AAAAAAAAAAAAAAAAAAAAAAAAAAAATAATAAAAAGAGTTAGGGGGGTGGGGGGGGGGGGGGGGGGGGCTAACTTTTTCATTTTATTATTAGGCCTAAAATTTCTAGAATTATAATTATGTGATATTTTCTTCAATAATTCTTCTTTTTAATTTAATTTCAGTTATAGATTTTATGTTTTTTACCGCTTCTTCTCCAAACTTTTTCTTTATTTTGTTTAAAAAAGGGCGGTATTTATGATATTTTGTAAAGGCTTCGTCCCTGAATTTTAAAATTTGAGCGGCTGTTAAATTTTTATTTGAAAGAGGTAAAGTGTTGTAAGAATGAAAAGAATATCCCTCATAGTTTTCTGGTAAATTTATTTTTTTTTCGACAGCTTCTTTATATAACTGACTTCCTGGAAGAGCCATGGCAGCGTACGCATTCCATCCTAGTGTACACAAATCCAGACTTAATTGAAAAGTATTATTAATGCTTTCCTCCGTATCTCCTGGAAGTCCAAAGATATAATTCGCCATAACCTCAATATCTGCAGCATGAACTTCTTCTATAATTTTTCTTATATCCACATCTTCAAATTTTCCTTTGGAAACTTCTAGTCTCACATTTTTATCGCCGCTCTCTATTCCAAGACATAACCATTTAATTCCAGCCTTTCTAACAAGCGCAAGAACATTATGTTTAATTGTGTCTATTCTTGAATATGCCCATAATCTTAATTTATCATTTTTATTTCTCTCTGCTAGCATCTCACATAAAGGAATATAATATTTAGGATTTAATAAAAACATTTCGTCAGTAATCTTAATTGTTCGAACTCCCATTGATATTAATTTATCAAATTCTTTGATAATAAATTGCGGAGACCAAAATCGCATTCCGCTATACTCATTAGCCACGCCAAATTCTTTGCTATCACTCTTATTGATAATATTTATCATACAAAAACTACATTTAAACTGGCACCCTAAAGAAGTTTGTATCGCAGCATAAGGAGTTCTATTGTCTTCATTATATTCGGCATGCCACATGGGAGACCTATACAAATCTAATGGATTATTTTTATAAGGCAAAAGATCCCAAGCATATCCTGGCAAGTCAATGTCCATTCTATTGTTAGGAACAATTTTTTCTGGATCGTTAAAAAAAACTTTATTATTTTCTCTATAAACAATTCCTTTAATTTTTCTTAAGGTTTTTATATTAATTTCTTTTAACGCAAGAATATTCCATAAAGCATAGACACCTTCATTTAAAAAGCCAAGGTCTATACTTTGTTCTTTTTGCATAGTTTCCAATGGCAAAGCCTGGATATGAGAGCCTACAAAACCGATTGGAGTTTTGATTTTTTTTTTTAAGTAATTAGATAAATTGATAGCCCCACTCATATTTGTTGTTCCAGCGTTTACATTCTGACCATAGATGACAAAACATAGAAATCTTGGATTTATATTAACTATTTTATTTAGAGCTTCTTCGTTCGTTAAGTTTTCTGCAAGACAATCTAGTATTTTGACTGCAAATCCTTTTGATCTGCAGCTTTGCGCTAACAGCAATGACCATGTTGGTGTTTCTATAGCAGAAAATTTTTGAGATAGACTTTGATAAATTCCTTTGGAATTATTAGGGGTTATAAATAATATATCAATCATTATTAATTTTGTTATTATTTATATTATATTTGAAAAAAATAGTTACAATTTAAATTATACATTACATGTTAAAAAAAAAAGATTTAATAAATTTTGAAGATGAAATTGCAAAACTATTTAATAATGCCAAGATAAAAGCACCAATTCATTTATATAGCAACAATGAAGATATATTAATTAATTTTTTTAAAAAAATTAATAGAAAAGATTGGATTTTCTGTTCTTGGAGATCTCATTATCAATGTTTATTAAAAGGCGTTCCTAGAAAAATTTTAAAAAAGGAAATATTAAATGGGAAATCAATATCTTTGTGCTTTCCAAAGTATAATGTTTATAGTTCAGCTATTGTTGGAGGATCTATACCGATTGCACTGGGCGTTGCGATGGCATTAAAAAGAGAGAAATTAAAGAATATGGTTTATTGTTTTATAGGAGACATGACCTCGGAAACAGGAATTATGCACGAAAGCTTAAAATATGCAAAAAATTACAAACTCCCAATACATTTTATAATCGAGGATAATAAAAAATCTGTCTGCACCGACACCAGAAAAGTTTGGGGCAACAAAAAACTTACATTTGAAAAAACAAAAAATCCATACGTTACATATTATTCCTATAACCTCAAATACCCCCATGCAGGGGCAGGAGAACGAGTGCAGTTTTGATGAGTTACTATAAAGAATTAAAAAAATCCATGGAGTATCTTGCTAATGATAAAAGAGCTATTTTTCTTGGGCAGGCTGTCAAATATCCAGGGACGGCAATGTCCTCGACTTTGAAAGACATTGATAAAAAAAAATTATTAGAGTTGCCAGTTGCTGAAGAAATGCAAATGGGAATTACGATAGGATTGGTTATGAAAGGTTACATTCCTATAAGTATTTTTCCAAGATGGAATTTTTTATTATTATCGATAAACCAACTTGTTAATCATTTAGATAAATTATCTTATATGACAAATAACTTTTATAAATCTAAAGCAATTATAAGAACTAGCATTGGCTCTGAAAGACCATTGCATCCACAATATCAACATATTGGTGATTTTAGTTATGCAATTTCAAATATGCTAACCTCAGTAAAAGTTGTCAAATTAAGTAAAACTAATCAGATATTTAATGAATATAAAAAAGCTCTTAAAAGAAAAGAGAGCACAATTTTAGTAGAATTCGGAGACTATTATAATGAAAAATAATTTCAAATATATACTGAGATAATTGCTTGATCATTTCTAAAACCCCATATCGAATATCTTTTTTTGGTGGAGGCTCAGACTATCCAGAGTGGTATCTAAAAAATGGAGGAAGCGTAATATCTTCTACTATAAATAAATTTATTTATATCTCCTGCAGAGAGTTGCCTCCGTATTTTAAATATAAACATCGATTTGTATACTCTGAAATTGAAATGGTTAAAAATTTAAATGAAATCAAACATGCGGTTATAAGAAGCGTATTAAATAAATTTAAAAATGAAGTTTTTTTTAAAAAAGCTGGCTTAGAAATTCATTACGACGGTGATTTTCCATCAAGAACAGGAATTGGATCAAGCTCTGCATTTACTGTTGGATTTTTAAATTTAATAAATAATTTTTTCAAAAAAAAGATATCAAAAAGGAAACTGGCAGATGAAAGTATACATTTAGAACAAAACGTATTAAAAGAAACTGTTGGTTCGCAAGATCAAATTTCTACTTCTTATGGCGGATTTAATGAAATTAATTTTTTTAAAAATGGTAACTATGAAGTTATACCATTAATTACAAACAAGAATGATTTGATTAATTTAGAAAATCAAATGATCTTAGTATTTTCAGGAGTAAGAAATAGAAATAAAACAGCAAACAATATTGCAAGTAGTTACGTTTCAACATTAACAAATGATAATAAAAAACATATTTGCGAAATAATAGAGCATGCTAACATTGGAAAAAAAATTTTAAAAAATAAAAATTTTGAAGATATTGGACCTTTATTAAATGAGACATGGAAAATAAAAAAGAAGTTAAGTTCTTTTGTATCCAATACACAGGTTGATGAAATCTATAATCTGGGTATAAAAAATGGGTCGACCGGAGGTAAATTGTTGGGGGCTGGAGGAGCTGGCTTTATTCTATTTTTTGTACCAAAAATAAATAGAATAAGATTTTTGAGAGCTTTTAAGAATCTCACAACAATTAATTTTAAGTTTGAAAACGAAGGTTCAAAAATAATTTTTAACGAATAGTATGAAAAAATTTAATCATCCTTTAATGGTTAACAATATAACATTAGAAGATAGGATAAATGCTGCTAATTTTATAAAAAATAACAAAGTTTTCACGCAGTCAAAAAAAGTTCTTGAATTTGAAAAAAAATGGTCGAATTGGCTTGGTGTAAAATATAGCGTTTTTGTTAACTCAGGATCTTCAGCTAACTTTTTGACAATGACTGCCTTAAAAATTATTTATGGAGGTGGAGAAATTATTGTTCCACCTTTAACATGGAGCTCAGATATTGTTTCGGTAATTAATAATGACTTTAAACCAGTTTTTGTAGATATACAGATGAAAAATCTTTCTATGAATTCTAAGGAAGTGATAAAAAAAATAACAAAAAAAACTAAAGCTGTATTTATAACGCATGCACAAGGATTTAATGGTTTATCAGATGATTTGTTAAAATTTATCAAAAAAAGAAAAATTATTTTAATAGAAGATGTGTGCGAATCTCATGGAGCGACATTTAAAGGAAAAAAACTAGGAACGTTTGGATTGGCATCCAACTTTTCTTTTTACTACGCTCATCATTTATCAACAATAGAAGGTGGAATGGTTTGTACGAATAATAAAAAATTTTACGAAATAGTAAGAATGTTAAGAGGGCATGGAATGCTGAGAGAGTCTGGCAACGTTAATTTTGAGAAACGAATTATAAAAAAATATAAAAATCTTTCACCAAAGTTTATTTTTTTATACCCAGGATTTAATATGAGAAATAATGAAATATCGGCCGTTATTGGCATTAATCAATTAAAGAGATTAGATATAAATAATAGATTAAGGGCTTTAAATTTAAAATATTTTTTAGAAAAATTGGATAAAAAAATATTTTTTTTAGAATATGATTTAATAGGTAACTCGAATTATGCATTTCCTTTAATTCTTAGAAGTAATAATATAAAAAAAAGAAATAAATTAGAAAAAATAATGAATAAATTTAATATAGAGTTTAGAAGGGGAAATGCGGGTGGGGGCAATCAAATGCGACAGCCTTATATTAAGAATTATGTCAGAGGTATAAATATAAAAAAATTTAAAAATGTAGAGCATGTACATAATTTTGGCTATTACATAGGAAATTTCCCAAGTTTAAAAAAGGACAAAATATTAAAACTTGCAGCAATACTAAATAGTCTTTAATTCTAAATAAATAATTATTTTATATTTGAAGTATAAATTTTGAAAATTAACTACTTTAAAATTTTATAGAACTTTAATACTTCTTAGTATTAATGAAATAGCAGAAGTAAAAATTAAAAAATATAATATTTTTAAAAAAAAATTATTATTAATTTTTTTTAAGAGTATTTTTCCTATTACACAGGCGAATAGAGAAATCATTATTATATTAATTGTTGGAATATTAAATTGCTTTTTAAAAACAAAGGTAATGTATAAGTACTGAGTGGTTGCAAATATAAAGTATATAAATGTAATTTGAATTCTCGTTTTTAATTGATTATTTTTGTTAATTGTAGACAAAAATAGAGCTAAAAAAGAACCCCCAACATTAGTAAGTCCATGAATGATACCTATTAAAGAATTTATAATTTTTCTATTATTATTTGCATAGTAAAAATAATTTTTTTTAGTTAATACAATTTTTAATAACAGTGTCATTATTATTATGCTACCAGTTAACAACTGAAAATTAATTTTTGATTCAAAAAAATATACTAAGGTTAATCCACAAATTACATAAGGTAAGCAAAATAAAAAAAAATTTTCTAAAAATTTAATTGATAAGTATTTTTTTTCTAGTTTGGAAATAAATATTAAGTTAAAAAGACTTACAGTTATAGAGGATGGTAAGATAATATATAAAATCTTTATAAAAATAACATCAAAAAATAAAAGAATAGGTGTTCCCAATATTAACAAGCCCAAACCAAATATTGATTGGATTATTGATAGTAAAAAAATTAGTATTAAATAATAATTTAAGTCATCCATATTTTCTTATTTATTTAGTTTTAAAGTAATTAATAATTATAAAATTAAAAAAAAATCTTAGATTTTTAATATCTAAAGTAATATAATAAATATTAACAAGTATTCTATAGTTAAAAAATATAATGATTAAAGGAATTTGGTTTTTTGGATTGTCAGGGTCTGGAAAATCTTATGCTTCAAGATTTATTAAAAAAAATTTTCTAAACGGAGTGATTCTTGATGGAGATCAAGTAAGAAAATACGTTAGTTTTGATTTGGGTTATTCTTTAGTTGATAGAGAGATGCAAATTAAGAGGGTATTTGGCATTTCTAAAATTTTATTAAAATCAAATTTATTTCCAATTGTTTCCACGGTATATTTTGATCAAAATATAAATTCTCTTTGCAGGAAAGAGAAAATTTTAGTTGTTAAAATAACAAGAAAGAATATTAAAAAAGTAATGAGTTATCATAAGACTTATAAATTAAAGTCAAATGTTGTTGGGGTTGATATCAAGTATCCCAAAATTAAATGCCTAACAATTAGCAATAGGGGAGATTTAGACTTTTGCAAAAAATTGAATTTATTAATTTATTAAATTCTAAAAATAAATCTTTAATAGATTATGCAAACTTAATTGATGGATCTTTTTTATATCAAAAGAATATTTTAGATTATAAATCCGCAATATTTTTATTAAAAAATCCTTATTTAGGTATTCCAATTCTATTTTCTAATAAACTAAAAAAGTATTTCTTTATTGATAGTAAACAAGATTATTTAATTAAAAAAAAATTAATCAGAAAATATATTTATTGCAACTCAAGTAAAGATTATACTCCATTAAAACAATATATACAATTTGGAGATAGGTATTCTTATTTAATTTCTCCTAAAAAAAAATACAATCAACTTATAAAAAAAATAATAAAATTTAATTCTAATTCAAGATTAAAAGTTAAGAATTTAAAGAAAAAATATGAGGATAAAAAAATTTGTGCTTTTCAGACCAGAAATATTCCGCATTTGGGTCATCAAAAAATTATTGATTATTTATTGTTAAAATATGATCATGTAGTGATTAATCCTATAATAGGCCCTAAAAAAAAAGGTGATGTAAAATTTGAGATTCTTGAAAAAGTATTTAAATTTTTAATAAAAAATAAATATAAAAAAAAAGTAAGTTACATCCCTTACATAGCAAATATGTTTTACGCCGGACCTAGAGAAGCAATACACCATGCAAATATTAGATATTGTTTAGGTTTTGATAATTTTGTTGTCGGAAGAGATCATGCGGGCGCTGAGAATTGCTACGAACCTGATGGTGCTATTAAATTTGTAAAAAAATATAAAAAATATATGGATATTAATATTGAAATAGTAAAGGGTTCGTATTTTTGCATAAAATGTGATAAAATTATTATTAAAGGTCAGTGTAATCATATAAACATTAAAAATATATCGGGAACAGAATTTAGAGATTGTCTTAGCAAAAAATTTTTTTTTAAATATGCCGATATAGATCTTCAGAAATATGTTTTTAAATTAAGAGAAAAATTATTTGTAGAATAATTTATGAGAATATTGCCGACCATAGGACCAGTTTCAGAAAGCACAAATTCTTTAAAAAAAATAAATAAGTTTACAAATATATTTAGACTAAACGGATCTCATAATAATATAAATTGGCATAAAAATATTATTAAGAAAATAAAATCTTTAAATAAGAATAACAAAATTTTATTTGATGTCCCCGGAATTAAGCCAAGAACGGCCAATGATAAAGAAATAGTTATTAAAAAAAATCAAATCGTATGTTTTTATTTTAAAAAAAAAAACAAAATTAAAGATCTATTAAATATACAATTAACGAAGCCTATACCTCAAGCGTCAAAATTTTTGAAATATTTTAGTTTATCTGATGGCTCTTATATTTTTAGATTAAAAAAAATTAGTAAAAATATTGTAGTTGGGTATTCTGTGCAGGATTTTATTTTAAAACCTAACAAAGGTCTAAATCTTCCTGGCGCAGTATACGACAATGATTTGCAAATTAAGACATCATTAAAATTTTTACAAAGTATAAAAAAATTAGAATTCGAATCTATGGGTTTGAGTTTTGTTCAAGATGAAAAAATAGTAAAATTAATTAAAAAAGTTTTTCCACAAAAATTAATTACTGCAAAAATAGAGAATAGTCAGGGATTAAAAAACATCAATCAAATTGTAAAATATTCGGACGTCATAATGATTGATAGAGGAGATTTATCTGCCGAAATAGGTGAGCAAAATTTATTCAATGCAATTATTAAAATTTCAGAAGAATGTAGAGAATTTGGAAAACCCTTGATTATGGCAACAGAGAATTTAGATTCTATGATGAAAAATCTATCGCCAACTAAAAGTGAGGTAGTGTCAATTTCCTTTTCTGAACATATAAAAGCGGATCAAATTATGCTTAGTGATGAAACGGCAACATCTAAAAATTATTTAAAAACATTAAAATGGTTAAATAATTTTATAAATTCCAATAAGAATAAAAATTATAAAAAGCAAAATTTAAATAATGAAACTTTTTTTTCTTCATTAAAGAATATTAATAATGAGACGGTGATAATTTTCACAAAAAAAGGATATGTAGTAGATAAAATATTAAATATTAATAGGAATTTAAAATTATTTGTTTTTAGTGATAATCAGTTTATTATTAATCATTGCTACTTTCGTTCCAATTGCACTCCAGTAAAAACAAAAAGATTTCCAAAAAAAATGGAAGCATTTATTTTCAAATATATAAAAGATAATAAAAATAATATTTTTAGGTTAAATAATAGAGCATTTTTAACATACTCAAGCTATCCAAAAAAAAATGTCAGAGCTAATACTTTGAGCTTTGTTACTAAAAATTTATTTTAATAAATGAAATATTTAAAAACTTTTTTTTTTTTTGATAAATTATTATTTTTTTTAAAATTATCAGATAGCAAGTTAAAAAAAAATATTTTTTTTTTAAGTATATTATATTTTGTAGTGTTTATTTTTGATTTTTTCTCTATAAATTTAATCTTTTCTCTTTCTATTTTAATTCTATATAAAAAAAAATTTTATAATTTAATTAATAATTATGATTATCTTAAAATAATAAATAATTTATCTTATGAGCAAATTATTTTAACAATAACTTTATTTATAGTTTTTTTTTCAATTATTAAATTTATTATAATTGGAGTGTACAATTTTTTTAAAAATAATTATTTATTAAAAAACCAATCAAGAATTTCATGTTTATTATTAGAAGATTATTTAGCAAGACGTTACTCTTTTTTTTTAAATAATAATTCGGGAAAATTAATAACTAATATTAAAAGTGAAGTTGAGAGAACTTTTGTTTTAGTTAGATATTTTTTTGATTTCTGTTTTGAATTAATAATTTTAATAATTATCTTTTTTATAATATTATTTTACAACTTTTTTGGTTCTTTAATTTTTATTTTATTTATATTATTTTTTTCTATTACTTTTTCAGCTCTCATTAGAGCGCATTCCCATAATATTGGACGTATCAGATCTATTAACTACTCATCGCTTACCAAATATTTAATACAAACTTTTTTGGGAATTAAATTTATAAAAATATCTAAGTTAGAAAAAAAAGTAGTAGATATTTTTAAGAAAAATGATTCTATAGTTTGTAAGTTAGATTCTAAATATTCCACAATTAATAATTCTACCAGATACTTCTTTGAATTATTATTAATTTTAAGTTTTTGTTTGTTAGTTTTATTTTTTTTATTATTTAGGGATATAAGTTTACAATTATCACAATTTATAATTTTTTTTGCAATATGTGCTTTTAGAGCTTTGCCGGCAATATCTAAACTGCACACAAGTTATAATGGTGTCGTATTTTATGTGAATTCCTTGGATAATATTTATAAAGAATTTAAAAATAAAATTGTTGATTTTAAATACTCTAGCAAAATTAATAATTATAATTTTAAAAATCTTGACGAAAATACCTTGGTTAATTTTAATAATGTTAGTTTTAAGTTTTCAGAAAACAAAACTAATATCTTAGAAAACCTGAACTTCGAGATAAATATCAAAGATAAAATTGCAATATTAGGCAAAACAGGATCTGGAAAATCAACAGTAGTAGATCTTTTGGTAGGCTTGTTATTTGCAAAAAATGGTATTGTAGAACTGAATAAAAAATTTTTTATAGATTACAAAAGAGCTTCAGAGGTTATTTCATTTGCGCCTCAAACACCTTTTTTAATTGAAGGAACAATTTTAGATAATATAGTTTTTGGATCTAAAGATAGTTATAGTCATAAAAAAGATAAATCTTATTTAGACATGATATTAAAAATTGCTGATTGCCATAAATTTATATCAGAACACAAAGATAATCTTTACGCTCATGTAGGAGAGAATGGAATTAAACTTTCTGTTGGACAGAAACAAAGAGTAGCAGTGGCGAGAGCGTTATTTAAAAGAGAAAAAAAAATTATTATTCTAGATGAGCCTACAAGCTCTTTAGATGCGCATACGTCTAATCAATTAATCAATAATATTATTAAGTCTTTTAAAGATATAGCGATAGTAGTCATTACGCATAAAATAGAAATGTTAAGAAATTTCAACAAGATATATTTTTTAAAAAATAAAAGATTTTTTTTAAAAAAATAATATTTTAAAAATTTATCTTTAATTAATAAATATTATTTTCTTGAAGAATAGTAAAATAATTTAGAAAAAGTATTTTTATTATCGGTATTAGATAATAATTTCCCCGTTTTAATAAAAAAATTATAATTTTTTTGTATATTAAATAATACCTTCTTTAAATTATGAGATAAAATTTTTTTACTAGTTTTCCTATATTCAAAAACACTTCCAGTTTGTTTTTTTAGAGTGCCTATCTTTTCATTAAAAAATAAAATTAATTTAGACTTTGTAATTTCTTTATTTTTTAATTTAAATATTCTAGAATTTGAATTAATTAATAAATATTTCCTATATTCATTTAAATTCTTAGGCTTGATAATCATATTTTTATCATAATTCTCAAGGCAAGTTTTTGATATAATTATTGGTTTTATTCCAAAACATGCAGATTCTAAATGCGAAGTACCACAGAAAGTTATAATTCTTTTTGCCGAGCTAAATACTTCATTATTTGAAATTTTATGCTGATCATATCTTATATGAGGAGATCTTCTAAAGTTAAAAACTTTATTGTATATGTTGTTGAAAATTTTTAATGAATTTTCTCCCCATTCTTTACAACTGGGATGTTCCTTAAAGATCCAATCTTCATTTGTATTTTGAAGAATTTTTAAGGTCCAATAAATCCATTCAAAATAATCAATAAATATTCTATTTTTATCAAGAACATTAAAAGGAGAGTCCTTAAATATGTGTAAAAACACAACATTTTTATAAGTGATTACTCTTTTAGTTTTCCCTAAAAAAGCTGTTTGCGAATCTTCATAAATACCTTTCCCCTTAATTCTATTATTCCAATATAAATTAGATTTTATAATATAATTAGTATTAAAAAATTTAGATAATATTTTTTTTTCATAAAAATTCCATGTCACATCAAAATTATTTTGCTGTTTATACAGGGAATCAAAAGCTTGATTAATTACCAATACTTTATTTTTTCTAAAAACAGCAAGTAAAGCTCTACCCGAGTAAACGGAGTGGGATATGAAAGCTGTTGTTACTTTTTTTTTACAGACATTTTCGGCGACAAATATATTATAAGAGATTATAAATATAGACTTTAACTTATTAATAAAATTAATTATTATTGATGAAGTTTTTGTATGTAGGTTAGTCGTATCGTATACACTATGAAATATTTGGTAATTGTACCAATCATTATTCTTATTAAAAACTTTTTTTTTATTTAAGAAAAATATTAAAAAGAAATGATAAGATATATTTTTTATCAAGAATAAAAAATATAAGTAAAAAATTAGAAATTTATTTTCTGTAAAAATTATTATTTTATAGTTGCTTAATATATTTTGAATAATTTTATTTTTATAAATGTGATTTGGAATGTTATTTTTGAAAATTAAACAATTTATTTTTTTTTCTAAAGCATATCCATGAATTATAGGTATTAACCACAACAATTGAGAATTTGTAAAATCAGTATTAATAAAAATTTTTTTTGTGTTTAACATTTATTCAATTTTTATAAATTAATTATATTTATTTCTATTGTCTTTTAAAAAATTTTTAACTTTTGTAAGTTCTGCAAAAAAATTATTTTTAAATTTTATTTTAAATATAGAACGAATTTTTCTTGAACAAATTATTGAATTATATAATTTAAATTGTTGATTTTTTATTTTAATATCCACATTTGTATTTGTATTTTTTTTAATAAGTGAAAATAATTTATTAAAAGTAAAAATATAATTATTATTTGTTAGATTGAACAACTGATCTTCGTAATTTTTTTTGCACATTAAAAACAAAGTTTTACATACGTCATCTACACTAATAAAAGAACGTTTAATATTTTGATTAGCAAAAAAATATTTGTTTTGAATTGTTAAGTTAAATAATATTTTCTCAATTATGCCTAATTTTTTTCTATAAATTCCAAAAGTATTTGAAATTCTAACTATTTTAGTTCTTTTTTGTAAAATTTCTAATGTAATTTTTTCTAATTTCAAACAAAGTTTTCCGTAATCACTTTGTGGCTTGCAATTATTTTCCTCATTTATTATTTTAGTAGATTTCTCATAAACGGCAACAGATGAGACTAGAAGAAATCTACATATTTTTTTTTTTTTTAAGAGAAAAACTAACTTTTTATATTTTTTTATAAATTTTATGGGAGTTTTGCAATTTATTGGGGTAGCCAAAAAAATAATTATGCTGTGGTCGTTTATATATTTAAAATATTTGCTAGTTTTAAATATGTTAGTAACTAAGGTTTTTTTCTTTCTATGCCCCGCGTCTCTAAATTGATCATTTTTATTTCCAACTGAAATTGTTTTTAATTTTTTTTCAATGAAGTATCTAATTAAATTTTTACCGATAAATCCATTGCCACCCAATAAAACTATGTTAATCTTTTTTTTATTCACTATAGTTTAAATTTAATAATTATGAGCAAATTAATAAGAATTGCAGTTTTTAACTATACTAAAGATTATAGTAAATTTCTAGAAAGAATTAAATTTACCTATAAAAATTATAAGATAATTTTTTTTTACAAAGAAAAAAATAGAGGCGTACAGGAATATAAATATTTACAGGATAAAATTCTTAACAAACTTGATGTTTGTGTAATTTGCGAATTAAATGAAAATTCTTTTTTTATTAATGAGATTAATTTCTTAATTAAAAATTATATTAAAATTGTTCAGGCCGTTAACAATAGCGAAATTGATAAACATGGCTTAATCTCACCTAAACCAATAAAATCTGTGCGGTTTGAAGATTTATTTTTGAGAAAAAATAATAGTTATAATTTTAATAATATTAAAAAAATAATTAAAAATAAAAAAATATTAATAACTGGTGGAGCCGGGTCTATTGGAGGAAGCATATTTAAGGCTTTGCTGAAATACAATCCAGGCAAGGTATTATTATTAGATAATAATGAGTATGCTTTATTTCGGTTACTTAATTTTGGTTTTGTTAAAACTAAAAATAATAATTTTGATTATGTAATATGTAACATAGAAAATAAGGGTTTATTAAATCTAATTTTTATTGATTTTAAACCTGATATTGTGTTTCATGCGGCAGCCCTAAAACATGTTGACTTTTTAGAAAAAAATCCAGTGCAGGCTTCATTAACAAATATAATTGGCACTGAGAATGTTTTAAATAGCGCAATATCTGTTAGAGCTAAATTTTTTATAAATATATCTTCAGACAAAGCTGTTCATCCAAAGAGCATATTAGGCAAGACAAAAAGAATTTCAGAACTTTTATGTAGTTCGAAAAAAAGTAATAGAACGACAAAAATTTGCAGTATAAGATTTGGCAATGTTTTTGATAGCAGAGGTTCTCTTTCAGAGCTCGTTAGAGAAAAAATTTTAAGCGGCGAAAAAATAAAAATAAGCAGTCCAATAGCGGAAAGATATTTTATGAGTCAGAATGAAACTTCAGATTTAATTTTAAATTCTGTTTTGTTAATGTCGAAAGAAAAAGATTATCTCAATGATAAAATATATATCTTTGATATGGGGCAGCCTGTAAATATTAAAAATTTAGTTTATAAAATGATATATTTAACTGGAAGAGATATTAAGGATTTTATTTTCAGGGGTTATTATGGCTTAAAATCAGGCGAAAAAATTAAAGAAAATCTTTTTAATTTAAAAAAGGAAATTATTTTAAAAAAATTTTACAATAAAATTTATCAGATAAAATTAATAAATAATAAGTCTTTTTTAAAAAAATATTTAAATTTAAAAAAAATAATAAAAAGTAATAATAAAAAATTATTATTAAAGTCTTTGAGTCAATTAAGCTTGAAGTAAATATTGAATTTTTAATAAGTAGTTTTTTTTATTAAAAATTTTTTTTTATTTATTTTTGCTAAGATATTTATAATTCTAGGAGATGATTTCCCATCTCCATGAATATTTTTGATATTTGATATTTTTTTTTTAATTAAAATTGCTTTTTTTATTGATTTATAAATGCTTTTCTCAGAATAATTACTGTTAATAATATTGCGATTCTGTTCTCTACCTTGTTGTCTATTTCCGATATTAACTACTCCAATCTTTAAAGAGCTTGATTCCAGTATTCCACTTGAAGAATTACCGATCAAACATTGACTATGCAATGCTAATTTTAGAAATTGCCCTCTTTCTAAATGTTTAAAAATATAAATATTTTTACTTAATTTGTTATATTGTTTAATTTTTTTAATGATTAATTTATAACCAGGATCATAATTTGGATATATAATATAAATTTTAAGTTTAGTTTTAATTGCTGCTTTAAGTGTTTTTTCAAAAATATCTTCATATTTATTTTTATCTTCATAAACGGAATGTTGAAGTATTACTAAATATTTTAGATTTTTTAGGTTAATTATCTTTCCTTTGTCTTTTATTATTTGATTTTTTTTTAAAGATTTATATTTAATATCATCTAATTGGGGTGCGCCAACTTTAAAAATTCTAAATTTTTCTTCTCCAAGTTTTATTAATCTTTTTTTTGCTTTCTCTGTAGCTGGAAAATGTATATGGGCTAATTTAGCAAGTGCCATTCTCGTTAAATCGTCTATATGTCCTGATTTATCTCCTGCTTGCACATGCGCTAAAATAGTTTCACTATATACAGCAGCAATAGCTACTCCCATAAGTTCTATTCTGTCACCAAAAATTATAATTACGTCGGGTTTCCAGTCGTTAATAATTTTATTAGTTTTAACTATTAATTGACCAATACTTTTTGTTATATTTTTTTCTTTTGGATTAAATCGAAAACTGTAATCTATTTTAATTTTATCTTTTAATATATCTTTAAAAGAATTACCCAATTCTTTAGATAAATGGGTACCAGATACAAAATTTTTTATTTTAAATTTAAATTTTTTTTTTTTTTTAAGTAAAGAAATTATATTTTTGCTATAGCCGTAGCTTGCTCTTGATTCTAAGAATAATAAAAGTTTTCTCATTTAAGATCTGAGAATTTTAATATTTGATTTATTTTAATATTTTTATTAATTTTTTTGTTAAGAATGTTATTAAATAATTTTGCTGGTATTTGCTCATTTTTTGCAGAAGGTCTTTTGGTTGTTATATTATTTGTATTTAGAGTATCATTTTTATAAAGATTTATTTTTGAAACAACAGAAGATCTCGCCCAGGATAGTATTTCTTCTTCATCTTTGTGAATAATTTTTTTATTTCCCCTCGCCAAATAATTTGCATGAACGCCTTTTATTAAATGACAAAGCTCTTTTTTATTAATCGAAGATTTATGATCTGGTCCTGATAAATTTTTATTAAAAGTGAAATGTTTTTCTATGATAGATGCTCCTAGTGAGACTGCACCCAAAGCATTATAAAATGTAGGAGTATGATCTGATAGACCAACAGGCACTTTAAATAGCGACATTAGTTCCTTAATAAAATCGAGATTCATAAGATTATACTTACAGGGATAGGAAGAAACGCAATGCATTAATGCAAACGGGGTTGAGAATTTTTTTATAATTTTAACACTTTCTTTTATTTCACTTAGAACACTCATTCCCGTAGATAGAATGATTGGCTTGCCGATTTTAGCTAAGTGGTAAATGAATGGTTGATTTGTTAACTCTCCTGACCCTACTTTAAAAGCTTTAATTCCAATAGAATTTAATTCATTAGCAGAAGCTATAGAGAAGGGAGTGCAAAGATAATGAATTTTTTTGTTTTCGCAGTATTTTTTTAAAAACTTATGCTCTTCTGTGGTAAAATTAGTTTTTTCTATAACTTTCCATAAAGGAATTTTAAAATTTTTTGATTTTGGAACTGATCTTATCATTTCTTCATCTACAATATGATGTTGAAATTTTATACAATCAGCTCCAAGCATTTTTGAAGTATCAATCATTTTTTTGGCAATATTAATATTACCTTGATGATTTACGCATGCTTCAATTATAATATATGGTTTTTCTTTATGGCCGATTTTTCTCTTATAAATAGAAATAGTTTTCATGTAATTTTTTATAAATAATATATATTGTTTGTAATGAAATTTCTATGTTTAATTCCAGCAAGAAAGAATTCTAAAGGAATAAAAAAAAAAAATTTAAAACTTTTTAATAAAAAACCTTTATTATATTGGACAATAAATATTGCTAAAAAGTGCAAATATTTTGATAGAATAATTTTATCTACGGACTGCAAGCTTATTTCTAACTTAGGAAGAAAGTATGGGGTCGAGGTTCCATTTCTTCGTCCAAAAAATATTTCGAAAGATAGCACTGAAATGCTTGAGGTTGTAAATCATTTAAAAACATTTTTGAAAAAAAAGAATTATTTTTTCGATGCTCTAGTTATATTGCAGCCAACCTCTCCAATAAGAAGTATTAAAATTTTAAATAAAGTTTGTGATATTTTTTCTTCGAATAGATATGACTCGTTAATAAGTATAATTCCTACTCCTCATCAGTTTAATAATAATTTAAGACTAAAAGAAGCGGGAAAAAATGAATTTATTTTAAAAAATAATTTTATATCACTTAGAAATAAAATAAAAAATAATTATACTTCAGACGGAGGTAATTTTTTTATAACAAAATATAAAAACTTAGAAAAATATATTATAGGTGGAAAAATATATGGATATAAAATTCCTCAATTTTATTCATTAGATATTAACAATAATTACGATTTTAAAATGGGGGAGGTTCTTCAAAAAAATAAACATTTAAAAAAAATTGAATAATTAAGATATTTATATCTTAAAGTCGCAAAGATTTTTTTTTTGAATTTTTCTTTATTATATAATGCATCATAATATGCATGAGCATATGATGTATATCCTCTGTTTGGCCATAGTTTTTTAATTGTAAAACTAAGGATAATTTAGATAATTTTGATAATTTTCCCCCTCCAAATCCTACAAAGTTTATTGTGGTAATTTTATTGTTTTTACACCAGCGCGCTAACTCTAAGATATTTTCAGAATTACCAGAAGAGCTTATTATAATTATTAAGTCATCTTTTCCGCATAAACTTTCGGCCTGAAATTTAAATATTTGATTAAAATTTATATCGTTTCCGATAGCTGTAATTGTTTCAATATTGTCATTTAAACTTATTATTCTAGGTTTTAGCTCAGTATTAGTTCTAATAAGTTTTAGATAATCACATATATAATGACTAGCGATTGCAGAAGATCCTCCATTTCCGCATATAAAAATTGTTTTTTTTTTTTTAATTTTTTTTTTAACAGTTTTAATAATTTTTTTTAAAATATTTTTTTTTTTTTTTTTTATTTTTTTTATTTTTTTTTTTTTTTTTTTTTTATATTTTATTTTTTTTTTATTTTTTTAATAATTTTAAAAAATAAAAATTGTTTTTTTTTTTTTAATTTTTTTTTCAACAGTTTTAATAATATTTTGAAAAATATTTATATTAATATTGTTTAATTCTTTAACTATTTCGTTGCTATAGTACTTTAAGAAAATATTTAAATTCATTAATAATTTTTTATTTTTAATCAAATTTATGTATAAATTATATTGTCGCAATATCAAGTTTAATAATATAGCTGTAATTTTTAAGTTATAAAATGAATCTATTAAAAAAAATTTTTAGAAATTTTTTATATCTTAAAGAATTTTTACTAATTAACATTTACTTTTTTTTTGAAAATAAAAAAATTGTAATTTTCTATTTTTCGAGCCCTGGATATAGAGAGAATTTAGAATATTTTTATAAATTTATTAATAACAACAAACTATCTATATATACTATTTTTAGACAAAAAAAGAATGATAATTTTGAGAATAGAAGTAAAGTTTTTTTTTTAGGACAGAGATGGGTAAGGTTTTTAAAAAAAGTTGATATTGTTATTTCACCATCTGTTTGTTTAGATTTCAAAACGTCAATTAATATTTATTATCATCATGATATTCTAGATTCACCATTGGGATCTTCTCGAATGATTTATTATAATTTAAATAATTATAGAAAAGTAGACTTTATACTTGTTGCAAATTCAATTGTTCAAAATTATTTACAATATAACCTCTTAAAGATTTTTAAAAAAAAACAAATACCTAAAATTGAAATTGTAGGATATAATAAAATTAATAAGCTCTGCAAACGTAAAGCCCAGAAACAGATATTGATAGCACCTACCAACCGTAATGCTTTTCCGTCCGGCACATCTATACTTGATCAAGTTTATTTAAAAAGATTAATTATAGAGTTAAGAAAAGAATATAAAAACTATAAAATTGTATTAAGACCACATCCCAATAATAGAGAATTTGATATGAGGTTTTTATCAAGTTTTGATGTTTCTATCGACAATAGTTCTGACTATGAGAAAGTCTATTCAGAGTCAGCTTTGATGATAACAGATTTTTCGGGCACAGCCTTTACTTATGCATTAAGATTTAAGAGGCCTGTTATATTTTTAATAAGAAAAAAAATTTATAAGATTCCTGGATTTTTAACATCTTATTATAGAAGCAATTTAAAATTTATTGGTAAGGCAAGTAGTATAAAAAATCTTAATAAAGATATTCGTTATTTATTATGCAATAATTATCAAAAAAGAATTTATTCATTTAGAAAAAAAGTGTTTAACTTTGATCAAAATAAAGCTCTAAAAACATTTTTAGAAAAATATATTAATAATTTTTAGTTTCTTCATAAAATTTACTTAACATTATATTTATATTATTTTTAATTATTTTTTTTGGATCGTAAGATTTTTTATATTTTTTTTTGGCATTAGAAGAAATATATTTTTGTTTATTTTTATCTTTTATTATCGACCCAAATTGTCTGCAAAAATCATTATTATTTTTAGCTACTATTAGATCTTTTTTTGAATTTATATCATTGTATATGCCATTAATATTTTCCTTTGATGAAATTACTATTGTTCCACAGGACATGGCTTCGATAATCTTAGTTCTAGGACTTAATGAATATGAATTAGGAGCAAAAAGATAATCCGCTCTAGCATACTCTTTATTTGAATTCTTTACCCACCCAACAAACTTTATCCAATTGTAGTCAAGTTTCTTTTTAATATCAGATTTAGGTTTAAATTTACCAACTATTCTTATCTGAAATTTAATCTTATCATGAATTTTCTTAAGTCTTGCAATTAGTTCGTAGGCTAATAAATTTAAACTGTCTTGCATGATGTTGGAATATAAATTTCCTATTAACAAAACAATTATTGTAGATTTTTTTTTTTTTTTTTTAAAAATTAAATTTTTTGATAAATTTTTTTTTTATTTTATATTTTTAATCCTTATTTTTTTTAATTATTTTTTTTTTTTTTTATCATTACTTTTATTTTAAATTT
>Ga0114980_10001033_pt1 | contig 19894 bp, 21 predicted proteins | sample S_140806_EF_Meta_FD_87018 | JGI IMG/M metagenome (GOLD analysis project Ga0114980, IMG submission 87018) | Freshwater microbial communities from Lake Simoncouche, Canada to study carbon cycling - S_140806_EF_MetaG | ecosystem: Environmental > Aquatic > Freshwater > Lake | place: Lake...
CACCAGGAAAAATACCTAATATCAAAATGATAAATGTCAGCACTGATAAGCTCCATATTTTTGTTCTAGGAAGTTTAGCGCCACTATGAATCTTCAACATGATATTTTTACTCAGCATCATAAATGGTATTTTAATGGCCACAGAAAAAATAACTCCCATGGATATTAGAGTAATAGAATATTTTAAAATAACACTGTTCATCACTTCAGGAGTATTATAAAGCAGAAATTTCCCTACATACCCTGGAGTGAGAGGCAATGATGCGATACTTGCGAATGCAACAAAAGTGCCCAATAACGACTCTTTGTCTCTTTTGAATTCCTTAGATATAAATAGTGATACACACATTGCGGCTAAAGCTATGTATAAAACCTCAGATATTGCCATAAAGATCGCTGCTTTCTGACCTAATTCTCCACCTATGCCAACGGCAACCACTCCAAACCCAAGCTGACAGATGATGCTGTAATTAAAATTTTTTCTAACATCTGTTTCTAGTAACGAGTAAATAACTCCATAAACTGACATCATGAATCCTATATATATCAAGGGACTATAACCCAAAAACATTTTAATCATCAAAATCAGGGTAACCTTCGTGATACCAACCGCAAGAAATATCGTACCCACAGGAGATGATGCAGCATAACCAGAAACTAACCAACATGAAAAAGGGGGCATAGCTAGATTGATCAACAAGGATAATAACATTACTAACCTTAGAAAGGTATTGCTGCTGAAAGCGCCGGCATCTATCTCAAAACTACCGTACTGCATAAAATAAAATAAACTAGCCGTTAAAAATAAGATTCCCGAAAAAACATGGAACTTAAAATAATTAAATCCTGGTATTGAAGAAGAATTGCTACCATTAAAGATAATGAATGTAGCCGCAACTAGCATTAACTCTAAGAATACAAAAATCATCATAAGGTTCGATGATAAAACTATCGCTATCCCAGCACCGAAATATAACAAAGCAAATTGCATAGTACTTGTTTTCGATCTATCAAAGGCAAATAATAACCCCGCCCACAAACCAATAAGCAAAGAAAAAGACATCCAAAGTGTATAGACTTTCTGGAAGTTCATCATCAGCCCCACAAAAGTGGCTAAAGGCGCAAGAAGTATAAAAATTCTACGCCACTTTATACTAACGATATAACTAATGAAATATGCTAGTACTAATGCCAAACCGGGATTCGAAAAATTTATAAAATGCTCGCTCATATCGTATACCGAATAATATCAATCAATTGATATATATATTGATAGATCCAGAAATAGAAAACGACTCCCAAAAACGTAAAGATGATCGCAAATGTCATGCTTGAAAATAACTTATTCTCATACACTTTTTTTCTCTTAGAAGACAACTCATGATTTTCCTCATATATATTATAGATAATTTTGATAAAATAATGAGCCGTAAATAGAATACTAATAGTCAAAACACATAACACAAAATAATTGATCGATGGCGAAAGCGCCGCATAATAAATATAGGCTTTACTAATAAATCCAGCAAAAATTGGCATCCCTATTATCGAGAAAGCAGAAATAGTAAAAATAGCTGTAATTAATTTCATTTTTCTGCCTAAACCTTTAAAATCTTTAATCTCACTAATTGTCGAGTTGCAATAAATATACCCACTAGCAAAGAATAAAGTGATCTTACCAAAAGCATGGCTAACCATATGCAAAATAGCAGCCTTTATTGCAACTGGATGAAACATCGAAACCGCAATCAAGCATATTGATAATTGATTTATAGTAGAATAGGCCAAAAGCATTTTGATCTTAGTTTGATACAGGGCTAAGACCGCAGATACTAATAATGAAAGCGCACATAAAACTGTAATAATATTAGTATCATATACTTTAAATATGTTATTTTGCAGATAATCTAATCCAAAAATATACACTGATATCTTCATCATAATAAAAATACCGGATTTTACTACAGCCACAGCGTGCAATACTGCACTTACAGGAAAAGAGGCCACCATTGCCCGTGGTAACCAAAAATGCACAGGCACAATTGCAGATTTAGCCACGCCATATAAGAACATCATGAATAATATCGTGACAGACGAAAAAGATAATTGTTGCATAATACCACCAACAGCAAAGTCAGTATTGCCCACAACTGCTTCTAAATAAGCTATAGCTGGTAATAATAAAATAAATGACGATCCCAATAATACGTATAGATATACTCGTGCAGATTTACGCTCCTCATCTTTTCCTAGATGAACCACGAGAGGATAAGTGGCTAAAGTAAGTAATTCGTACCCAACAAACATAGAAATTAGATTCGAAGCAAAAGCTATGCATAGCGTACAGAAAATAGAGAGCGATAAAAATAAAAAGAACTTTCCAGGTAAGATCTTGATATTCATGCTCAAATACGATATCGAGTATAAATTGGTGGCTGCCCATAACCATAACAACATCGATACAAACACTAAATTTATTGGTTCAATATTAAAATGCAAAACATTAAGGAAACTTACGTTAACGAAACTATGTCCCTCGGAAAGAAAAAGATTGATTAAATCTATGCTTGCCCACGCTCCAATAATACTTATAAAAAAAATAAAAGAACTAGCTGAAAGGCGCCAGCTCCCAGCAAGGCTTGCAACACACGCACTCAAAATGGGCGCACTGAACATTATCAGCAATAATTCTTGTAGTTCCAATCCAGAAAAGACCATATTCACTAACGCACTAAAAATTCTATAAACCTAAAAAGTTCTTCAAAAAAAATACCAGCCGCAATATTAAGAGCAGCAAAAACCCCAAGCACTATATTGCTCAAAAAATACTTGCGCTCAATTGCAAAATTTTGTTTAGATTTTATATTATGATTAACGTGCTGTTTGTATAAAAAGCACTCAACAAATCTCCAGCTATAAATCCAAGCTAACAGAGAAGAAATAATGATAACCAATATCACCAGAAACATCTGCTGAGAAAATAACGACATTAATAAACCCAACTTGGCAGCAAACCCAATGGTAGCAGGTATCCCGACGGCGCTAAAAGCATTCACTACAAATAAAAAAGTGGCAATAGGCATTTTGGACTTTAGATTGTAATATTTATCTATACCATGCCCTACAGCGCTAACTATATCCCCACTCAAAACAAAAAGAGGGACTTTGCTGATAATGCTACTCAATATTAAAATAACAACCAACGGTGTATTGCCGATACCTAAGGCAATAAAAATATAACCAGTTTCAGCTACGCTAGAAAAAATCAGCATATCAATCAGATGCTTCTTATAAAAAGCCCATAGAGACCCTGCTAATACTGCAATGCTCCCGAATAGAATTAAAAACCACTTAATATGAGTAAAATCAAAAACGTGCCAATTTAAAAACAGCAAAATCAGAATGTAGGTCTTGGAGGAAATCCCAACAAAAAATGGAAGAATAAAACCGTTAGTAGACCTGTAAGAATTAACCAGCCAATTATGGAAAGGAAATAACGCTGCCTTAATACACAAACCTATCACTATGAAATAAGAACCAATTTCTACTAACTTAGATGTTTTGATTGCTAGTGGCTTAGCAATAAAATCATCGATATTAAGAGTGCCAGAAGCGGCATACAAATACCCTATTCCTATCAAGATTAAAGTTGCTGCGATAGTGCCAATTATTAAATAATCTAAAGCAAATTTACTAGCAGTATCTTTCTTACTCATCGAGGCCAAACTGTAGGAAGTAAGAGAGGCGATCTCTATGAACACATACATATTGAAAAAGTCATTTGTGCTCACGATTCCAACAAACCCAGCAAAGCACAATAACATTATGCCATAGAACATAGAAATTTTATCGCTCTCTACTTCTTCGATAAGTTTCTGGTGCCGGATAGCAGTAAGAAACAAAACAAGAGAAAAAACTAGCACAAAAAATGCTTTAAGTTTAGTGACTTTAAATTCAATACCAAAAGGTGGTAACCAACCTCCAAAATGATATATAATATTACCATTATGAAGCACTTGCAGAAAAATAATTGAGGATAAAATCACTATTACTAAAGATGTAAAGAGCCCTACGAAATAAGCAAGATTAGGTTTCTTGAATAAAAAAAGACTAACTCCCATAAAAATAGGCAATAATAATTCCAATATAATCAAATTATTTTCCATCTTCAGCAATGTTTAATAGTTTACTTTCTTCGATACTACCTAAACTTCTCTTAAGTTTGATAACTAAAGCCAGCCCCACGGCAAGAGTAGCTACACCTACCACAATAGCTGTAAGCATTAATACGTGCGGCAATGGATTAGCAACTAATTTAGGACAATGATTTATATCAGCACAGTCAAGTATTGGAGCGTACCCTCCTTGAACCTTGGCCAAAGCCAAAAAGAACATTATAACACCAGATTGCATGATTCCTAAACTAATCAGCTTCTTTAAATAATTGCCATTAACAGCAACACCATAGACACCCACTAAAATCACAGCAAAACATAGAAAATAAGGCAAATGTTCTATCATTTTTTCTCCTTCACTCCTATAGAAATAAACGCTAAATAAATTAGGCTAAAAACAGAAAACACAGTGAGACCCACCCCCCATTCAATCATTGAAATTCCTAAAGTCTGTTTTTCAAAAAAATAATTTTCTAGCACAGAATACTCGAGAAACTTTCCATTAAAAATAATGCAAATCACACCTGTAATACCGTACAGCAACATCCCCATCACTGCTAATATTTTCAATTGATCTGCAGTGATAATCTTCTCTAGTTGATCTTTGCCAAAAACAATACAAAATAATATCAATGCAGAAGCCATCACCACACCAGCCTGAAAACCCCCGCCAGGAGCATCACTACCGTTAATTTGCACATAAAAACCTAAGGCAATGAGAAATGGCAAGATAAACCTTGTGACGGTAATAACAATGTTATTTTTCATCAGTCTTACCTTTTATGAAACGATCTCTTCCAACTACCAACCATACACACATACCAGCAATAAAGATCAGCAAAGTCTCACCAAAAGTATCGAATCCGCGATAGCTAGATAAAATCACGTTCACCATAGATAATAACCCGGCATCTTCAGCGAAATGCTGTTTATAGTAATCAACAACTCCTTGATTAGTAACGGCATTTATATCTCCATAATAGTGCAAATCTAAGGAATGTATGCAAATTATCACCAAAAATATTACACAGGCGCCAAGCACCCCCCAATGACTTCTGATCTGGCCATTTTCTACTTTAATAACCTTTAATACCGCAAGGAATAAACACGTAGTAATGCACGCTCCTATTGCAGCTTCTGTCAGCGCTACATCTGGAGCTGCCATAACTAAATATACCAATGCAGAAAGCAAACTAAAAATCGCTCCGTAGATCACCACATGCACTAAATTTGTGGTAATTACCATAGCGATTGCCACTAACAAGATTAAGAATAACAGCACTAAATCTAATATCATTTTTCAGAATTAAAATGAGCATTAACAAGAGCATGGGTTGCCGTCGGCGATAACAACCATACCAACACTATAAGAAAAAATAACTTTATAGATAATAGGCTAAATCCAACAAAAAAGATTAACCCAAACAAAATCAATGGCGTACCCAAAGAATCACCTACACCAGCAGCTTGAACCATGGAATAAAAATCCGGCATACGCAAACACCCGAATGCACTGATTACATTCAATATGCATCCCAACAGAACAAAGCTCCACCCAATATATTCCATACTACCTCTTGGAAGATGCGTATCTTAGAAAAGCTATACTTGATATAAAGCCCAAGGCTCCATAAACAAGTGCTAAATCCAAGAAATAAATATTATTTTTATCAAATACTGCCCAAACAGCAATTAGGGCAATAATGTAAGACGTTGTACAATTAACCGATATCACCTTCCCAAAGATATCCTTACCAGATACAGTACCTATTATCATAAGAATAATTGCCAGAATTAATAATGAAGTTGCTACCAATATCATTTTTCCATACCTAAAATTTTCTTATACATTGTGTTATTCTTTATGGATTCGTCACAACCCTTGTTAATGGCATATACTTTGATTTTATCATCTGCTAATTCTACAGTTACCGTCCCTGGCGTTAAAGTTATCGAGTTAGCATAGACTGCATTACTAAAGGTTTTAGCACCTTGCACTTTTGCGACACTAATCTTTGGGGATATCTTAATTTCTTTTTTCAAAATTATTCTAACTATTCTTTGGCTACTAAGAGCTATTTCTTTTATAAGCCACACCAAATATTTTATCAATTTGATATTAAGGTCTAGGGTTAAGCAGTCTCGAAAGTTCAAATGCTTAAGCATGGCATAAGAAATTAGATATGATAAAGATCCAAATAACAGAGCCTTCATAATCAATGTCTCAGAACATTTCCCGAAACACACTAGAAAAAATAAAATAATCGAAATAAAATACGCCATATAAAAACATAAAAACCCGCAGCATCGAATTTATTATATTTTTATAAGAAAACAAAGAAAATATTGTAAAGTTAATTCCCCATCCCAGCAATAATCGTTTTGACCTTACAGATAGTACCATAATTGAAATAATATATGTCAATAGAATCTAATATCCAAAAAGCGCTTTACTTATGCAGATAAATGTTATAAATACTTCTTCTATTGATTAGTTCCGGGGGTGTAGCTCAGTCCGGTTAGAGCGCCTGCCTGTCACGCAGGAGGTCGCGGGTTCAAGTCCCGTCACTCCCGCCACTCAAAATTATTATGCGAAATATCAAACCTCCCAAAGCAAAAAAAGTCGCACACAAAAACTCAATACACGATCATGAGTGGGTTGATGAATATGATTGGCTCCGTGACAGAAACTGGCCAAAAGTCGAAAATACAGATATCTTAGATTATCTGAATGTAGAGAACGAATACGCCAAAAATTTTTTTGCACCAAAAACCCATATCATAGAAACAATTTACAAAGAACTTATCTCGCGAATAAAACTAGCTGACATCTCAGTACCAATGAGAGATAAAAATTATTACTACTATACCATCACAAAAGAAGAAGCGGATTACTCGATTCAAGCCCGGAAAGATAAATATGGCAAAGAAGAAATTCTTCTTGATAAGAACGCAGAAGCAAAAGGACATGAGTATTTCAAGGTTGGCACAATGTCTATAAGCCCCGATGAAAATCTAATGGCTTATTCCACAGATACTAAAGGGAACGAACATTATTCTTTGCATATAAAGGATCTCGCTAAAGGAACATTAATCAGAGACATATTGCACGACATCATAGGGGATGTAGTTTGGGATGAAACCGGCTCTGGTTTCTACTACACAAAACTTGATGATAAATGGCGTGCAAATCGATTGTATTATCACAGACTAGGAACATCACAGGATGAAGATCTCTTACTTTACAAAGAAGAGGATCATGTGTTTTCTGTAGGAATTGGCAAAACTACGGATCGCAAATATATCATCATTGGCATAGCTAGCAGCAGTAGCACAGAAATACGATACTTAAGATCTGATGATCTATCTCACAAAATACATTTATACATACCAAGGCGCCAAGATCACCTTTGCTCTGTTGACCACATGCATGGCCAATTTTATATAGAAACAAATGACCGAGGTAAAAATTTTAGATTAACCCGCACCGCCAACCATGAATATTTTGATGAAATTTCAGCAGAAGAGCTAGTACCACATCACGATGATATTTATCTAACAGCATACTACCTATACGACAACCATATAGTGGTGCAAACTAAAGAAAATGGCTTACCCAAAATCACTGTTCAAGATTATAGAATGCAGAACCTAGATGTTCTTACATTTCCTGATGCCAGCTACTCAGCTGGAGTGTCGTATTCTTGCCACGACGATGACGGGATGTTCGTAGGATATTCTTCCATGGTATCTCCCAGCACAATATTCAAATATGATTTTGCCACTAAAAAATTAACCACAATCAAAGTACAAGAAATACCTTCTGGTTATAACAAAGACGAATATCATTCAGAAAGAGTGATGGTACCATCACGCGAAGAAGGAATTCTTATTCCAGTATCTCTGGTTTATAAAAAATCCTTATTTAAAAAAGATGGCACAAATCCATTATTTCTATATGGATACGGCTCCTATGGACATGCTATAGCTCCAACTTTCAATTCAAATTCTATTACTTTATTGGATAAAGGATTTGTGTATGCCATAGGACACATCAGAGGCGGCGATGATCTTGGCTTTCATTGGTATGAATCTGCAAAATTCTTGCACAAAAAAAGAACGTTCAATGATTTTATTGATGTAGCAAAAGCCCTCACTAAAGAAAAATATACTTCAAAAGGAAATATTGCTATATCCGGAGGAAGTGCTGGTGGCATGCTTGTAGGCGTAGCAATAAATGAAGCGCCAGAATTATTCAAAGCCGTTATAGCTGACGTTCCTTTTGTCGATGTTTTGAATACAATGCTAGATGAAACATTACCATTAACCCCAGGCGAATTTGAAGAATGGGGCAACCCAAAAAATAAGGAGTATTTTGATTATATTAAATCATACTCTCCTTACGACAATTTAAAATCACAAGATTATCCCAATATGTTTGTGTTGGCAGGCTTAAATGATCCTCGTGTTACATATTGGGAGCCAGCTAAATGGGTCGCTAAATTACGTGAACTTAAAACAGACCATAACCTGCTATTATTCGATACCAATATGACAGCTGGTCATGGCGGCAAATCAGGACGATTCGAAGCGTACAGAGAATTAGCCAAGAAATATGCTTTTATTCTTTCGATGTTTGGACAAGCTCCAGCATAAACAAGAAATCATTGATTTACTTTAGGAATTTCGTTATTATTTTGCAATTAAATAACCTTTATACAATATGCCAAAATTCGAAATAAGATTAAAACCCTCAACAGATCTACCCGGATTGGAATTTTTATCACCAAACTCACTAAACACAGACCCATTTACAGGATATCCTTTTAAAAACACCACTCTGAATACAATATATGTAAGTTTTAAAAAAGAAGATTGTCTAAAAACTTTCTTCATGTCCCAGCCGGTAGAAGAATTTACAGAAATGTATGAATCACTTTCAAAGGCACTCGGCGCGCCTCTTTTCCACAACATGGACGTTAACAACGCTCAATCTAGACTCCATGCTCAACTCTCTATATATAACCTGAATAAAAATATCATGGCAGGACCTCCTCAAACTTGTGATGAATTGTCAAAAAAGGATAAATCCTTAGTGCAAAATATTCTGACAGAATTTGAATGTTTTAGTGGCGTAAAATTTGTTTTCACCAATCAAGAAAAAACCAAGGCACCATACCAAATATCTGTCTGCTCCTATCAATCATCCGAAAATCTTACAGGAATGAGTATTAGACCTACCGAACCAATATTAACACAAAATGCTATATTATTAGCTGGATTTTGGGCAACAAGCACAAGTAAATCATATTACAAAAATACAATAATTCATGAAGCATTACATAGTCTGGGACTTGATCACACTAATTACAAAAATCTTTCACAACAAATTAAATATAGAAGCGCCGTAGCAAACGACGATCACGAAGATAGCTTCATTTCACAAAAATGCCTCAAGCATAAAGATATGAGCGCTCATATAAAATGCTTAAAATTGCCAACCCATGTACAACCACTAGACGTAGTACGCCTACAAAAATTACTTGGACCTTCAGAAAACAACTCAGATTATTGCAAAAACATAAGGGATGAATTTTGCACAACACATGCAAATGTATTAGAAATATGCGGCATAACCCCAGACACGGAAGATGAATTATAAACTAATAAAAATACCAACATCTTTAGACAAAAAACAGTCGGAGCATATTTCCCCCGCTGTTTGAACAATTATTGGAGTTGCCAACCACATAAAAATCATCAGAAAACCTATTCTCACAAACATACTGACATTCCAGAAGGATACGTTCTTAACCTGGCCATAATTCTTTATTTATTGCATATGAACAATACATATTTTACCTTAATTACATTATAGAAAATAAACAAAAACTTACGAACTCATCTAGAGTGGACGTAATCTACAATATATTCTTGATAGGCAGGACAGACGCAAGAATTATAGGAATATATCCCCAAGGCATGTCGTATAAACTCAAGAAAAATTGATATTAAAAATATAAGCAGAAAATTCATCCATCTTATACTTCTTAACACCGCGGGTTTATTTCAACTAGTACTTATAGACAAATATAAATAAACTTCCGGTGGCTTATCCTGGACGTTTATCAATGCCTTACACATTAACTCCGGTCGAACCAAAACCACCAGCCCCACGCTCTGTTTCTGTCAGTAGCTCTGCCTCAACTAACGTTGCCATTGTGACCTGAGCAATCACCATCTGCGCGATACGCATTCCTCTTTCAATAACAAAATCTTCATCAGAAAAATTTGCCAAAATTACTTTGATCTCACCACGATAGTCAGAATCTATTGTTCCTGGCGTATTCAAAACTGTAACACCATTTTTTGCAGCCAAGCCAGATCTAGGGCGAATCTGCGCTTCATAGTGGAGTGGTAACTCTATTGAGATGCCCGTAGGCACAATCAATCTCTTACCAGCTGCAAGAACCAAAGGTTCACGGACATCAGCATAAAGATCCATGCCAGCACTACCTTCTGTAGCGTATTTTGGTGTTGGCAAATCTTGACCTGATTCAGTTTTAATTAATTTCACTAGTACTTGGCTCATTTTCCCTCAAAGATTTTTATTATATCATGATAAATCATCATAGTTATTGGAAAAATAGAATCAAACTATTTTCTATGATTTAGACCTTTTCTCCATTCTATTCAAAACCTGACCACCAGAAATAATAGCATTCCTAATTTGATCCTGTAAATCACCAAGGCTTGAAGGAGAATGAGGAATCATAATGCTATTAACATTACCATTCTTTCCCATTTCTTTTAGAGTATCAAAATACTGAGCAATCAAAATCAAACTCATTACTTCCGTCGTCTCCACTCCTTTGATATCTTTCTTAAAATCAGATAAAGACTCTCTCAATCCTTCTATGATTGCCTTACGCTGCCCAGCAATACCTTGCCCTTGCAAAATGTGACTTTCTGCATCAGCCTCAGCTGCTTTCACTTTTAGTATCTTCTCTGCTTCTCCTCTTTCGGTAGCTGCAACTCGCAAACGCTGAGCTTCGTTTATCTCATTCATCGCAGTCTTAACACGTTGATCTGGATTAATATCTGTCACCAAGGCTTTAATGATATCATAACCAAAATTGCTCATAACTTCTTGAAGTTCCTCTCTAACAGCATCCGCAATCTCATCTTTCTTGGAAAATACATCGTCAAGTTTTATTCTGGGCACTCTTGCACGCACAACATCGAATATAAAAGACTGAATTTGCCCATGTGGATCATCCAATGTGTAATATGCCTCATAAATCTTATTATCTAAAACACGAAATTGCACTGCGGTGGTAACATGGACAAACACGTTATCTAATGTTTTTGTTTCTACTTCAACATTGATTTGCGTCAGTCTCAAGCTCACACGCCCACTAATATTTTCAATGAATGGAATTCGAAAATTTAAGCCTGGTTCAGCTACGCGATCAAACTTACCAAACCGCTCTATTACATAAGCAGACTGTTGTTCTACAGTAAAAACTGAGAGAAAACCCAGTACAATTATTAGTGCTAAGAAAGATAAAATGACCATAGTAAAACTCAAGATTAAAGATATCCTGAATTAAAATACGCAAGTTGATCATTTTATACAACTAGTATCTTCAGACCTGTTAATTTCAATGATGAGCACTCTTTAAGAAATTAACTGGAATAGTACAAATCAAATTCAGCTGGATGCGGAACCGTGTTTACAAGCTCGAGTTCTTCTCGTTTGCTCTTCATATAATTTTCAAGTTGAGTTTGCGTAAATACCCCGCCTTGCAAAAGAAACTTATGATCTTTTTCCAAACTGTCCAAAGCTCCATCTAATGAACCACTAACACTTACTATTGATTTCTTCTGTTGATCATCAAATTCATAAACATTTTCATGCACTGGCTTTCCTGGATCAATTTTATTTTTTATACCATCCAGGCCTGCCATTAACATCGCTGCAAACCCTAAATATGGATTAGCAGTCGCGTCTGGGAAGCGTGTCTCTATACGCCTATGCTCTTTATTACCAACCATAGGAATTCTGATTGCTGCTGAACGATTAAATTCAGAGTAACAAACATACACTGGAGCCTCATATCCTGGCACCAATCTTTTATAGCTATTAGTAGACGGGTTTAATAAAGCATTGAGCGCATGTGCATGTTTGATTATTCCACCAATATAATGCAATGCGATTTCTGATAATCCCGCATATCCATCACCACAAAATAGATTTTTACCATCCTTAGCCAAAGATTGATGGATATGCATTCCACTGCCATTTTCTTTCCAAATAGGCTTTGGCATGAACGTAAGGCTCTTGCCATGTTTTGCTGCAATATTTCGCAGGACATATTTCTGAATTTGAATAATATCAGCCATGTGTGTAACAGTACTAAAATCCACGCCTATTTCACATTGTGCGGGCGATACTTCATGATGATGCAGAGCAGTTGAAATACCAACCGATTCAAGCGCCTGAACCATCTCAGATCTTAATTCGAAGAAATGATCTTCAGGCTGCGCTGAAAAATACGCCCCTTTAACTTTAGGATTATAACCAAGGTTTCCGGACGCAGAAAATTCTGAATTATTTATTGGTGATTCCGATGAATTTACATGCGAGAAAACATTGTACATATTGTATCCAAATCGCACATCATTCAAAACAAAGAACTCCAACTCCGGACCAAAATATGCAATATCCGCAATACCACTGCTTTTTAGATATTGTTCTGCACGCTCAGCAGTAGAGCGTGGATCGCCAGAGAATTTGTTTAATTTACCGTTTTCAGGCAATGCCGCGTTACAAGTTAACACCAAAGTTTTATACTTGCTAAATGGATCAACAAAGAAAGACGAGCAATCTGGCAGCATCACCATGTCAGATTTCTCTATATTCAATAATCCAGGAATCGATGAACCATCAAATCCCACTCCATTCAACAAAGTCTTCTCAGTGACCTTTTTGGCATTATAAGTAATCCTATGCCACTTCCCAGATTGGGCGGTAAAACGAAAATCTATTTGGTCAATATTTTCTTTATTAATCAAATGAATTATATCTGATGCCCTCATAATACCTCTAAAGATGATGCTAAATCCTAGTACTAAATACCAAATTTAGCACCATCCCTAGAGCTAGTTTTGCATATTAATTATGCTTGCTTGGTATTATGTATCTTTTTAACCCAAACTTTTGCCTCATCGCTAATTTTTGAGTCTGACATCACAGCACCCAAGACCTCGGATTTTAGCTCAGAAGAATCGCCACATAATTCATCGATAATAGAATCCCAAGATTTTAAAACAACCTCATCAGATTCGATACCAATTCCCGCAAGAATATTATAAATACGACTCTTATAATAAGCAAACATTGCCTTATCGAGCCAAGCCACAGATTCTTCTGTCATACCGGTATCTTTATTAAAATGCCCTCCTTTAAAACCTTTTTCCCAGATAGTTTTACGAAGCGTTGTATGCTCTCTGCCATACATAAGACTGATAAGATGCATGACTTTCTCGGCAATTTTTATACCAACACTTCCTGCAGGATCTAAAGATAGATTCTTATTTACTATCTTAATAAGATCGGCCCAACTTGTTTCAAACTGCACCTTGTCTTTTTCGGTATAGTTAGTCTTCAAATTATGTTCGAACTCAGCATATTCTTTTAGTTCTTCTGGCGTCATGACCTTGCCAGCCCAGGTGTTCTCTAGTTTTTCTGTCATATGATAAACCTCTATTGATTTAATAATAATTTTCCACGGAACAGATTTATTGTCGCTAAAATCTTGTATTAGCTCTTCCAAAGTTTCATTAACCTTAATCAACTCACTAGCCTTCTTGCGCAAGATTTCAGATTGAGCAGCAAAATGCACGCTTATGCTCATATTTTCCGTAAGAAGAATTTTAATCTTAGCCAAACTGAAACCAAAGAATTTTAATGCAACAATTCTTTGCAGCTTTAATAAATCTTCCTCGGAATATAAACGATAATTATTTGATCCTCTTAAAGATGCTTTCAGTAAACCGATAGAGTCGTAATAGTGCAGTGTGCGCAGCGGAACCCCTGATAATTTACTCAATTCTTTAATGTACATTTAATCATTTTCATACATCGGTATGACAAACTATAGTCTATACAGTAACTGTAGGGTCAAGTAGTATTTTAATTGCTAATGTTTATTTTTTGATACTTTAAAAAAGTTAATTACAACTCTCTGTTACCAGTCTCATTTATTAGCTTAATGTGATTGCATGTGAGTTTGCATCATAAACAATTAAATCTATGATATGCTCCATCTGTATGTCTAAATCTCTTCTCAACTCCTCATGATCATGTATCGGATTTGCAGTAGAACTAGAACAATCTATTCTACTGATAACAGCAGCAAACTCCCTATGAGTAATTTGATGTAAATTCTCTTGCGCTTTTATCCCATTATATAAAAAATCTCGATTAACGTTGTTTATGCAGATCAACGGCTGAATAACTTCATAAATGGAATGTAGCCTTTCCGAATTAGTTATATGTTTATATTCAGTATTTGTCTTGCTATAATTAGGAATTATGTACTCTTGAATATACCTTTTAACCTCATCACCACTACTAGACTGGTTTATCTCCGCTCCCAATGTCACTTTTTTTACATTGCTTAGGCGTTGAAGAGAATCACTAAATAACATGTGAGTAGTTGTGGTAGTCAGCTTTTTGGTAGTGGTCCGCGTGGTAGTGGGCACTCGTGTGCTGGTATGAGTCGTTGTAGTCGCACGCGTGGTGGCAGCAGCTCGCGTAGTTGTAGTCGCACGCGTGGTGGCAGCAGCTCGCGTAGTTGTAGTCGCACGCGTTGTGGTAGTATGCGTTGTGGTAGTGATCGGTCTTGTGGTTGTGATAGTATTCGTTGTTGTAACGGTGGAAAGCGAAGAAATAGCATTCATAATCACTGACACCGAATTACTATCCGAGTTGGCAGTAATTATATCTAATCTACCATCACCGTTGACATCTGAAATATATACAGAGTAGGGACTGAGGGCTGTAGCATAACTAGCTTTTGAACTAAACGTTCCATCGCCTACATTGAGCAAAACCGAAACTAAACTATCTTGATAATCAGCTGTAATTATATCTACTCTACCATCCTGATTTACATCATCAACAAACACAGAATAAGGCCCTGAATCCGTAGAGTAATCTGTATTAGAACTAAATACACCATTGTTCATATTTAGCAATATCGATACCGAGCTACCATCTACATTAGCTGTAATTATATCAGGTTTGCTATCTCCATTAACATCAGCCACAGACAAAGATATAGGAGAAGCCCCTGTATTGTAATCATTGACATAGACAAATCTACTCCTACCAGCATTCAATAATACCGAAACTGTACTACCATCAAAATTGGCTGTAACTATGTCCGGCCTGGAATCACCATCAATATCAGTAACAAATACAGAACGGGGCCCTGCACCCACCGAATAATCAGATCGCATATTAAATGTACCACGACCAGAGTTAAATAAAATTGAAACCAAATTTGAAAAATCATTTACCACGATCACATCTGGCTTACTATCCGCATTAACATCCGCGATAAATGCAGAGACAACACCGTAACCTAAAAAATAATCTGTATTAGCTCCAAACGATCCACCGCCGATATTTAGCACTACAGAAATAGTACCATCATCAATGTTAGCTACAACTATATCTGGTCTAGTATCAGCGTTAAGATCAGCAACAAAAACCGACCCAGGAGACTCTCCTGTGGTATAGTCAGCCTTCAGACCAAATGTTCCATCATTTCTATTCAGGAGAACTGAAATTGTGTTCTGAAATTCATTAGCTGTGATTATATCTTTCTTACCATCTCCGTTAACATCAGCAACAAAAACGGCATAAGGAAACTCACTAACCGGATAATCTACGTGAGCAGAAAATGATGAGTCACTCAATATAGTTGTCATAAGACCATAATAAATCATACGGGCTATGATTGTATTGCATTAAGTTGCTAAAATTATATAAAAATCATGATATAAAATTATAGATTAAGTTGATCTATGTTTATGTTGTTTGAATGTCGCATTCTAAAAATTAAAAATTGCATGCCACACCAAGAATGACTACATGTTGTCATAAAAGATACGGCTCGAAATCTCTGAGTTTGTACACTAATCAAGCCATATCGCTAGCTTTCTTAAGCTTGAAAGTGTATTACGATTTCCTTACAAGAATACGAATTATCTCTCGTGCTACTTCTATTTTAGGTCTTTTACTAAGGAAAATAGGATCATTTCTATTTTTGATATAAATCAACACTTCATTATCGTCCTGACCAAATACATCACCATTTTTAACGCTGTTTGCTACAATCATATCTAAATTCTTTCTTACTAATTTATCTTTAGCGTTAGATTCAAGATTATCGGTCTCTGCAGCAAAGCCAACAACAACTGGTTTATTTTTCATATTTGCCACAGTTTTTAATATGTCCTGAGTTTGATTTAGCTCAATCTTCCAAGAATCACTCGTCTTTTTTACTTTATTGGAATTCACAACTACAGGAGTAAAATCAGAAACCGCAGCAGCAGCGATAAATACATCTGAATTAAACACATGTTTCAAAGTTACTTCTAGCATTTCTTTTGATGATTCAACTTTTTCTACATACACAACGCAAGGTGCATCTAAATCACATTTTCCACTTATTAAAATAACCTCAGCTCCTGCTTCATGCGCAGCTTGTGCCAATGCATAACCCATTTTGCCAGAACTGAAATTTGATATGTATCGCACTGGATCAATTCTCTCTATTGTAGCGCCAGCAGTAATCACAATCTTTTTACCTCTGAGAATTGTGGATCCTTCCATTAATGTTTTTACTATATTCTCTGGCTCTTCCATCCTACCCATGCCAATGTCGCCGCAAGCTTGAGCACCAAAAGCGGGACCCATCATTTTTATAGAATTTCTTTTTAATTTTTGGATGTTTTCTTGAGTAAATTTATTATGCCACATGCCTTGATTCATGGCAGGGGCGACAATACTTTGTGCTTTCGATGCTAGGCATACCGCACTCAATAGATCATCTGCAAAACCACGACTTAAGCGTGCAATAAAATTAGCACTAGCAGGAGCGATTAAAATAATTTCTGCAAATTTTGCCAATTCAATATGCGCCATTTCATCTTGAAAGAACATCTCATCTGTATAGACGTGGTCTTGGCCAACAATCTTGATTGCTTCGCTGGGCTTCACAAAATATTCAGCTGATTTGGTGAGAATAATTCTTAAATCCGCTCCTTGGGTTAGAAGCAATTTAGCCAACTCACAGCTCTTTGTGGCAGCTATACTGCCAGCGATCCCAAGAATTATTTTTTTGTTCTGTAATGTATTTATCATTAATGCCCCTGCCAGTTCCAGTACGCAAAATAAAATTAGAAGATACAAGATCAGCCAAATCTCTATTTAAAGAAGGTATACTGACCTTTTTAGATAACAACGCTTTGATTTCCGAAATAGAAACCTCAACCTTACGTTCCAGAATTTCTAAGATTTCTTTTTATCTGAAAGTAACATTTTTCATGTGATTAATCTATCAGCTGCTTGCGTATATCCTATCATTTCTGATAGGCAAAATCAACAAAAATGATAGGATACAGATATAGTTGCACTAACTTTTCCATCCAACCTCCTTAAGAAAAGCACAATAACCTTGTTCGTATTTTTTGCCTTCTTCTTCAGAAATAACCCCACCTTCTTCTGCTCCCGATTCCTTTTTACCGTCAATGAAACTAGAAAGACCTATTGAAACACGTCTTTTGTCAACATTATTTGGATCTTCCAAATCACGAGCATAAAATCCCTTTGGACTTGGGAAAAATTGAGTTCCATAAACTTGTTGTCTTCCTTCGTAAAGAGCAATACGATCAAAAAGCCTAGGCATATTCAGGAGCAACTTTTTCACCTTTATGCAAAGCATCTTCCAGTATAGTTAGAGCTTTCTTCAGTATTTTTGGTTTAGATATTGCATGTATTGCAATAAACCATGCAGTCTCATGTAATTTATGAACAAACTTCGACGGAAGTGGCCAACCATGTTGGTTTATATAATGATGAAGTAATTCGGCATTTTCTTCATTACACTTACGCATTTGGGAATCATATCCGTCAAACAATTTTCCGCTCTTTCCAAGTTTTTTATATAACTTCTTATCTCTTTTTAATGCCTCAATGAGTTTTTTATTGGCAATCTCAATATCTCAAAAAGAAATCTTAAAATTCTCAGGCATTTTTCCCGTATCCACCACTTTCTCCTTTAAACAAAACGAAACTCCCATCTTTGCCATTTTTATCATCTATTTGCAAAGTGACATCTTTAAATTCAAGATTATAAATAACAAAAAACGTAACTATCGTCACAATGATAATCCAATACAGTTTTTCGTATAAAATACGACCTCCAGGTTTGCCTGATACTAATCAGGTATACAAATACGAATTCTGTGTCCGTCTGGATCGAGGGCTACGAAAGTTAGGCCGAACACTGCTTCGTGTAAATCTTGTTCAATTTTAACACCTAATTCACTCCATTTTTTACGAAGATTACGCACCTCGTCTTCATCTTTGACCATGAAAGATAACTCAGAACGATGCCCAGTACCACCCGAAACAAAATTTTTTGCTTTAGTAGACCACAAGGCAAACTCAAAACCGTTATCGAAAGAGAATGCTACATACGTAGGAACAGCAAGAACAGGTTTTATCTCGAATATTTTTTCATAAAAGAAAGCACTTTCAAGCGGTTTCTCTACATAAAAGAAAAATAAATTTGGCGTGAGCATTGAGTTTTACCTCATATGAGAATGCTTCAAAGTATCTAGAAGAAAAAGTGTCAGTAGGCATATAAAGGTAGTAGCTAGCATATTTTATATATGGCGTGAGCCATAATATTTTTATTGGAGGTAATCCAGCCGCAGGTTCCCCTACGGCTACCTTGTTACGACTTAACCCCAGTCATCGACTCTGCTGTAGGTGGCTGCCTCCTTGCGGTTAGCTCACCAACTTCGAGCAAAGCCAACTCCCATGGCTTGACGGGCAGTGTGTACAAGGCCCGTGAACGTATTCACCGTGGCATGCTGATCCACGATTACTAGCGATTCCGACTTCATGTACTCGAGTTGCAGAGTACAATCCGAACTGAGACGGCTTTTGAGGATTTGCTCCAGGTCACCCCTTCGCATCCTATTGTCACCGCCATTGTAGCGCGCGTGTAGCCCAACCCGTAAGGGCCATGATGACTTGACATCGTCCCCGCCTTCCTCCAGCTTATCGCTGGCAGTTTCCTTAGGGTTCCCGGCATTATCCGCTGGCAACTAAGGATGAGGGTTGCGCTCGTTGCGGGACTTAACCCAACATCTCACGACACGAGCTGACGACAGCCATGCAGCACCTGTGTGGACGCCACCCGAAGTGAAGAACTCCATCTCTGAAGCTCATACGTCCCATGTCAAGGGTTGGTAAGGTTTTTCGTGTAGCATCGAATTAAACCGCACGCTCCACCGCTTGTGCGGGCCCCCGTCAATTCCTTTGAGTTTTAATCTTGCGACCTTACTCCCCAGGCGGAGTGCTTAATGCGTTAGCTGCGACACCGAAAATAAATCCCGATATCTAGCACTCA
>Ga0114980_10001041_pt1 | contig 19851 bp, 32 predicted proteins | sample S_140806_EF_Meta_FD_87018 | JGI IMG/M metagenome (GOLD analysis project Ga0114980, IMG submission 87018) | Freshwater microbial communities from Lake Simoncouche, Canada to study carbon cycling - S_140806_EF_MetaG | ecosystem: Environmental > Aquatic > Freshwater > Lake | place: Lake...
GTTGGTATCACTTGGAGTGACGGACTCAACGCGGGTGGCACACCTGTCATTGACTATAGAGTCTCATGGGACAAATCATATGGAACCTGGGAATACTTAGAAACCGGAGTACTAGTTAAGAAATTCTCCACAATCGGAATCACTCTGACCAGGGGAAGAACTTACTCGTTCAAGGTTGAATCACGCAACTTAGTAGGATACTCAGACATATCTGCGTCTATTCAAGTTCTTGCAGCATAGGTTCCCAACAGACCAGCCAGTCCTAGGACTACTATCTCTGGAAACTACGTAACTATTGAATGGGACTAAACCGTCGATGGAAGTTCCCCAATCACATCTTACAAGATCGAAATCAGAAAGAACGATAACACAACATACACTACTGAAACCGACAGCTGCGATGGAAACAATCCCGCAGTTAAAAGTGTCAGAACATGTGCCGTTCCAATAGCTACTCTCAAAGCTGATCCCTTCAGTCTAGACTGGGGTGTCGGCGTATACGCAAAAGTGAGTGCTATTAATATTGTGGGACCTTCTGCGTTCTCAATGGAAACAGCTCTCGCTGATGCAGCCATCATCTTGACAAATCCAGATGCTCCTATTAATGTGTAAAACGTTGCGACTGTTACTTCAGCCACTTAAGTTGGACTCTAATGGCAGCTCGGTGCTAAAGACGGAGGTTCTCCAGTCACGAACTACACAGTGTCTAAAGCAGTTGGTTCAGGTGCATACGAGGTGTTCTAATCGAACATTCTTCCAACTACATTCACTGTAACTGGATTGACCGCTGGAACAACGTACAAGTTTGTCGTTCAATCGAATAACTAGTTCGGTCTAAGCATCTTCAGTCAATCGACACCAATCGCAGTGCTTGCCGCATAGAAGCCTAATCCACCTACAGCACCAAGAACAACTGTCAGTGGAAACAACGTAATCATCGATTGGGATGCACCATTCGACTAAGGCTCAGAATTAGAAGGATATGTGATTTAGATCCGACAGAGCGACAACACAACATTCTCAACAAGTATTACTGACTGCAATGGCGGCAACGCAGATATCCGTATTGCAACGGAGTGCTCAGTACCAATTGCTACTCTAAGAGGAGATCAGTACACGCTCACTTGGGGATCAATAGTTAAAGCTCAACTGTATGCTTACAATTATTACGGAAACTCTTTAATGTCTCCTGAAGGAGGAAGTGCAAAGATCCTTACTAAACCACTTGCACCGATCAACGTTGCAGAACTATACTCATCCCGAACAGCCACCAGCCTTGGACTACAATGGAACATAGCTGGTTACGGTGTTTATAAGGACGGTGGTTCTCCAGTGATTGACTACTAAGTAACGTACACAACTGGTTCAACTACAATCGTTGTGCCTAACATTCAAGACACTAAGATCACAGTTTACGGCTTAACGAACGGAGCAAACTATGTCTTCTACGTCTAAGCGAGAAACGAATTCACCGATCTAAGTTTGAACAGTCAGCTCGTATATATTTACTGCGCTTGGGTGCCAGCTAAACCTTTAGCTCCATCAACTTCGGTTCTTAACAATAAGGTTATTATCGAATGGGATGCTCCCGATAACGCAGGTGCAACTATTGACAGCTATTCGATTCAAATCAGACAGAAGAATGGTACCTTCACTCCTAGCATTGCTCTTTGCAACGGTGGCAACGCAGGCATTGTAGGACTTACAACTTGCACAGTGACTCTACTTGGACTGAGAGCAGATCCGTACTTATTGGTTTTAGGTGACGACGTCGTTGTCTAACTTACAGCCCATAACTTCTACGGCGACTCTCCAATGTCAAACACAGGCATGGGAGCAAAGATTGTTTACCCACCTGATGCTCCAATAAACATAGCCGACGACAAGGACATCACCAATGATATGCAAGTTGGACTCATCTGGTCTGACGGTGCATCTGATGGTGATACTCCAGTGATCGACTACGAAGTTCAATACAAGTTTAACGATGTCTGGACTACAATTGCCACAGGAATTAAGACTAAGTACTACACAACTACTGTAGCCCTCGTCAAGGGCGATAGTTACTGGTTCCGAGCAATCGCAAGAAACTCAGTCGGCCCTAGTTTAGAATCTGATAAAGAACACGTTCCAGTTCTAATTCTAGTAGCACAGAAATCGGCTCAACCACTTGCTCCAGTCACGTTAAGAGACAACGATAAGATCATAATAACTTGGAATGAACCAGTGAACTATGGCTCAACTCCGATTACGAATTACACTGTTCAAATAAGGAACACGGACGAAATTACTTTCAGTCAAACAAGTGAATGCAATGGAGCTTTACCTACAGTACGAGATACTCACAGCTGCACTGTACTTATCAGCACACTTGTTAGTCCGCCGTTCTCTCTTGCATGGGGTCAACACGTCTATGCCTAGGTATCTGCAACAAACATTAAGGGAACTTCGATCTACTCAGCAGCTGGCAACGGCGATTTGGTAGCGATTTACCCTGAAAAGCCAACAGGACTGTCAAATGTACCAGCAATTACAACTGCTTCTCAAATAGGTCTAACTTTCTTTGCAGGAACCACATTCTACGGCTTACCAGTTATTGACTATACTGTTAGTTACGACAATGGTGACAAGACAGGCACGTACAGTGTGATTAAAGCAGGTTTACTCTTTGCAGATCTGCCTTACACCAAGATCGGTCTCTCAGCGGGCACCGAGTATACTTTCGTAGTTCAATCAAGAAGTGATTACGGACTGAGTAGCTATTCAGATCCAGTCAAGATTAATGCAGGATAGAGTCCGGTCAAACCTATTATGACTAGCACAACTATTACAGGATCAGATAGATCAACTGTCACTATTGATTGGGTCGCACCTGACAATAAAGGATCTGTCATCACTAATTACACAATCACTATCAGGTAGTCAGACAACGTGACATACACTGAAACTTTAACAGATTGCGACGGCTCAAAGGCTCAGATTATCACCGATACAAATTGCACGGTTCCTATCTCTAAACTGAGAACGGCTCCTTACAACTTGCCATGGGGCGCCAGCATCTATGCAAAGGTCGTTGCAACTAACTTCTACGGAAGCTCAGCAGTATCAGAGGCTGTTAACGGAGCAATCATTCTCACTATTCCTGATGCACCCAAAGGCATCATTGAGGACTTAAGTCTGAAGTCGGGAACAACCATTTCCTTCTCTTGGATCAACGGTGAGAAAGACGGAGGTGCTCCAGTATAAAAGTACAACATTAAATACCACAGTAATGGCACTTCTACTTACCTGCCTTTGGTTTCAAATCTGACTGGCACTAAATCATTTACAGCTTCCAGTCTTACACCAGGTTATACTTACTCGTTCATAGTTACAGCATTGAACTCCTTTGACGAGAGCACAGACTCCGCAGTCTTCGAGGCACTTTGCGCATGGGTTCCATTCAAGCCCGCAAAACCAACAACCACCGATGTTGTCGGAAACAGAGTCTTAATTGACTGGGCTGCGCCATTCGATAATGGATCACCTATTTACAAGTACTCCATACTCATCAAACAGTCAAATGGAGTGTTCTCACAGGTCATTTCTGAATTCGACGGTGCAGCTGAGACTAGCTTCACTAACACTGCCTGTTCAGTACCCCTAAGTATCCTAACTGGCACGAACTTCACGCTGATTCAGGGTCAGCACGTTATTGTAAAGGTAATAGCACACAACTTCTACGGACCATCAGCTGAATCTCAGGAGTCAGACGGCGGTGACAACTCTAGAATAGTACTAGTACCAGATGCACCGTTCGGTCTAGTTAATCAGCCTCTGGTAACAAACGCTTTCTAAGTAAGTTTGAGCTGGACTGAAGGACTGAACAACGGAGGCAAAGTAGTAGAAGTCTACGAGATCTCCTATGCTGTAGACAGCGGCACATTCTCAGTGCTTGAAGCTGCTTGGCCACAGGCATCAGGTACTTCATACACTACAGCCGCCAATCTTGTACAACAAGGTAAAACTTACACGTTCAAGATTAGATCTAGAAACTCAGTTGGATACAGTCTCTAATCAGATTCATACTCAATCAAGGCAGCTCAGAAACCTGACAAGCCTGCACCTCCAACTACTCGTATGGAAGGAACAGACATTGTGATTGAGTGGTTCGCTTCTAATAACAGAGGTCAAGCAATAGATGCTTACATCATTAAGATTTCAGCAGGCGACGGTATTGCATATTTGACTGACGACTCGTGCGACGGTACACTTAGCACTGTGGTTATAGCTTAGTCATGCAAAGTACCTTTCACTGTTCTTCGTGCTGATCCATTCAGTCTGCCTTGGGGTTCAGTTGTGTAAGCTACGGTTACTGCTGTCAACTCATACGACGAATCTGATCCCTCAGAGCCAGGTGGTACTGGCAAGATCTTGAGAGTACCTGATGTACCTATCAACTTCGCAAACGAACCCACTATTACAACGGGAACACAGATCGGTTTGAGTTGGTCTTTAGGATCCGAATAAGGTGGCACTGACGTCTTAGATTACACAATCGTTTACGATTAGGGTGACGAGACTGCCACTACCTATATTACTCTATAAACCCTCTGGAAACCAACAACGTTAACAGCAATAGGGTTAACTGTCGGAAAAACCTACAGATTCAAAGTACTTGCTAGAAACGATCTAGGACCAAGTGAATACTCAGCACCTATCTCCATACTAGCGGCACAGTAACCTGATAAACCTGCTGTTCCAAGAACTGTCATTGATGTTTCACGTTCAAACGTTATCATTAGTTGGGATGCTCCTCCAACAGGCGGAAAAGCTATTGATAAATACACCGTTACGATCAAGACTAAAAATAGCAGCCCATTATGGTAGAGCTCTCTACTTTGCAACGGACTGGAACCAACAATCAGAATTGCACGGGAATGCACAATATCTATCCTAGCACTAAGATCTGAACCTTTCAACTTAGAATGGGGAACAAGCGTCGAAGTCTAGGTTGTCGCTCATAACTCCTATGGTCCTTCAAGCGTGTCTGAAACAGGCAATGGAGCAATCATACTGACTGTTCCAGATGCACCGACCAATTTGTTAGAGAACTATGCTCTTAGAAGCGCAACTGAAATCGGTCTTACTTGGGATTAAGGATATGCAGGAGGCACACCAGTAGTAGACTACAGAATCAGTTACACTGAAAACTTTGGTCCTATACAGGTTGCGAAAGACAGACATTCGGATAAGAACTATCTTGCAAAGAATCTAAACTCAGGAAGCACTTACAATTTCTGGATACAGTCTCGTAACATATTCGACCTATCAGCCTATTCAGCAGACATCTAGTTAGTCGCTGGATTCAAGCCTAGTGCCCCAGTTGCACCAGTAACTTCAGTAGTCGGTAACTTGGTCAATATAACATGGTAGAGACCCAACATAAACGGAGCTCCAATCATATCCTACAGAATCAGCATTAAGCAGAAGAACGATGTCTACTCAGAACAAATGTTCTATTGCAATGGACTAGACTCAGAAAAAGTTACTGATCGCTATTGCACGATTCCACTGTTGACCCTGCAAGATAATCCTTACAATCTTGTTCAAGGTGACAGCGTAGTGGCTATCGTTACAGCAACTAACTTGTACCTCGAAGGTCCAGCTTCTCTTCCTGGCAGCGGCGCAATCATTGTATTAGTGCCGAATCCCCCAATTGGTTTAGCTGATGACACACTTGTCACTAACGCGTATCGAATCGGTTTCACATGGAACGACGATATTAACACAGGTGGTTCGCCAATCATTAGCTACCGCATAACTTACGACGGATCAACTGGAACATGGTCTACTCTAGCAATTGGAGTAATGCCGAGAAAGTACATGACTACCGTCACTCTTACTCCCAGAAAAGATTATACTTTCAAGGTTGAAGCACTTAACTCAGTTGGCTACAGTCTTACTTCGGCTAGCATTACGATTCTTTGTGCTTAACAACCTGACTAAGCTCCAGCTCCGACGACTACATTCTCTGGACTCAGTGTTACTGTTGTCTGGAGTGCTCCCCTCGATGACAGAGGCGCAGATATATCTTCATACAAGATCCAGTTTAGACAGAGTGATGGAACAACTTTCACTGAAGATTAACTAATCTGCAATGGTACTTTACCTGCTACTCGCACTGCCAAGTCTTGCACTATTCCAAGTGTAAGATTTACAACTGCGCCTTACAACATTGCGTGGGGACAGTCTATCTGGGCAAACGTAATTTCAACTAACATCAAAGGCAGTTCAGTCGTCTCAGAAGAAGGCAACGGCGCTGTCATTTGGACTAACCCAGCAGCTCCAATCAATCTAAGAAATGTTCCTGCAATTACTACCGGATACTAGATTGGCCTAGAGTGGACTGAAGCTCCATTCAATGGTGGTACACCGGTCTTCTCCTACAAAGTTCTTCTGTGGGATAATTCAACTAGCGTCTATAAGACTCTTGAAACTGGCATTTCTGACACAACATTCACACCTAAGACCTTAACCCCGGGCAAAACTTACAAGTTCAAGGTTCAATCACTGAATAACTTCGACTACAGTCTACCTTCGACCGAAGTAGAAATCCTTGCAGCTTAAATGCCAGCTAGGCCAGTTGCTCCAACGACTACATTCTAGCGCGAAACTGTGCTGATTGAATGGGTAGCACCTGATGACTTAGGTTCTCCCATCGACAAGTACATCATCACCATCAAAATGTAGAACACTATTTTCGGTCTTGAACTGAATGACTGCGACGGTACAGATCCTGTTATTGTTGGTGCTAAGAAATGCACGGTTTTAGTTTCAACTCTGAGGAACGATCCATTCTTTTTAGAGTGGGGATCAAGCATAGTTGTTAAAGTAGTTGCCAAGAACTTCTACGGTCAATCACAAGAGTCACCTGAAGGAAATGGTGCAGTGATAATCTACTATGCCGACAAACCAGTAAGCTTAACTGAAATCATATCAGCAAGACAAGCAACTTCTATTACTTTCACTTGGACAGCCGGTGCACTCGAAAGAGGCTCAGCCGTGTTCGACTATCAGATTTACCGGGCTGTTGAAAGCATTGGCATATACACTTCAATCGCCACTGGAATTAAGTATTCAGAACGTCCTTACTAAGCTTCGAGTCTAACCACTGGCGAGCGCTACTTGTTCAAAGTGGAGGCCCAGAACGGATTCGGCTACAGTGAAGCAAGTGTCCCAGTTGCTATTCTTTGCGCAACTAAGCCTGCTACACCATTAGCGCCTGTAACTTCAGTACTTAATGACAAGGCAATCATTACATGGTTCACCCCAGCAGACAACGGTACTCCAATACTCGGATACAAGATTTACATAAGGAAAGGTGACCAAAGCTACGTCTTTGACAATCTAGTGTGCGATGGAACAACCTCTGCTGTCGTACTCTCTGGTTTGACCAACTGTGTTATTCCTCTTAGTACACTAACAGGATCGAAGTACAGTTTAGGTCTTGGATTTAAGATTTTCTCTTATGTTACCGCTTACAACGCTTATGGAGAATCCTCAGACTCACCAATTGGAAGTCAAGGTGTCATTGTACTTGTACCTGATGCACCTATTTCACCATAGAATGATCCTCTAGTAACAACTAAATCAAAGATTGGATTCAACTGGTCCGATGGGGCTTCCAATGGTGGCACAGATGTAATTGATTACAGAATAACATACGATAAGTCTACTGGCAACTTTGAAATTCTTAAGACAAATCATCTAGATAAGTATTTCGAGACAACTGTTTCACTTATTAGCGGTCGCACATATAAGTTCTACATCGAGGCAAGAAACACAGTTGGATACTCTCTACCGTCTGTTGTGTTTGAAATTCTAGCAGCTCAAATCCCAGACGCACCTCAGAACATTGAAACAGTGTTTAATGGTCTCTCAGTTACAATCAGCTGGAGCAAGCCATTTGACGGTGCTACTCCAATCACTGACTACGTTGTCTAGATAAAGAAAGCAGACGGCTCCTTTGCCACTGAATTGGTTGACTGTAATGGATCTTCGCCTGATGTTGTTAAAGATGCTACTTGTACAGTTCCAGTTGGAACTCTTATAGCATTGCCTTTCTATATAGAGTGGGGTCAGAAGATCGAAGCGAAAGTCACTGCCAAGAACATTGTTAACTATTCACTTCCATCAGCAGTTGGTGGTCTTGCCGTAATACTCACTAACCCAAGCGCACCAGTCGGACTTGTTACATTACCTGCTATCACAGCAGCAACTTAGGTAGGTTTGATGTGGTACCCAGGATTCTATGATGGAGGAAGTGTAATTGAGGACTACACAATTGCTTACGGTAAAGTTACTGGATCATACTCAGAGACGATAACTAAAGTTTTGACCCCGCCATACACTGTTACGGGTCTTGAAACTGGAGCCACATACAAGTTCAAAGTCCTAGCTTGGAACAAGTTCGCTCCTAGTTTGTACTCAACTGAAGTAACTGAGCTTGCTGCATAAAAACCTGACAGACCATTTGCACCAACAACACTGATCAAGGACACAAACTAGACCTTGACAATCAGGTGGGATGCGCCTTCAAACCAAGGCTCTGCCCTGCTTAGTTACTTGATCGAGATCAAAACATCTGTAGGTACTTATGTTGAAGACACAACCAACTGTAAAGGATCAGACAACCCTACAATTTTAGCAGCAGCTAAGTGCGACATTCCAATCGCCTCACTAATATCTTCCTCAGTTTACAAACTAGCTTGGGGAGACAGTGTCTGGGCTAAGGTCACCGCTTTCAACAAGTACGGTGCTTCTTTGGAGTCATCCCCTGAAGGCAATGGAGCAAAAATCTTAACAATCTCAGCTCCACCAACTGCTCTTACGGAGACAGTCTCACAGAGATCTGCTACTTCTATTACATTCTCTTGGACAGCACCAACAATTAACGGCGGTGCCGTAGTTGAATCTTATCGCATAAACGCTGCCGACGTCCTAACAGGTGAATGGTCAGTACTGAAAGATTTGCATCAAGGTATTACCTACACAGCAATCAACTTAGTCGCAGGCCACACTTACGAATTCTAAGTGGAAGCAAAGAACTCGTACGACTACAGTGCAAGAAGCCAAGGAGTTCAAATCCTTTGTGCTACTATTCCTGTAATCCCACTTGCTCCTTCAACAACAGTGATTGCAGACAAGGTCATAATTGAATGGACAAAGCCAACAGACAACGGTACTCCGATTACTGGCTACACTATTTTGATTAAGGAAGCGGATGGCGATTTCTCTTAAGCGGCTACTTGCAATGGAAATAATCCATTAGATACCACAATCAGAGACGAAAAGAAATGCACAGTACTACTCTCTGTGCTTACAGCTGATCCATATAACTTGGTTCTTGCTAACAAGATTGAAGCCAGAATAATTGCTCACAACGCATACGGCTCATCTTCTGAGTCAGACCTTGGAGGTACAGCAGTTATTGTGCTTGTGCCGAGTCAACCACTCAGTCTCGCCAACAATCCAGCCGTCACCATGGGACCTCTGATCGGAATTACTTGGACTCCTAGCCCTCAAGTGGGCGGTTCATCTATCATAGACTACCAAGTTTGGTATGACAATGCTAGAGGAGACTCCGTCTTTGAGATTCTCGAGTCAGGTGTAGGTGATGCATTCTACACTGCCGAAAACTTAATACTTGGAAAGACTTATGTTTTCTAAGTCAAAGCAAGAAACTCAGTTGGATTTAGTCCAGCATCAGCAACTACTACGATTCTAGCCGCTCGTGAACCTGACATCCCTGATCTACCTGGTGTGTCCGCGCCATACACTCAGATCAGCGGTGATAACATTATTGTACGTTGGTTCAAACCCTACAACGGTGGAACACCAATCGAGAGCTACATAATACAGTTCCGTAAGAGCGACAACTCAACTTACATAGTCAACTCAAACTGCAATGGTGGTGACGCGATCTATCTAACTACTTAGGAATGCACAGTACCAATAGCTTCAATGAGAGGTGCACTATTCGAATTACCATGGGGTTCAAGTATCTACGTGAAAGTTGCAGCAAAGAATTTTAGAGGCACTTCATCGTTCTCTACACCAGCAAACGGAGCGATCATCTTGACTAAACCAAGTGCACCAACACTTTCTATAGTGTCCGCATTAACAGCAGGTGAACAAATTGCACTTAGTTGGACTAAAGTAGTTTGGCCTTACGATGGTGGCACTCAAGTTAGAGACTACCAAGTATTAGTTAGCACAACTGGCATAGCCGGTAGCTTTACTTTACGCTAAGCAGGCATCACTCCAACTACTATAACTCTTTAAGACTTTTCGCTTGGAACAACATACTACTTCCAGGTTCAGGCAAGATCTGACTTTGCTGTGTTGAGTGATGTTTCAAATACTGTCTAACAACTTGCAGCTCTTACTCCTACTAAGCCAACCAATGTCCTTACTGAGATATCTGGCCCGAACGGAAGAACTGGACAAAACGTTTTAATCTCATGGACAGCTCCAGACGAAAGAGGCTGGGCAATACAGGGATACAGAATCTACATTAGATAGAAAAATCTCATATTCTCTATGAGTAGTTATTGTAACGGATAAACGGATGCAACGATACTTAGTACTACTAAATGCACAGTACCAATCTTGTCACTTGTCGCATGGCCTTATGAACTAGAATGGGGAACTCATGTTTGGGCTTAGGTTGTAGCTTATAACGGTAACGGGGACTCACTTACTTCATTAGAAGGAAACGGTGCTTAAATTCTGACTTATCCTGATGAACCAACAGCAATTACTGAAACAGTTGCTGCAAGAACTGCAACTTCAATAACCTTTACTTGGACTGCTCCAGCTCATGATGGTGGAACTGAAGTACATGACTATACTATCTTCTACGATAACGCACTATCAACTTACACTTTGCGTGACTCTGGAATAGAAGGAACATCTTACACTGCAGATCTCCTGACCCCAGGAAGAACTTACAAGTTTAAAGTCTAAGCAAGAAATGACTATGGTCTGGGCTACTTCAGTGAAGAGAAGGCAATCTTGTGTGCAACAAAGCCATCCAAACCAGCTACACCTACAACTCAAAATCTAGCTGATTAAGTTGTAATTGATTGGGTCGCTCCTGACTCCAATGGTTTGGACATAAATGAGTACTTAGTAGAAATCAAGCAGTTTAACGGTACATTTACACCTCAGATGTCTTACTGTGACGCTTCTCAACCATCCATTCGAGATCCAACTATCTGCACAATTCCATTGACCGTACTTTATGCAGCTCCATACTCACTCCCACTAAAATCTTTGATTGAAGTTAGAGTTACTGCAAAGAACAATTACGGCGACTCAATCACTTCTGAAGTTGGTGGCAACGCTATCATCCAATACGTACCGGATGCGCCAGTCAGTTTGTCAACAAACACTACTCTAACTTCAGCTAGTCAGATTGGAATATATTGGAGTGACGGCTCATCAAACGGTGAAGCAACAGTCACTAGCTACAATGTATACTATAAGAAACAAGGATCACCAACATGGATCTAACTCTCATCTACTGTGGAAGTCAAATCTTACTTGGTAAAACAACCACAAGTCACACTAACTCAAGGTGACTGGTACGACTTCAAAGTCTAAGCGAGGAACAGCGTTGGATTGAGTGCAGACTCAGCAACTTGGTCGGTGTTAGCAGCTCAAAAGCCTGCCCAGCCAAGTGCACCAACATCTATTCGCTTAAATGACAATGTAGTCTTCTCTTGGGATCTATCCGACAACGGAGGTTCAGTCATCGATAAGTACATAATTGAAATTCAGGAAGAAAACGGCCTGACTTACTCTGTTGACGCTTCATGCAATGGAACATTAGCAGCAGTACGTGACTTCAGAACTTGCTCTGTGCCAATAACTACTCTCATGGCATTACCCTTCACTCTTCCTTGGGGTACTGCCGTCGTGGCAAGAGTAACTGCGCACAACTTCTACGGCTACTCACCGGAGTCCATACCGACACCAAGCGGGTAGCGAGCAATCATCCTAAGGATTCCCGACGCACCTCTCAGTCTAGCAAACGACCTACTAGTCACATTCGGAACAAGTATTGGACTTACCTGGTCTGCAGGACAGCAAGATGGAGGCACGGTAGTAACTAATTACACGCTTTGGTCTGATGAAGGCAGCTTGGGCGTTAGCTATCAGCCTGTTGCACTAGGTCTCGTGCTCCCGAAAGTGACGGTGACGGGACTCAGCCTCGGCACATACTATATCTTCAAAGTCTAAGCCTGGAATGCTTATGGCCCGAGTGCCTTCTCATCAACCTTGAGAGTACTCGCAGCCTAACAGCCAGACGTACCTCTCGCACCAGAGACAGAGTTCTTGAAGACTAGCATCGAAGTAACAAGCGTTAAAGTAACTTGGAAGTAACCCTACAACGGTGGGTCCGCCATTACTGGCTATCAAGTACAACTCAAACAATCTGACAATAGTTGGTCAGAGAATACAATTGACTGTGATCAACAGTTCAGCCTCGCATTGACATGCACCATTCCAGTGTAGAATCTTCGTGCTACTCCTTACAATTTACCATGGGGATCAAGTGTCTATGCTAGAGTACTTGCGATCAACGACTATGAATCATCTGCCTTCTCTGACTAAAATCCAGAAGACAAGAAAGCAGTCATTATCACATACCCCAGCAAACCTCTCGCACTTGTTGAAACCTACTCAGATAGAACCGCAACAGCTGTTGGACTTCTTTGGGAAACAGGATCAGACAATGGTGGCTCGACTGTAATCTACTACGAGATTAGTCATGCTAAACTACCAGGAGGAACTTACACAGTTGTAAAGGAACAAAATAGTGGATTAACTTTCCTTGACTCTGGTCTCACCAGTGGTTCCAACTACTTGTTCAGAGTGAGATCGAAAAACTCCTTCGACTTCTCCGACTACTCAGAGGCGATTAACCTACTAGTTGCCTTTAAGCCAAGTCGGCCCAGTCCTCCAGAAACTTCTGTTATCGGATCAAACGTTAAGTTAACTTGGTAGAAACCAGACGACAACGGCTCAGCTATTGACAAGTACTTGATCACGATCAGAAAGTCTGACGACACGTACTTAGAAAGTTCGTACTGCGATGGAGATCAAGAAGAGAACAAGATTGACAAAGAATGCATTATTCCTCTTGACCATTTGAGATCCATCTCGTACAACTTAGTACAGGGCAACAGTGTGAACGCTAAAGTTATGGCTCATAACTACTACGGTTGGTCAGAATTATCTGATATGGGAAGTGGAGCAATCATCGTTGTTGTACCCTTACCGCCAGTTGGACTTGCAAACACACTAGCAATTACTTCAGCATCAGTGATCGGCTTAACATGGAATGACCAAATGAACACTGGAGGCGCGCCAATTGAATCGTATCGCGTTTCTTACGACTAGTCTACTGGAACCTATAAAGTTCTAGCTTCAGGACTTCTAGATAAAATGTACACAACTACAGTTGAACTTGCTCCACTTGCTCCAGGCAAATCATACAAGTTTAAAGTCGAAGCATTGAACTCAGTTGGTTACAGTCTTCCATCTTCGGAATTCGCAATCATTGCCAGTCAAGTACCAGACAAACCAGCCGCGCCAACCACTACACGATTAGTTTCCACTATTGTAGTAGATTGGGATGCTCCTTAATTCGATGGAGGCGCAACAATTTCTAGCTACATCATCATGTTCTAGTAATCAAACAATGTCTACTCAACTTTGAATGCAAGCTGCCACGGTGCAGATCCATCTATCATTGTTGCTACAACATGTACTATTCCAAGTGCTAGCTTCACTCAAGCACCGTTCAACCTTGTATGGGGATCCCAAATTAATGCTACTGTGACCGCAGTAAACAACAAGGGACTTTCAGTGACTTCAGAGAAAGGAAGTGGTGCAGTGATCTTAACTAGACCTCAAGCTCCTTTGAACTTGAAAGATCGACCAACTATCACTACATCAACGCAAATCGGTCTAATCTGGGATGTAGTTCCAGTCAGCGACAACGGTGGAACACCAGTAGTGAGCTACTCAATCTTCAAAGCAGTTTTGTCTGTAAGCAACGACTACTCAACTGCTGCAACAGGTCTAACTACAACTGATTACATAGTCGAAGAATTGGTAGCAGGCACAACTTACAGCTTCAAGATTCAGGCTTACAATAACTTCGACTACAGTCTTGACTCTTTGCCTACGTCCATTCTAGCGGCTCAACAACCTGACAAACCAGCACCTCCGACTACTTCACTCAGTGGCACTAGTCTAACGATCGACTGGAACGCTCCTAACGACCAAGGCAAGTTCATCGACTACTACATCGTCTAAATTCTACAGAGTGATTAAACTACTTACAGTCTTGAGTTGAACGATTGCGACGGTTCCAACCCAGCAATAGTATCTGCGACTCAATGCGTAATAGATGTTCTCGTGCTCAGATCCGCTCCATTTAATCTACCATGGGGCCGCAAAGTCTATGCTAAAGTTATTGCTCACAACTTCTACGGTAACTCAACAGAGTCTTTGCCAGGTGCAGGAGACAGTGGAGTCCTTATGACTTACCCTGACGCACCAACTACTCTAACTGAAACAGTATTAGCTAGAGCAGCGGACAGCATTACTTTCACTTGGGTTGACGGATAATACAACAACGGAGCAGTAGTTGAAAGATACAAAGTTTGGATGTCAGAAGGATCAGGCGCCTATTACGAACCAGCAGACAACATCGTAACTAGTCCTACTCGAGAGTTCAAAGCAATTGGTCTCTTGCCTGAAAAGATCTATAACTTCAAGGTTCAATCAGAAAACGCATTTGGCTACAGTGTTCTCAGCGCTGCTAAGTCCATCCTCTGTGCTACCAAACCATCTTAACCATCAGCGCCTACTACTAGCGTAACGACTAACATGGTAACTATCGATTGGTCAACACCAACACTCAATGGACTACCAATATAGGAATACAGTATCTTCATCCGCACAGGTGACCAACTTTCCTACATCACCAATAACGCTGTGTGCAATGGTTAGAGCCTAACAGTGATTACTGAAACTAAATGTGTCATACCACTCAGCACGCTAACCGCTGCACCATACAGCTTGCTTAAGGGATACAGTATCTACGCATATGTAATTGCGACTAACATTTACGGAAGTTCACCATCTTCAGAGAAGGGTAACGGTGGAGTTATAGTACTTATACCTGATGCTCCTATCTTACTTGCTGACGACATTGCAGTGACTTCAAGAACAGTGATCAAATTCTCATGGTCTCCAGCACTTTCTGACGGTGGCTCTTCAATCTTAGACTACACCATAACTTATGACGAGTCTGTAGGTAACTTGGGCACTGTACTTAAGGCAAACCACGATGCCACAACTCCTTATTACACTACCGAAATTACGCTCTTACCTGGCAAGAATTACAAGTTCTAAGTGCAAGCGAGAAACTCGGTGGGTATATCACTACCTTCTGCAGTTCTAACAATCTTAGCAGCACAGAAGCCAATTGCACCTGTCAATGTTAGAACCATCATTGAAGGAAGCAACGTAAGAATCAGTTGGGATGCTGCTGATGATGGCAACACTGATATCTTAAGCTATCTGATTTAGGTTAAAGAAGTCGATGGAACATTCTCAGAAAGCCCTGCCTGCCAAGGAACGCTACTCTAAGTTAGAACCGACTTGTCTTGCTTGGTGCCAATTGCGGACCTGATTATATTGCCTTACTATATTGAGTGGGGCTCTTTGATCTACGCTCAAGTACGACAAAGCAATATCAAAGGAGATTCTCCATGGTCAATCGAAGGAACAGGAGCCAAGATCCTAACAAATCCAGACGCTCCTCTTCTCTTGAAGAACGAGGCAGGTATTACTCTCGCAACACAGATTGGCTTGAGTTGGACTATCGGAGTTAAAGACGGTGGTGCACCAGTAGAAGATTACCGAGTCACAATGTACGACCCAGAGAAGAGTGAATACAGAATCATTCAGTCGGGAATTCTCATCCCGATCACATCTTTTACTGCAACAGGTCTCAAGGCTGGTCTTGTATACAAGTTCAAGGTTCAGTCTCAGAATGACTATGGCTACAGCGACTACTCTAACGAAGTTCTGATTCTCGCTGCTCAAAAGCCAAGCGCACCCCCTGCTCCAGTAACATCTATCAGTGGTCTTAACGTGAAGATCAAATGGACTCCATCAACTGATATCAGTAATGGTTCTCCAATACAAGGCTACCAAATCTACATCAAGGAGCACGAAACTCTAAACTACTACATCGACTCCACAAACTGCAATGGAGTAACTGATGCAAACATTCTCCTCACAGGAGAGTGCCTCGTGCCAATCAACATCCTCAGGAGTTAGACGTTCAAACTTCCTTGGGGTGCAAGTGTCTGGGCCAAGATTGTCGCTATCAACGGATACGGCAGCTCAGCCGATTCAGTAGAAGGAAATGGAGCAATCATTCTAACTAGTCCTGATGCACCTCTTAATGTGCTAGAAGTCGTATCCAAGAGAGCCGCAACATCAATCACAATCGAGTGGTCTGTTCCTCCTACTAACGGCGGAGCACCTGTGATAGATTACAACATCCTTCACGACGATTACGTTGGTGTTTATAGAGTAATAGCGGGTAATGTGACTACGTTATAGTACACTGCTACAGGCTTAACCGCTGGAAAGACTTACACGTTCAAAGTAGAAGCAAGGAATAAGTACGCACCCTCTGTGCCAAGCTTACCCGTCTCGATCCTATGTGCAGGTAGCCCAGAAGCTCCTATAGCTCCAGAAACTAAGAACTTCAATGACAAAGTTGAAATCAGTTGGAAAGCACCCATAGACAATGGCGAACAGCTTCTCGGCTACTATATCTACATCCGACAGACAGATGGCATTTACTCACTCTAGAATACCTACTGTAATGGAAGTAACCCAGACATCATTCTGGCTCTATCTTGCACCATACCGTTAACAGTCCTTACTCAGAGTCCATTTGCACTCAAGTACGGCCCACAGCAGGGAGAATTAGTCAACGTCTACGTGATTGCATACAATGAGTACGGTAACTCACAGCCATCTCCCATCGGTGGATTAGCAAGAATTATGATCGTACCTGATCCTCCTGCCAGCTTCGGATACGACTTGTTCCAAACTATCGACACTGAAATCGGTCTGCAATGGACTGATGGAGAAACTATCGGAGGAACACCTATCTTAGAGTACATCGTCTACTGGGACAAAGGAGCTGCTAACGGTGTGTTCGAGCAACTTGCTAACGGCATCATACCGCAAAACTACATAGCAACCGGATTGTCTCAAGCACTCACTTACGGATTCAAGGTTCAATCGAGGAACTAAGTCGGTTTCAGTGCTTTCTCTAAGATTAAGTACCTGACTTGTGCGCTTGAACCAGCTATTCCTGCTGCACCTTAGACTACTGTAGTTGCAAACAATGTGATAATCACTTGGGACGCACCAGATCAGGGTTGGTCAGACATTACTAGATACAGAATCATTATCAAGCAAAGTAACGGAACTTACACAGAACAGCTGGACAACTGTAATGGCATATGGGCCTCAGTAGTGAGAGATCGAATTTGCACAGTCCCATTGCTGGTGCTCCAAGCTGATCCATACAGCTGGATACTGGGCGACAGCATCTATGCAAAGGTCTCAGCCTCAAACGTCTGGGGTGAATCAGCTATGTCCACTGCAGGGAATGGAGCAACCATTGTAACTATTCCAAGTCCACCTATCTATCTTCTCAACAACGCAACAGTAACTTCAGATACCAAAATCGGTTTCTCATGGAGCGACGGACTTTAGACAGGAGGAAGACCAATCACTGAGTACAGAGTTTCTTGGGATAAATCTGCGGGCACATGGCTAACTCTTGCCACTGGTCTTACCACCAGGTCATACAATACGACAGAAACATTGATACCAGGCCATTACTACTCTTTCAAAGTAGAGTCTAGGAACTCAGTTGGATACTCACTAGCGTCAGCCTATGTAACAATTCATGCAGCTGTTAAACCCTACTAACCGGTCGCACCTACTGTATCTTAAGCAGAGTCAGTTATTAGTATCAGCTGGCCTTTCGCTGGCTACGATGGAGGAACTGCAATAACGAGCTATCAAGTGACGTTCAGAGCGAGTGATCTAAATTACTACCCTCAGATGCTCTACTGTAACGGAAGCTCAGATGCAGTTCGAACTACACGATCTTGCAACATTCCAAGCATTGTATTCACAGCTCTACCATTCACCTTAGAGTGGGGCTCAGACATCTATGCTCAAATCACTGCCACGAACATCTAGGGAACATCTGCGCCTTCTCCACCTGGTACCGGTGGAAAGATCTTGAGAGTTCCAGACTCCCCAGTTCTGCTTAGAGACGTTCCAGCTCAGACGACATCAACTTAGATTGGACTCTCCTGGTCGGATGGCTCTAACAACGGCGGTACTACTGTTATCGACTACAGAGTATCATCTAACGGAGGAGGTTCAAGTACTGTGTACGCGCCCATTGAGGCAAACATCACGACTCTGCCCTACCTTGCAATTTCGCTCTCACCAGGAACAACATACTCCTTCAAAGTTGAAGCGAGGAACGCCTTCGGATACAGCAGCCCGTCAGCCAGTGTTGAAATCCTTGCGGCCGAGGAACCTTCCCAACCGGAAGCTCCGACCACAGTTCTCGATGGCACTAACATCTTGATCAGTTGGAAAGCTCCATTCAACCAAGGCTCACCAATTGATTACTACAAGATTCATATCAGACACAACGACAACTCAAGCTATAGTTTGGACTTGGCGAACTGCGACGGCTCTAAAGAGATCTTCTTGACAGCGGACCCGAAACAGTGCTCAGTCCCTGTGTCAGTCCTCAGAGCATTCCCCTTCGAACTCCCATGGGGTAGCCCTGTCTACGCAACTGTCATCGCACACAACAAGTACGGCGACTCACAAACTTCTTTACCTGGAAGTGGTGCTAGGATTATTACTTAACCAGATCCACCTATCCAACTAGTAGAAGTCCTATCAGACAGAACTGAATCTCGTCTAGGAATCTCTTGGTAGATTGGAGTTAACAACAACGGTGCAACTGTTGACTATTATGTAGTAAGCATGAAGAAGGGTACTGGTAACTTTGAAGTATTGTACATTGAAGTTCCAACCTTCACGACTTCAGTGTCCGCTTCACCACTTGAATTTGGCACTACTTACACATTCGTTGTTCAGTCACACAACAGCTAAGGACTTAGTGCTTACTCAGCTGAACTACCTTTGCTTTGTGCAACAAAACCAGCAAAGCCAGCTACTCCGACCACTGTGAATCTCAACTCTAACATTGTCGTCTCATGGGTTGCACCATCAGCAAGAGGTATTGCAATTGAGAGATACTCTGTTTACTTCAGAAAGTCAGATCTTTCTTTCGATTTGACTAGCGCTTGTACTGGAGCCGATCCTGCTATCACGACATGCACTGTCCCACTACTAACTCTTAGAAATTCAGCGACATTCAACTTAGCCCAAGAGAACATTGTCGTAGTCTAAGTAATAGCACACAACTACTATGGTGCCTCAGAGACTTCAGAAGCTGGTGGTCTCGCAAAGATCTGGCTTGTTCCAGAGAAACCCATATCTCTCACTAACGACACAGTGACCAACCAAGACTTAGTTGGTATCACTTGGAGTGACGGACTCAACGCGGGTGGCACACCTGTCATTGACTATAGAGTCTCATGGGACAAATCATATGGAACCTGGGAATACTTAGAAACCGGAGTACTAGTTAAGAAA
>Ga0114980_10001045_pt1 | contig 19802 bp, 25 predicted proteins | sample S_140806_EF_Meta_FD_87018 | JGI IMG/M metagenome (GOLD analysis project Ga0114980, IMG submission 87018) | Freshwater microbial communities from Lake Simoncouche, Canada to study carbon cycling - S_140806_EF_MetaG | ecosystem: Environmental > Aquatic > Freshwater > Lake | place: Lake...
AGGCTCACTGTATACAACATTGGCCAAGATTGACTGGGTAGTTACGGTCATTGTGCTCGTTCTGCTTCTACAACCACACTTGCACCGGCCAATTCTTCGGCTACGCTTTGCAAGGCAGCAACGATGTCAGCAGACGCAATTTCGCTGCCTGGGTCGCTATCTTTGACCAATTTTGAGAGTTTGATCACAACTACTTCTTCGTGTATTTTTGCCATAGTGTTGTATTTAGTTACGAGCCCGTATTGGTAGAGTTTTTCTAACCAGTTGCGGACATGCTATGTTTATAAACAGTGCATCCTTTTCGTCATCATGATCTACAAAGTAGTTCGACGGAATCCACATACGTGCGCCACGCAGAAACTGTTTGAATCCTGGACCAGGACGAAATTGATCAGACCGGGTGGCAAAGTATTTTGTTATGATTTTTCTTTGTACATCATCTAGAAAGCGTTCACGAAAGTAGGTTCTAAACCGGTGGCGAGGACGATTCAGCATAACACAGTCTGGGGGCAAACATACATCTGCTTGTCTACGCTCAATTAGTTTGGTACCCGGCTGCGACACAATTATCTCAAAATCTTCGGGTGTGTTGGTATACAACCACATGGTGTTGTTACATACTACTTTTTTAAACGGGGTGGTTACGGCCAACAACATATCACAAACCTCGTGCAAGCGCAGTTGATCTTGCTCGGTTATGTTTGTTCGTTGATGTGTGCTACGCCAATGCTGTAGATAGTTGTTGCGCCAAAAAATATTAGTGTCAATACTTTTGTGATCCAACTTGCGCATCATGTTGCCTTCGGGGATCCACCATATCAAGCAGTGGTGATACTGCTTGTAGTATGGTTCGCTACGTTGGTCTATTGTTGCGTCAATATCAAACATCGGGGAATCGAATAATGCCGTCATCGTCTACTACAGGCACAAGGTGGGCAATGGATTCAAAATGTACTGAATCACCTTGCATGGTAACAAATACTTCACACTCGCTGAGTCGATCAAACAGGATCTTTTTACTCAGTGGTACTTTGATCAATTCGTCAATCTTGCGTGCCAGGGGCCTAGCACCCATCTTGGGATCGTAGCCTTTGTCGGCCAACATGTCGATCACATCTTCACTGAGTGTGAGCTTGATGCGCTTCTCATCCAAACTAGCTTTGAGTTGATCTGCAAACTTGATCACAATCTTCTTGATGGCCAGCTTGTCCAGTTTGTTGAACCTGCAGATTTGATCAATACGATTGCGCAGTTCTGGCTTGAAAAACTCTTTCATTGCTTTGTCTTCGTTGCCGGTCTTTTCCTGTGATCCAAAGCCAATGGCGTTGGTTTCATTATCTCTTGCACCCAAGTTTGAAGTCAGGATAATAATGGTGTTCTTGACATCCACACGCTTGCCTGCTGAACTTGTGATGTGTCCTTCGTCTAGCATCTGCAACAAGATGTTGCTGACGTCTGGGTGTGCCTTTTCAATTTCATCAAACAAGATGATACTGAACGGATTCTTGGTAAGATCACTGATCAGCTTGCCGCCGCCTACGTTGCCATCTTCAAAGCCCACATAGCCCGGGGGCGCACCGATCAAGCTGGATACTGTGTGCTTTTCTTGATACTCGCTCATGTCATACTTGAGCAGTTTCATGTCCAAGTTCTCACTCAGTAGTTTGGCCAGTTCTGTTTTGCCTGTGCCTGTTGGACCCAGGAACAAGAAACTGGCCATGGGGCGAGTTGTTGCACCAATGCCGGCAAAGTTGATGTACACACGTTCCAGTACTGAGTCCACTGCTGAATCCTGCCCATACAGCTTTTGCTTGATGTTTGATTCTAGTTCAACAATTTTGCTTGATCTTTCGTTCTGCAAGCGGTCCATGGGCACACCGGCTACCTTGCTGACCTGTGACATGATCATGTCCTTGGTAACAGTAACCAAGCCTGCATCCTTCACACGCTGTCGAGCACAGGCACCGTCCAGCAAGTCAATTGACTTGTCGGGATTCTTCTTGTCGTGTATGTAACGTCCGCTCAGTTCCACAGCCGCTGACATTGCTTCTGTGTCAATCATCACATTGTGGAACTTTTCTAAGCGTGGGCTTAATCCAATAAGGATTTGTTCTGTGGTTGCATCATTGGGCTCATCAATAGAGAGCCTATGGAATCTGCGCATTAACGCACGATCTTTTTCGAACGATTCGTAGTATTCTTCCCATGTGGTTGATGCAATTACTTTCAAATTGCCCTTGGTAATTGCGGGTTTCAACATGTTAGCAAAATCTAGGTTGCTTTGTCCTGACGATCCTGCACCACGCATGGTGTGTGCTTCATCTACAAACAAAATACAGTTCTTCTTGGCTTCTAGTGCGGCAATAACTTGCTTGAACTTTTCTTCAAACTCGCCGCGATACTTGGATCCTGCCAGCAATGAGCCAATCTCAAGCCCCCATACTTCGTGTCCTTTTAAGAACTCAGGCACATTGTTGTTGTGTATCTCTTGTGCAAGTCCGTCAATGATGGCAGTTTTGCCCACACCAGGATCACCTACCATGAGCACATTGGCCTTGAAGCGACGTGCCAGCACAGTGATCATGTCTTCTAGTTCTGCTGAACGACCAATCAAGGGCTCTAACTGATTCTTTGCTGCCATTGCTGAAATGTTTGTGCAATGCTCTTCCAGGATGTCTGTGGCCTGTTGTGCATTCATTTTGGCTGACTCTGGTTGATGATTCTTCTGGTAGAACTCAATGAATTCTGCTTTGCGAATACCGTATTTGAGCAAGAAGTAATGTGCATGGCTATTGGTTTCGGCCATGATGCTCAAGTAGATATCAATCACATTCATGCTTCTACGACCAGTGAACATCACTTGCACATTGGCACGATTAAAGATGCGTTCCAGAGCCTGAGTTTTTCGGGGCTGGAAGTCTTTTGCACTGCTCACTAGATTGATTTGACTGTCTAGATATGAATTTAGTTCAATGTCCAGTAGGTCGGCATCTGCACCAAACTTTTCAACCACTCGCCTAAATGGTATGTGTCGTAACATACCCAACAACAAGTGTTCGGTTAGCACATACTCGTGACATTTTTCCCTGGCCAAATTAACAGCGGCTTCGACTACTTGTTCTACTTCGGGATTGTTTTGCATCGGGTTCCTTTTTACCAATTATGTTATTATTATACTGTATTGATCAACAACTAGCAACCATTACGAAAATATTTATTGCCGATGTTTTTCTATTGCTTCCAGCAATTCGGGTGCTAAATTGTCCGGAATGGTTGCTCGTAATTTCACAAACATGTCACCAATGACGCCGCGCCGGTCCTTGATGCCTTGCCCACGGCATCGTAACACAGTGCCCGGCTGACATCTAGCGGGCACACGAATGGTCAATGTGTGTCCCAGTATGTTCTGTACCGAAACATCTGAGCCCAGTATCAAATCCCACACACTCACAGTGTGTTCTCTAGTGAGGTTAAGGCCGTCACGTTCCCATACAGGATCAGGCCGCAGTCTGAAAGTTACTACCAAATCCTGTCCACCAGGAGCAAGACCTGCGTATTGTATGTTATCCCCGTCATTCAACCCCAGAGGAATATCAATTTCAATTGTGCTTTGTCCTTGTGGTGTTCCTATGCTCACGGGTTTACGTCCACCTTGTGCCACATCCAGCAGACTTATGTACAAGGTCATGCGCACATGATTTCTACGTGGTTGTTGCTGTCCAAATCCCCCACCACCAAACATCTGTGCAAAGATATCATTGAACTGTGGATGGCCGCCACCGAATCCGCCAAAGCCACTGAACTGTGGTTGTGGGTTGTCATATTCAGCACGTTTTTGTTCGTCGCCTAGTACAGCATAGGCAGCCTGAATGCTTTGGAACTTGGCGGTATCCCCACCTTTGTCCGGATGATGCTGGCTGGCCAGTTTACGAAAAGCCTGTTTGATTTCGGCAGCAGTGGCAGTTTTTGGCACGCCTAATGCGGCATAGTGGTCGGTCATAAAAAAATCCTGTACACATAATTATACAGGATTTTCTGAGTGGTGTCAATTACTTCTTGACCGGTACATCAGTACCTTCTAGTTTTTTGTGTTGCTTGACTTGCTTGCAGTTTTGTTTGACCTGTTTTGTTTTGGGATCAATTACATCTTTGCCTTCTTTGTCTTTGACATCAACACAGATCTTTTTGGTTTCGTGCGCAGGCTCGCTAGCAATAACAAATTGACTACCAAGAGCCAAGGCTAATACTAATAACATTTTTTTCATTTTATTTTCCTTTAGTTGTTACCACCACCGTACATGAGTCCGTAGTACAGTATGTGTCTATCTTTATTTACGTTTCTTATGCCATGCAATGTACCCGGGCCATTAAAAAACATAATACCACGGTTGCGTTGTCCAGTCATTGCATACGTGGGTTCTGTAGAACCAATTTCATACAGTTCTGTTCCTGTTTCATTATCGGACAAGTTGATCACAGCCTGCAACATCACATGCGAATTATCCAGGTGTATGCCCATTTCAAACCCTGCTTGATCACGATAAATGGTAGATATAGTTCTGATGTCAGGGCTGTTGACATAGTATTCTACATCTCTATACCATCTAGTTCTAACATATTCGTCATGTTCACCTTTGGCCAGGCGTACGAACTCTTGTTGTTGTTGGCCAGGCACATTGACCAAGTGATCTAACACAGGGTCAGATCCTTGTTTGTATGTTAACCGCTTGATGCCCTGCCCTGCAATGCCCACTTGCCATATGTTGTTGTGCAGTAGTCGGTCTTGAAAATCAGCACCGTCGGTGGCCGAATCAACAAGTTCTACTTCCCAGAACAAATGATCATATGTGCCGTTAAACGCACTATGCCCGTGTGGCACATGGTGCGTTTGGATGATGTTTATTGGCATTATCTCTCGGGGTAAAAGTCAGGCTGCGGAGGAGCAAGTTTGCCCCCAAAGCCAGTGGTTACTCCGGCTGAGCCGAATCCTGATGAGACTGGAGTTGTACCCCAGCTTGGTGCAGGGGTAAATGATCCACCTTGAGGTTGTGCGCCCCAGGATGGTGTTGCTGCCATTGGTGCACCAAACGCACCGGCTCCGGGCTGTGGTGTTGATCCAGGTATTTGATATGTTGAACCGACATTTTGTGGTAAGTTGATTCCGCCATTGTTTGCCCCGCCTAGTTTTTCTTGTGTACGACCGTATGCCGCAATGCCCAGTACAGCACCCATTGCAATGTGATACAAGCCTGCGCCTTGCAGTGTAATAGGTTGCCACTGTACGTTTACCTGACCTTTTGAAACACTTTGTAATATACTCCATAACACAGGAAATATCACAAAGTCTGCAATACAAGTCAGCATGTAACTCCATCCCATCATGGGACGCCATTTTGAATTCATCCAGTCTTCTTTTTTCTTTTCAGACTCACTCATTTTTTCAGCCATGTCAACTCCTTGTTATTAAATCCACAACCAATAGCCCTGGGCCATCAATACCAAGCCCAGTGCACCAACACCCAGGCTGGCCTTGTACATTTTGTTGTTCACTGCCAGTATACTGGCAGAAAGTAGCACAATAGCCAGTTGAAACAACATACCACTGAAAGTAAGCCATGGGCCATGTGCTCTAGCTTCTTCACGTGCGTCTTCAAGTGCTCGTGCTTTGGCCAAGAGTTCTTTCTTGCCTTCGCCTGTGGCTGGTTCGCTTTCGTAACGAGCAATCTTGGCTTCTAGCTTTTCAATGCGTGCCTTGTCAGTTCCCTTCCGGGCTTCTTCCAATTGTCCTTCAGCAAGAGTTTGCTTGATTGACTTTGACTGATAAAAGCCATATGTATTACTGGCCTGCAACAGGTTGGTCTGTGCTGTGCCACTAAAGGTATTGGCCAAGTAAGTGTTGGCCGCTAAAAACAGCGCCATAAACACAATTACCAGTCCTGCTTTGTCTTTAATTAAGGCTTCACGTTCACTGCGTGATAAAGGTTTCTTTTCTTCTGCCATTTTATTGTTCCTTTCGAAACACAGCCATCACACGGGCTTGTATATGTTTTGCAAACTCGGGTTGGGGAAAATTCCATCCAACAAATGCACCTAGTGCTAACCAAAATAGTGTTTCTAACATGATTTATACTCCCATTACATGTAAGGCATGTTCATAGTGCTTGATACGATCTTCTAGACCAATGTAACCACCATTGATGGCTCTTGTGAGCCCTTTGATATCGCCTGCATCTGCAAAGCGATTTAGATTGTTTTGTTCCCAGAACCAGCAGGCACTTTGGCAAGCACCTTCAAATGTGGCCAGATAGTCAGCGGCTTCTGCTTCAGCAATGCCCAATGATCCTGCAAAGAACGTGTAGTTGTCTTTGCCTGTCAACTGTATTAGTCCACGGCCGCAGTACTTGTATCCATCACCGGATGCTTCATCGCTGTTGCCCATGCGATTGGCATACACTCTGTTGGCAATCTGTTCAGGCCGGTTGGCATATTGTGCCGCAAGTGCGTCTGTGGGAAAATACTTGGGAAAAACTTTTCTCAAGCTGGCCGCTTTATAATTAAGATTTTCTTTGATAAAAACAAAATTTCCTGACTCATGTGCGCATTGTGCTATGAACGCTGCCACACGCTGTGGTGTGTTAATTTCATAATCATCCAACAACTGCTCCAGTGCATCATACCAGTGATCGATATGTGGATTTTTGACCATTTGTTTTAGTTGCTCTCGGGTCAATATTGTGCTCATTTACTCACTCCTTCAAATATTTGTTTCTGTGCTCTGTACCATTCCTGCCAGGCTTTTAGTTTTTCGATGTTTTCGTTACAGCTTCCGTAGTTTTCGACAACGGTGTCGAGGAGGGCAGAGGCTTTAATGTCGCTGGGGGTTCCATCAACACTGCCGGGGCCTCGGGCCACTTCATTACGACTGGCACTGTCGTGGAGCACGACGCTAGACTTAGGCAAAGTACACTGACTGTCAAGCTGAGCGCCAGCAACTTCACGAATGATTTCTCGGTTTGCATATACTGTTTCCTTTACAACTTTGATCTTGGTAACAACTTTGGTTTCAATTACGGTGTTGACTTCGCGGCTTTTGGCTTCGGCAATCTGAACTTTTTCTTCTAGTTCTTTAATTCTAGCCAGCCATTTCTCTTCGTTGCCGCGCCAGCCAAAGAAATAAGCGCCAACACACAAGCACAACACACCCACCAATTCAGCAGGCATGCGGTATTGCATCATCATGGGAATCCACTTGACCAGCTTGCTTGCAATGTACAACAGCAAGCCTAGTGCAAATATCGCATAGGTCAACATGACAAAAATGCTATCTGGCAACAGGCTAAACATCCATACAATCTGTGACATACTGGTCCTTTATATGGCAGTATTTAGTGACAAAGTTATTAACCTTGTGCTGATGACAACAAGTTGATGTATTGTTCTGTGGCCAGAGTTTTTACCCCTGTTACCTGTAGTGTAACCCTGGGAGTGTGTCCTGCGTTAGCAGTGCAGTGCGGCACGTTGATCCAGTCAAATGTTGTGACACTTCCAGCTGACCACCCAGACCAGCAGTAGTTGCCGTAGGCCCAAAAATGTCCCTGTTGCCATGGTGTCAGCTGTATGAAATATCGACCCACACGAGAAGGATCCTCGGGCATCCACTTTTCCAGTTTGTCCAAGTGTAGATTCCATACTTGTCCGGGCTGTTGCACATGAATGCGGGCCATGGAATCTTCTAGGCCAAATGCATCTGCTATGCGTTGAAACACAGGTGCAATATCATATTCCATGTTGGTAAGCACATAGTCCTTGTGCATGCCTGCACGTTCTAAGTCATATTCTTCACGATCATAATCTTCGCTGGTGCGTTGCTTGGGATCTCCGGGACGCCCTCGTGTGCGCCAGGTCACTGGCCGAGCTTGCTAAATTACTTCTGCCAGTTCTGTATCCCAGGTGGGCTTGATGTTGCCCACTGGTATCACATTATCATACACAGGATTAATTGTGTCTGTCCTAAAATGATACTGACTGCGAGTTTTTGTTATATCCCAACTTGAATTCATATTACAGTTACCTTTATATCTGACGCCGTGTAGTCTTGATAGTATTCTGTTGCTGGAACTTGAATACCCAAGGTTCTGGCCAGTTGTCTGTTGGTTTCTACAACTGTGGCAGGCCATTCACGGGCCGCACGACGATTTCCTTCATTTTCCCTGCGGATGCATTCGGCCATTTGACGCAGGTCCTTGTAGTAGTCTCTGTACAATGGATATGTTATTTTGAACTCTCCGCATTTGACCCACCAACCCAGGCAAGCATCATCTGTGCGATCAATCAGCACAATGGGACAATCAGGCCAGGTACGTTTGATGTAATCAATATGATATCCAAACACATGACTTTTGATAATGCGTACTCCTGTGCCACTAAAAGGAGCATCAAACTCTGCTTCATTTTGTTCTCGAGTGTACTGATCCAGGCGTTCAAAATGATCGCCAAATTCCATTGCTGGCCCCCAGTACACACCCATGTGCAACAATTCCATTGTGCCCGAAGCGTCATGGCGGTATGTTCTAGCTTCTGAGTAATCAGTTGAGTCTACGTCGGCACTGTAGTAAATGTTTTTGACTACACTGCTCCATTTAGAGCCTGGGGCTCCGCTTACAAAAATATATTTCATTCTGGTCGAATCTTTCTGGCAATGGGTTGCCATGTTTGTTGCAGGCGTGCCATGCTAGCACGAACACCTGCAGGTGAGTGTTCTTCGGGCGTGATGTACATCATGTTTTCTCGAAATCGAGCACCGGCTTCTGCTGAGCGTATGGCAGGCACAAAGTGGTCAGCATACCATTTTTGTATGTCTTGCGGAGTACCTGGCGGTAATACCATGTTCCAGCAACCGTGTATGCTTAATCCAGGTGCTGCCTTGCTCATTAACGGGGCTGATTCAAGTCCAGGCAATGGGCGTGTGTCAGCAATACCAATCAGCTTGAGTTTGCCTGCAATCACATGCGGGTAACCCACTGCCACTGGAGTAACTCCAAATTCCACGTGTCCACCCATGACATCCAGTAATGCTTGTGCAGGGCCTTTGTACATGGCTGTTTCGACTCGATCACCACCGGGCACATTCAGTTTGTCCACAAGATATTCCACTGCCAATTTATGCCCACCGCCACCAATTGCTACAGTAATGGGCCTTTCTTTCTTGCGAATGGCCGCCACTAATTCTTCAGGTGTGTTGATTCGACTACCGGGATGTGCCCAGAATGCTAGTGGACTACGAGCAATATTAGCAATAGGCTCTAGATCCATTGGGTTGTATTTTATCACTTTTGAATACCATACTTCGGGTGTGACCCAATTTGACTGACACGCTGGCATTGCAATAGTATGCCCGTCTGTAGGCACTGTGACAAAATGATTGATGGCAATATTACCATCTGCTCCAGGACGATATTCCGGCACAAATTTGGCACCGGTTGACTTTTCTACAATATCTGCTACAATACGAAATGAAATTTCATTTCCAGCACCCGGGCCATTGGGGAATACCACTGTAACAGGTTTTGTAGGTTGCCAGGCCAAAGCCGACGAAGCAAACAAGGCCACAGCAAGAAATTTTAGTGTACGCATAAGACTCCTTTAAATACATTATAAATTCTAACTTATATATCAAAATTTACTATGAACACAAAAATTTTCAACCTTTTACAAAAAAATCTACAGCTTGCGTTTAATTTACCCAAGTATGCCGCAATCATAATTGACGCAGATACCAACGTACACAGCTTGCCCTGGACTCCGGCACGTTACTCAAAGTTCAAAGACGCTGTAGAAGCAGAGCTCAGCCTGCCCTGCGAGTATCGTGGCACATTGCGTGAGATTACAGATGACCTAAGCGAACGCTACACACATAGATTCTTTGCGGAAATATGGAAACCACGCACAGGCGCCTATGAACACACAGGCTGGGAATTGGCCAACGAAGTTAATAAGCTGAATCCTGAAAAGGTATTGGATGTAGGCTGCGGCTATCATCCTTTTAAAGGACGCATACACAACATAATTGGTATTGACCCTTACAATAACTGCGCAGATTATGAAGTGGATATATTAGAGTACAAGGTCCGACCTGAATCACACGATGTTATTATTTCTTTGGGATCAATTAACTTCAACAGCAAAGATGAAATCGAATCACGCTTTGCGCATTGTGTTTCATTATTAAAGACCGGGGGCAAGTTCTTTTTGCGAGCCAACCCAGGAATAACACACAAGACAGGGCCTTATGTGGAAATCTTTAATTGGACGTTTGAAGTTGTGAATGAATTTGCAGAAACATACAATTTAAATCTAGACACATTCAAGAAAGATGCCAATGATAGATTGTATTTTGTTTACACAAAGAAATGATTATTTGCCAGCGGCTCGTAAGTTAGCGCCGTTGTTGAAGCTGGGACTGTACGGGCTGTTGCCTGTAATGTTGCCTTTACGTGCTGACCAATCATATCCTGCGCGATGACCCGAACAGTCTTTGGTGCAAGGTGATCCCAAGAAGCTGAGTTCATCTAGCTGTTGATCACCTAGGAACGTGTCGGCAAAGGCCTTGCACAATTCTTTAATTTTCTCATTGCTAGTAACTGTGTAGCCCGAGTCTTGTGTGGGGTCTTGATAGCCACAGTAGATATCAGTGATACCATAGTCATCTAGTAGATCTTCACAACTCTCGCCGTAGCGATCATCCATGCGTTCACTGCAAGGACTCAAAGTAGTCACAATAGTGCAGTTGTCGGGCAAGTGGCCGTATTTGCGTTTGTACGCTTCAATGGCCGCACGTTCGGCGTGTACCCAATGCCCTTGATGTTTGAGACTGGTACTGGCCACCACATGTCCGTCGGGATCTATCACAGCTGCCGCAACATATCCGTAATGTTTGGGGTTTTTCTTTTGTTTGACTATTACTAATTCACATAACTTGCCCAGGAGTTGGTCAAGGTCGGGCGCAGAGTCCTTGGATTCTGTCAGCCAAGATTCAGCAAAAAGGTCATTTACTAGCATAATGCGTATTTAAGCCAAGTGTGTTTGCAACGTGTTCATCTGTTGAATACCACCACGACTCAATTGAAACCCTTTTTGCCCGGCATTGTTGATACGTTGATCATATGTGGGATGATTGCTGTCGGGCTGACTGGCTATGGAATTGATGTAGTCATAGTCAGCCTGCTTTTTGTGCAGAAACTTGAACAATCCTGCTTTGGTGTAGCCCAGGGCCCGGCACAGTCTAATAGCAAAGTCATCAGCGTCCATTTCTTCCTGGCGCGATTGTGCAGGCTCGGGCATGCCGGTGTGTGCCAGGGCAATGTGCCCCAGTTCGTGTGCTATGGCAAATGCCAGCACATCGTCGGGTGCGTCCCAGAACACAGTTATATCAATACTGACAGTACGACTTTCGGCATTGCCTTGCATCCATTGATCATTGGATCTTACCAAGATACGTGTGCCTTGCAGTTGTTGTGCCCATTCTGGGCCTGCGGCTCGCATCAACCGGCCCAGCATACTGTTACTGCGTTGTTGCAGTTGATCTATTCTGGGAATCCAAACATTGGGTTGTTTTTTTATAGTTTCCAAGTCTTGGTATTCGCCAGCCTGAGCGCCTACAGCACCCATGGCAGCCGCGGCAGCCGCACCTTGCAAGAATCCGCGACGTGTTATTGCTTCACTAACGAATTCATGTGCTCGCATCAGCAGTTCCATTTGCGCAAGGCCAGAGTCTTGCGTGTGGGTTCACCATTGGGTTTTTTTGCTGGTCCTTTAACACCTGACATACGTGCGCAGAAACTCTTGCGACGCTTGGCATCCTTGGATCCTGGCTTTAATTTACTAGGCTTGGTTGTGACTGCTGTTTGCAGTTTTGAACCAGGATTCTCTCTTCGGTAACTAGCAACGCCTTTGGCATTTAGTCCGCCTTTTTTGCTCTTGCCTTCTTTTCTGCGCCAGGCAGCTGTTTCGTACAGCATGTTGTCGGGCAAGGCTTCGAAGCTTTCCCATACAGCATCAACACTAACGCCATTCTTCTGGGCCATTTCTTCTGCCAGTTGATCCATGGCTTCGTACATTTCATTTATTTCAGGATCGATACCCTGTGCTTTTTGACTCTGCAGGTAGTTCCACACAGTGACCAACATGCCTTCTACCTTGGCAATCTTTTCTTGTGCCCACTCTGGCAAGTTATCGTTGTGGTCAATAGTATCTAGTAGACCTTGTGCGGCCTGAGCAATGGTATACAAGTTGCCCTGTGCCATGCCTGCTTCGTCATCATACTCACCGTTGAAGCCTTCCGCCACACCTTCTTTACTATACTTGTCAATCGCTTGTCTAAGCCATAAACTATAAAAACCAGGTCGTTCAGCATATGCTCTGGTGCCGAGTACAGTTATTAATGCGGCTATAGCATCGTCCTTTGTAGGGCCTTGCATTTTGGCTGCTATTTCAGCAACAAGTGGATCAAACCGTAGTTCGCCTTCGGGCACTGCACGGGGTCTAGGAGTGACGTCACCGTGATTACTCCGGTGTACAATACCTGTTGGGGTATAGGTAACAACACCTTTTGGTGATGATTTAGAATCGCCTGGTTGTCCAAAAGGACGTTTAGGTTCATTGCTGGACATTCTGTCGGGGATTCTGTTGCCCTGGTCGTCCACAGGAACGGGCCGCATGGCTTCTTCTATGCCTTCTTTGGGCACACAGTTGTTCACACGAACTCCGCCCTTGACCTTGGTCTTGGGGTTGCCAATTTTTTTGTTTGACCAGCAATGCGGATCTAAACGTTGTTTTTCTTCTGACACAATGACGTCTTTGAATTTCATTATCTTGCCTTCTTGGGTTGTTGTGCAGGTTGCACAGCATGGGGTACATTTTTGTACACACGTTTGTTGGGATCGTACACAGTCTTTAGCGGACCGGCTCCGGCCAGTTTTTTCATTCTTGACAAGGCAGCATCAAATGCATCAGCATCCATGTTGCCTACTTTTTCCTTTGTTTCGCCCATCCAGGCATCTTCGTCAGGTTCAGGAGCATCGTCATACCAGTCGTCGGCGGGCGGTTTCCCGTAAGCGTCTAGTGCGTTTTGATAATCCCAGTCACTATCAAAGTTATTGGGATCAGGCAGTCCAGCGGTGCCTTCTTCCAGTCCAGAATTACGAATCGTACATTTGATACCACGTGCCTGGAATTCTTTAACCACTTTCTGTGCTATGCTCAAGGGCTTGGTTGTGACTACGGCACCATTATTTTCTGCAATTTCCGACCCTTTAAGTTCAGCCGGGCTTGACGGCATGCCTCGTTCGCTTGGGGGTTGCGGCGGATATTCTCTGGGCAACACAGCTTCCAGTGCTTGTACTACCTCTAGGAATGTGAAGTCTTGGGGCATACGGCCAAAGATTATAACATCCACATCCTTTTCTCGTTCCAGCCCCGGATCTTGTGCTGTGGCCTGCGGGTTAAGAAATTTTGCCGACACAGCCTCGTCTATTATGTGATTTATTTTCATCTCAGTAGCCCAGCCAGTTCTCTCATGCGGCGCAAGTCCTGTGCTTCGTTCATGGCCAGGCGGTTTCGCATGAGCGCACCTGCTTTGTCCACAGTGTCTCGACGATACTGGTCACTACCTGGTTCTGCGTTTCTATTGCGAAGCTGAGCCACGGTTTGACGTTGCTTGGCCAGTTCGTCCTCACCATCAAAATCCAATGATTTCTGAACGGTGTTGGCAGGTATTTCTTTTTTACTGCCCGGGAATTTAAACACATTGTCGGGTTCATCTTCTGCACTTCTGGCCGCACTGTATGCAGAGTCCGCATCTGACTCAGAATCATTATCCAATTCAGGAGAACCTAGACGTGTTGGCGGAGCCATGGGGTCTGTAATACCATCTTTTGCCGGGGGATTTACTAGACTTTGTGCCATTTGTCCTATAACTGGACTAGTTGCGGGTTGGTCAATGACATCAATTGTTGGCATAGGGGTTGGTGCTGCCATTGCTGGTGCTGACGGCGCCGGTACTGTGCCAATGTTAGCAAGTGGCTTACTTGGTTTAACTGATCCAGGTTTGAGTCTTGCAGGTTCTGCTGTGCGTTTTTCAGCATCAGCAGATCGCTGTTGTGATTTTTCAGCACGATCATCTGCACTGACATTTACGCCATAGTTGCTAGAGCCGGTATATGAATCTGAATTTCTAGCAGAGTCTTTTTTACGTTCAGGTTCTGTGCCTGTTTGAGCATGCATGGCATCTAGTTCTCTACTGAGCTTGTCTAGTTCAGCTGTCAAGGCATCATTTTCTTGATCTAGATTGCCAATCTTTTTGCTTTGTTTACGGGCAACATCACGTAGTTGTGCATCAATATCGTCTTGGCGTTGATTTGTTCGAGCCTGTGATTTTAGTTCTTGACTGGTATCTTTTTGCGTGTCCAGGTCATACATGAGCAAGGCTTCCATGTCGCTTTTTGCCTGTGGGTACTTGGCATAGGCCAGACGCAAAGCAGTATTCAAGGCAGCACTACGTACTCCGCCACGACTTAGATCAGGTTCTGTTTTTTGATTGCGCTCACTCAAGTCCATGGCAGTTTGATTTGCAGTGGGAATTGGTGCCAGGGGCGGTGCTGGCGGTTCTCTCCGTCCCAGTCTTGCCAACAGTGCATTAAACTTGTCTGCCCGGCTCATGGTATCGTACACAAAGTCGTAACGGTCAGCATCAGCGGGCAACGTGTCATAATACTTGGCAATGGCTTCTACATCGTCACCAGTGAGCTTTACCACGTTGTCTGACCCAAAGTTCAGAGTCAGTGTTGGCTGCATTCTTTGTGAGGGGCGAGTGTAGTAACGACTCAGGAGTCCAAAATTAGCAGTGCCCATGGCCTTGCTCCCTGGAGCACCAAATGCAAGTTCTGCTTCAAAAAGTTCAATGACGTCTGTTATTTTCATGATATGTTATTTATTTGGGTTGACGCCGGCCAACTGTGAGAGTCTTGTGAGTTCTTTGTCAGTTAATGGTGTGTCTAGCTTAGGTACTTTTGGCTTGACATTGGTGGGGTAGTATGCTGACTTTGCACGGTTTTTTGTGCCCAGGATCTGCTGTGCTGGTACACGGATTCCTTCTGTTGTGGCCATTTCGCCATCAGCACTATGACCATAATATGCGGCTACTCGTTGTAACTCTGCTAAATTATGATCATTGAGATAGTCAGTTACCAAATCATGTATTTGATTTCTTTGTTCTTGTGGTGCAGGTAATTCTATTTCACCTTCAGTAGCGTCGGCGATATGTGCGGCGCCAGGACTGTCTAGGTACCATATGTTATTGTCCTCATCCCATTCTAATCCCCATTTGTCCACAGTTGCGGTCAACACATAGTTGTTGCTAGTGCCTAGCACAAACTTGTTGCCACCTGAGTAACGTGAACTAGTGGGCTGACCATAATCTTTTGGTCCATTACCACCGGTGGGAGTTGCAGTAGGCGGTTTAATGGGAGAGAATTCTTTAAGAGTACCTTCGAGGCTGCTCCACATCTGTTGTGTGCCGCCCCAGGAGTTGTATTTTGCTGAGTATCTAAATTTCAATGCACGAAGTTCGTTTTCAGTGTGACTGCCAGCAATTTGATTTGGTCGTTTCCAAACAAATTTACTGCTGCCAGGATTCATTTTTTGCGCAATTTGACTGCGTATGCCCATGGCTTGACCTGCAGTGGGTCTGAATTCTTCCGCTACTCCGCTTCTGTCAGGGTGTTGAATTGTCATTCCGGGAAAAGGCATAACATACTTGTCACTCGAACTGGTCACTGTTGAATGTTGTTTTGCTTCAAATTCATTTTCATTCCCTGTAGGAACAAGTTCGTATCGTGTGCTAATTCTGAGTCCTGCATCTTTAATATCGCTAACTTTAAAATTACCAGTTGGGCTTGGTTGCGAAGCTGATACTGTGCTATATCCAGATTCTGGGACATCACTTACTAATAGTTTACCATCGCTAAATTTAGCGTAAAACTTTTGTCCGCCTTTTCTTAATAAGCCTTGTACAAATGGAGCACCAAATCCAACAGTAGTAATATTCTTTTTATGAGTCTGACTTTTTGCAACTATTTCGTCAATGGAACCTTTAAGTTTCTGTAATGCTTCGTCTTGCGTTGCGCCCGCGGCTTTTAAAATATCTTTACCAATAGGCCTGGTAGTCTGAGCAATAAAATACTTGTCGTTGAATTTTGTTTTTCTAACTTCTATTGGATAACCTTGATAATCACCAGCAGGCATGAAGTTAGCATCTTCTTTAAGACCTTCTGTCACACCCACAAACTTGCTGGTGATGCTGACAGGGAGACGCAGGCCATATTTCATTAACCATTGGTTGATATAGTTTGGATTGGTATCAGCTACTGATCTTTTGGTACCATCGGGTGCTTGTACTATGATAGTGATTACGCCATCTTTATCTTCAGCCGATAATAATTTACTGGCCTGTTCATTCAGTACACCTTCAAGCGTTATGACTTTTTTAACAACGTCTGTGATCTTCATTATCGTATCCCGGCTGCTGATTGTAACGCTAAAGTCTCTGGTGTGGGTTTGTGAACTTTCTTGGGTTCAATACCAGCGGCTGTGCGTACATCGTTAAGATCATCACCATGTGCGGAACGATAATCAGCAGGAGTCAACGGCACAGTTTTGGCCATGGCTTCCACTGACCAAGGCTGCGTCTTGCCATCGTATCGCATGGTCCAGTCTTTGTCATCAAACTCTGTGAGTGTGCCCAGGTCTTCAATCAAGGTGCCCACTTGCTTGGCCACCGTGGGTCTACGTCGCAGTTCCACATACACTAGATAACGGCTGGGCTTGATTTCACCAGGTGAACGATCAGCGTCTAGCACAAAGTCATAGCCCTTTTCAAACCAGCCCACTAGATCTTTTGCGGCCTGTAGGTCTCTTACAAAAAAGCTCACCACCACAATGTCATCATCATCGCCCATTTTTGATGCAAATTCATCAATATGCACAGTTGATTTCATGATGCCTTCTAGGTCTTTGTACTGTAGGCCTTCTAACAAGTGTCTAAACATTATACTACTCCTGGGGCTGGTGCTTGCGGCTGTCCGGGCACAGCAGCCAAGTCTTGTTGTGCATCTTCTGCTTTGGAATCACTTTGATTCTCTTGCTTGTCAAGATCTTTTTCGTATGCGTCATCCAATTCTTCCAGATCAATGTCCTGATCTTCCATTTCGATTGAGCCTGTTTTGATGTCGCTCATTAGGCTTTTTGGCATCACAATTTCCACCAGCCACACAGGCTTTTTAACAATTTTGGCTTTGTGTGTGCCGGGAACATAATCTGACGGATCTGTAATCTTTATTGGGATTTTCATTTCTACTCTGCGGTAGCTGACTTCACAATCAAATGGCAGTAATCTTTTGCCGCCACGGGGATCGGGCATGAGATTTTCCGGCCACATAAATGTACAGCCCACACGATATTTGGTGATTTCGGGACCGGCCACTAGCTCACCAATTTCCCAGTTTTTAAATGCGTAGATATCCACTTCGTCCAGCACACGCTCAAAGTCCAGCAGCGTGGTGATTGAACCATCGCTCATGTAGATATCGCGTAGGTTATCGGCTACTTGCCAGTAGTCCGAGTGATCTTTAAAGAGTTCTTTATCCATATTATATTTAGCACACTTGGAATCAAGGCGTATTTTGCGTTCTGTCTTGTTGGAGCCTAATACTTATTGTCGTAAACCAGAGAAATCTGTCCACATATCTTGAAATTTTTACACCCGTAAATAACAGGTCCGAGAGGACTAACCCATAGGAGAATTGCACTTGAGTAGAAATCGCGCTGCGAAAGCACAAAATAAACGTATGATTCAATCTGTAGAAAATACCATCAGCTTTACCCAACAAGCACCTAGAGTGGCTAACCGCCGCATAGACCTGATCCCTCGCACACGAAATCAGGAAAGACTGGTCATGGCTCTACAAGATGAAAGTCAACACATTGTGGTCACAGTAGGACCTGCAGGTACTGGTAAGACTTATCTTGCTATGCAGGCCGCTGTCAAGGCTCTGAAAGAGGGGCAATGCGATAGGATAGTAATGACACGTCCGGCCGTGGGCGTAGAAGGAGAACAACACGGATTTTTACCAGGTAATTTAGTGGCCAAAATGGAGCCATGGACTCGTCCCTTGTTGGATGTCATGCGAGAATATTATCGCCCTCAGGACATTGCAACCATGATAGAAGATCAGGTAGTGGAGATTGCGCCTCTGGCATTCATGCGCGGCCGCACCTTTAAAAACAGTTGGATTATAGCCGATGAAATGCAAAACGCAACTCCGGCCCAGGCCAAGATGTTAATGACCCGCATAGGAACGAATAGTAAGATAGTGATCACAGGCGATGTTGAACAAGCAGACCGTTCAAACGGCGACAACGGCCTGTTGGATCTATGTGAACGATTGGCAGCTACATCAGTAGCAGGGATTGCTGTGTGTGCTCTGGAAGCCAGAGATGTACAGCGTCATAAGATAATTGGATCAGTGTTGAAATTATACGCCGCTTAGGAGGTGATTATAGCGTAAATTTCCCGCCAATTTTTAACAACCGGAATTTGCTTGTTGGCATGCGACATATTATGCCCATGCTCCATAAGGATGCTACGTAGACCCAATGCGTGACCAACTTCAGCATTTTCCGGCTTGTCTTCTACCCACCAGCAACCTGAGTCATGATACTCAGACAATGCATCATTCTTGTCTGCACCAGTATCCAAACAAACAACTCGTTCAAACGCAGTGGGACCAAACAACTTGTTCAGGTTCATTTCACGCAGTTTGCCTGCTGACGGATCTAAACTCAAACTTGTGATACAGTGAAACACATAGCCGTGTTCTTCGTGTAAGCGTTTGACCCAGTACATGGCATCACGCAAGGGTGGTAAGAACCCTATTGCGGCCGATTCGTTGAATATTTTGATTAGTTTGCGACCTTGGGGGTAGTCTATGTTGTAGCGACGTCCAATATCGTATTCAAATTCGCTACCAGGTTGTTTTACAAACCCGTGTGTTTCCATCCAGATACTGAATGCGTACTCCCAGTTCAGCAGTACGCCATCCGCATCAACTAGGATCACTTGCTGACTCAACAGCGGGTTTGGGTTCTTCAGGTTTGACAATTTCGTATCCGTTTTCGTTGAACAAGCGTTCTATGGTGCTTGCGTAGTGTTGATGATAGTATCCTACCACTCGATCCCAATCACGGGGAACAATAGTACCATTCATTGTACATTTTACTACTTCTAGCCGTCGAAAGTCAAGTATTACGTTGCACATTTGGAGGTCTGCTTTTTTGATATTTCGAGCCACAGCCATTACTTCGTCCACCTTGCCGTTGGCACGAGTAACATAGGTTAATGTAAGATATCTCATTGTATTCCTGCCAATTCAATTAGGGTTGCACTCAAGTTGATCTCTACGTCTGCCACAGCATTGTGATTGACCAGTCCATTGCGAATGATCACAATTGCTTGATCTTGACGTTCAGGCGTGTCGCCCCACAAGTCCAAGTTGTCATACATCCAACGGAACACATCTTCTGCTTCTTCTGGTGATGAGTTTTGACACAGTACTGCTCGTGCATCGCGTATCTTGCCACGCTTGAACAAGTCCACACATTCCAAGCGCCAGTCTCTAGCACTCTTGTCTGTGGCACTGGGTTGTTTGAGTTCACCACCTTGGCTGTTTAGTTGCACAAGATTCAAACAC
>Ga0114980_10001046_pt1 | contig 19789 bp, 18 predicted proteins | sample S_140806_EF_Meta_FD_87018 | JGI IMG/M metagenome (GOLD analysis project Ga0114980, IMG submission 87018) | Freshwater microbial communities from Lake Simoncouche, Canada to study carbon cycling - S_140806_EF_MetaG | ecosystem: Environmental > Aquatic > Freshwater > Lake | place: Lake...
AACCCAGGAATCCGCAGCGGCACCCAGCCAGCGCAGCTGATCAAGTTTGCTTCAGTTTATATAGCAAACTATCCAGCTTGGACAAGGGCTGAAAGCCAATTTGGCGGGAACACATGGGCTAAAACGGCATCCGCGGCATGCCTTTCATGCCGCCCAGGCGCTTCATCATTTTCATCATGCCGCCGCCCTTCATCTTTTTCATCATGTCCTGCATCTGCTCGAACTCCTTGAGCATGCGGTTGACTTCCTGCACCTGCACCCCGGCGCCGGAGGCGATGCGTCGCTTGCGCGTGGCCTTGATCAGTTCGGGCTTGCTGCGCTCCAGCGGCGTCATGCTGTGGATGATGCCCTCCTTGCGCTTGATATCTTTTTCGGCGCGTGCCATGTCCACCTGACCCGCCTTCGCAGCCATGGCGGCCGGCAATTTGTCCATCAGGCTGGACAGCCCGCCCATCTGCTTCATCTGCTGGATTTGTCCCAGAAAATCGTTCAGGTCAAACCCTGCGCCGCTCTTGACCTTGGCCGCCAGCTTTTGCGCTGCGGCCATGTCCACACCAGCCGTCACCTGCTCGACCAGCGCCAGGATGTCGCCCATGCCCAGGATGCGTCCGGCATGGCGCTGGGCATCAAACACCTCCAGGCCGTCGATCTTTTCGCTGGTGCCCGCGAACTTGATCGGCGCGCCAGTGACCTGGCGTACCGACAAAGCTGCACCGCCGCGCGAATCGCCATCGGTCTTGGTCAGGATGATGCCGGTCAATGGCAGCGCTTCTTTGAAAGCGCGTGCGGTGTTGATCGCATCCTGACCTTGCATGGCATCCACCACGAACAAGGTCTCAACCGGGCTGAGCGCTGCGTGCAGAGCCTTGATTTCCAGCATCAAGGCCTCATCGATCGCCAGGCGACCGGCCGTGTCCACCAGCAGCACATCAAAAAAATGTTTGCGTGCGTAATCCAGTGCGGCCAGGCCAATGTCCACCGGCTTCTGGTCGGGGGTACTCGGAAACCACTCAGCCCCGGCCTGCGCCGTTACCGTCTTGAGTTGCTCGATGGCTGCCGGCCGGTACACGTCGCCCGAGACCGTGAGCACTTTTTTGCGCCGCTTCTCGATCAGATGCTTGGCCAGCTTGGCAGTGGTGGTCGTCTTGCCAGCCCCCTGCAGGCCGGCCATCAGAATCACCGCGGGTGGCTGCGCGGCGAGGTTGATGTCACTGACACCATCGCCGATCGTGGCCGCAAGTTCCTGGTTGACGATGCCGACCAGTGCCTGCCCAGGCGACAGCGAACCCAGCACCTCTTGCCCGAGCGCTTTTTCTTTGACTCGTGCAATGAAATCACGCACCACGGGCAGGGCCACATCGGCCTCCAACAGCGCCATGCGCACTTCCCGCAGCATGTCCGTCACATTGGACTCAGTGATGCGGGCCTGGCCCCGCATTTCCTTGACGAGGCGGGAGAGTTTGTCGGTAAGGGCTGAAGCCATGGAAAATTGCCGGTAAACGGCACCTGGTTTGGGCGCCAAAGGAGATTGGCAGGGTACGAAACGTTAAACTGTCGGCATTATTTTAGCCAGTGCCTCTCTGCTCAGCCTGTCTCTGGCGCTGGGCGCCATTGCTGCCTACCTGGCGGCAGCGGCCGGCGCATCGCGCTGGTGGTCATCCAGCGCTCGCGCCCTCACCTGGCTGGCTTGGCTGCTGCATGGCGCCATGCTGGCATCCAACCTGCTGGCCGATCAGGCTCGCTTTGGCTTCGCACCGGCCTTGTCGGTCATGGTCTGGTTGATCGCCGCAGTCTATGCAGTCGAGACCTATTTGTACCCCATGCTCCACATGCATTGGCCGCTATCGGCACTGGGCACCGGCGCCATCATGCTGGCCTTGGTATTTCCGGGCACGCCCCTGCATGCCGGCGCATCGCCCTGGCTGCCCTTGCATTGGGCTTTGGGTATCGCTTCCTACGGCATGATAGGCACTGCGGTTGTCCACGCTTGGTTCATGACCCGGACCGAGGCCAGCATACGTCGGGGTGTCGATGCTCACAGTGGCGTGCCCCTGCTGACCATGGAGCGACTGACATTTCGCTTCATTGGTGCTGGATTTTTGTTGCTGACAGCAACCCTGGTGTTGGGGCTCGTGTTTGGAGGCCAACTCTACGGGGCCAGAGCGACTCTCCGGTGGGACCACAAGACCGCGTTTTCGGTTCTGTCCTGGCTGACATTTGCATGGCTGTTGATCGGGCGCGTCCGGTTCGGCTGGCGCGGGAAACGCGCAGTGCGCATTCTCTACATTGGCTCTGGCCTGCTGCTGCTGGCCTACGTGGGCTCACGCTTCGTTATGGAAGTTCTTCTGGGTCGCAGTGGATGAAGCTGCTGGTGCTTTTCGGTGCGCTGCTGCTGGGAGTTTGGCTGTGGCGCTCCGGTCGGTCCAAAGGCGGCAAGAATGCGTCGCAGCGGCCGCCACCCGCAGAGTCTTCGCAGACAGAGATGGTGCGGTGCCTGCACTGCTCGGTGCACCTGCCGGTGGCTGAGGCCGTACCAGGGCGTCTTGGCGTGTATTGCAACAGGGAACACCGGCAACTCGCAGAGCCCTGAATGAACGCCCCGCCGCCTTCGCCTTCCCTGTTCAGCCCCACTCTGCTTGATTCGAGCTCAGAGTCAGGCGAGGACCAACGAGAGACCGGGCAGTTGTGGCATGCATTCAGGACAGCACGGACGCTGTTGGCGAGCCTGCTTGCGATTCTTTTGCTCGCGATTGCTCAGGGTCATGCCCCGCTTGACCAAGGTCTTCAAGACGTGCGGGTATGGAGCGCAACGAAGAGTTGAGGCACAAGCCATGACAGCGTCTGAGGGACCACCGACAGCATCGCTCTGGCAGGGGGGGTGGTACAGCTTCGCCAGGCATATGAGGTCTCCCAACCAGGGGCCTCGGCCTGCGTCGGCACGCATCGACCTGATCGTGTTGCACTCGATCAGCCTGCCGCCGGGCCATTTCGCTGGCGACGCAGTGCAGCGCCTGTTCATGAATCAGCTTGACTGGGAGGAACACCCCTATTTCAAGGCCATGGAAGGGCTGCAGGTATCGAGTCATTTTTTCATCCGGCGCGATGGTCAACTGTGGCAGTTTGTCGACTGCGACGAACGGGCCTGGCATGCCGGTGTGTCCCACTATCGGGGACGAGACAACTGCAATGATGATGCCATTGGCGTTGAACTTGAGGGGCTGGAGGGAGATGTCTTTGAGCCGAGGCAGTACGAAACACTGGGCAGTCTGGCGGCCGCCCTGTTGCAGCGTTACCCGATCGCCCACATTGCTGGCCACGAGGATGTGGCGCCTGGCCGAAAATCCGATCCAGGCTCAGGCTTTGACTGGTCCAAGTTGCAAAAAAGACTGGGCTGCGACAAGCAGTCGCTGCCGCCACGTGTCTGGCCCGGGCTGAGCGGCTGACCTGCCTTGCTTTGGCGCTCGGAGCCCTCGCATAAGCGCTTGCCCGAAGGTTTTTTCGGGGTCAGTAGCAGGGTCGGAGGCGACAAATGTCACATACGAGCCAGAACGACGTCAAACACTACCCCTAGTGGCTTGTTTTGCACTCGGACACCATATATAGTGTGTGCTGATCCAAGTGAACTTGGCCGAGAACGCCTTTTCAGCCTGATAAAGTTACCCGCCAAACGCTACCCAGCACCCAAGGAGCACACGATGCAAACCGCATTCGACACACCGAACAACCTGCGCACAGGAACCCATGCGCCCCACGGTTTACAAGACAACAGCCCGATGGCACCCAACCTCCTGAGTCAATACCAAATCATCCGGCGCAATGGTGCGGTTGTGCCATTTGAGCCGAACAAGATCGCCGTGGCCATGATGAAAGCTTTCCTGGCCGTTCACGGTACCCAGGGCGCTGCGTCCTCCAGCGTTCGTGAAACGGTGGACGTGCTGACCCAGTCGGTCATACGCGCCCTCATGCGTTCACGGCCAGGAGGTGGCACCTTTCACATCGAAGACGTGCAAGACCATGTCGAACTCGGCCTGATGCGCGGCGGTCACCACGAGGTGGCACGCGCATACGTCCTTTACCGCGAAAAGCGCACCCAGGAACGGGCCAAAAGTGCCGTATCAGCGGCGCCTGAGCTGCCGCAGTTGCATGCGATCGATCAGGGGGAACGTGTGGTTCTCGACCTTGGCCGGCTCAAAAGCCTGATCAGCGCAGCGTGCGAGGGCCTGGGCGCTGATGTGAGGCCGGATCCGATATTTGCAGAAACCCTGCGCAACCTGTATGACGGCGTCCCGATGGACGAGGTGTACAAGGCCTCGGTGCTGGCGGCGCGAACGCTGATTGAGAAGGATCCCGACTACACCTACGCCACGGCCCGACTGCTCTTTCACACCATCGCCAAAGAAGTCCTAGGTCAGGATGTCGAACCCGCTGGCATGGGTCAGGCTTATATTGACTACTTCCCCGGCTTCATCAAAAAGGGCGTTGCCAACGAACTCCTGGACGAGAAACTGCTGCAGTTTGATCTGGCCCGGCTTGGCGCCGCGCTCAAGGCCGAACGTGATCTCAAATTTGACTACCTGGGTCTGCAGACCCTGTACGACCGTTACTTTCTGCACGTCGGCAAAAACCGCATTGAGCTGCCGCAGGCCTTTTTCATGCGTGTGGCCATGGGTTTGACGCTCAATGAAATCGACCGGGAGGCCAGGGCCATCGAGTTTTATGAGGTGCTGTCCTCCTTCGACTTCATGTCCAGCACGCCGACACTGTTCAACAGTGGCACCCTGCGCTCGCAATTGTCAAGCTGCTACCTGACCACCGTGCCGGACGACCTGGACGGCATCTATGAGTCAATCAAGGAGAACGCCCTCTTGTCCAAGTTCGCAGGGGGCCTGGGCAACGACTGGACCCGGGTGCGTGCCCTTGGCTCTCACATCAAAGGAACCAACGGTGAGTCGCAAGGTGTGGTGCCATTCCTCAAAGTGGTCAACGACACTGCCGTAGCGGTCAACCAAGGTGGCAAGCGCAAGGGGGCTGTCTGCACCTACCTGGAGGCCTGGCACCTCGACATCGAAGAGTTCCTGGAGTTGCGAAAAAACACCGGTGATGACCGGCGCCGCACCCATGACATGAATACAGCCAATTGGATCCCCGACCTGTTCATGCGTCGCGTCATGGAAAAAGGCTCATGGACCCTCTTCTCTCCCAGCAATGTGCCCGACCTGCATGACAAGTTCGGCTTGGCCTTTGAGACGGCCTATGTCGCCTACGAAGCGCAGGCCGCACGAGGAGACATCAAGCCCTCACGCACCCTGCCTGCGGCAGACCTTTGGCGCAAAATGTTGACCATGCTGTTTGAAACCGGGCACCCCTGGATCACTTTCAAGGACGCCTGCAATGTGCGCTCACCCCAGCAGCATGCAGGCGTGGTCCACTCGAGCAACTTGTGCACCGAAATCACGCTGAACACCAGCGACACTGAAACAGCCGTCTGCAACCTGGGCTCGATCAACCTATTGCAACACCTGAAAGACGGCGCGATTGACCATGCCAAGTTGCAAAAGACCGTCAAGACAGCAATGCGCATGCTCGACAACGTGATCGACATCAACTACTACGCCGTAAAAAAAGCGCGTGACTCCAACATGCGGCACCGCCCGGTCGGCCTGGGTGTCATGGCATTCCAGGACAGCTTGTATGAACTGCGTATTCCCTATGCCAGCGACGCGGCCGTTGCTTTTGCCGATGAGTCCATGGAGGCCATCTGCTACTACGCCTACTGGGCGTCGACCGACCTTGCCAGCGAACGCGGCCGCTATTCCAGTTACAAGGGTTCGCTCTGGGACCGAGGCATCCTGCCCATCGACACGCTGGACATGTTGGCAGAGCAACGCGGCGGCTACGTTGAGGTGGACCGCTCGAGCAAACTCGACTGGGACGCACTGCGCAAGAAAATCGCCCGCGACGGCATGCGTAATTCAAATTGCGTCGCGATTGCGCCCACGGCCACCATCTCCAACATCATCGGGGTGGATGCCTCCATCGAACCCTGCTTTGGCAATTTGTCTGTCAAGTCCAACCTGTCAGGTGAGTTCACCATCATCAACGGCTATTTGGTCAGGGACCTGAAGCGGCTCGGGCTCTGGGATGACGTGATGGTCATGGACCTCAAACACTTTGACGGCTCGCTCGCACCGATCGACCGTGTGCCGGCGGACATCAAGGCCCTGTACGCCACAGCTTTCGAGGTTGAGACGACCTGGCTGGTCGAAGCAGCGGCGCGCCGGCAAAAGTGGATCGACCAAGCCCAGTCTCTCAACATCTACATGGCGGGCGCATCAGGCAAAAAACTCGACGACACCTACAAGCTGGCCTGGATCCGCGGCTTAAAAACCACCTATTACCTGCGAACCATGTCGGCTACCCATGCCGAGAAATCGACGGTAACAGCAGGGCGCATGAATGCTGTGTCCTCGGTGCAGGAAACGGGCGGGGGCGCCGCCTTGAGCGCGCTGGAACTCGCCGCTGCGGCAGCACGGGCGCAACTGGCGGCGGGTCCGGCGACAGACGTCAAGTTCTGTGGCGTCGATGACCCGACGTGCGAGTCCTGCCAGTAAATTGGTCGAAGCTGCCAAGGATTGAAAGTCGATGTTGCTGCACCACATATGCATAGCCTGATCCAGGCCTTGGTCAAACATTGCTTTTCAATTCGAAAGCCTTATCTCATAATCAAGCGATTGGAATATATATGTTGACCTGGGACGAAGAAGTCAAACCACTGCCCCGGATGCCACATCCAGCAGGCCCATCCTCCTCTCTGGCGTCAGAGCCGAAGTCGACCTTGGTTCAGGTGCTCCATGACGGTGCGCGTGCACCAGCCTCTGCAACGGGTACGGGTCCCACAACGACGGCCGGTCCGCGCCGGGTGAATGCAGCGGACAAGCGCATCATCAATGGTCAGACCGACGTCAACCAGTTGGTCCCTTTCAAATACAAATGGGCCTGGGAGAAGTACCTTTCCAGTTGCGCCAACCACTGGATGCCGCAAGAGGTCAACATGACGCGCGACATTGCCCTGTGGAAAGATCCCAAAGGATTGACGGAGGATGAGCGGCGGATCATCAAACGCAACCTTGGATTTTTCGTGACCGCAGACTCCCTGGCAGCGAACAACATCGTGCTGGGCACCTACCGGCATATCACGGCGCCAGAGTGTCGTCAGTTCCTCTTGCGCCAGGCGTTCGAAGAAGCGATCCATACCCATGCCTATCAGTACATTGTCGAGTCGCTAGGCTTGGATGAAAGTGAAATTTTCAACGCCTACAACGAGGTCAAATCCATCCGCGACAAGGACGAGTTTCTGATCCCGTTCATTCAGGCGATCATGAACCCGGAATTCAAGACCGGTACGCCGCAAAACGATCAGACATTGCTCAAGTCCCTGATTGTGTTCGCCTGCCTGATGGAGGGCCTGTTTTTCTATGTGGGCTTCACCCAGATTTTGGCCCTGGGCCGGCAAAACAAGATGACGGGGGCTGCCGAGCAGTACCAGTACATCCTGCGTGACGAGTCTATGCATTGCAATTTCGGCATCGACCTGATCAATCAGCTCAAGCTCGAAAATCCGCAGCTGTGGACGGCCGAGTTCAAGTCCGAGATCAAAGAGCTTTTTGAAAAAGCGGTAGAGCTGGAGTACCGCTATGCCGAGGACACCATGCCACGCGGCGTGCTAGGCCTGAATGCTTCGATGTTCAAGGGTTACCTGCGCTACATCGCCAACCGCCGCGCCACGCAAATTGGCTTGGAGGCACTTTACCCGAACGAAGAGAATCCGTTCCCATGGATGAGCGAGATGATCGATCTGAAAAAGGAACGAAATTTCTTTGAAACACGTGTTATCGAGTACCAGTCTGGTGGCGCACTGTCTTGGGATTAAGCGCCCATCATGACGACAAGAATTTCACGGTTGTTGGCGAACCGCATTGCGGCACGTACCCAACCGTGTTCCCGTGTTCATGGTGCTGGGTTGCGACCCAACACCATGGATCCTTTCATGCACTCCAACTTGCATGAAGTGCTCTTTGTAAATTGATCAAGGAGAAAATGATGGCAACTGCAAAAACACCGGCTGCAAAAAAAGCCGCTCCCGCGAAAAAGGCTGCGCCGGCCAAAAAAGTAGCAGCAAAGAAAACTGCACCGGCCAAAAAAGCTGCACCGGCCAAAAAGGCCGCGCCCGCTAAAAAAGCGGTAGCAGCGAAGAAGGCGGCTCCGGCGAAGAAGGCGGCACCCGCCAAAAAGGCCGCTCCAGCGAAGAAAGCCGCGCCGGCAAAGAAAGCCGCAGCAGCGAAAAAGGCTGCGCCGGCCAAAAAAGCCGCTGCCAAGAAAGCGGTCGTAGCCAAGAAACCAGCCGCCAAGAAAGCAGCCAAGAAGCCGGCCGCCAAGAAAGCCGCGAAAGCACCCCCTGCGAAGGCGTCGCCTGCTCCTGCTGCCCCAGCGGCGCAAACCACGCTGAACCCCCAGGCGGCATGGCCGTTTCCGACAGCCAGCAAGCCCTGAGACTGACCTCTGTTCAGTTGAAAGCCCGGCGCCTGATGGCGTTGGGCTTTTTTTTCGTAACCAGTAATGGCGTCGGGCTTCAGGGGTAAAAAGCAACCATCCGGTAACCAGCCACTCCCGTTGCAATCTCAGGCGCCAGCGCAGCGTCCACGGCGGTCAGCAATTCAACCCCCGGTTCGAGTGCATCGGTCACGAGCTGTAATTCGTCAGGCAGGATTACCCGGCGAAGCAGGGCTTGGTCCTGCGCGTCGGTCAAAGTCAGCTCGATGGACGGCACAGCGACCGCCACAAGCGCCGTGTTCTTCAAGGCGATCGTCAAGCGGAAGTTGTCACCGCGGATTCGAGAAAAGGAGGAGCTTTCAATCATCACAGCCCCAATCCTTTGAACGGGACTGAGTCCGCAATTGAGCGGTTGGCACAAGCTTGTCAACCATGGCGCCAAACGGGGCTGGGCCGCCGCAATAGCGTTGCGCTCATGGATCACCATCTGCATCAGCAGGACCAAGGCCAGCGCGAAGGCCAGCGAAATCAGTGCTGCCAGCAAAATGGGTTGGTCTTCAACGACATCTGCCGGGCTCGATCGCAGAAAGGACAACTCGCTCAGCGTTGGCAAATCCTCGCCCTCAGGCGGCGATTCTTGGGCTGCGACTGCCGCCTCAGGCCTCAAGCCTTCGCCGTCATCAGGATCCATCCATCCTCCTGATCCGCCACTTCCAGCTGACAAAAAGGCGCGTAGGCCTGAGCCAGCTCCGATGCTTGCCGCTCCAATATACCAGCCAAGACCAGGGCGCCTCCCGGTGCGACGCGCGACCAAAGCAATGGGGCCAAGACCTTGAGCGGCGTTGCCAGGATGTTGGCCAGGACCGTGCCATAGCGGCCCGACGCGGTTTCGGGCAGGCCGGCCTTGACGTCGACCCGATTGGCCAGTGAATTCAGCCGGGTGGTCTCCACGGCGGCTACATCGATATCGACCGCATCCACCGCGTTCGCACCCATCTTGGCTGCGCCGATGGCGAGAATACCTGAGCCGCAGCCGTAGTCGAGCACGCGGCCAAAGCCACCGGCGCGGGCGCGTCCCGTGCCAGCGATCCAGCGCAGGCACATCCGGGTGGTGGGATGGGTACCTGTACCAAACGCCATGCCAGGGTCCAGCCCAATCACGGTACGCGCATGCTCGGGCGCCTGGTGCCAGCTCGGAACAATCCAAAAGTCGGGGGTGATCTCGACGGGGGCAAACTGCGATTGCGTCAAGCGCACCCAATCCTGGTCCGGTACGGCCGCGATGCCGAGCCACTGACATTCAGCACCAAAGTCCTGACCCAACAGGATGGCCAAGGCGTCCTCGGCCAAAGCGCGGGACTCAAACAGCGCACCCACACGCGAGCGCTGCCAGCCCCCCGCAGGCGGCAGCATGCCAGGCTCGCCAAACAAAGCGCGCTCGGCGTCGGTCTGGGCATCAGCATCTTCGACGCTGTAGCTGAGGGCATCCAGCGCATCCAGTGCGTCGCCCAGTCGCTCCACCGCATGCTGTGGGCAGATCAGACTCAGTTCAAACATGACCGTCAGCGCGAACGGTGGCCCAGCCACTCTTCAAGGTAGTGGATATTGGTGCCGCCACTCATGAACTTGGCATCGACCATCAGCTCGCGGTGCAGCGGGATGTTGGTGTTGATGCCCTCAACCACGGTTTCACCCAGCGCGGTGCGCATACGGGCCAGCGCCTGCTCCCGGGTGTCGCCGTGCACAATGACCTTGCCCACCATGGAGTCGTAATTGGGCGGAACAAAATAATTGGTGTAGATGTGAGAGTCGACCCTCACACCAGGTCCGCCTGGCGCGTGCCACATCGTCACGCGACCCGGTGAGGGCGTGAATTTGTAGGGGTCTTCCGCATTCAGGCGGCACTCAATCGCATGGCCGCGAACCTGGATCTGGCGCTGGGTGAAAGGCAGACGCTCGCCGGCGGCCACCATGATCTGCGTCCGAACAATGTCGATCCCCGTGGTCATTTCTGTCACCGGATGCTCGACCTGGACCCGCGTATTCATCTCGATGAAATAGAACTCGCCATTCTCATACAGGAATTCAAAAGTGCCGGCACCGCGGTAGCCGATCTTCTTGCAGGCCGCCACGCAACGCTCTCCCACGCGCTCGATCGACTTACGCGGGATACCCGGCGCAGGCGCTTCTTCAATGATTTTTTGGTGGCGGCGTTGCATGGAGCAATCGCGCTCACCGAGGTAGACCGCATTTTTATGCTTGTCCGCCAGAATTTGGATTTCGATATGCCGAGGATTCTGGAGAAACTTTTCCATGTAAACCGACGCGTTGCCAAAGGCGGCTTGCGCCTCGGCCTTGGTCATGGCCACGGCATTGACCAGTGCCGCTTCGGTATGGACCACACGCATCCCGCGCCCGCCACCACCTCCCGCGGCCTTGATGATGACCGGGTAGCCCACGGTGCGGGCGATACGACGGATTTGAACCGGGTCATCGGGAAGCTCCCCTTCCGAACCCGGCACACAGGGCACCCCAGCCCTGATCATGGCCTGCTTTGCCGACACCTTGTCGCCCATGATGCGAATGGATTCGGGCGTCGGCCCGATGAACTGAAAGCCGCTTTTTTCCACACGCTCGGCAAAGTCGGCGTTTTCACTGAGAAAACCATAGCCCGGATGAATGGCCTCGGCGTCGGTGACCTCTGCCGCCGAAATGATGGCGGGCATGTTGAGGTAGCTGAGGGCCGACGGCGCCGGACCGATGCAAACCGCCTCCTCAGCCAGCTTCACGTATTTGGCATCCCGGTCGGCCTCTGAATAGACCATCACCGCCTTGATATCGAGCTCCCGGCAGGCGCGTTGAATCCGCAAGGCAATTTCACCCCGATTGGCAACCAGTATTTTTTTGAACATGGGAAAGGCCGCTGATCTCAGACAATCACGAACAGCGCTTGACCGTACTCGACAGCCTGCCCGTTGTCGCACAAAATCTTGGCGACCGTCCCGGACACATCGGCCTCGATCTCATTCAAAATCTTCATGGCTTCAATGATGCACAGGGTCTCACCGGCCTTGATGACGTCACCCACCTCGACAAAGGCCTTGGCGCCCGGCGATGCCGACCGGTAAAAGGTCCCGACCATCGGCGACTTGACCATGTGGCCTGCAGCCTCAGGCGGCGTGACGGGCTCGATCACAGTTGGGGCGGCCGGCGCTACCGGTGCCATTGCTGGGCCAGCGGGCAGGGAGGCGTACTGCGGCACCATGGACACGCCGCCTTTGACAATCCGCACTTTGCCTTCTGCCTCTGTGATTTCGAGCTCTGACACATTTGACTCCGACACCAGATCAATCAAGGTCTTCAGTTTTCTCAGGTCCATGGATGCTCCAACAATTTTTTAGCAATAGCTCGCAAATTTACCTTAAAAGCGGCAAATTTACTGCAACTTTGGCGATATTTATTTATTTGGTCTCTCTGAGAGACCTCCGACGCAATCAGGTCAAGACGGACCAGGCGGCCAATTCGGCTTCTGTGATGCGACCCATTTTACGCTGCGCCACCTCGCCAGCCGAGGTCAGGACCACCGTGAACGGCAAGCCGCCGCTCAAGTTGCCCAAGCTCCTGCTCAATTCCAGACCAGCCATTCCAGCCATGGCGACGGTAAAAGACACCGGGCTGCGCGCCAGAAAGCGATTGACAGCATCAGTCTGATCCACGGCGATGCCCAGTACTTGCCAGCCTTTGACCTGGTTTTGCTGGTAGAAACTGCTCAAAAGAGGCAGTTCGTCGACACAGGGTGGGCACCAGGTGGCCCAGAAATTCACCAGGAGCGGACGGCCGCGCAGGCTTTCCAGCGCCAAAGGGCTACCCTGCGGCGTGCTCAGCTGGAGTGACCACAAGCCGCTGGCTTGACCGTCGCCGGTCTGGGGCTTGGCTGGTGGTGCCTGGCGGCGCCAAGCCACAGCCGCACCGCCAATCACGGCCAGCGCCGCCACACCGCTGAGCAGCCAACGCCGGGAAGTCTTGCCCGATTCGGATGGCGCTGGGCTGGAAGGTGTGTCGGTCATGATTGCGGATCATGCACCAAAGCACGAACGGCCGCCAGATCACCCCGGGGCGGACGCCCTTTGGCATCGGGTTTGAGCGCGCCTCTCAGGTCATCATGGTCGTGAATCAGCAGGTGCACGCCCACCTCTTCGTTCAGACCCGGACAAAAAGCATGCACGCTCAGCGTGGGCACCGACTCACCCCAGAATCCGCTAACGGTGCGTGGCACATAGCGGACCTGGTGGTCGATCAGGAATATTTCTGCAGATTTACTGTCATCACAAAACAACTGAATGTAAATATCGGTCAGTCGGGTCGCCGTCCCGTGCCAGACCGCACCGCTCAGATGGGGTCGGAAGTCGGCCAGACGCGCCATCCACACCACCGCGAGCTCCCGCAGGGCGCGCAATTCGCGAGGCTGCGTGTCGGCGCAAAATACCGACAGATAGTCCACCACGGCATCCTCTAGCTCATCGTTGCCGGGCAGGGCTGTACGGCCGGGCAGGCCCATCAGCTTGAGCGCTCGGTGCTTTGCCGGACCGTAGTCCAGACCCTCCTCCACCACGAGGCGTGCAGCGACGGCGGAAATTTCAGCCTTCAGGGATTCCATCGTCGCTATTTTGCCTGTACCTAGCCTCCTAGAATCAGGGCATGCACATTCATATCCTCGGTATTTGTGGCACCTTCATGGGCGGCTTGGCCGCGCTCGCCCGGGAAGCCGGCCACCGGGTGACGGGCTGCGATGCCGGTGTTTACCCGCCCATGAGCGAGCAGCTGCGCGCCCTGGACATCGGGTTGATGGAGGGTTTCGGCGCTGAGCAGCTGGCGCTGCAGCCAGACCTGTTCGTGGTCGGCAACCTGGTCAGCCGGGCACGCCGAGCCGATGGCTCGCCGAAATACCCGCTGATGGAGGCGATTCTGGATGCCGGTGTGCCCTACACCAGCGGCCCGCAGTGGCTGGCCGACCATGTGCTGAAAGGACGGCATGTGCTGGCAGTGGCGGGCACCCATGGCAAGACCACCACCACCGCCATGCTGGCCTGGATTTTGGAGCAGGCCGGCTTGGTACCAGGCTTTTTGGTCGGCGGCGTGCCGATCAATTTTGGTGTCTCAGCCCGGCTTGGCGGCAGACCGCCTGGGGGTGGTCCTGCGCTTTTCGTGATCGAGGCCGATGAGTACGACACCGCTTTTTTTGACAAACGCAGCAAGTTTGTGCACTACCGCCCGCGCACCGCCATATTGAACAACCTGGAATTCGACCACGCCGATATTTTTGACAACCTGGCCGCGATCGAACGGCAGTTTCACCATCTGGTTCGGACTGTGCCCGGCACCGGGCGCCTGGTGGTGAACGGGCTCGAAGACAGCCTGAGCCGGGTGCTGCACATGGGTTGCTGGAGCGAAGTCCGCAGCTTTGGCGCAGCGGTCAGCGATTTCACCGCACAAGGTGAGCCGCAGGATTTCCGGGTGCAGCATCAGGGCCGGGAGGCGGGTCATGTGAAGTGGGAGCTGAGCGGGGTGCACAACCAGCTCAACGCATTGGCCGCTATTGCAGCAGCGGAGCATGTGGGGGTGTTACCTGCCGTTGCGGCACAGGCGCTGGCGAGCTTTCAGAGCGTCAAGCGGCGCATGGAAGTTTGCGGTCGGGTCGGCTTCGCGGGCCGGGACATCACGGTGTATGACGACTTTGCGCACCACCCGACGGCCATCCGCACCACCGTTGATGGGCTGCGCCGCCGCCTGCCGCCTGGTGCCCGCATCCTGGCGGTGTTTGAGCCGCGCAGCAACACCATGAAGCTTGGCGCCATGAAATCCCAGTTGCCATGGAGCCTAGAGGGCGCCGATCTGGCATTTTGCCACGCCGGCGGACTGGACTGGGATGCACGCAGCGCCCTGCAGCCCATGGGTGCGCGAGCCTCGGTGGCCGACAGCATTGAGGCGCTGGTGGCGGAGGTGGTCTCGGCCACCAAGCCGGGCGACCACCTTCTGTGCATGAGCAACGGTGGCTTTGGTGGCGTACACCAAAAACTGCTGGATTCGCTACAAAATCAGAAGCAGCAAACCCTTTCTTCGTAAGGCTTTCCGGCTGATTTCATCAGTGCGGGCTGTACCCACGGAAATCAGCGGATGGCGCGGCGGGCTTTGACCGCCTCGGACAAGACCGCCAAGGCCTGTAGCGAGTCATCCCAGCCCAGACAGGCGTCGGTGATGCTTTGGCCATAGGTCAGCGCGGTGGCATCATCCTGGCCCGGCGTGAATTTCTGTGCCCCCGCGTGCAGGTGGCTTTCCACCATCACGCCAAAAATACTGCGCGAGCCCGCCGCCAACTGCTCAGCGATGGTGCCCGCCACCACCAACTGTTTTTCATGCTGCTTGCTGCTGTTGGCGTGGCTGCAGTCCACCATCAAGGTTGGTGGCAGTTTGGCCTTGCGCAAGTCCTGACAGGCCGCTGCGACGCTGTCGGCGTCGTAGTTTGGCGTCTTGCCGCCGCGCAAGATGACATGACAGTCACGGTTGCCGTGGGTCTGCACGATGGCCACTTGGCCATTTTTGTGCACTGACAAGAAGTGGTGCCCACCCGCCGCCGCCTGAATGGCATCGGTCGCAATCTTGATGTTGCCGTCGGTGCCGTTTTTGAAGCCAATCGGCGCCGACAGTCCGGAGGCCAGTTCACGGTGAACCTGACTCTCGGTGGTGCGTGCGCCAATCGCACCCCAGGAGATCAGGTCACCCAGGTACTGAGGCGAGATCACATCCAGAAATTCGCTGCCCGCCGGCAGGCCGAGCCGGTTGATGTCAATCAGCAGCTGACGGGCGATGCGCAGACCCTCGTCGATGCGGAAGGTTTCGTCCAGGTAGGGGTCATTGATCAGGCCCTTCCAGCCGACCGTGGTGCGCGGCTTCTCAAAATAGACGCGCATCACAATCTCCAGCGTGTCGGCGTACAGATGGCGCTGGGCCAGCAGGCGGCGCGCGTACTCCATGGCCGCAGCCGGGTCGTGGATGGAGCAGGGGCCGATCACCACCAGCAGTCGGTCATCGGCGCCTGCCATGATGTCGTGGATTTGGTGACGGGTGTTGCTGATCAGGGACTCGATGGCCGTGCCATGGATCGGGAAGAATCGGATCAGGTGTTCAGGGGGCGGCAGCACGGTGATGTCCTTGATACGTTGGTCGTCGGTCTGACCGGTGCGGTCGGTCGGGTGGGTGACGGTGGCTTCGGGCTTCATGGCAGATTCCTTGTTCGATCAATGGACACTACAAACACACAAAAAAAACCGCCGGGGCTGCCGGCGGTTTTTGGAAGATCGGGACGTTTGATTCAGGGACGTTCAGAACTCTCTACCGCCGGGGGCGCAGGAGAACCAAAAATAGCTAAAGTAAAACGAGACCGGTACCATGGGGATAACTGTAGCACAGCGGCTGGCAGGGATTCAGGCGGTGCCGCCAACGGTCAGGCCGTCAATGCGCAGTGTGGGCTGGCCCACGCCCACGGGCACGCTCTGACCCTCCTTGCCGCAAGTGCCGACGCCGCTGTCGAGCTTCATGTCGTTGCCGATCATGGACACGCGCTTGAGGCACTCCGGTCCGCTGCCAACCAGCGTTGCGCCCTTGACCGGGTAGAGGATCTTGCCATTTTCGACCCAGTAGGCCTCGCTGGCCGAAAACACAAACTTGCCCGAGGTGATGTCGACCTGGCCACCGCCAAAGTTGGTGGCGTACAGGCCTTTCTTGATACTGGCCACGATTTCCTGCGGCGGCTTGTCTCCGGCCAGCATGTAGGTATTGGTCATGCGCGGCATGGGCACATGGGCGTAACTCTCGCGCCGGCCATTGCCGGTAGGCGCCACGCCCATTAACCGGGCATTCATGCTGTCCTGAATGTAGCCCTTGAGGATGCCGTCTTCGATCAGCACGTTACGCTGGCTGGCGTTGCCTTCGTCGTCGACATTGAGCGAGCCGCGCCGGTCGTCCAGGGTGCCATCGTCTAGCACGGTGACGCCTTTGGCCGCCACGCGCTGACCAATGCGGCCACTGAAGGCGCTGGAACCCTTGCGGTTGAAGTCGCCCTCCAGGCCGTGGCCGATAGCCTCATGCAGCAGGATGCCGGGCCAGCCCGGGCCCAAAACCACGGTCATCTCGCCGGCAGGCGCTGGCCGCGCGGCCAAATTGGTCAAGGCCGCCTGCACCGCTTCATCCACATAGCGGCTGATGCAGGCATCGTCAAAATAGGCCAGGCCGAAGCGGCCGCCGCCACCGGCCGAGCCCATTTCGCGCCGGCCCTTTTGTTCGGCAATGACCGTCACCGACAGGCGTACCAGCGGGCGCACGTCAGCCGCCAGCGTGCCATCGGCCCGGGCCACCAGCACCACGTCGTATTCGCTGGCCAAACCAGCCATCACCTGCACCACGCGGGGGTCTTTGCCACGTGCCAACTGCTCCACGCGCCCAAGCAAACCAACTTTGGCCGCACTGTCCAACGTGGCAATCGGGTCCAGATCACGGTACAACGAGCGGGCCTCGGCGATGCGGCGCTTGCCCGCTTTGACCCGGGCGCCCTGCGATTGCGCGGCGATCGAGCGCACCGTGCGTGCAGCGTCCAGCAGCGACGCCTCCGAGATGTCGTCGGAGTAGGCAAAAGCTGTCTTTTCGCCGCTGACGGCCCGCACCCCGACACCCTGATCGATGCTGAAAGAGCCTGTCTTGACAATGCCCTCCTCCAGACTCCAGCCTTCGCTGCGGGTGTACTGAAAGTACAGGTCCGCCTCGTCCACGCGATGCGCCTTGATCTCGGCCAAGGCGCGCAACAGGTGGGACTCGTCCAGCCCGAAGGGCGTGAGCAGCAGGGACTTGGCAATGGCCAAGCGTTCGATGGTGGGTTCGCGGGAGATCATGGGGCCATTCTAGGGCCCCTGCCCAGCCAGTCGAACAGGGCAGCGTCATCCAGCCCGGCCAAGCCACCCGCGCTGGCGCTGGCAAAAACGTCGCGCACGCTGGCGCCCAGCGGCCCGGCGAACCCGGCCGCACAGGCGGCCTCGACCGCCAAGCGCGTGTCTTTTTCGAGCAAGCTCAGGTGCGCCCGGGGCGCGTAGTCGCCAGCAATGGCGCGGCGCATGCGGTCCGAGCCGATCCAGCTCTGGCCACTGGACTGCTCGATCACCTCGAGCGTTCGACCAACATTCAGCCCCATCCGCTGCGCCATCACCAACACCTCGGCCGCGCCGACCAGGTTGATGGCTGCGGCCAGGTTGTTGACCAGTTTGGTGCGGGCACCGTCGCCCACGCGCTCGCTGATGCGGAACACCCGGTTTGACAGCGCATCGAACAGCGCCTGGCAACGGACAAACACATGGGGCGCACAAGCCAGCATCAGGCTCATGCTGCCGTCCAGAGCGCGTACTGGGCCACCCGACATGGGCGCGTCGACCGTGTGCAGGCCAAACGGGATCAGCCGGCGGGCGAAGCCTTCCACATCGTCGGGCGCCAGCGTCGGGCAGAGCATCACCACGCTGCCCACGGGCATGGCAGGGGCCAGCCCATGGGGGCCGAACAGCACCGCCTCGGTTTGCGCCGCATCCACCACAGCCACGATAGACACTACAGAATTTATAGCGGCAATGTCAGGCTGCACGTGGCCTGCAGCCCCAAATGATGCCAAGGCCTGCAGCTGCTGCGGCCGCACATCGCAGACCTGTACCGGCCAGCCCAGTCCCAGCAGGCGCTGGGCCATGGCGCCACCCATGTTGCCCACACCCACCACGGTCACCGGAAACGGCACCACTGACTCGGTCATGACTGCACCAAGCGTTTGGACTTGGCAATCGACATCAGAATCCCCAGCGCCAGCCCGATGGTGACCATGGCCGTGCCGCCATAACTGATGAAGGGCAGGGGCACCCCCACCACCGGCAGGATGCCGCTGACCATGCCCATGTTGACGATGGCATAAAAGAAAAAGATCATGGCCAACGCGCCTGCCAGCAGACGGGAAAACATGGTGGGCGCCTCCAGCGCAATGTTCAGGGCGCGCAAGACCAAAAAGCCGAAGCCCAGCACCAGGAGCAGGTTGCCGAACAGGCCGAACTCTTCTGAAAACGCAGCAAAAATAAAGTCGGTGGTGCGCTCCGGGATAAATTCCAGGTGGGTTTGCGTGCCCTGCATGAAGCCCTTGCCCCAAAAGCCACCCGAGCCGATGGCAATCATGCCCTGGATGATGTGAAAGCCCCGGCCCAGCGGGTCACGTCCCGGGTCGAGCAGGGTGCAGACGCGCTGCTGCTGGTAGTCGCGCAGGCCGGGCCAGCTGACGCCGTCAGCGCACAGCTGGGGCTCAAAAACCAGCAACAACACGATGGCGACCAGACCCAAGACCACAGGCGGAATCACCAGACGCCAGCTCAAACCCGCAAAAAAAATGACCGACAGACCCGCCGCCAGCACCAGCAGCGCCGTGCCCAGGTCGGGCTGCTTCATGATCAGCCCGACGGGTACCGCCAACAAGCCTACCGCCACCAGGAAATCAAGTGGTCTCAGCTGCCCCTCGCGCTTCTGGAACCACCAGGCCAGCATCAGCGGCATGGCGATTTTCAGGATTTCACTGGGCTGGATGATCAGGCCCACATTGAGCCAGCGGCGCGCACCCTTTTTGGTTAGGCCAAATAGCGCCACAGCCACCAGAAGCGCCACGCCGGCGAGGTACAGGGGGACGGCAAAGGCCATCAGCCGCTGAGGGGGTACTTGGGCCACCACGAACATGATGGCGCCAGCAATCAGCATGTTGCGGGCATGGGCCTCAAAGCGGGAGCCATGGTCGAAACCGGACGAGTACATGATCAGCAAGCCAGCGCAAGCGAGCAGAAACACGACAAAGGCCAGTGGGCCGTCGAAACCACGGAACCAGGGTGTGATGCGACGCCACAGAGGCACCGCCTGAACAATGACAGCCATGCCCGGATTATCGTCAAGCCAACATCATGTCAATGCCGGTTTGCCCGGGTTGGCTGTGCACTTGCATCCGAGCGCCAATGGCTGCAGCCCGCTCCTGCATCAGCCGCAGGCCGCGCCGGCTGACCCCGTCCACATCAAAACCGCAGCCGTTGTCCAGCACGCCAATTCGCACGCCCTGCGCCGTCTGTTGCGCCTCGATGCTCAGCCGGCTGGCCCGGGCGTGCTGCATCACATTCGATATCGCCTC
>Ga0114980_10001049_pt1 | contig 19779 bp, 15 predicted proteins | sample S_140806_EF_Meta_FD_87018 | JGI IMG/M metagenome (GOLD analysis project Ga0114980, IMG submission 87018) | Freshwater microbial communities from Lake Simoncouche, Canada to study carbon cycling - S_140806_EF_MetaG | ecosystem: Environmental > Aquatic > Freshwater > Lake | place: Lake...
CGGCGGAAATCCTCCTTGGCCATGAAGATGGCGGCCATTTCCTGGTGGAGGTAGGCGGGAGGATGGGTGGTGTTTTTGACTTTTTCGAGGGTGCGGAGGGCGGCGTCGAATTCGCCCCGAGTTTTGTAGGCCTGGAAGAGGTCGATACCGAGGCGGGAATCGAGCGGGTTGAAGAGGAAGGCTCGCTCCAGGGCGTGCACATCCGTGCTGGTGCCGGGTGTGGTGCGGATGAGAGAGGGGAGATAGATATTGCCGATCTCGCAGGCACGGAGGAAATCGGATTTCTTGGCATAGTGCTCGGCGAGGAGCTTCCAGCCACCGTCACGCTCCCAGGTTTTATTGGACTCGATGGCGGCCATGAGCGCCTCAGGATCGCCAAGGCGGAGCCACATTTCGAAGAGGTTCATGCGCTGAACGGCATCGAGGGAGGCGAGATCGGGCTGGCGGGCGAGGATGTCCTTGAGGCAGAGGTCAAAGTCCTCGCGGGTGGTGACGCTGGTTAGGTATTCGATTTTGAGTTCGAGCTTGTCGGCGAGCTTCCAGACCTGCGGGCGGAGATCGGCAAAGGGCTGGGCGTGATTCACTATGGCTCGGTAATAGCCATGCTGGCCGGGCGCAGCCTGGGGAGCGCGTTTCAAGAACTCCCGCCAGCCAAGCACCGCATACTCAGGACGGTGCGAGAGCCAATCAACGCCCTCCTGATAACACATGTAGGCGTAGTGTGGCTCGAGGTAGCGGGCACGGGTGAAATCCTGCAAGGCCGCCTCATGATTTCCATAAAGCAGGAGACGCGTTTCCGCCCTCTCAAAGTAGAGCTGGAAGTCCAACGGGCGCATTCGGATGGCCTGATCGAGCAGTGGGATGGCATCCGAGGCGGAGCCAGAGCGAGATAGCTGCAGGGCACGGTCTCGCAGCATCCGCGCCGCACTGGTGCCCGGCAGCAGCGGCTGCCCAAAGGACACGAAGAGCCAGGCGATGCCAGCCACGAGGATGCCGGTGCCAATGAGCAGCGAGCCAGCATGCTCCGGCAACCCGGCTGGCTTTGGCAAGCTGCGCGGGCGCACAGCGATGCCAGCGAGCAGGGCGATAACGGCAAAATAGCCCAGTCCGTGATTCGGCACGTCCATCAAACCGTGCACCATGGCAAGGAGGAGGGCAATGGCGGCGGTGTTGCGTGTGCGGCGATCCTGCCGGTGCGAGCGGCCTTTGGATTTGCGGTTGAACCACGGCCCGGTGGAAAAGGCCAGCCAGTGGAGAAGCAGCAGGCTTGGAGCCACGGTGGAGAGACCGCCTTCAAAGAGAAGCCACACGAGATCGCTTTCCGGGTGGAGTGCATGATTGCGTGGGTCTTGTTTGATCACCGGGTCATGCGTACCGGTGGCGATCGCGAAGATGGTATCGAAATTCCCCAGCCCAAAGCCCATCCACGGCACCGAGCCGGTGATTTGGAGCGAGTCACGATAAAAGTCGATCCGCTGCCCTGAGTTGACAAACTCCGTGCCTTGACCCGCATTGAAGCGCTCCGTCACGCCACCGCGAGAGAGGAAGAGAGTGGCCGCGATCATCATCACCAGGGAGGCGGTGACGGCCATTTTTTTGAAGAACCCACGGCGCATGGCGGAAAAGCCCAGCCACAGTGTCATGCCGAGGAAGAGCAGCAATAGGCCGGCACGGGAGGAATTGGCAAAAATTGCCGCGCAAGGCACGAGGAAGCCTGCGGCATACAAAATCCATCCACGCTCCTTGCGGCGGTTTGCATCGTAGGCGCAGGCGGCGCAAAGTACGCAGGTGATCGCGGCAAGGCTGCTGATGTGATTGCGGTTGGCGAAGGGGCCGAAGCCGTTCCCCCAATCCAATCGACGCGGCCACCACGGCACCGGAATCAGTTTGAGATGATCCATCAGACTCAGCCAGCACAGGAGGATGCCTCCCAGAGCCAGCACACGCAGCATGACACGCCGCTGCGCCTGGGAAAAGCCTCGCGAAATGCTCCAACCCATCCACAGCATGCTCACCGCAAATAGGATCCATGCCTCCAGCGTCACCCAAGGCTGCGGCGTGACCAAGGAGCCGAGTTCCAGTCCCCAATCCTTCACCAGCACCTCGCGCCAAGGCATCTTCCCATGGAATCCGGCAGGTAAAAAGGCTAGCAGAGGAGCCGCCACGGCACCCAGGAGCCCCACCAAGGCCACCCGTGGCAGCCGACGCCGCGCGGGAAAGAAAATCATTACCGCACCCAACAGTAAACCGGCCAGTCCACGGGACCACGCCTCCCGTCCTGAACCCAGCAACACCACCAGCAGCGGCATTCCAGCAAAGATCCAGCCATGCCAGCCCGGCCCTTCCATTTCATAGGCATCCCCCGCCGCCTGCTCATCCCCCTCTTCGTCATCCACCTCAGCGGCTGCTATGACCTCTGGGGCATCCTGCTCCATACGTACGACCGAGCCGTCCTCCGCCGCGAGGCGAGGCTTCGAGCGGTGGCGTGGCTCAGGAGTTTCGTCAAAGGAAGGCCGGAGTTCCATAAGGTGTGTAATCGAGTGAGGGGAGGGCTTCAGAGCAGCGGCGTGGCAGGCGAGCTGAGAGCAGTTTCTGGGGCGGCATCCGCCGCCTTCGTGGAGGATTGGATGCTGGCAGGCAGGCTACCCCAGCGAGCTAGGCAGCTTTCAAGGGATTGCACCAGCTCATCGAGCCTGAGCTGCCACTCAGTCTTTGGCATGCCATCTGGTGGATAAAAAAGCCTCACGGTGTGGGACTTTCCGACATCCAGGTCCATGCCCTCGCGGCGAGGTCCGTCCATGACAGTCACATCCATGCGTTGCAAAGCATGCTCAAACACTCTGCCGAACTCCTCGACGCTGCCGCTGCGCTCCACCTCAAACTCCAGGACTCGCCCGCGAGCACGGAAATACTCCCGCCGCCGCCGCCGCTCCAGCGTCTCGCGGATCTGACCGCGCAGCCGCGAAAAGCTGCGCACATACCCCAGATAACGCGCCGCTACCACTGCGAGCAGAAACAGCACAGCCCCAGTCACCGGCAAGGCTAGACCTTTGGTCAGCAGGATGCTAATACCCGCCAAGCTCAGCAGCAGGCACACCGTGTACATGGCCACCAACGCCCGCCCCTTGCTGTAGCCCAGCAAAATCAGCCGGTGATGAATGTGCTCCGCATCCGCGCTGAATACCGGCACCCCGCGAATGGCCCGCCGGATGATCGCAAAGGCCGTATCGAGAATCGGCACCCCGAGGGCGATCACGATCACCAGCAGCGCCCCGATCACCGATCCCTTATTCGAGGATAGCAGCGACACCGACGCGATGAAAAAGCCGATCAAATACGCCCCGCCATCGCCGAGGAAAATCTTCGCCGGCGGCAGGTTAAAGACCAAAAAGCCTCCCAGTGCTCCCGCCATCGTCAGCGACACCGCCGCCACATCCGGCTGCCCTTGATAATGACCGATGAAAGCCACCGTCAGGCAGATAAACATCCCGAAACCACCCGCCAGCCCGTCCATGCCATCGATCAGGTTCACGATGTTCGGGATCGCCACCAGCCACATCAGCGTCAGCGGCAGCGCCCAGATGCCTAGAATGATCGAGCCCTCGCCGAAAGGATTGCTCAGCATATCGATCGAAATGCCCATCGCATACAGGATCATCGCCGTGCCCAGTTGGCCCACCAGTTTCACCTTCGCTCCCAGCGGCTTCAGATCGTCCACAAAACCCACGCTGAAGATCAGCGTGTTGCAAATCGCCAGCGCCAGCCAGCGATCCCAGTCCACCGCCCCATAAAAAGACGCCGCCACCGCGCCGAGCAGGAGCGTCAAAAAGATCGGTGCCCCGCCAAGACGCGGGATCGGTTTCCCATGAAACTTCCGCCTGGCATCCGGCGCATCCATCGCGATGCCTAGGTTCAGTTTCAGCACCGCAAACACAGCCAGCGCCGAAACCAGCACCGCACCGCCGAAAAACAGCGCCGCATCCAGCCGCGTCAGCCTTACGCCGGAAGAGGGCCAGTTCAAAATATCAGGTAGAGGCGTATCGGTCATGGGCAGGCTGGGGTGGGGGATTTCAGCATAGCGGCTTGCCTTCCGCCCGCGAAGCAAAAAATCGTCACTTCACGCTCACTCCGTAGGCCGCGAGGAAAAATCTCCACCCAGCGCCAGATGCAGCGCCGCCCGATTTCGTAAATGCTGCGCCTTTACCGCGATGAGGGCACTCCGCGCATCAAACGCCCGCTGCCGCGTATCCAAGAGCGTCAGCACCTCGCTCAAGCCCTTCTCATACTGCCCCAGCGCCAGTTTTTCGGACTGCTCCGCCAGCTCCGCCGCCTGCTGCAAGGCCGCCTCCTGCTCCGTGAGAAACCGCTCCGCCGCCAGCGCCGTCTCCACCTCACGAAACGCCGTCAGCACAATGCCCGCGTAGGTTTGCATGCTCTCATCATACCGCGCCCGCTCCAGATCGATCCCCGCTTTCAGCCTCCCACCTTGGAAAAGCGTCTGCGCCGCCTGAGAGGCGATATTCCACAGCGCCGTCTCCGGCCGGATCAACTTCTCAATTTCCTGTGTCGTGCGCCCAAACGAGCCGGTAAGCCGAAAGCTCGGCAGCAGCGCCTTCTTTGCACTGCTCTCATCCGCCAGCGCCGCCGCCACACGCCTCTCCGCCGCTCGCAGATCCGGCCTCCGCAGCAGCATCTCTGAAGGCAAGCCCGCCGGCACCGCCCCGCGCAGGGTGGGCAGCCCGCCCATTCCCTGCTCACGCCCCGCCGGATAGCCGCCCATCAGCGTCTCGAGCGTCCGCCGCGTCTCATCCGCCGTGCGTTGGCGCTGCACCAGCGTCGATTCCGCCCGCGCCAGATCCGCCCGGCTCAGGCTCACATCCAGCGCCGCCCGCTCTGGATCAATGCCACGATCCATCTGCCGCTCCAAAATGCCGAGCTGCGTCTTCCGCACGCGGATGTTCTCCTCCGCCAGCCGCTGCAAGCTCTCCGCCTCCGCCAGCGTCACCACCGTCTGCACCGTGTTCGCCGCCAGCGAGAGCCGCGCCGCATGCCACGTCTCGTCACTCGCCATCGCCCTCGCCACCGCCGCGCGGCGCCCATCCGCGATCACGCCCCAAAAATCCACGTCCCACGCCACATTCACTGTCCAGCTAAACCGGTTCGCAATTTGGTTGATCCCCGCAAACCGCTGATCGCTCGGCGATTGCGCCCGGCTCGCCTGCGAACCCGCCGACACCTGCGGAAACAGCGAAGCACCCTCCTGCACCGCCTGCGCCCTCGCCTGCCGCACCCGCGCCGCTGCGGCCAGCAAATCTGGATTCGCCGTGATCGCCTGATTCACCATCGACTCCAGCCGCGAACTACCAAAATCACGCAGCCAGCCCGTCGCCGCCCCTTTCGGCACCTTCGGTAGCGCCGCCCACTGATCGGGAGCCGTGCCATGCAGCGCCGCCAGATCCGCCGTCATCCTCTTTGAGCCCAGCGGCGGAAAAAACGAGCAGCCAGCCGCCAGCAGCAGCAGCAAACTCGCCAGAAAAACGAAAACACGATTGGGGAACATCATTGCCGCCCTCATACGCTGCGCTCCCCTGCCCTTCCATGCCAAACTTCACCGCCACCACCGATAGAAGCCGCCCCACCTGCCTGTTAGGCCTAGACACCATGAAGCTCCTTCTCCTCCTCACCTTTCTCACCACCAGCCTCCTCGCCCAACAGCCCCCGGCCATCAAAATCGAGCAGGACATCCCCTACATCGAAGGCGGTGATGAAGCGCAAAAGCTCGACCTCTACCTGCCCACGACACCTTCCGAAAAACCGCTCCCCCTCATCGTCCACATCCACGGCGGCGGCTGGCGTGCCGGAAACAAATTTCCCTGCCCCGTGACCCCACTCGTGCTCAAAGGCTATGCCGTCGCCAGTATCGAGTATCGTTTTAGCCAGAAAGCCGTCTTCCCCGCGCAGCTTCAGGATTGCCAGGCCGCCATCCGCTGGCTGCGGGCGCATGCGAAGCACTACAACATCGCCCCCGATCACCTCGGTGCGGTCGGCGGCTCCGCCGGCGGCCATCTCTCCGCCCTCGTCGGCACTTCTGGCGGCAAAAAAGCCTTCCCAGCCATCGGCGGCCATCTCGATCAATCCGACCGCGTCCAAGCCGTGATCGACATCTACGGCCCCGCCGACTTCACCACCGTCGTGCCGCAGGCCGCCGAAGACAAAAACGCCAAAAACATCTTCGCCTTCAACACGCCCAGCGATCCCTACTCCTCCCTCATCGGCACCCAGCTCGACGACAAACCCAAAGCCGATGCCGTGAGCCCCGTGCACTACGTCAGCAAAGACAATCCGCCCTTCCTCATCCTGCACGGCACCCACGACACGCTCGTGCCGTATGCGCAAAGCGTGCAGCTCAAAGCCGCTCTCAAAGCCCAAAACATCCCCGTCTGGCTCCAAACCCTGCCCGGAGCCGGTCACGGTGGTCCCTCCTTCGGCAAACCCGCCGTCATCCAGCTCATGCAGGCCTTCTTCGACAAGCATCTCAAAGGCACCGACGTGGAAATCAAGCTCGTGCCCGAGTCGGAACTCGCCCTCCCCGCCTCCAAGTAATCTCCATCACCACCTTCCATGCGCCTCTTCTTCTACCTTGCGATCTCTGCGTTCTTTTGCGGCCATTCATCCTTCGCCGAGGACATCAAACCCGGCCGCATTGAGACCTTCCAGTTCACGCAGAGCAAGATCTTCCCCGGCACCCTGCGTGAGGTGACCGTCTTCATCCCGGCGCAATACGACGCCAGTAAACCGGCCTGCGTTTATGTGAAGACCGATGGCTACAATCCGCGTGAGAAGGCGAACCTCGAACTCGCCATCGCCACCAAGCAGATGCCGGTGACCGTCGGCGTCTTCGTGCGGCCCGGTGAGGTGCCCGCGCCGATAAAAGGCACCGCAGGCCGACGCAATCGCGACTTCGAATACGACGGGATCAGCGACAACAACGTGCGCTTCTTTGACGAAGAGATCCTGCCCTTCGTCGCGAAGCAGTATCAGCTCAATTTGAGCACCGATGGCAACGACCGCTGCATCGTCGGTGGCAGCAGCGGCGGCATCGCGGCCTTCACGGCGGCTTGGCATCGGCCCGAGGCCTTCAGTCGCGTGTATGCGGCCAGCGGCAGTTGGGTGGCGTTTCGCGGCGGGCATGAGTTTCCCACAATGGTGCGGAAGTTCGAGGCACGCCCGATCCGCTCCTATCTCACCACCGCCACGCACGACATGGAAAACGCGGCGGGCGACTGGTTCCTCGTCGATCAGGAAATGGACAAGGCACTGAAATTTTCCGGCCACGACTACCAGTTCCGCACCATCGACGGCAAACACGTCGCGGGCTACGGCGAGAACTGGCAAGAGGCGATGGCTTATCTTTGGAAAGACTGGCCAGCGAAGGTCAAAGCAGGCCCCAGCGCCCCGCGAGCCCAAGAAATCCTCCTCCCCGGCGAAGACTGGAAACTCGTCGCCGAAGGCTTCAAAAGCACGCGAGGAGCCTCCACCGCCCAAAACGGCGAAGTTTTCTTCGCCGATACCTCCGCCGATAAAATCCATCGCATCGGCCTCAACGATGAAGTCAGCGTTTTTGCCGAAAAAACCGGCAACGCACACTGTGTGACCGTCGCCGCCGATGGATCGCTTTATACCATCTCTGAGAAATCCGGCCAGCTCCTGCGCTACGACGCGGCGGGCAAGTCCAGCATCGTTTTGGACGGCATTCTCGGCCACAGCATCCTCGCCCATCCGAACGGCAGCCTCTACGTCACCGACAACGACGCGAAGAAGCCCAACAACGGCGGCAGCGTCTGGCTCATCAAAGAAGGCCAGAAGAAGCAGGTCGATGCCGGCATCAAATTCGCCACCGGCATGGCCTTCCGCCCCGACCAGTGGCTCCTCAGCGTCGGGGAAGGCCATTCCAAATGGGCCTACAGCTATCAAATCGCCGACGACGGCACGCTCATCCATAAAGAGCGCTTCTTCCATCTTCACATCCAAGATTGGGACGACGATGCGGGCTCGGAATGCCTCTGCTACTCGCAGGAAGGCCGTCAATTCATCGCCACGAAGAGCGGCATCCAAATCAGCGCCGACGACGGCCCCACGCAGGTGATTTTGACCGTCCCTGATCGCGGACGCGTCACCGCCGTCGCCATCGGCGGCAAGGACAAAGACACGCTCTATGCCTTCTGCGGCAACAAGATCTGGAAACGCAAGATCCAGCAGCACGCCCTCGGTGCGTGGAGCCCATGGACAAAGGTGGTGCCGAACAAGCTGTAGCTTCGATTGGCAATCGAAGCCTCAAGCGGCGGTCATTCGGCGATGACGTGCTTCCAGCGCACGTTCAAAGCTCACCAGTTCACGCAGCAGCGCATTGTAGCGGCTGTGGGCTTCATTGCCATGTTCACGGCCCAGCAAGGCATACAACTCGCGATCCGCGTTGAGTGCCTCGTCATCGGAAAGGATCATCTCCATTCCGCAACGCCGCATTCGAGGGCTGGCGATCTTCACCAAACACGCCGCCACGCTGGCACGACGCTGCACAAGGTCTTCAAGACCTTGCTGGATCAAATCATTGCCAGGTAAACCGTCGAGTGTCATCACGCGGGCATTCTAAACACCATCGCGGGTGATTTCCAGCACCCGTTCACGAAGCGAGGCGGCATCGACCGCCGGATAACGAATCAATTGAGACTCCACGTCCGTGAAAAGCTCCAGCAAGCGCCCAGGCTTTACCAATTCATCTCGAATCATGCAGGCCACGTCATGGCGGTCTCGCGGATGATCGCGCTCCACCTTGGCGAGCGCCTGCCCATAGAAGTCGTAGTGATAAAAGCTCAGCTTTCCGTGCCGGGCGATGAACCGGCTGCGATCCTGCCACCCGGGCAAGGCGGGCACAAACTGGTCTGGCGATGCGAGTTCGATGTTGATGTCCAAGTCGTCCTTCAACCTCAGGAGGCACTCAAAGAACCCCTGCGGCTCAGGCTCAGCCTTCAAATCCACGTCAATCGTCATCTCCCGCCACCCCATCAGCACCGCTGAGACTCCGCCTGTGAAGTAAATGCGCCCTTCCGAACTCACCGCCGCCCCAAGGCGTTGCATGAGCAGTTCGATCCTGTCTTTCGTGGTGTGTGAGCGCATGAGGAATCGTGAAACATGGAAATCCAAAACCCAAGCCCTATTTGGTCGGACTCCATCGATCCCCAACAGCATCCACTTTTACCCCTCCCACCCGCGCCACAGCCACACGAGCGTGTCAGCCAGCGTGTGCTCGAAGACGCGTTTGTCGCAGTGGCCGGTCTTTTTGCTGAAGAGGTAGCGGTGGTGATAGCCTTTCTGGTCGAGGGCGACGTTCGAGCGCATGCCGGCCATGACCCAGTTGTGGTAGGTTTCCTCGGGGTCGTTGGCGCGGTTGTCGTTTTCGGAGACGTGGGTGAAGATGCGCAGCGGCTTCGGCTCACTCGTTTCGATCAATTTCATGCCGGAGTGATACTCCCACGCGCCAAGCGGATATTTGGACTCTTCGGGCGCGTCATCGTCCTGCTGGTCCACGAAGGTGCCGGAGTAGGCGATGATGCGGCGAAACCAATCGGGCCGGAACCAGCCCATCGTCAGCGCGGCGGCACCGCCGGAACTGCAACCCATCACCGCACGGCCCCACGGATTCTCCGTGAGCGCGAACTTCGGATACGCGGCGCGGATCTCGGCATTGCTGAGCACGGCGGGCAGCACCTCGTCATGAATGAAGCGGGCGAGGCGATCCGACATCGTGTCATACTCCAGGCCGCGCTGGCTGTTCTTGCCGTCGTTGCCGCCATTCTGCACGGCGATGCAGACAAAGGCGGGGAGCTTGCGCTGTGGGTCTTTCGAGAGGGTGAGATTGTCGAGCGCATGGCTGATGAGCTTCAACTGGCCCGGGCCATCGTGAATAACCAGCAGCGGAGCCTTTGTGCCATCCTTATAAGCCGCAGGCACATACACCGTGATCTTGCGCTCCGTGTTCACCCTCTTCTTGTCCGGCTCCAGCGTCTTGTCCGTGCCATCGAAGACCTTGCTGTCCGCCAGCTTCATCGAAAACGTGAACGTCTTGCCCTTCGCGTTGCCTTTATCGGTCAAATCGGGATCGAGCTTGTATTCTGGCCCGACCTCAAAGGCACCATCGCCCTGCTTGCCGGGATTCTCGGTGTAGGGTTCAGCGGCGTGAAGGGAGGCAAGACAGGCAAAGGCGAAGAGGAGTCGTTTCATCGTGAAAGGGTGGTGGGTGAAAAGGATGGCTGCGCAGCCATCACTTCGCCTTCTTCGGCGGCGCGGGATGCGCGGTGAGGTTCGCGGCGGCTTGCTGGAGCTTTTCTTGCTCGGCGGTGTTTGCGGGGAGCGCGTCTTTGGCAAAGGCGGGGAGCAGTTTCTCCCACACGAGGTCGAGTTCGCTCTGCATCTGGCCGGTTTGTGCGGTGATGGCGATGACGGCGTCGTGCTCGGGGATCACGAGGCAGATTTGGCCGTCGCGACCATCGCCACGGAAGCAGTTGTGCTGGCAGCGCCAGAACTGAAAGCCGTAGCCTTGCTGCCAGTCGGAGGTTTTGCCGCTGGGGGCTTTCGAGTTGTCCACGTGCTTCGAGGTGGCTTCATCGACCCATGTTTCGGAGAGCAAGGGCTGCCCGTTCCACTTGCCGCGTTGCAGGTAGAGCTGGCCAAACTTCGCGATGTCCTCCGTGCGGATGTGCAGGCCGTATCCGCCAAGGCTGTGGCCCTCCGCGCTGGCATCCCACATGGGACTTTCGATGCCGAGAGGCTCAAAGAGGCGTGGCTTGAGGTAATCGAGCACGGTCTGGCCGGTGGTCTTCGTGATGATGGCGGAGAGCATGTAGCTGCCGGGCGTGTTGTAGCGGAAAAACGTGCCCGGCTTCTGCGTCACCGGATGCGCGAGGAAACCCTTCACCGACGGGCCGGTGTCGAAGCCAAACTTCGGCTCCACCTCGTGCCCGCCGCTCATCGAGAGCAGGTCACGCACCCGCATGGCCTTGAGGTTCTCGCTCGCCTCCGCAGGTGCCTCATTGGGGAAAAACTTCAGCACCGGATCATCGAGCGTCAGCTTCCCCTCCGCGACCGCGAGGCCGATGGCCGTGGAGGTGAAGCTCTTGCTCAGCGACCACATGACATGCCGTTTCTCCGCCGACTCCGGCTTCCACCACGCCTCCGCGATGACGTGACCATGACGCACGAGCATGAAGCTGTGCAGCGTGTGGATCTGCTTGTCCGCTGCCTCGATGAAGTCACGCACCGCCGCCGACGAGATGCCCTGCTGCTCCGGCGTGCTGCGTGGCAGAGCTTTGTCAGCGGAATGAGCCGCCAGGGTGCTGACGAGCAGCATGAGACCGATACGAAGGAAGGCGATGGGGCGATAAATCATGGTGGAGTGGCTTTGAGCAGCGACGGCATGTGAACTCGGCCCACGAGCGCACTCTTTCGAGCCGAAAGGTGAACAATGAAGCGACCACTCGCGTTGCCCGGAGTTCTAAAAAGACTCCGAAGCCATGAATTCCCTCGTTGTCGCCTTTTTCACCTGTTTCGCCGTCACGGCGGTTTTTGCGTATGACCCGCTGAAGTTGCCTGAGGCCGCTTTGAAGGCTCCGCTCGACTTTACCGTGCAGGATGCTAAACGCGACCGCGCTTTGCCCATCCGCGTGTATCTGCCCGCGACGACCCAAGCTGCGCCGGTGGTGCTTTTCAGCCATGGACTCGGCGGTTCGTGCCAAAACAACCCCTATCTCGGCAAGCACTGGTCCGCACGCGGCTATGCGGTCGTCTTTGTGCAGCATCCTGGCAGCGATGAATCCGTGTGGCGCGGCCAACGCCCCGCGCAGATCCCGATGGCGATGAAGCAGGCCGCGAGCCTCGAAAACTTCATGCTCCGCGTGGCCGACATCCCGGCGGTGCTCGATCAACTCACTCGCTGGCATGCGGACGAGGCGCACGCCTTGCGTGGCAGGCTCGATCTCACTCGCGTGGGCATGTCCGGCCATTCCTTCGGCGCGGTGACGACTCAGGCCTTCAGCGGACAAAGTCTGCCCGTCGGCGGCGCACGCTTCACTGATCCACGCATCAAAGCCGCCGTGGCCATGAGTCCCAGCGTGCCCGCCGCAGGCAACGCGGAGCGTGCCTTTGGCACTGTGACGCTGCCGTGGCTGCTAATGACAGGAACAAAAGACGTCGCCCGCATCGGTGCGATGACCATCGGTGGCGATCTCGAATCGCGTCTCGGCGTCTATCCCGCCCTGCCGCCCGGCGATAAATACGAGCTCGTCCTGCACGAAGCCGAGCACGGCGCCTTCGGCGAACGCGCCCTGCCCGGCGAAGGCCGCCAGCAAAACCCGAATCACCACCGCGTCATCCTCGCCCTCAGCACCGCCTTCTGGGATACCTTCCTCAAAGGCGATGCCGAGGCCAAAGCCTGGCTGAATGGCGAAGGCGCACGCTCCGTGCTGGAGAAAGACGACAGGTGGCAGCGGAAGTAGGCGTTCACGCTTTCTCTCATGCGCCCACTTTTCTTTCTCTTGGCTCTCAACTCGCTGCTCTCCGCCGAAACGATCACGAACTCCATCGGCATGAAGCTCGTGCCGATCTCTCCCGGCAGCTTCACGATGGGGCAGGATGGACCAGCTTCGGACTACAAAATCGCGAAGCATCCCGAGAAGTTCGATGACGCGGACTGGGATGAGAAGCCGACGCATCGGGTGACGATCACGCAGGCGTTTCACATGGCTGCCACGGAGGTCACGCTGACGCAGTACCGGGCGATGGATGCGGATTTTCGTGCGGGTGACAAAGATGGCGATGTGGCGGTAGGCGGCATCAGTTGGGAGCAGGCGGTGAAGTTCTGCGAGTGGCTCTCGAAGAAGGAGGGCAAAACTTATCGCCTGCCGACGGAGGCGGAGTGGGAATACGCCTGCCGTGCGGGCACCACGACGCTGTTTTACACCGGCGACACCTTGCCGGAGGGCTTTCAGCCGTGGACGGACAGCGCGGGCTTCCGCGAGCGCTTCTTCCAGGACAAACCGATGCCCAAAGAATACAGCGCTGGCACAAAACGCGATCTACGCGTGGCTCAAGGCGCGCCGAATGCCTGGGGTCTGCACGACATGCACGGCAATCTCTCCGAGTGGTGCCTCGACTGGTATGGGCCGTATGAGGCAGGCGATCAAAGCGATCCGCTGGGCCGTGTGGACGGCGATTTTCGCGTGATCCGCGGCGGACATCACTCCACCTTCGTGCGCTTGCTGCGCTCGGCGAATCGCGCCGCGTGGCTGCCGCAGACGAAGTCGGACAAAGTCGGTTTTCGCGTCGTGCTGGCCGATTTGCCACTTGGAAAGCCGCTGCCGCTTCCAGCACCGCAACTGCATGCGCAGAACGTTTCTCAAGGCACGCCGAAGATCGAACTGCCGCCGCAGGACGTGCCTTTCTTCGATGAACCGAAGCCCTTCGTCATCATCCCGCCTGATTCCTTTGGTCCGCTCTTCTCCTGGCATAATCACAGCCCCGCCATCACCGAGTGCCCGAACGGCGATCTGCTCGCCGTGTGGTATTCCTGCGTCGATGAAGGCGGCACGGAGCTGAACAACCTCGCAAGCCGTCTGCGTCTCGGCAAAAGCGCGTGGGAGCCTGCCTCCGTCTTCTGGGACGGCGCGGACATCAACGACCACGCGCCAAAGCTCTGGTGGGATGGCGACCAAACGATCTACCACTTCGCCCGTGGTCGCGATGAAGACATCGTGCGCCACAGCACCGACAACGGCGTCACCTGGACCCAGGCGCAAACCTTTCAGCCCGTGAGCGAGATCGGCAATCAACTCCTGCGCACCCGCGACGGCACCATCTACATGACGCAGGATTCAGCCAACCACAGTCTCACCATCAGCCGCAATGGCGGCAAGACCTGGACCTCCGATGCCATCACCGACAAAAAGCAAGCCTTCCGCAGCGGCAGCCCTGCGCGTCACGCCGGCATCCACGCGCCCATCGTCGAACTCAAAGACGGTCGCCTCATGACCTTCGGCCGACTCAACACCGAGCCCGAGCAAGCGAAGTTCAATTTCAAAACACCCGCCAGCTTCTCCAGCGACGGTGGCAAGACCTGGACGCATGAAGCTACCGAGTTCCCCGCCATCAGCAGCGTGCAGCGTCAGGTGCTCATCCGTTTGCAGGAAGGCCCACTGCTCTTCTGCTCCTTCACCGATCTCTCCACGAATGCCCGCAAACCCAACGGCATGACCTTCAAGAGCCAAAACGGCGACTTCAACGGCGCGGGCCTCTTCGCCGCGGTGTCCTTCGACGACGGTAAAACCTGGCCGCACAAGCGCCTCGTCACACCTAGCGGCAAAGAGCGCACGGTGAACGGCATCGACCGCAACATGTTCCCGCTCAGCGACACCCGCGCTGAGCACAACGGCTACCTCGCCGCCATCCAAACCCGCGACAGCCGCATCCAGCTCATCAGCAGCCGCAATCACTACGTCTTCAATCTCGCGTGGTTGAAGGCGCTGCCGGTAGGGCCGTAAAGTGCTTCGAGCCTACAAAAGCCGAGGCATCAATCTGCTGGATAACCCAAAGACGAAACGCTTGAATCGGGGATGCCTCCATGCGATGCATGGAGCCATGCAAAAGCTTCAAATCCTATTTCCTGACCCACTGATGGCGATGCTGAGGCAACTCGCCCGCGTCGAAGACCGGCCTGTGAGCGAGATCGTTCGCCGTGCCGTGGATCGCGACATGGAGCAGCGAGCAGGAATGTTGAACAGCGGACGGGCCAAGAAAGCGTCTCCACCTACTTTTCCCACCTTTGACGGTGGAGCCGTGCTGGTGAAAGCCGCCGACATGAAAGCCATCCTCCACGCCGACGACGCCTGATGAAGAGCTTGGACACCAACATCCTGATCTACGCCGCCAACAACCGGGCACCTGAACATGCCAAGGCCTTGGAACTCGTGAATGAGATGCTGGCCAATCCAGACGAGTGGATCATTTCGGATCAGGTGCTGTGGGAGTTTTACAAGGCCCTGCGTCATCCAAAGATTCTCGAAAAGCCGAGGTCTGCCGCTCAAGCTGCTGCACAGATTCGGTTTCTCCGCGAGCAAAGCGGCGTGGCTTGTTGTGCCTATGAAACCGCCTGCTTCGCCGATGTGATCTCCATCCTGGAGAAGCCACGCTTTCCCTATCAGCACACCCATGACTCCGTCCTCGGCATGACGCTTGTCAAAAATGGCGTCAAGACCTTCTACACCCGGAACGAGAAGGACTTCGCCGACATTCCGTTTCGAAGCGTGATCAATCCCGTGGATTGATCTGTTGAGCGTTTTAACCCTCTGCGTCGCCATTGCAAAGTGGTCCGCTCAGTCCTCTGAGCGGTCTGATGCATCGAATTCCGCACAGAGGACTGTGTGGACCACGTTCATAGCATCGCCATGCGTTTCCTCACACTCATCACCACTCTCCTCGCACTGCCCTTGCTCGCGCAGGAGCCTTTGCCAAAAGTCAAAGCCGAGATCTTCGATGTCAGCGGCCACAAAGCGGTGCTCTATGCAGCGCCAAAGCCCGCCGAGAGCAAACCGTGGGTGTGGTATGCGCCGACACTGAATGGCGGCGTGTCTTTGGCGGGACGCCCGATGTATTTCGAGGCCTTCATGAAAGCGGGCATTAGCCTCGCGGGCTTTGATCTGGGCGAGGTGCGCGGCTCTCCGGCGAGTTCGGCGAAGTTCACGCTGTTTTACGACGCCATGGTGAAGCGTGGCTTTTCCGCGAAGCCGATCCTGCTCGGCCAGAGCCGCGGTGGCATGATGACGCTGGCGTGGGCGTTTCGAAATGCTGACAAGGTGAAAGCCTGGGTGGGCATCTATCCCGTGTGCAATCTGGCGAGCTGGCCGCTGAAGAACTCGAAGAAGGACACGCTCGCCGACTACGCGCTTCCGGAAGCTGAGCTCGTGGCGCGATTGAAGGAGTTCAATCCCATTGACAACCTCGCCGGTCTCGCTGCGAACAAAGTGCCCATGTTCGCCGTGCATGGCGATTCCGATGTCGTGGTGCCGTATGATTTGAACACGCAGCTCCTCAAAGAGCGCTACGAAGCCGCCGGTGGCTCGTTCAGCGTCAAAATCGTCCCCGGCGAAGGCCACAAGGTCGGCCCCTCGTTCTTCGAGTGTCGGGAGTTGGTGGAGTTCGTGCTGGCTTTACCGTAGGCGGTGAATCGTGGCGTGGATGCTGCGGGTGAAGGCTTTGCCGTCGGTGCCTTTCAAGGTGCATTGCAGTTCCAGGCCGCGTGTCGGGGCCAGATCGGGGATCGTCAGGGTGACGGTGCGGGCATCTTCGGCGAGCACGGCTTTAGTGATCGGCAGCGTGCGTTCGTTGAGGTGCTTGGAGCCGTAGTTGGCGCTGCGGGAGAGGTCCCAGACTTTCAGCGCGTGGTGCGTGAGGTCCTCAGCGCTGGCTTTGTCGAGGGCATCGCTGAACGTGATGGTGAGAGTGCCTTTGGCCGTCTTCCAGCCGATGGGCAGATTCATCGGCGATGACGTGCGGCGCACGCGGTAGATGCCGCCGTCTTGGATCTTGTTGCTGGCCCACACGGCCATGCCGCAGGTGTAGAGATCGCCCGTGGTGGGATGGAAGCGACCGCGCATGACGCCGGTGGGGAAATCGACCATCGGCAGCGCCACGGCAGCTCCTTGAGCGGGATCGGACTCGTCTTGCAGGATGAGGTTCATGCGGCCCATGCCGTAGCTGATGTCGAGCAGCTTGTTTTGCAGCGGCGCCCACGATGCAGGCGTCACGCGGACGAGTTCGCCGGGGCTGCGGTCGAAGGCATTGGTGAGCCAGACGAGCGGCTGCTGCATCACGGTATCGGCGGTGTTTTCGGGGGCTCCGTAGGACCATTGATTGCCGTAGAACTGGCCTTGGCGGACGAGGTTGATGCGGTTCTTCGGTGTCCAGTGGCCTTCCTGATCGGTGACGTAAAAAGTGCCGTCGTCATTGACGCTGACGCCATTGGCCGCGCGGAAGCCATTGGCAACGATCTCGGTGGATGAGCCGTCTTTTTTCACGCGGAGCAAGGTGCCGTGCTGCGGCACGAGCGGCGGCTTCGCATGACGGGCGGACTTGGCGTAGTAGAAGTCGCCTGCCGCGTCGGTTTGCAGGCCCATGGCGAACTCGTGGAAGTGTTCGGTGACTTGGTGGTCGCTGTTGAAGCACTCATAAAAATCGGTTTCACCATCGCCATTCAGATCGCGGAGTTTCACGAGCTGATCGCGGCAGGTGATGTGGATCACGTCGTCGATGATTATGAGCCCGAGCGGCTGATTCAGCCCTGCGGCGATGCGTCGCCAGGTTTGTTGTGCGGCGTTGAGGCCATCGACGAGCCACACATCGCCCATCCAGGTGCAGACGGCCATGCGTTGGCCATCGGCGAAGAAATCGAGACCACCGGGCCGCCACTGCGTGTGCCAGGGATTGCCTGCGGAGTCAGGAAACGCGAGTGTGTCGGCCTCAATGCCCTCGCCAATGATGGTGCTGCCTTTCCCGGCGGGCAAACTCACCGCCCACTGCGGCGCGGAGCCTTGGGTGAGTGCGGCGAGATCGCTTGGCGGCGTGAGCGGCTTCAGATCGGCGGGTGCTTTCAAATTGGACTCGATACGCACGGTGATTCGTTGCATCTCTTTTCGTGCAGGCACACGCAGCACATGAAAGTCGCCTGCAATGGCGAGTTGGCCGCCATCACTCGTCACGCGTTGTTTTGAGTCTGCGATGCGCATTTCGAGTGCCGTGTCGCCAGCGCCGATTTCGAGGGTGCGCGTGAAAACGAGCTTCCCAGCCTTCACTTCGAGCCCGGGCGACTCCAGCACCTTCGTGGCACCAATGCGGTAATGCAGCACCACGCGTTGACCATGATGCGAGAGGCCTTCAAAACGCATCCAGGAGCGAGAAACCGGGCCGTAGGGCTTTTTGTCGAGACCGAGCACACGATCATCGTCGTAGCCGCCATTGGTTGGATTTGCCCAAGCGGGTTCGTTGGCGTTGGTGAAGGCCGTTTCGCCAACAATCTTCGTGTGTGTGCCGTGGGAGCCATCGAAGGCGATGCCGCGCCAATCGACAAACTTGTCCCCCGCCCAGGCGGCCGCCACACGCATCGTGTCGTGATCGTAGAGCATCCATGCGCGACCTTTGCTCACGCCGCCCGCGCCTTCATCGAGCCGGACGGAGATGCCTTTATACGCGATATTACCCGGCGCGGCCTCCACGGTCCACATCAGCGCCGGACCGAAGTCCATGCGCAGATACTTTGACCCTTGCTGGAACTCCTTCATCTCTGCGGTCTCGACGAACTCGCCCTGCGGCTTCGGCAGCTTGGCGAGGTATTCGTCCGACACGGGTGTGTAAGCAGTGGCATTGGTCGGCTTCACGAACTTCTCGCGAACAAAATGGGACACGTCATACTTCTGCGATGGCGTCAGCATCGGCCACGGCGGCATGAGACCGAGACCGGTCGTCAGCGTGCGGTAGATGCCGTGCAGGTCACCGCCATTCTTGAAAGGTTCCTTCCAAAACGCCCGGGACAGCGGCAGCGATCCCGCTTTCTCAGGCGTGCCATGGCAGGCGATGCAAAGCGTGTTGTAGAGCGTCTCGCCACGCTTCAAGGCCGCGTCATCCAAGCCGCGAATGAGCTTCACATGATCGACCGCGAGTTCCGCAGGTGAGGGCGGAAACGGAGTTTGCGCCAGGGAGCCAAACGCGGCGAGAAGGCTGCCAGTGGTGAGAAGAAAGAAAAAGCGAGGCATGCAGGACGAAGTTTAGCCACACAACAGGTCCGCTGAACAGAAGTTTGGACGGGGAATATGAAGATTGGTTTGCCCAAGAGCCGCTGAAACCTGCTTGAGTCATTAGAGATTCAATTCTGCAATGCGGAGCATGAATGGGACGTTCAGGCTGCCCACCCATGAAATCGATTCTCGCCTTCCTCTGCTTATTCATCACACTCCAAGCCTTCGCCGAGGATCATCCGAGCCTCGCGGCGGTTCAAGTGGCCGACAAAGCCCGTGTGGCGGCGATGCAATCGGGTGATCGTGCGAAGCTCGATGGCATCTTTTCGGATGAGCTGCGTTATGCGCACTCAAATGGTGTCGTGGATACGAAGGCGTCGTTCATCGACATCTTGAGTGCCGGGAAGACAAAGTATGTGGGCTACGACTACGAGGAGCAGACCTTCACCTTCCCCACGCCGGGGATCGCGCTGATGACGGGGCGTGCGCATGTGAAAGCGGAGTCGGAGGGGAAGAGCATGGATGCGGTGCTGAGCTTTCTGGCCGTCTGGCGTGAGGAGAAAGGCCAGTGGCGCTTCCTAGCATGGCAGTCCTGCAAGCTGCCGCCGGTGGTGAAGTGATGCTCCTCTGGGGATAAGAACTCAGGGAGGCTGGCAGAAAAAGGGTGGCAGTAAATTTGTGACTTTGATTTTTCTACCCCCATTTGCTGTCGGTAGAGATTTCCTGACCCGTTTGAGGCCTCTTATTCGAAGGGGCAGCTACTTGGCGAGCTTGAGCGCGGCCTGGGCCGTTTTCAGGGCGGCATCGGGCACGCTGAGCGGGATCATGCTCGCTCGCATGCGACGGCCGGCGGCTCCGTCGTTGGTGAGGATGCTTTCGACGGCGGCGGCGGTTTCTTGGGGCGAGTGGGTGCGGATACCGCAGGCACGCGAGGTGAGCATCTCAG